>Ga0182014_10003529_pt1 | contig 18688 bp, 24 predicted proteins | sample 612S2DmetaG_FD_120489 | JGI IMG/M metagenome (GOLD analysis project Ga0182014, IMG submission 120489) | Permafrost microbial communities from Stordalen Mire, Sweden - 612S2D metaG | ecosystem: Environmental > Terrestrial > Soil > Wetlands > Permafrost | place: Sweden: Stordalen | collected... | reverse complement strand
GCGGAAGTGGTTGATATGTTTGCGGAGAGAATAGACGAGGGCGAGTTTATTTTTCCGTGGCGTTTTGCCGCTGAAGATCATCAGAGCCGCCCTGTGTCCATCAACCCGAACATTATGTCCGGGTGACTTGAAGGCAACGTCGCTGTATACACTGCGGTGCCTGAGCAAGGCCGGCATCTACGATAGAGGGAGGGCCACAGGAGGGCCTGAGCAACATGGCAAACAATCTCAGGCCCGCATCATCTATCAATGACCTCCGCACCCAAGCCCACATGCAACTCTCTGCGCGCCTTGAGTCCATCGACCTCACGCCTTTGCTTATCAGGACGCTAGGCAGCAATCTCCCCGCATCCATCCTGCCCTACTTGATATGGGAACTCGACATGATGATTCCCAGCGTCCTGATGCAGGCCCTGGGCGTCACCTCACAAACCATCATTCAAAACGCTCTACCGCTGCACAAGATCATGGGCACGCCGGGGGCAATCGTTCAGGCTCTTAGCTTGTGCGGATTTAATGCGACATGCTACGAGGGACAAGCATCATGGGGTGGATCATCGTATCCCGCGAGCCAAGGGTGGGCAGTATTCCGCGTGGGAGTGAGCGGGTCGGGACAATCACCCATCGGAGTAATCGACGGAAGCAACCGCGTATTCAGTCTCCCCTCAATTCCAGTGGGAAGTTCTCTCCGCGTCTTCTACAACGGGCTCTTGCAACGCCCAGGAGTTGACTACACGTCATCCGGGACAGGACTCACGATGTCCTTTGCTCCCGCGCTGAATTCCTCGTTGTGTGTCCTGATGCGCAAGGCCACGGACGGGACGCCGCTCTACTTCGATGCCGTTGTACCCACCGTCTCGGGGTCGAATCTGGTACTGCCAGATGCTCCGATTTCCATCGAACTCTACCGCAACGGAATGTTTCAAAGCATAGGGGCGTCCCCAGCGCAACTCGGCTACATGGCCACGATCATCAACTTCTTCAAGCCAGCGCGCTGTCTGCTCGATTCGGTTTTCGTTCAGTCTGGCGATGACTACTACATTCTCGACGGGAACATCATTGTTCCCTCTGTGCCGATCGGCAGCACGTCATTCCTTGCGTGGGGAACCTACGCCGGAAGCGGAACTGAACCGAACTTTGCGGATTGGATTACCCCGACCGGAACGCTGAACGGGACCAACAAAGTCTTTACGTTGCCGCAAGCCCCGAATCCCGCCGCCAGTCTTCGGCTTTACCGCGGATGGCAAGTCCTGAAGCCGGGAGTTGACTTCACCTTGAGCGGTGCAACAATCACCTACACCATTGCCCCGCCGCCCACGTCCACGCATCTCGCCTTTTACCGCTACTAGGGTGAGGTACAATCGGCATTGACGGGTACAGAACCAGTCTGACTCGCCACAGGACCTTGATAAGAGGCTCAGTGGCGAGTCTTTCACTTTGGAGGGAACACTGATGGAAACGAAGATTGAACCGAACGAAACCGCAATTGTGACGCCTGTTATGCTGCCAGCCTGCCCGTATTGTGCAGACGATCCTGCCCGACTCTCAATCATGAACCAGATCTTTCCTGGCGGCATGATTGGCGCCATCATCTTCTGCGGGAATCCGGAGTGCAGGAAGATCATCTCGACGCAGATCGTTGGGCGCATTGAGCAACAGGCACCGAATCAGGACTCAAAACCTCAAGAGGCCGTAGTTTCTGGACCGCAGTTGGTTAAGTCTCCGGAGGCCCTGTGAAGCGAATCCTTACCCTCGCGTCTCTTTGGCTTTTCGCTGTCGCCGCGCTTGCCCAAGCTCCAATCGGCGTTTGCCTCAACAACGTCGCACAGACCATCTCGAACGGTGTCATCGCTCCGATACCATACGCCACGGTTGCGCTCTGCACACCAGGATCGACAGCATCCAACTGCATTGCGAACAAGGTCAGCATCTACACCTCGACGGCGCTCAGCACGGCGACTCCCACAAATCCATTTACGGCCGATGCGGGTGGCAACTACTTCTTCTGCGCGCACGTCGGGCACTACGGTCTACTTATCAACTCATCATATGGTCAGTATTTTGTTCCCGATGTGACCTTAGATGACGACTGGTCGAAGGGTGGAACAATGACCGGGGCACTCACAGACGCCGCCGGATTCGTCGGCCCGCTGACAGGCAATGTCACAGGCAATGTCACAGGCAACGTGAGTGGAAATGCTAGTACTGCTAGTGCGTCTGACCATTCGCCTACACAGTGCGGATCGGGACTCTACTCACAGGGCGATACGACGAGTTGGTCTGCAAACTGCGCTCAGGTGCTGTGGGGCCAGATCGGAAGCATCCCATCCTTCTACTATCAGACGGTGCAGGAGGCAGGATCAGCGCTTACTCAACAGCCGACCCTGAACTTCGATGGAACGGTAGTTGCCACAAACGGGACCGGCAAGACAAATGTCGGGCTGCCGTCAGTCGGCACATCCGGGACATATGCAAATCCCACCAGTGTTACGACCGACTCCCAAGGAAGAGTAACTGCGGTTGTTGCGAGGTCTTCTACGTTGGTTGATTATTACTGGACGGTAACTGGAGCGTGCACTACCGGAACGGGGCAACCCGTGCAATGCACGGCGACGGCGTATCTGCCAGGGGCGATGCCGGACAGCGCCTATCAGTTGTCCTGTGACGCGCATCCATCTAGCGCGGCGGTCAATGGTCATTGCACCGTAGATAACGAGAGTGCCTTTCCAGCAGCAAGCGGTGGCGCATTAAGCATTCGTGTTACCCAAACGATGCAAAACGGCACGGGCGGTAGCTCTTGGAATTTGAGTATGCACGCGCACCACAACTAAGTAGATTGCGCATACAAATGGGGGATAAAATGCCAGAGCGAGAAACAAACATCAGTCAGTTCGCAGGAGTGAATGCGCTAGCGAAGCGCATCGAGGAACTGACAAAGCAGCGAGACGCTCTTACCAAAGAGCGGCAGGACTCGCAGACAAGACTTCTGGAAGAGCACGGTGTGGCTCTGGCTAGCCTGGAAAAGTCAGTCGCACTCCTCGTTGATAGGACCAAAGACCTCGGCGAAATGTCCAAGCGCATCACTCGTCTTGAGTCGTGGAAGGTCTACCTGGCCGGCATCGCCTCGGCATTCACATTCATCGGGACGCTGATTGGTGGCGGACTGACTTTGATGTTCAGAAGGTGATTATGAACAGTTTCCCTAAAGCAGACGTTTTGGCGGCGTGCGCAAAGTATGGGCCGGTTCTGAAAGTCCCGACAGGACTCGACGGTGAGCGCGTCATGGCCGCACTGGCGTCGAACGAAAGCAGCATAGGCGTCAATTGCGGACCGCGCCATGAACCGGCTTATGACGTGGGCGGATCAGTATGGGCTTCGAGTCCTGATCAGCGCGCGCTCGTGGCGAAGTATGGCCGGGACGGGGCGTCCAGCTTCGGACCTTGGCAGACGATGCTTATCAACTGCCCCGGATTTACTCCTGCCGAGATCAAAACCATCCTTGACGATTGCGCGCGGTCATTTGTCGGCCACTTCAATTCATACGTGGCGCACTTCGAGCCCAAGAACTTGGTTGAGATCGGTCAAATATGGAATCTTGGACACAAGACAGCCAACGCGCCGGCAGGAGTCGTCCGCTACTCCTCTGATTTGCAGAAAGCCTACGATTCCGCCGTGAAGCAATCAACATCGGGTGTATCCTGATTCCATAATGATTCGGTTTATCAAAAATCTGTTCTGGAAGCGTATCTGCTCTCTTTGCGATGGTAAAGGTTGGATTGAGGTTGACCACCGAGGAGGGATTCAGAAGCATCTAAAATGCTGCGTTTGCGGCGGGAAGGGAACGCTATGAAGATTCCCGAGCCATTCTGGGCAGTTCTACTCGCAGTTCTGGGGGTGGTTGTTGCACTGGCCGTTCTTTTTCACCCGGATCCGGTCACAGTTGGGACCGCCGTCCTCGCAATCGCAAGCAATCTCGTCAGCGGTGCCCTTGGGGCCTTTGCCGGCCACGCAAGTGCAACCAGCAACTCCACAGGACCCAACGCCACAATCAATAACCCCGGCGCCACCTTTCCCGGTGACGCAAACAAGTAGCGCTAAGGAGGCGCAAGACACCATGAGCATTTTCAGCGGAATTGCCAATGCGGCCAAGAGCACTGCCGCGTGGATTGAAAAGACCTTTACCAAGATTCTGGAGACCGCCCCGAGCGTTCTTTCGGTCATCGATACCACCCTGAGCTACACCAGTGTCCTGATCGAGATCATCGTGGAGCGCGTGGCCGGTACGAGCGCCGAAGCGGAAACTGTCAAGGTCCTGGCAGAGGTTCGGTCGGATATTGTGGTTCTCCAGGCTGTCCTCTACGATACTGGCACATCGACCACGGTATCCAGTTTGCTCGACGCCATCATTGCCAACCTTAAGGCGCTTGAGACGGCTGGCCATATCAGCGACACTGCAACCGTCACGATCTTGACCAAGGTCCTGACCGAACTGGACGTGATTGCCAAGAAGCTAGAGAGCTTGACCACCACTACGGCGACAACGACCGCCACAGCCTAAAATATGAACACAACTATCAAAGTCGCAAGCGCCGTGGGAGCTATCACTCTCGCGGCGCTTTCTGTTTGGGGGATGAGCGGACTCACCCGGCACATCATCATTGCCGTAGACCGGTGGGGAGCCGCCGCGCCGACCGCTGGCAAGACAGATGCGGTGCTTGACCACCTAAACCGACCATGCAAAGGTTCGTCAGGACCCGACGCCTGTGGGACTCTGGCGCAAATCAACAAGACAGCCATTGATGCAGGAGATGCCATTGTGCGGACTCAACTGGTAGAGCGCGCCGCCCAGCCGCACATCATCTCCGCCATGGATGAGTTCGGCCAAACCGCCAAGCACCTGAGCAGCACGGCGGATTCTCTCTCAGGAACCGCGCGCGCCGCCACAGGGACGCTCGCCAGCGCGACGGGGGCCATAGACGAAGGGAAACGTACCATCGCATCCGCGCAGCCGCTCCTCGCGCAACTGACGGCGAACGGCGCATCCCTCCAGGCCACCACAGACACGCTGAACGACACGCTGAAGCGTAAGGCGGTGAGCGAGATGCTGGACAACTTGGCCGGGATCACCAGGCATGCCAACGCAATTACCGGCGATGCGCAGCGCATCAGCGACGATCTGACGCGCCGATATTTCGCGCCTTCGCCTTGGTACAAGAAAGTTGGGCCTTTCGTGGAGTTGGGTACCAAGGTGGGGAACAAAGCTCTTGGACTTTGGTAGGAGTCAAATTCAACAATAGAGGAGGATTGCAGAGTAGCCAGAGCATAAAGAGGTCAGTCTTTCGGGGCTGGCCTTTTTATTTGATAAATATCCTAAAGTGGAGCAAATTCTGATTTATAATGTGCTGATATGGACTTATCAACCAGACTATTGCTACTCAACCGCAGGACTCGGATTCAGCGTCCTGTCGAGAACCTGAACGCTTATCAAGAGGTCTACGCCTCACTTTCCAGCCTCCAAGATGAAGCAGTGATGTGCCCGCGGTCGATGAAAGAGCCGATGCGGGAGGCCATGGAGCGGGTGCGCACCGAGGTTGGCGACTTGGATGAGTTCGTGGCCCGCGAACTGGAGTACCCCTCGGTCAAGGAGATGCAGGGCTACTTCATGGGTCTTCAGGTCGATTCCATTGCTCTGGCCATATGGCAGATCAGAAAACAAAAGGCTTTAATAAACTCCGACCAGACCGGCGTCGGGAAGGGTCGTTGCGCGGCGTCTGTCTGCCGGTGGACCATTCTTCACGGTCTGTTGCCGATCTTCGTCACCTACTCGGATACCCTCTTCACCGACTTCCAGCGCGATCTTGACGACATCGGATTCGGGCTGAGCGTCTGGCCGCTGCTCTTCAATGCCGGGGCGTCGATAACCGAGCAGGCAACAGGACGCAAGATATTCGCCAACAAGAGCAGCATGAAGGGGATCCTGACCCGCATTGCTGAGACCGGCGAGCTTCCCCGCGCCCGCAATGCCGTATATCTGACCTACTCGCAAATCAACACGATCAACATCCAGCAGTTGGCCCTTGCGAAGTTGGCACCGAAAGCTGTCTTCATCTTGGATGAGTCCCACAACGCTGGCGGCGATGACTCGAACACGGGAGCATTCTTCCAAGAGGTTCTGCCCGCGGCGCACGGCGTGATGTTCCTGTCGGCAACGTGGGCGAAGCGGCCGGACAACATGACGCTCTACGCGACCAAGACAGACATCTCGATTGCCATTCCCGACAACCAGCGCGTCTCTGACGCCATCCGCGCCGGCGGTCCACCCCTACAGACCGTCGTGAGCCACCAACTCGCCCAGACCGGCCAACTCGTGCGCCGTGAGCGGTCCTTTGAGGGCATCAGCATCCTGAACTTCATTGACGACCGAAATCAGCTTTATCAAGAGCAGGTATGCGACGATGTGACGGAGGTCCTGCGGGCCATCTTCAAAGCGGATCAGGACTATCACCAGAACGACTTCGAGACGTTGCGCCTCCAGTACAAGAAGCGGCACATCAAGATCTATCACCACAAGTTCAGCGCCATCGTCCACAACATCGTGAAGCAATTTCTCCTGGCCCTGAAGTCGGACGCTGCGGCGGATTGCGCCATCGAAGCGCTCGGACGCAGGGAAAAGCCGATTGTGGCCCTTGAGAGCACCATGGGAGCGTTCCTCGACAGCTATGTGAGCGCTGAGAACATGAGCGAGGGTGAAGTGCTTGATAAACTCTCATGGTCCACCATACTCAGGCGCGCGCTCGACAGGACCCTCCACTACACCATCAAGACCTTAATGGGCAATGACCGCCAAGAGTTCCCGCGCCATCGGCTGTACGTCGAGACAGAAGCGAAGTACCGGGAGGCTGAGAGGCTGCTGGACGCCCTTGCGGTGACGTTGCCAGTGTCGCCTATCGACTGGATCAGGACTCGCATCACGCAAGCTGGCTTTACTGTGGCAGAGATCACCGGGCGCTCCTACCGAATCAACTATGCGGGTCCCGTCCCGGTCCTGTCTTCGGTCCCGTCCATCGAGCGCAAGGACCGCGTGCAGACCGGCAGCCTGTTTAATAATGGCGGCGTTGACTGCCTCATCTTGAACCAGGCTGGATCGACGGGAATCAGCCTCCACGCCTCAGAGAAATTCAAAGATCAGCACCAGCGGCACATGATCGTTGCCCAGCCGGCCGGCGACGTGAACGTGTTCATGCAGATCCTCGGACGTTCGAACAGGACCGGCCAGATGGTCCTGCCAAGGTACACGATGCTCTCCCTGGCCATCCCCGCAGAGATTCGCCCGGCCATCAGCCTCGCCAAGAAACTGAAGAGCCTGAACGCCAACACGTCGAGCAACACGCGGTCGGCAATGTCGATTGAGGCGCCAGACATGATGAACAAGTACGGCGACAAGATCGTGGCGGAATGGCTGCACGAGAATGAGCAGATTGCCCGTCTCATGGGCCTCACGATGGACAAGTCGGAAGAGGAAGGGGGTACTCCAGAGGAGGACCTGGCGCGCACGGCAACAGGACGCTCGGCATTGCTTCCCGTCAAAGAGCAGCGCGAGTTCATGGAGACGATCACCGAAAGCTACACGGACTACATCGCCTACATCGACGAAACCGGACAGAATGACCTTGAGCCCAAAACCTACGACTTCGATGCAGAGCAGAAGACCTCGCACGTCATATATGTTGGGTCTGATCCTTCATCGCCATTCGGGGAAGATGCCATCTTCGGAACCTACTCAATCAAGCGTCAAGGCAAGTCCTACACCCCGGAAGAGGTCGAGGAACTGATTGCACAGACTTATGGTCCTGATCTCATGGAGTTTGAGCCATGGCAGCGGGACACGTACCACGCACGAGCATTGAGCGCACACCTTGAGAGCTTGTTCAAGCCGTACATCGCATCCGTGGAAGCGCCGCACATCTTTGACTGGGCACAGAAAATACGGGAATGGTCGCGGACGATCTTGAACGACTTCCGAATGGGAACAGGACTCAGAATCGAGATCAACGGCGACACCTACAACGGCATCATCTACGACATTCGCGGCCGCAAGAAAGTGAGCGGAAACCCCTACGCTCCCAGCTCTCTGAAGTTCTACATTGCGGTCAACGGCCCATTGCGCGAGGTGCGCGTTCCGGGCTCACAGATCAAGAAGATCACGCTCTCTAACCTTGGGCGCAATGCGGATATTGCCGAACTGTTTCAGGACTATCTAAGCGACACTCGGCAACGCGCGAAGATCATCACCGGGAATCTGCTGGGAGCTTACGGACAGTTGAAGCCGGGGAGTAAGGGAAGAATCATCACATTCACAAAGCACGATGGCGGGACTGAGCAGGGGATTTTGATGCCGGCGCGGTTTGATTACGAGAAGGACGTTACTCCCCAGAAACTATGAGGGCCGTGAAAACTCTCCGTGATACTTCTTTGATGCGGTAGCGTAGGCATCATGAGCATCTTTCGCGTTTACAAATAGCCCTAAATAGATAAGATGGCCGCTGACTCTGATTTGGGCGGTCCATTTCCCGCGCCGCTTATGCCACGAAACTCCCTTATATCCCGATGAATTCTGCGCATACTTTGTACTATTGTGCTGATTCTCCGCGTGAGTGGCAATTCGCAGGTTTCCGTCTCGGTTGTCAAGAGTGTCAAGATTCCAATGATCACCTTGGCGCTTGTCTCCATGGACCAATCCGAGAATTTGCCTATGCATCAACACGCGCCCCTGTCTCCCGTCTTCGTAATAGATAGTTCGTGCGGCATAGAACTTTTTGGTGTGAGGTTCCCAGCGGGAAAACCAATTGAACACAGATAATTCTTGGTATATATGGGGGCTTACTTTTGCAAACTGACCTTGCGTGAGGGGAATCAAGCAGAATGGCTCGTTGTCAAGTGCGTCCCTATCTGCGTTTATTTCTTGCTGTTCGTTGCGAGAAATATGGTCAGACTCTTCTTCAAAGAAGTATTCTGAATTTGGGGATGTCATCTTGTGGCCCTCCATGGCCTTGAGATTCAAAGGGAGTTTGCCGCTCCCGATGTCCCCATTATAGAACACCCCGCAGAAGCTCGATTGAGTCCTGCGGGGTGTTGGTTCCTATGCGTCCTCTGCGGCTTCCCCGGTGACGTAGGAATACGGATCATCATTCAACTCTTCTTCTGACACCTCCTCTTGCTCTGCGAACAGTCCAGCATTGCTTGCCAGCGCCCAGTCAAGGTTGCGGCACGCCTGATTGTAGTATGACTTTTTGAGTTCACTCCCCAGGAACTTGCGTCCCATCTCCAGAGCAACAAACCCTTCAGAACCGATGCCAGCGAATGGACTCCAAACTACATCGCCGGGATTCGTCCATAGCTTGACAGCACGGCGAATGACTTCGAGCTGAAGTGGGCAGATGTGGCGCTCGTCGTTGTGTTCCCGAGCCGAACGATATTGCAGCGTGTCCGATGGGTTTATGTCCATCCATATCGGGCTGGCGTACTGCTGCCACAACTGGACAGGAAACTGCTCGGAAGTGTGCGCACACCGTTCGGGATTATCCCCCGGCTTCCGCATGGTAACCAGATAGTCAGGCACACCCTGGCGGCTCATCGTGGAGTCCTTGCGAATCTGCTTGTGGAGTAAGCCAAGCGCCTTCGTGCGCTGCATGGCGGTAACTGGGTCTTTCCAGATGCAGACCTCAGAATGATAGATGAACCCCACTTCCTCAAATGCGCGGATGATCTCTCCTCGGAAGTCCCGCAAGCCGATGTGACCATCGCGCACTTTAGATGTAGGCAGATTCATGCAGTGGATCGAAACCAAACGGCCCGGCATGAGTGCCCGGTACTGCTCGGCGATCAGGAACTTGTAGTGCTTCCAGAACTCGTCATGGTCTTTGCTGTTGCCTAAGTCCCGCTCCGAATTGGAGTATGTGTAGAGCGAAGCGAAAGGAGGCGAGTATACCGAGTAGTGGATGCTGTTGTCGGGGAGTTCCCGCGCAAGATCAACGCAGTCAGCAAGGTGCATCGTCCAGTTCTCGGAAGTCTTCACTTCGCGCTCATATGTCGATTCGCTGCGCACGGTGCCTACCAGATTCATGCGCGTCAAGTCTTGCATGTTTTCTTGCATCTCTTCTGCCATTTGCTCTGACTCCCTTTCTTTCCGCTTCAGGTTCTCAAGTACGTTTCCTTCGGTTGATGCTGCGATGATGTGAACATGGACAGTGTTCTGCTGGCCAAATCGCCAAGCCCTACGAATCGCTTGGAAAAATTGCTCCCAGGAGTCATTTACTCCCGCAAAGATCATGTGTGAGCAAATCTGATAGTTCACACCGAAACCGAGGATGGAACTCTTGGAAGTAAGCCGCCCAATCTCGCCTTGCGCAAATCGCAGCGATGTTTCTGCCTTGTATTCTGGCGTGTTAGATCCAGTTAACTCCACGCCTCCAATCGCTTTTACTACAGCTTCGCTCTCCCGGTTGAGATTCGTCCATATGAGCCAAGTCGCGCCCGGATCATCGTCCACGATGGCCTTGACCTCCGCCACCCGATCATCGACAGTGGACCGGCGCGCCGCCAGTCGTTCGCTCAGTGTCTCGGCTGGCATAGCGAATAACATCCCCTCGCTCGGCGTGTCTACGTCCACGATGTGTTCGTGGTAGACCAGTTCCGGCAGGATGAAAGGCCCGTCGTCGTATCCTACATCTGAAGGCTTGCGGATGTTGACGGCCCAGGAGCAAACCCACTTCCAGAACTCTGCCCGCGCATGGCCCTTGAGTCGCCACTTCTGCGTCTCTCCGCCGTCGTGCGTGAAGAACATGGAAAGCATCTCAGTGGCCGTCATGACTCCCAAGAACTCCGCATGGTTGCCAAGCTCCATGTGATCGTTAGGGGCCGGCGTAGCCGTAGCGGCAAGTCGGTATGGGGTATCTTTGAATGCGTCAATGAGAGCGGACCTAGTCGCCCCGTCGAAAGACTTCAGGATGCTGGATTCATCAAGCACTACTCCTGCGAAGTCGGAAGGCTCGAAGTTATCCATGCGTTCGTAGTTCGTGACGATGATGCGAGAATCGCCCATGGTTGACGAGTCCTTGCAATACTTCACTTCGATGCCGAACTTCGTGCCCTCTGTGACCATCTGGTAAGCCACAGCCAGAGGCGCGAGAATCAGGACCGGCATACCTGTATGCTCTGACACGACGCGTGCCCACTCTTCCTCAATGAGCGTTTTTCCCATGCCCGTTCCAAGAAATGCGGCTGCTCGGCCCAGTCGTAACGCCCAAGAGCACACGTCGCGCTGGTGGGGAAACATGGATGGATTCAGCGGAGGAATGGTAGTCAAACCGGAGACAATCGGCGTGAACCGCTTTGCCTCCAGAAACTCTTCATAGTTCATGATCTTTCCTTTCGATGTGTGGTGATTATAAAGCAAACGGTTGTCAGTTATCAAAGTTTATTTGGGTCCAGATATTCGACCGGAATGCCCTTGTCTTTCGCGATGGCGATCTCAGCTTGAACCCCTTCAGACTGCTCCCATCCGGGCATCATGGCGACGATAATCTTTTCCGACAGTCCGATAAATTCCTCGTCGAATTTCTTCCAGTAGTCCCACCCGCGCGGGAGTTCGCTACGTTCGGCAATTGGATGGGTGTGAGCGATAGGGCTGAAGACAATCAATCCTCGCGACATCAAGACTCCGGCAATGCGGCAAACCTCTCCGAAGCGGAGCGCTTCTACGGTCCTATCCATGTGGCTGTACGGGCTTGCAAGATAGATCATCGAACCTCCTGTATTTTCTTTCCTTGCTGGTGACTGGCTACGATGTGGCACCAATAGCAACCTCCAAGTAACGTATTGCCGTCCGCTTCCGTCCAACCGAATCGGCGCTTCCCGTGGAGGTGGACAAGGTGCCAGCGCTCAAAGATGCTTCCCTTGCTTGGCAGGACTCCGAAGATGTGCTTTGGATGCAGAGGATTTCCATCCTCTCCCCGTAACTCGCATTGTCCGCCGCATCGTTCATAAACCCGTTCGTGCTCAGTCTCTTTTTCCGCATTAGTCGGCTGCCCCTTGCGCACTCCTGGCCGCTTCTTGCGTACTGGCGTGTAGCGTTTCAGTGGAGTCCTGCGAGCAATCATGCTGCATCTTCTTTCCGACTCACTCCAAGCAGCAACCTTCGCGCTGAATCACTTCGGCATAGCGACAATTGCACGATGAATTCTCTTGAGAGCGTCTTCTTTTTCAGAGAAAGTCCATATCTCTCAGCGTAGGCGTTCATAACATCATCAGATGGACGTCCGCTTGTCGGTGGTTTCTTTTGGAGTAGGATCATTCATTCCCTCTTTCCGTTTCCACACGTTCATTTTCAGGTAGTTGGTTATTGCAGACAACTGCCGACGGATTACTCCCAAGTCAACATCAGGACGGTCACTCATAGTAACTCTCCGAGTCCTGTTCCGCATCGGCTTCAAAGCAAAGGTTCTGTACGTTAAAGTTTCCTTTCGTTGATCCTGTTGAGCCGCCAGTACGGAGCTTCGCAAGGTTGAGATCTACTGAGCGCGACATCCGCTTTGTTTCCCCATCGATTGCCCGATGGATGATGACTGCCGCAAAGGCATCCTCCCAAGAATTTCCTGATCCTTTTACGTCGTTTGGAACAGGCGCTTGCCCTTCAAACTCACGAGCTACCTTCTTTAACTGGCGTAGGACCACGATTGCGCTGTTGGTTTCTTTGATTGTGTCTCGGATAGCAGCCGATGTGAGGTTGTCGCGCTCGATAGGATCTTCTCCGTGTCCTGATCCTTTAACCATTCCGAAGTGGTCAAGATCAAAGAGAACTTCCTGGCCGTCCTTCGATTCGCGCTTGATCGCCCAGCATATTTGCTCACGGTCCATCTTTTGGTCGTAAATGCTGAGCAAGTGACTGCACTCGGCAAGCCTCTCCATTCCCTCATGGATAAGCGCATTCTGCTCTGGCGTCTGCATCCAAGCATTGTTGACTACGCGGTTCGGAACGTTGACGAAATACGGAACCAGGTCACGGAGGATAGACTCTTTCTTCTTTTCGAGCGAGAACAGGACACACTTGCGGCCCAACTTGAGGTTGTGAGCGATGCTCATGACGGCCCATGGCGTTTTTCCTACGTTCGGTCGAGCGCAAATGAGCGTGATGTTTGCTTGCCTGTATCCGCCTCCAGTCTTTGCATCGAACCATGCATTCCCTGATGGGATACACGGGCTCGTCTTCGTCTGATACTCGCGGTCAATGTCTGCCAAGGTGTCAACAATGAACGTGCTTGCCAGTGCACTACCTGACTGCATCGAAGGCTCGGCAATCTTCTCGATCTGCTTTATCATCCTGCCAGCGAGTTCAAGCGCTGGCATCTCCTGATCTTGCGCTCTTGACATTGCCTGAGAGGAAAAGACCATCAGGCGCCGCAGAATGCTCTTTTCCTTGATAATCTTGACATATTCTTCGATCACCGGCCGGCGCGGTAAACCCTCCGTGAGCGATGCGAGGTAGGACACGCCTCCCACGGCTTCCACTTCCTTGTAGCGATTCAGTTCGTTGGCCAGCGTCACAATGTCCACGGCCCGCTGCTCGTTCATCAACTCAGTCATGCGCAGGAAGATGCGGCGGTGCGAGTCGAGGAAGAAATCGTCTGCCGTCAGCTTCTCTGCGCATTCGGCGTGGGCGGCATTGTCGAGCAGGATCGCCCCGAGTATGGTCTTCTCGGCGTCGATGTTGGCAGGTAGCCCGTCTATCTGGAGATCTGCTTTCACTTACTACCTTTCGGTGTCTCGATTGAGAAGAATAAGGAGCGCAAGTGCTCCCGAGAGTGGGACGACCATGTTTCCAAGTCCGCGGAGTTGATCGGGGCGGGTGAAGTCCAACCCTCGGGCAATCCCATCAGCCACGCTACAAACTTCGTATTCAACCGCCGGCGCGAGGTCGGGGCGGTCTGCGATGATTTCTCGCCAAGCGTCTCGGTCTGCTGGTCCGGGAGGAAAGAGTGCTCGATCATGGCTGGTAGGGTGGGTCCTGATGGCCTGTTGAAATGGCTCATTGTCGCTGCCCCCCCCCGTTTCGCTTCGAAAGTCCCGCGCCGCTGGAGTCGGGAACTGCGAGAACCTCGCTTGCTGGTCCAATCCCATCTCGTCCTTGCGGTCGCTGCCCCTGCTCCTGAACGAGTCCACTGCTGGTGTCTGCCATAGTTCTGCTGCTCCTTCTAGATCGATTCCGCCCGTGTGCTTAGGAGTGGCCATCAAATTGCCCCCCCCCGATGGTGTGTTCGGCGTAGGCCATTGCTTCCGTGACAAGATCCCGGTGACGGCCGCCGCGTTCTTTGAGTCCTGATCCCCGCTTCTCTGCATCGTTTGCTCTTGGCGTTCCCCAGAACCCAACCGCATCGCCTCCTAGCGTTCTTCCATGCCCACTACCCTCGCTCGGAGCTACCTTCCCTTGTCTGTAACTGTGCCCACTTGTGGGCGTACTCCAATCACGAGTTGCCCCCCCCAGTGAATCCTGCACGCCGGGATGATTCCCGCAGCATTCCGAGTCCTCCGCTCGTGCGGTGGGCCAAGATGAAGACTCTTTCTCGCTTGTGTGGAGCGCCAACGTCGGACGCTCGTACAGATATCCACTCCGCATTGAACCCGCTTTCGGCAAGTTCTCGCAGTACGGAATGTCCTGCGGGAAAAGCGAGGACTGGAGGGACGTTTTCAAGAAAACACCATTCGCATCCAATCTCGCGAACGACTCGCATGGCAGAGTAGAAGAGTCCGCTTCGGGTTCCGCCTTCAAGGCCCGCTTGCTTTCCTGCGACAGACAAATCCGTGCAGGGGAAACCGAAAACTGCTCCAGCCACGCGGCCACGATAGAGTCCTGTTGGGAAGGTCCTAATGTCACTCCAGACAGGTGCCTTATCCAGGGAGACGTCTTCCATGCGCGCCGCCAAGATGCCAACCGCAGGAACTTCGATCTCCACATAGCCGCAGCAACGAGCCTCTGGAGCAACGAGTCGGACGGCAAGGTCGAGTCCGCCGATACCACTGAAGAAACTGAGATAGGTAGGTATATCCACATTCACTCTGGCCTCGTCCCATCCCGGTAGACCTTCGGAATCCCGCAAGCTGCCAAGAGTTGCGCCGGCGTGGGCATTCTCTTCAGCGTTTCATCTTGGCTCAGGACTCGATAAGCCGTGTCCATGTCCTGATCTGTCCGATGGCCGGCGCGCTCCTCGTAGAGCAAAAGCAGTTCCTCGTCGACCGTCACGCCAAAGATGCGCGCCAGTTTCGCCACAATGCCCCTCAGATGCCTTTGTGGGTGCCGGATGGACCGGATGGCCACCAGAAGCGTGCCGAAGTCAGGACACGCCGTTTCCCGGTCACGGCGCGGGCTCTCTGCGATCTTTTGGATGGTTGCAATCACATCCTCAAACGGTTCCGTCAATAGTCCTTCCGAAAAGGCCGTCAGTGTCGCTTGGCTGTACTCGCCGCCCCTCATCAATGCGAGAGTCCCGAGCGCCACTATGATCTGCTGCTTGGGAGACAGCGGCTCTGACTGCATCAACTGTCCGGTCTGCTTTCGTACCAGTCTGCTTTCCATTGCTTGCTCCGTTCGGTTTCTGCCACTCGGCAGGATCATCAAAGAATCTGTCTTGGTTGAACCATGTAGCGGGATGAGGGCGGAAGTCTTCGTATCCTGGCGGCTTTTGTCCTGCCGGCGACCGGGCGTACTCGGTTGCTTTCTTCCACAGGAACCGCCTGGCCGTCTCGGAATCCATGGCGACAAATTCATCGCATCCTCTGCGTAGCCGGTCTACTGCCTTGTGAATAGCCTTGATGGCGGCTGCGGGGGCAACGTGGCGAGGATAGGCAAGATAAATTGCTCGTTCCTGCTCAGAGGTAGTCATGCGATGCCTTTCCATTCAATCCAACGATCTCGCAGGTACGCCTTGGCCTCTGGGGTTGAAAGACGGTCAAAACATGCCGTTGTGAGTTCTGGAAATGCGTAGTCTCGCATCTCTTCCCAGAGCGATCCAGGTTCCATGGCGTTCATTTGCGGGTCAAGAAAAGCCATCTTGATCTCATCGCAAATAGCGCATGTCTTGTCAGAGAAGAAGTTACTATCGTATGTTCCGCACGATGCGAGATACTTTTCCCTTTTGTGAATTATTTGAAGGCATTCGCAGCATGTGTGTTCTTTGCGGGCCTTGCGCGTTTCTTTGTTGAAGAAATCGCACATTCCATCAGGTTCACTGCCGATGCAAACTCCACAATCAGGCATCCTGTCCCCTCCTTCAAGGGTTCGGGAGCGGCAGTGAAGGACTACCGCCCCCTAACCAGAGGAGCAACCCTCTGGGTGAGGTCCGTTGCTGGCGCGCGGGACTTATTAAAGGTAATTCGCGCCAGTTCGGGAGTCAATAAAAATCAGTTGAGAGTCTGTCAAGGTGACTGTCTTGATTCTTTTTAGTCCTGAACCAAGATCGCCGTTGAGTAGTCCACTTCCCACATCTGGACTGATTCGTTGGCCTCATTGAAGGCTTTCAGCGCCGCTTCGAGTTCTTCGATGCCGTTTAGATCCGAAGTGTCGGCATCGTCCCACATGTTGTCCAAAAGGTTGCAGGTTATATCCTCAAGGTCAACTTTTGGTAGGTGCGAATCCTGACATGCCCATACGTACTCCGGTTCCTGTCCTTCAAGAAACTGGTCAACGGCATCCCCTACTGAATCGTAATACTGATCGCCGCAGAAGACGTGCTCACCAGCGTAATCGGAAGCCTTGATCTTAGTTGCTTTCTCGAAGCGTTCGGCCTCCTTCGCCGCTTCTTTTTCGCGCCACTCCTTACCCTGGCACTCATTGCACTTGCTCTGGAAGTATCCCTGCTGAATCTTCTTTCCGCAAGCGCATAGACGCTCACCGTGGCACCAGTCGGCCTGATCCTCCGTCGCATGTACCCTGCGACAAACAGAGCACATGAAAACACCAGCACTGGTGCCATCGGGCTTGTATAAACGAACTGCGTTCGACATGTCTTTCCCTTCAATCCGTGTTGTGGTTCAGGCGGTAGGCTTCCAGTTGTTTGGGTCCTGATTTCCCCGCGGGTGGCGCCGTCTCAAATGGAATGTCCTGCTCGGCATCGGGGTCAAGTTCCGGATCTTCTTCGCCGTCCTCATCGGGACTCTCGTCCTCGGCTTCTTCATCCACGAACTCAGTTTCATCTGCCGTGGCGAATGCCAGTTTCGATTCTGAGTTTGAGTACACCGTTTCGATGTAGAAGTCCTTGTGCAAGTGGATCGCTGCCCATTCCATCATCTCTTTCGTGAATGGGACATAGATTGCCATGTGCAGGTTGACTTCCTTCTTCTCGCCTTCGCCCACTGTTGCCAGATACAGCTTCATGAGCTTGGCGCCGGTTGTCGATACCCAGTGGTCTTTGCTGGTGTCGGTGGAGAAGATGTCCAGCGTCATGCCCTCGATCTCGACATTGATCGCCGAACGCTCCGTCTTGCTGTCGTTCTTCGCCATGAGTCCGAACGGTTCGCCGATCTCATCGTTCATCCCGATGAGTGACTGGTTGAGCAGAGGGAGCCGCATGTCGAGCTTGATCGTTGAGACGCCAGCACGGTTGCAATGCTGAATCCACTGGACGAGGAAGCACTTGCGGCGGTGCCCCTCAAAGAACGTTGTCAGTTTCGTTGGTTGCACTTTTGCTGCCATGAATCACCTCTTTCTGGTTAAAACTCTGGGAGTTCGGCGAAGTAGATAGCCTCTTGCTTCGCGGGTTTCTTGATGCCCTTCGCATCCTTGCGAGGAAAATTACGAAGCATATTCCCGATGCCGCCGTTCCTCATCACGCCTTCCAATCGCTGCCGGAACGGAGCACCAGGGCCTTGCATGAACTTGACGATCTCGACGTACTCCTCGTGTTTGAAGTCGCCTTTGCTACCGTTGCACTTGCGGCAGATAACCTGCTTGTTACTGAGTTCAGGACCACCATGCCGCCGTAGTGGTGTCTTGTGGTCTAACTCCATACTTAGAATGTCAATCGGCGCGCCACAGTAGGGGCAAAGGATCACCCCAAGTTGGATTTGAGTCCATAGCCACTTACCTAATTGCGCCTGAGTGTAGGGCAGCACGTCGGCTGGAGCAATATCCAGCAGGACTCCCTTGGGAACGCCTTTCTGAAGAACCTTCCTCCAGCGCTCCCGGTCATGGTTGTAGAGTTGTGCTACGCGCTTCTGGTACTGAACCATGTCGATCATCAGCAAACCTCGATCAAAGGAACTTCAAAGAAGCCGAGTTGTCCCTTGTAGGGGATTGGACGCGGCAGAGCAACGGGCTTAGATAGCACAAAACCGTACTTTCCAAAGAACCACGGCGAAGGGCTTTCCGTGACGCAATCCACGATTTCAACGGTTCCCACGATGCAGCCGCCGAACGGCTTGAAGAGTTTCAGCATCTCATTGGAAGGCTCTTCGAGTCCGAGGATTTTCTGGATAGTAATCAAGTCGTGCATGATCTCGGCTTCATTGAACCACTTCCCCGCATGGATGGCGATACGTCCGCGTTGATTCGTGTACCAGTCGCGGTTCTCAATGTCCTTGCCGCCGTCCAAGATCGCCAACCACCACGGAGCGCGTACACTCAGAGCTTTCATGAAAG
>Ga0182014_10003527_pt1 | contig 18692 bp, 13 predicted proteins | sample 612S2DmetaG_FD_120489 | JGI IMG/M metagenome (GOLD analysis project Ga0182014, IMG submission 120489) | Permafrost microbial communities from Stordalen Mire, Sweden - 612S2D metaG | ecosystem: Environmental > Terrestrial > Soil > Wetlands > Permafrost | place: Sweden: Stordalen | collected... | reverse complement strand
GTCTTGGGATGTGAGGGGCGCTATCTTGCCCTTCTTGGCGGCGTCGGCAGAACCGGCGAGAAGGTCGTCGCTGAGCTCCTCGGGGGTCATCTCGACGGTGTAGCCGTCGCCCATCCTGGTAAGTATCGTCGTCACACGACATCCCTCCATTTCCACTGTCGGGCCGACCTCGATGGTCGTCCCGCCCGTGCGTGTGTCGTGGCTCCCCTACCGCACCTTCGAAAGATCGAAGGTGATCTGCTTGACCTCGGTGAGCTCTTCCATGACGTAGTTGGTGAGCTCGCGACCGAGGCCGCTCTTCTTGAAGCCGCCAAAAGGCGCGAGCTGATCCCAGGTGTTGTTGGTGTCGTTGATGTGCACAGTGCCGCACTTGATGCCCTCGCCGAGCAGCCAGGCAGTGCGCAGGCTGCTGGTGAAGGCCGCCCCCTGGAGGCCGTAGGGCGTCTCATTGGCGATCTCGATGGCCTCGTCGATTGTGCCGAAGGTCATGATGGGCGCCACCGGGCCGAACGTCTCGTCGCGAGCCATGAGGAACTCGGAGGTGACGCCGTCGACGATGGTCGGCTGGCAGTAGAGGCCCTCGATCGTACCGCCGCACACGAACTCTCCGCCGCGCTCGCGGGCGTCGTCAATGTGTTCCTGCACTTTGCGCGCGTTGGCGACGTTGTTGAGCGGCCCCATGTCGGTAGCCTCGTCGAGCGGGTTTCCGACCCTCAGCTTGCCCGTGCGCGCCGCCAGTTTCTCGACGTACTCGTCGTGCACCGCCCGGTGGACCAGGACGCGCTCCGATGCGGTGCAGACCTGGCCAGCCAGATAGAAGCAGCCGACGATGGCCGCCTCAACCGCCGCGTCGATGTTGGCGTCATCCATGACGACCAGTGGACCGTTGCCGCCAAGCTCCAGCAGCAGACGCTTGACCCCGGCGATCTGCGTGAGGTACTCGCCGGTCGCCGTCTCACCCGTAAAGTGGATGGCGTTGGTGCCGGGGTTGCGCACCAGCTCGGCACCCACCGTGGTGCCGGGACCGGTGACCACATTCACGGACCCTGGCGGGAAGCCGGCCTCTTCGTAGACCTCGGCCAGGTTGATCACGCTGAAGGGCGTCGTACTGGCAGGCTTGAAGACGATCGCGTCGCCCACTGCCAAGGCGTGGCTGGCAGCGATGTTAGGGATGTCGGCGGGCCAGTTCCAGGGCGAGATGATGCCCACCACGCCGATGGGCTCACGCGTCACGACGATGCGCTTGTCGGTGGAATCAGACTGCGTCCAGGGATGGACGGCACCGCGGAAGCGCTTGAGACCCTCGGCCGCCTCGATGTAGTGGGGGTTGTTGTAGTGGGAGACCTCGGAGCGCGCCTCGGTAATCGTCTTGCCGCATTCTCGACAGAGGGTAATTGCGTCCCCTTCGGCGCGGCGCTGAGCAATCTCGAAGGCCCGCCAGAGCAGCTCGGCGCGGCGGCGCACCGACATTGCCGCCAGCACTTTCTGCGCCTGCGTGGCGGCCTCGATTGCTCTCTGCACGTCGGCCTCTGTGCCCTTGGGCACGGTGCCCACAAGACTGCCGTCGCCAGGCGAGCGCACCTCGAAGACCTCGCCGCTCTCCGAGTCGACCCACTCGCCGCCGATGAAGAGCTTCTTCTCCAATAGTTCCGGTTCAACGATGACCGACATGACCTTGTTGCCTCCGATCTGGATCGCCTGGGATTGATGGGACGTCACCCGGCAGGGTCTTGTCGACGCAGACGGTCGCCAGACCGCCGCAGCCGATCCGGTCGCTGCTCTTGTGGCCCCAGCTCATAGGCATCAGGTCCCCCCACCGCAGGCTAGGTTTGCAGACCAGCCCGCTTACCAATTCATCCACCCGGTGGGATGAATACAGGCATGGTACCAGCTCTGAAGAGAGGGGCGCAAGGGGCGCTGGTACAGACTCGGTCGAGCGATACGCCGGTGGCTTGCTACGCTGCCGCGGGGCCCATTCGGGCCGGACGCTCCCACCGACCACGGAGACGCCGAGTGAGCGGAGGCGGGTTTCTGTCTACGAACGCAGCTCAGCTGCCGGTGCGACCTCATGAGTGGCACCGTGCGCTGTGTTTGCCGCCGCTTCGAGGGTCGATTTCAGGCAGAATCTCATGGCGGCCAGCACGGGCTCGGGATCGTAGTTGGGCTCGATCAGAGCCTGGACCGCCACGCCATCGACAAAGGCAGCGGTGAGGCGACCGATGCTCGCAATCTCTCGGGGAGGCTCTCCGCCGACCGCCAAGCCAAGCCAGTCCATGTTCCACTGGTACCAGACGGCGTACAAGTTCACCAGGCGTTGACGCAGCTGCCAGTCACGGACAGCGTGAGGCAGGATGTCGAAGAAGCCGCTAAACCCCCCCACGTCCAGCGCTATGCGCCGCACTCCCTGAAGGAAGCTCTCGATTCTCTCGTCCATGGTCGCGTCGGGAGGGAGGTCGTTGGCCATCTCCGAGCATTCGTTGAGCACGACCTCATCGACGATCGCCTCGATGAGCCCATCCTTGCTGCCGAAGTGGTACCTGGTCGCGGCCTTGTTGACGCCAGCCTTCGTAGCTATGGCGTCGAGGGTCAACCCGCCAAGTCCCTCTTCCTGCAGGATCTGCTTGGCGGCATTCAGCAGGTTCTGCGCCGTCGGGGGCAGGCTTGCATATGATCTCGGCACCGCGATGTGAGGGACCCGTACCGCCCGCTTAGTCTTGGCCACGAAAACCTCTCATCTCGACGGGACGCTTGAACGCGCCGCGACTCTGGCCCGAGGCAAGTCTGGGGCCGTCTTCACGAGAGGGGCGCTGGCTTCGCCCGCCCTGCCGACCGACACACTCGCCACGTTCGCTCCACTCTTCTTGAGTATACATGTCGTGCCGGCCCAGGCGTGGTCAGCGCGATGGTGCCGGCCTCATTGGTAGTCAGCGTGTCGGCCTCTCTCATCCGCCTCTTGCGCGCTTGTCAACACAGTTGCTAATATGCCGTGAATCATCCCACCGGGTGGATGAATTGTGAAGCGCCCCGACTTGGGAAACCGGCTCACGACAGGGGATCCGATGCCTATGGCATGTTGGGAGTAACCATTCGAACTCATGTGTCTTCATCAGGCTCTTTGCACGACAGCAGTCGTTCTGCAACCGACCATTCCAGGGGGGATGGGAAATGGATATGCAGAGAGGAGTCCGCCTGAGCCGGACAGCTTCAAGGCGGACTGCCAGCGCTAGCCAACAGGACCTGCCCACCCCCCCAAGGCGGGCCCCCGAACCAGACGCCTCCCGCAACTTCGGACGCGTCACGGAAAGGAGCTAGTCGTGGGTGTTGATGTTGAGTCAGCAGCGACCAGCCAGACGGCGGTTCCAGCGGAGCAGACCCTGTTTGTAAGAAAGGCGAGCGGGCTGGTCAAGGGCTGGTCGTCGACCGACGGCTTCCGCTACGCGTTCATCTCGACCAATTTCGCCGGCCTCGGCCTCTTCGGCTTCGCCTACGGTGCGTTCATTCCGGGTGCGAGCATGTTCTGGGCGATCGTCATCACCGCCGCCTTTATGGTGCTGGAGATCGTCACCTACGCGGCCCTGGTCTCGGCGATGCCGCGGGCTGGCGGCGACTACATCTGGCAGTCGCGCATATTCCACAGCACGGTCGGCTTCGTCATCGCGATCACGGCCTGGTGGCTGATCATCTTCCAGTGGACACCGATCTACGCGAGCATAAGCTTGAGCCTCTTCATCAAGCCTGTGGTCCGCATCCTCGGCGCAGATGGCGTTGCAAACTGGCTTGGTACACCGACCGGCATCTTCGTTTCGTCGCTTGTCGTCATCGCTGTCGTCACGTACCTGTGCGGCATGGGAATCAAGCGCTACGCGATCTACCAGAAATGGGCGATGTGGATCGGCCTGGGTGGCCTTGCGGTGGGAGCCATCATCCTGCTCGTCACCTCCAGGGCGGGCTTCATCGCCGCTTTCGACCGCGGCGCCGTCAAGTACTACGGGCCGAGTGCCGCCCACGCCTATGCCACGATGGTGAAGTCCTACGGAGCGGGCCAGCCCCACTCCCCGTTCGCGGGCTCGTTTTGGCAGACGCTCAGGATGGTCCCGTTCATGCTGTTCTGGCTGATCTGGCCAGTGTGGGGAGCCACGATGTACGGGGAGGTCCGTGGTGCCAAGAACTTCCGCTCAAACATCTATCAGATGGGAGGGGCACTCTTTGCGGAAGCCGCCATGGGCCTCGTCTTCCTGCTCCTTGTTGCCAAGACGATGGGCTATCACTTCTTCATGTCGACAGGCATGGCCAGCTACGACCCCGCCTCGATCCTGAAGGGTGACTGGGTGTCGCCGGTCGCGATGGTCGCATGGGTCGTAAACAATGCCGCCTTCCAGGTGATTCTTCTGCTTGCGGTGTTCATGTTCCTGTTTGCCTTCTGGGGCACCCTGTACCTCTCCTCGACCCGGGCGATCTTCGCTGCTGCTTTCGACCGGATCCTGCCGGAGAAAGCCGCAGCCGTTAGTCGCGGCGGCGTCCCGTGGGTAGCGCTGCTTCTCATGGCCGTCCCTTCAGTACTCGCGTCAGCTCTCTACGCCTACTCCTCGTGGTTTGCGAAACTGACTCTCGACTCGACGCTCGTGTTCGCCGTGATGTTCATCGTGTCTGGGGTTGGCCTCATGATCATGCCGTGGCGGGCCAAGGGCATTTGGGCAAGCTCCGCAGTGCCCAAGGCCAAGATCGCTGGCGTACCTGTCATGTCGATCATCGCTGCTGGCTACGCGGCGGTCTTGATCTTCACCCTCGTGATGTGGCTCAAGGACGCGGTCTACGGTGTCAATAACAGCAAGTCGCTGATCTACTTAGGCTTCCTCTACCTGGGCGCACTCGTCATATGGCTGGTCGCCTGGGTTACGCGACGGCGCCAGGGCATGGACCTCGAGACCGTTGCCAAGGAGATCCCTGTCGAGTAGCCGGCACAGAACCTCCCAGCGGGCCCCGCGTCGGCGATCCGGCGATCGGTCGGATCGCCGACGGGCCCGTGCACTAGGTGCCTCGGCGCTCCGGTAACAGCTCGCGGCTGCAGTGTCGGGCGCGGGCCGCCGATATCCCCAAAGGAACGCGTCTTGCATGCGAGCGCGGCGTCATCGTTCGCTGCCGCGGGAACCAGCGCTCGCGTCTCGCGGCCGCACACTCGGCCGACCTGCGGAAGGGTGCCCGCCACCACCCGCCGTTCGTAGGTGTCTTGGCTGCGACACCGGTTGGCGATCGTCGTGTCAGCGAGCGGCGCACCCATCGTCCAGGAGACCAGGGCCGCCTCTTCGTAGTAGGTGAGGAGTCTCTCCTAGAACCTGCCCTCGACTCCGTGCTCTAGAATGTGGACGACCAGTCGCTCGAATAGCTCCTCGTCGACGCGGTCCCGAAGAATGTACTCGTGCGGCCATTCAGGCATCGTCTTGGCGAACGTCCAGAGCTGTGTATCGACGAAGGTGCGTAGATCGGGCGGGAAGATCATGAAGACAGCCCCCACGGCGCCCCTCCCTTCAATCCGCCTGAGCCGTGGATGGTTCACGAACGTCAGGCCCAACCTTGTCTGGAAAGGCATTCAAAGCTTCCGGACGGACGGTCCTGGCGAGAACCGCGGCGACGTCCACCAGTTGCCGCGCGACGTCACTGACTGGTGTTGCACCCGCCCTGTTCGCCGCCATCGGCGCCGTCCACACGACGAAGGGGCTTCTCGCGTTGCTTCATCAGGAGCAAACTGGGAGTGGTTGCTCGGGGCTCATCGTTTGCAAGGCGTTTGCCGGAGCGCCGGCTCAGCACTTCGCAGGGGTCGTGGGGGCAGGTTCGCGGGCGCGGCGAGCTCCGCGGGAGACCGGGTGATCTGCGCCCCGCGCGGGCGGCGCGGGCCCCTTCTTGTGTCCGACGTGCGGCCCCGTCAGGGCACCCAGCGCTCGGCCAGCGGTGTGAGGACCAGCTCGTGGCTGGCAGCGCGTGCCCCTTGGCTCGCCAGAAAGGCGACGGCTACAGCGATCTGCTGTGGGTCGGCCAGCGTCTCACGCGTCGTGCCCGGGTAAGGCCCGCTTGCCGGCTCGATGCCGGCGTCGACGATCAGCAGGGTGACCTGGATGCCCTGCTCGCGCAGCTCCAGCGCCGCGGCGTTGGTGATCGCTCGCACCCCGAATGAGCCTGCCGCCCACAGGCCGCGGCCGGCCATGGCGCGTCGGGCGGAGCCGCCGGTGACCTGGATCACGGTGGCTGGCCGACCCTGGTCGGCCAGGAATCGCCCGCTGGCCGACAGGAAGCTGAAGGCCGAGCGGGCGGGGGCCATTGCCCAGCTGTCGAAAGCACCGGCTTGTGCCTCGGCGATGGCTCCGCCGCCGAACGGCCCACTGCGCTCACCGCCGTAGGCCGCGGCCGCATTGACGACCAGGTCGATGTGGCCGTGAGCCTCGGCGACCTGCTCGAGTGTCCGCGTCACGCTCGTGGCGTCGGTCACGTCGGAGCGCAAGGCGAGTGCCCCGAGGGCCGTGACGCCCTTCAGTGTGGCGTCGGAGCGGGCGGCGCCGGCGACTGCCCAGCCTTCTGCGAGCAGCAGCTCGATGATGGCCTTGCCGAGGTTGCGCGCGCCGAACACCAGGGCGCTGCGGGGCATTTCGCTGTCGTCGTTCATGTCGGTGTCCTTTCTTAGTAGCAGACGTGGACTTCTTTCAGTATTCCGAGAAGACCGTCTCAGCAAAGCATTTGCCACCCCGCGCGGCTTGCGGTCGTGGTGCCGCGGGTATCGTCACAACAGGAGTTGTGGCCGAGCACAAGGAGAAGCCATGATCGAGGTCGTGATCTGGTCCGACATCGTTTGACCATGGTGCTATGTCGGCGTGGAGCGCTGGCGAGGAGCACTGGGCCTGCTGGGCGATGTCGCCGCTCAGGTGAGCTGGCGTTACGCTGCCTTCGAGCTCGACCCCAACGTACCCCCTGAGGGCGTGGAGGCGCGCGCCTACATGCAGGGCAAGTACCCGCCCGCCATGATGGCCGAGATGCAGGAGCGCCTGGCGCACATCGCCCGCCAGGAAGGTCTGCCCTTCGGCGCCCAGGCGGTGCGACCCAACACCTTTGATGCCCATCGGCTCCTGGGCGCGGCCCTGCACGACGGTGCAGCCCTGCAGCAGGCTCTCGCCGACGAGCTCTTTGCAGCCCACTGGAGCCGCGGGGAGAACGTCGGTCTTGCCGGCGTCCTTGCGGACGCGGCGGCGGCGGTCGGCATGCCGGCCAGTGCCGCCGACGCCGTGTTGAATGGCGACGACTACGCGGCGGAAGTACGCGCCGAGGAGCGCCTGGCCTCCGATCTGGGCATCCACGCCGTGCCGACCTTCGTCATCGCCGACCGGCTGATGGTGAGCGGTGCGCAGTCCCCCCAGGTGCTCGCCGACGCAATCCGCCAGGCCTCGGGGAGCGGCTGAGCGCTTCCAGAGTCCGTCCGGCTCTCAGAACCCTTCCGGTGTGTGGGGCACGTAGTGTTCGGTGAGGCGCTGCAGCTCGTCGTCGCTGAGCCGAAGCTCGACGGCCGCGACGGCGTCGGTTAAGTGCTCGGGCTTTGTGACTCCGACGATCGGGGCCGTCACCGCCGGTTGGTGGAGTACCCAGGCCAGTGCGACCTGAGCGCGTGAGACGCCGCGCTCGCTGGCTACCTCGGCCACAGTCTCGACGATCTTTCGGTCGGAGTCCTGGGCTTGGCGGTACATCTTGGCGCCCCACTCATCTGTCTGGCTGCGCTTGGTCGTGGCGGTCCAGTCATGAGTGAGCCGACCGCGGGCCAGCGGGCTCCAGGGCAGCACGCCGACGCCCTGGTCTGAGCAGAAGGGGAGCATCTCGCGTTCCTCTTCGCGCATCAGCAGGTTGTACTGGTCCTGCATCGAGACGAAGCGCGTCCAGCCGTGCAGGTCGGCGAGATACTGCGCCTGGGCGAACTGCCAGGCCCACATCGACGACGCTCCGATATAGCGCACCTTGCCGGCTCGCACGAGGTCGTGGAGCGCACCGAGGGTCTCTTCGATCGGCGTTTCGGGGTCGTAGCGGTGGATCTGGTAGAGGTCGATGTAGTCGGTGCCGAGACGTCGCAGGCTCTCGTCGATCTGGGCGAAGATGGCGGCGCGTGAGAGTCCGCCCCCCTTGGGGCCGGGACCCATGCGCAGGAAGACCTTGGTCGCGATCACCACCTCGTCTCGCCTGGCAAGCTCGCCAAGCAGCTTTCCGGTGATCTCCTCGCTGCTGCCCAGCGAGTAGCCGTTGGCCGTGTCGAAGGTGGTGATGCCGGCCTCCAGCGCTTCGCGAACGATCGGCCTGGCCGCGTCGAGATCGAGCGCCCACGCATGGGTGCCGCGCTGCGGATCGCCGAAGCTCATGCAACCCAGCACCACCCGCGACACCTGCAGCCCTGAGCCTCCCAAACGCACGTAGTCCATCGGTGCTCCTTGTCTCGATGCCTTGCCCACGATCGCTGGTCTTTTCTTCCTGGGGACGCCCGGCGGGCAAACCCCTTCGACGCCGGGGTGCGCGGCGTGAGTCGCCGAGTTTGTGGCGTTCCACGGCGGCGGGCCAGTCGGGACTTGATCTTACCGAGATGCAAGAAGCGGGCCCGACAGCGGGCCGGTCGGGGCTGCCGTCCGGCTGCTCGCCAGACGCGCGGCAGCTCGGTCGCGTCGGCGGTGAGTCGGTCGCGGGGCAAGAGCGCCTGCACAGTGCCGCCTTCTCTGTGCGTAACACGTTTTGAAGTCCTGCGCGCGGCGTCTGCGAATTGTGAATCGCCACTGAGCTGGTCGCCCTTCCGATCCACACCCTCAGGGGCAGCGGTGTAGGGAGGGCGGCCGGGGTGAGGTGCAGGAAGGCGGCGCGGCCCGAACGAACACAGACCTGGCTTGGACGATGATCGGGTCTTCGCGGGCGCTGGGTCGGCGTCGCTTGGAGGTGAGGTGCCAGAGTACAAAGGCCAGAATGCGTGCGTGTTCTACGACGGAGACGAGATCACAATCGTGCGCGAGGGGAGAGCGGCGAAGCTCAACTTCGTTGACCCGCACCCCTGGCAGATTCCTGTGCCCGCCCTGACGGGTGTCGATCTGCGGCCTCCAAGCGCCCTGCACGTGGGGCGGCTGCAATTCCTTGTCAAGGGAGCCTCAGTTCACTACGGCTCAACAAGCGAACTGCACGAGGATCCGGCCATCGTATTCTTCGCCCCTTCTCACCGCGGGGAGTTCGAGGAGCTTGCCGCAGATGTTGAGCGGCGGATTGCGGCCTATCGGCAAGCCGGCTGGACTGCCGAACTGGTCGAGCTGCCACCTGCGCCGGTGGGTCGTTCGACTGCGCGCAGAAAGGCAGCCAAGTGAATCGCGGCCCCCACAGCCGGCGCGCGCGGCGGCTTCTTCGCTCGTCGAGGGGGGCATCTGGTCGGCAGGACGGGTAGTGACAGTCAAGCACGACAGTCAAGCTCCGCGGCCTCACGGAAAGCTTATCCAGTCGGTGCCGTGTCGAGGGTCAGGGTAGACAGACCGCACTCGGTGCGCGTTCTTCGGCATGACAGGTCACCTGGAGCCGTGACGTCGGCTCTGGGTGGCTGAGCAGTCGCGCAACCGGGGCAGGTCCGCGTGACACCGCGTGGTCGCGCCGCGAGGCCGATGACGATAGTCTCCTGTACATGGCCTGTGCGCTTCTCTCGTCATGACCGCGACGCCCTCTGTTTTGGAGCGCGCAGGCGTGCGCGCCAGAGGTCTCGTGAAGACCTTCGCTGCCCCTCAGGGACCAGTACGCGCCGTACGCGGCATAGACCTCGACATCACACCAGGCGAGACGGTAGCGCTGCTCGGCCCCAACGGGGCCGGCAAGACGACGACCATCGACATGTTGCTGGGTCTGAGCAAGGCCGACCGCGGCGACGTGTCGCTGTTCGGGATGTCGCCGGGTGACGCCGTCCGGGCCGGCCTGGTCGGCGCGATGCCGCAAACGGGCGGGCTTTTGCGTGATCTCTCGGTGCGCGAGCTGGTCGCCATGATGGCGTCTCTCTACCCGCGGCCGCTCGACGTTGACGAAGTACTCAGGCTTACCGGCCTGCGCGCGGTGGCCGGGCAGCGAACGCAGAAGCTCTCAGGCGGCCAGACGCAACGCACACGCGTCGCTGTCGCGCTTGTCGGCAACCCCGGCCTACTTGTGCTGGACGAGCCCACGGCCGCGTTGGACGTCGAGGCGCGGCGCGCCTTCTGGGCCACGATGCGCACCTTCGCCTCGCGCGGCAAGACGGTGCTGTTCGCGACCCACTACCTCGAAGAGGCAGACGCGAACGCCGACCGCGTGGTCCTTCTGGCGGCGGGCCGCGTCGTCGCGGATGGCCCGCCGAACGAGATCAAAGCGAGGGTCGGCAGTCACACGATCAAGGCGACGCTGCCCGGCGTGGGCACCGACGAGCTGATGCGCCTGCCCGGCGTGACGGGCGCCGAGCGCCACGGCGAGGCGGTTGTGCTCATCTGCTCCGATTCGGATGCCGCCATCCGCCAGCTGCTCGCCGCCTATCCCCTGGCGCGCCACATCGAGATCACCGGGGCAGGCCTGGAGGAGGCGTTCGTGCAGCTCACCGGCGGCGACGAGGGAAACGCGGAGGTCGCCGTCGACGACCGTTCCAGTGGGGCTGAGGAGCTGGGCCGATGAGTACGCTCACCCAGCCGCGGAGCGGTGACGCCAAGACCAGCGGCAGCTACCTGCGCTACGAACTGCTGCGCCTTCTGCGAAATCGGCGCTTCTTTGTGCTCTCGCTGGGGTTTCCCCTCATTCTCTATATCTTCATAGCCGCGCCCAACCGCAACGTCACCGACTTCGCCGGCACGGGGCTCTCGGCGCCCCTGTACTACATGGTGGGGCTGGCAGCATTCGGCACCATGTCGTCGATGCTCTCGACCGGCACGCGGATCGCCGCCGAGCGCGCCATCGGCTGGAACCGCCAGCTGCGCATCACGCCGCTCTCGTCCCGCGCCTACCTGCGCGCCAAAGTGCTGACCGCCTACCTGATGGCGCTGCTCACCATCGGGCTGCTGTTCGCGTCGGGGCTCGCTCTCGGCGTGCGGCTGCCGGCCGCGGACTGGGTCAGCATGACGCTGCTCATCCTCGTGGCGCTCATCCCCTTCGCGGCGTTCGGCGTGCTCCTCGGCCACCTGCTCACGACCGACACCATCGGACCCACCATGGGCGGCATCACGGGCGTGCTCGCCTTGGTCAGCGGAACGTGGTTTCCCATCGGTCACGGCGTCTTCTATCAGATCGCCCGGTTGCTGCCCTCGTATTGGCTCGTGCAGGCGAGCCATGTCGCCCTCGGCGGCCCAGCCTGGAGCACGCTTGGCTGGGCCGTGGTAGTGGTCTGGACGCTCGTGGTCGGCGCGCTCGCCGTGCGCGCCTATCTACGCGACACGCAGCGCGTGTGAGGACGCGCTCCGATGCCGGTTGCTCAGGCAGGCAACCTGCACGGGCCCCACTTTCCCCGACCAGACACGTCTTGAAGATCTCCATCATGTACGGGACCTCCGAGGTCCGCCAAGACCCGCGCCCTGCTGCTACGAGTAGCACTGCGAGCACGCACCGCACCAGGTTGGTGCGAGAAAGGACCGCTGCACGGGGACCAGCGACAACGCGACCACGGCTTCCGACGTCCAGGTCGCGTTCAACTCTTACCGGGTCCCGTGCTCCAGTTACGCCTGTGAGGCCTGTTCGGACACGCCACCTTCGCCCCCGACGCCCACCCCTGCTCCGGCGCCGACGGCGAAACTGACGCTCAGACCGAGCGGCCTCAGGGTGGGCACCTTGAAGCTCGGCCAGCGCGTGACGGCCACGGGCAAAGTGACGCCCACGAGCCTCGCCGGCCACGCACACGGCCGCCGCGACCAAGTGATTGACCTTCAAGCTGAAGCAGCCGAACGAAGGCCTTCGGCGTCACGCCGGTCACGAGATCGTCGCGCGTCCGGATGCCGCTCACTGCCCAGGGATGCCGGCGTCGTGCCGGCCGGTATCGCCGAAGCGAGACTGAGTTGGTCCGCCGAGCAGTGGCCCTCATGACCGTTGGCACATGGCCGCAAGTCTCGACGGTGAGACCCTGCCCACGTCTTGCCCACGCCTTGCGCCGGCGCGACGTCGGCCTTGCGGCGCTGTGCAGCCGTTTCTAGCTTCGCGTGGGTTTCGAAGACCTGTGCGCGGTGGCAGCGACGTGCAGACGTCGCGACGGTGGCTTCACGAGGAAGTCCCTGCGACGCGGTCCCCTTCTGCCTTCAGTTCACGTCACCCGAAACTGTGCTACCAGCTGACCGACCGCCTGAGAGGCGGTCGAGCACGGCCGGCCGGGAGTGCGGCGGCCGCAGGACGACTGTCGCAGCGCGATGGCTGTCTGGGGCGGCTGGTGCGGGGACGGGACCCGGGACGGCGCCGCCGGATTGAAGGGATTTGGCAGGCGCCGTATCAAAGTAGAGAAGGACGGGTCGGCTGTCGCTCAGGAAGCGTTTGCTCGAGGCGGCTCGTGCGGGTACGTCAACTGGACGCGATCGTTGGTTTCCACCTGACGCGATGAGGCCGGGGCCCTGGCGTGACAAGAGCGCGATCCAGTGACGTAGCTCCGCAAGGACAGGACGCACTCATGCGATCGAACGGAGGCGGGACCAGATGACGATCCGACGACTTTCCTGCATTGCCATCCTCGTCGTGGTCGCCGTTCTGACCGGGCTGACCTCCGGCTCCGCGCTCGCGGCGCCCAACACGCCCGACCCGGCCACCGGCTTTCTCCTGAATGGCCGCCAGCTCACACCGGCGGGGGCGCAGGTGACGCTCGGCAACTTCCCCATGGGCGGTGCCGTGACGGCCGACGGGCGCTTCCTGTGGACGGTCTCGGCCGGCCAGGGCGCCAACGACATCCGCATCGTCAACACGGCTCGCCGGCGCGTGGTCCAGGTCATCGCCCTGGCCGGCGCCTCGGGCGGCATTGCCCTCGACTCGCCGCATCGCCTGGCGTACGTCTCCGGCATCGCGGTCTCCCGCTGGTGGCCGTCGCAGGACAGTCTGCCGGGGGTCCAGGGCAACGTCGTCCTCGTCTACCGCTGGAACGCCACCTCCGGGAAGGCGAGCTACCTGCGCACCATCTCCGTCGCCGCGGTGCCCCACGCACGACCGATGCAGGCCTTTCCTGCCACCACGAGCACCAGCGCCTGGCCACAGAAGCTCGCGGTCGCGCCCGGCGGACGCCGCCTGCTGGTGCCGCTGAACCTCGCCGACAGTGCCGCTATCGTCGACCTCAAACAGGCGGACCGGGTGCGCTACGTAAAGCTGCCCAGCGGGAGCTACCCCTTCGGAGCGGCGATCCTGCCCGGCGGGCGCCTCGGCCTGGTGAGCAATGAGGCTACCGGAACGCTCTCGGTGATCGATCTGCAGAAGGGCGTGAGGATCCGCGAGATCACCGTCGGCCCACCGCTCTCGCATCCCGAGGGCATCGCCATCGACGCTGCCGGGTGCCGGGCCTACGTCGCGGTCTCGGCGCTGGACGAGGTCGCCGTCGTAAGCCTGCGGAGCTGGAGCGTGACGCGCGTCTTGTCGGTGGGACGAAGCGCCGGGCTTGGCACGATGCCGGTCGCTCTCGCGCTCGGCCCGGGCGACGCTCGCCTGTTCGTGGCTGAGTCGGGCGCCGACGAGATCGCCGTCCTGCGAGTGCCTGGCCCGCAGACCAGGCCGTCGCTTGCCTGGACGATGGTGGGACGGATCCCGACGTCAGACGACCCGCAGGTCGTGGCCACCGTCCGGGCTCAGGGCGGACGCGCGGCGCAGCTCCTGTACGTCGCCGCCCGCGGCGTCGGCGTCGGCCCCAATCCCACCGGCCCCGTGACGACCGACCCCTTCGACCCCATCTTCTGGGCCTTCAACCCGCTCGCTCCGACGACGGACGTCTTCAGCCTCACAAGTGGGACCGCTTACCTCGCCACGATGGTCGACGGTCACGCCGGACTCATGCGGCTGCCGTCCGATGCCAAGGTCAAGCAGCTCTCCCCGGCGGCGGCACGCCAGATCCATCCGCGGGACGCGCAGAAGGCCCCTGCCGGGACCCCGCTGCGCGCTCACGGCCCCATCAAGCACGTCTTCTTCGTGGTGCGCGAGAACCGCAGCTACGATCAGCTCCTCGGCGATCTCGGCCGTGGCAACGGTGACCTGCAGCTGACGATCTTCGGCGAGAACGTGACGCCCAACCTGCACGCCCTGGTCACGCGCTTCCCGCTCCTCGACCACGTCTTTGCCAACTCCGAGGCCTCGATCCAGGGACACTACTGGACCGCCGCGGCCAGCGTCCCCGACTACGTCGACCGCAACTGGGTGCAGGAGTACGCGGCGCGCGGGCGGCCCAACGACTTCGGCGTCTACGCGGTCAGCTTCCCCGGCAACGGCTTCCTCTTCAACCAGGCCCAGCGCCAGCACATCTCCTACTTCAACTACGGCGAGGGGATGGCGGGTGACGAGCCCGGCGTCAAGGACCGCGACCGCTCCGCGGCGCTGACCACCATGGAACGCCGCGTGGCCGCCCACTCCGACCTCGGCCCCGGGCTTACCAAGGGCGGAACCTACCCCAACGATCTCGGCATCGGCCAGGTGCTCGGCTCCGACCCGGCCGACCCACTCGACGGAGAGATCTTCGACTGCAGCCTCTCCACACTCCCGGGCGCCGCTCCGCCGGGCAGCTACTCCTGCATCGACAGCTTCCGCGCGCGTTTTGCGAAGCAGCTCGCCACGAACACCGTGCCGACGTTCGACTACCTCTGCATGACCAGCGATCACACGCGCGGCACCCAGACCGGCTTTCCCACCCCGAGCGCCATGGTCGCCGACTGCGACCTGGCGTTGGGCCAGCTGGTGGAGACGATCTCGCACTCCAAGATCTGGTCGAGCTCGGCCATCTTCGTCGTCGAGGATGACTCGCAGGACGGTGCCGACCACGTCGACGCGCACCGCATTCCGGTGGCCGTGATCAGCCCCTACGCGCGCAAAGGCGCCACTATCCACACACGGTACGACCTGCTCTCGGTGGTGCGCTCGATGGAGCTGATCATGGGCATGAAGGCGCTCTCGCTCAACGACGCCCTGGCCACGCCGATGTACAACGCCTTCAGCTCCAAGCCGCTCAACTCCGCTCCCTACGACGCCATCCCCGCCAGGATCGACCTGCTGACGCGCAACACGGCCGCCGCCCCGTGGGCCGCGGTCTCCAACCGGCTGCCGCTCGCGGACTGCGACGCCGTCCCGCAGGTCAAGCTGGATGCCATCCTCTGGAAGTCGGTGCACGGGGCCAAGAGCACGCCGCCGCCTGCGGGACCGAACGCCGAGAAGGGCCAGTAGGGCGCGGTCGCGAGCCGCCGCCGCACGCCGGCCACCGGATCCCCGCAGATCGGCCTCTGGCCGCCGCTTCTGCTCGCGTCTACCATGGCTGACCAGGGCCTGGGTGTGTTGCGAGGAAGCGAGGTAGGTCATGGGTCTGGCGCCGTTGGTCGTGCTTGGCATTGTCTTGTACGCGTTGTTTGCCGTTTTCACTTCGAGAGCGGGCGGCCGCATCGATGCGGCCGCAAGCTCGCTCATTTTCAACGGGCTGGGTGCTGTCGTTCCCCTTTGTGTCCTGCTCATCGCGCGCTTCGCACGACACGACCACGTGACGGCGACGCGAGACGGCTACGCCTACTCGGTGCTGGCTGGGCTTGCGATCGCGGGCTTCTCCATCCTGCTCATCAAGATCTACGCGAGGGGCGGCAGCCTTTCGGACGTGTTTCCCACCATCTACGGGGGAGCCATCGCGCTTGCGGCCGTGATCGGCTGGGTCACAGTCAGAGACAGCTTCTCCCTGGCGCGCGCTCTGGGCGTTGGTCTGATCGTGGCCGGGATCGGGCTGATCGCCTTCCTGTGAGGTCGGCTGTCGCGTCAGAGCCGTGATGGCCGAAAGCGCGACGCTGCAAGTACGTTGCTCCCTCATCAGAGGCCAGGCTCGGCGGGTAGCCTGTGGCGAGCATCGTCTTCAGGGCTTGTCCCGGGACCAAGATCCGACGGCCGAGCCGCCGCGAAGGGATCTCGCCGCGCCGGATCGCGATGCAGGACAGATATTGACAGGCTACTAGTGTGGATGTAGGACGCGCATAGGCACCCTGTGCAGGACTGCACAAGGGTGCGCTGGGGGGAGACGCCGATCCGTCAGCCGCAGCCTCGCGGTCACCATGAGCTGACGGGGAGTCACTGGTGAGACCGGCCCTGTGAGCCGGTCTTTGGGTTGTGCAGGGTCTGCGTCGCTCGGCTTGGAGGGGGGACCGTGTCCCTGTCCCGCTGTCGCTTCGCCGCTTGCTTTGGCAGGCTGCCGCTGGCCGGCCTGCTCGGTCTGCTGCTCGCCGCCACCGCAGTCCTTCTGCTGCCGGCGTTTGCCCTGGCTTTCGTCTCCGGCGACGGCAATGGCTGTCTCTGCCAGAGCCCGCAGCCGCCGGGCGACCCGCAGATCGTTGTCGCCTTGCCCGACGCCTCCCACGGCTGGCTGGGTGGCGGCCTCGTGCTTGCGGTTACCGGCTGCCGTTCGCAAGCCGTGGCCGACGGCGCCCTGGTCCCCCAGGGCTGGGCCCGGACGGCCGCTTCCGTTGGCAGGCCGCCCCCGCTGAGCGACCAAGCAGGTTCGCGTCTGAGAGGGCGCGATCGTGCGGGGGAGGAGCCGGCCTCATTGCGGTTCGGGCCCCAGGCTCGGCCCCCGGGCGTCGCTTCCTTCTTGCCACGAGCGGAGGGCACCATGAGAAAGCTCATCGTCCTGGTCCTTGTCGCAGCCGGAGTGATACTGGTCGCATCGGCGGCGCTTGCGGCGTGCGGCAGCGGCACCAGCAGCAGTTCGACGCCGGCCGGCTCTCCTGCGGCCGGCACCGGCGCGACGCCAGCGTTGGGATCGGCAGTGGCCGGCACCATCGCCTTCCAGCGTGCGGGCAAGAACCCCGCACTGTGCGTCATCAACACCGACGGCACCGGCCTCAAGGTCCTGGCGGCAGGCCCCGCTCTGGTGAACGCCTACCCGGCCTGGTCGCCCGACGGCACCAGGATCCTCTACGACTCTGGTTCGTGGGCGAGTATGGCCGACAAGGTGTGGGTCATGAACGCAGACGGCTCAGGCAAGCGTTGCCTGACACCCACTGTGGCCGACAGCTTCCCGGTGTGGTCGCCCGACGGCAAGCAGTTCGCCTTCGTGCGGGTCGATCCTCCCGCTTCCGACTTCTGGCTTGCCACGGCGAACGCCAACGGCAGCGCGATCAAGCAGCTCGCCCGCGACACGTCGGGCCACATGTGGCGCATCGCCTGGGCGCCGAACGGCACCTTCTTCTACAACGGTCAGACGTCGATCTACACCGTCGCTGCCGGCGGAAGTACGCCGGTCCAGCTCACCGCGAGCAGCCAGTACGTCAACGACTTCGCCCTCTCACCCGACGGCAGCAAGCTGGCCATCCAGGATCCGTTGCACAACGAGATCGTGGTGCTGCCGGCCAGCGGCCGGGGGATCCCGGTCGTGGTCGTCAGGAATCTCTCGGGCTCTGTGCCGGTCACCGTCCAGCAGCACATCCACATGACCTGGTCGCCTGACGGCACGGCGATCGCCTTTGCGGCCGACGACATCCTGCAGCCTGGTTCGGCACTGTATGTCGTCCGTGCCGATGGTTCCGGCCTTACCAAGGTTCCGAACACGGGGCTGGTGTACGACCCGGCCTGGCGGCCGTAGCGGTGCGTACCCGGAAGGCACGCGGAGGCGAAGTGACCGCAGGAACGGGGCTGTCCCACGCGGCCACAGCGCCGGACAACGAGAAAGGAGCCGTTCCATGAGGAGGGTACTTCTCGTCTTTGCAATCACGGCCGCCCTGCTGGGCCTGCTGGCGGCGCCCGCCTTGGCCAGCCCGAAGACCTTCTACGTCGCACCCTGCGGCGGTAACGACACCGCGCACATCCAGGCGGCCTTCAACGCCGCCGTCACGGCCGGAACGGGCAGCACCGTGCAGCTGGCCGCCGGCCACTTCCACACCAACAACATCGTCGTGAACGGCTTCGACGGATACTTCAGGGGCGCCGGCGGGGGCAAGACCGTGATCGACACGCTGCGTGGAGTCGACCCGAGCGCGGCCGGGTTGGCCGCGGCCATCCCTGCTGACCCGTGTCCCTTCCTCTTTGCGTTCAAGGGCGGTGACCTCAGGGCCTCCGACATGAGCTTCGACATCACCGCCGCCTCGCCGGCAGAGCCCTGGTACAGCGACAATGAGACCGATGTCGCAGCGGTCTTCTACGTGACCGGCAACGCCAGCTCGTCCTTCGACCGCGTCAGCTTCCGAGCGCACGCCGGCGATGCCGACGGCTACAACGTCGATGTCGACATCTTCATCGAGGGTGTCGAGCAGTATGACGCCAACGACGTGACGACGTTCATTGGGCCGACAAGTGGCACCGACACCGTGTCGGACTGCTCCTTTCAGGGGCGCATCGCCATCAAGCTCGAAGGGCTCACGGCAGGCAGGATGACGATCAGAGACAACACCTTCAACGAGTACTACACCAGCCTCTTCTCTATCGAAGACAGCAACTCGCAGATCGATATCTCCCACAACCAGATGCGGTGTAGCGGGGGGGACAACCTCATTCTCGCGCAGGGCTGGGTCGAG
>Ga0182014_10003525_pt1 | contig 18706 bp, 19 predicted proteins | sample 612S2DmetaG_FD_120489 | JGI IMG/M metagenome (GOLD analysis project Ga0182014, IMG submission 120489) | Permafrost microbial communities from Stordalen Mire, Sweden - 612S2D metaG | ecosystem: Environmental > Terrestrial > Soil > Wetlands > Permafrost | place: Sweden: Stordalen | collected... | reverse complement strand
GGGGCCTGCAGGGTCGGGGCGACTGGTGCCGGAGGGGCGGGCGGAGCGGCCAGCGGCGGGGCCTGCATCATCGGCGAGGACTGGGTCGTGGGCGAGGTATCGGTCGGCTGAGGTGCGCCTGGACCGTTGCCGTTGCCACTCGTCGGGTCTGCCGCCAGAGCGGCGGCGCCCGGACCGGCGGCACCGGCGGCACCGGCGGCGGCGAATGCCGGGGCGGGCGCCTCCACCGGCGGGGCCGGAGCAGTCTCGGCGGCTGCTGTCGCGGGGGCGGAGGGACCGGGAGCCGGCAACGTGACGCCGATCTCGGGTCCGGTGGCATCCTGCGCACCGGGTGCGACGGGCGCAGCGCGTGGAGGTGTCGGTGCCGAGGCGCCTTTGTAGCGGAGCAACCACGTCGGCAGGGCCTGATCGAGGTAGGCGGCCTGCCCGGGTGACACGCTGTCGTTGGGCAGGAGGAACCGGATCGACTGGCCGCCCGAGGTCAGCTCCATGATGGCGGCCTCGCGACCGTCGGGCAGCTGCACGTTCTCACGGCAGGTGGCCGAGTCGAGGGCCGACCACACCAGGAGCCGCTCGATCTGCGGCTGCGGGCCCTGGACGGTGACGCCGGCGGTGGTGAACAGCAGGCTGATGCCCTCGGTCGTCTTGGTTCCGCGATCGGGGTCGCCTGCAAGCGCGACACCGGGGAGCTGCATCCCCTCCGGAGGAAGCTCAGTGATCCCGACGGTCATCCATCTCTCCTTCGTGGCCCGAGGCGGCTGAGTTCGGCCGGACAGCACCCTGCGGTCCGGCCCTCCCCCGACATGCCCCGGTGGGGGCCATCCGGTGTACGGCACACGCCCCGAGGGTTTGCGTGCCGCTGCCATTCTGCCCCAGTCCGGGGTCGGCATGGTTGGACCGGTCCCCTCACCGGGAAGATCGGCACCAACCGGGCCTTCCTTGAGGCGACCCCCGGTTGTCTCATGACCCGAAGGCGGCCGCCGCGGCCTCGGCCGCAACGGCCAGAGTCCGGTCGTACTCGGCGGCGCCGTGGGCGAGGGACGGGAAGGCCACCTCGTAGGGGCCAGGGGCGAGCGCCACGCCGCGGTCGAGCATCTGGCGGAAGAGCCGTGCGTACAGGCCGGTGTCGGCCGAGGCCACCGCACCGTCGTAGTCCGTGACGTCGGGCCCGTCTTCGGGGACGAAGTACAGACCGAACAGCGGGCCCACTACCGGGACCCGGGCGGTGAGCCGGCAGCCCACCGCGTCGGTGGTGCCCGCAGCGTCGAGGGCGGTGTCGAGGACCTCGCGGAGCGAGGCCCCGAACGAGGCCACCGACGCCGAGAGCGCCGCATAGTCCTGCGCGGTCACCGTCTCGAGGACGGTCCGGCCCGCTGCCGTCGCCAGCGGGTTCCCCGACAGGGTGCCCGCCTGGTAGACGAGGCCGAGCGGCGCCAGGACCTTCAGCACGTCCCGGCGCCCGCCGAAGGCGCCCACGGGGAGGCCGCCGCCGATCACCTTGCCGAAGCACCACAGGTCGGGCTGCACGCCGCTCCAGGCCGCGGCACCCCCCTCACCCAGACGGAACCCGGTGATGACCTCGTCGAAGACGAGCAGCGCGCCGGCCGCATCGCATGCGGCCCGCAACCCCGCCAGGAAGCCGGGTGCCGGCGGCACCAGGCCCATGTTGGCCGCCACCGCCTCGACGATCACGCAGGCCACCCGCTCGTCGAGCTCGGGAACCACGTTGTAGGGAGCGACCACGGTGTCCGCAACGGCGGCATCCGGCACCCCGGCCGAGTCGGGCAGTCCCAGTGTGGCCACTCCGCTGCCGCCGCCGGCCAGCAGCCCGTCGGAGTGGCCGTGGTAGCAGCCGGCGAACTTGACGATGCGGTCCCGGCCCGTGAACCCGCGGGCCACCCGGATCACGCTCATCGTGGCCTCGGTGCCCGACGACACCAGCCGGACCTGCTCGCAGCCCGGGACGCGCTCGCGGATCGCCTCGGCCAGCAGGACCTCACCCTCCGTCGGAGCGCCGAAGGTGGTCCCCCGACCTGCCGCCTCGCGGACGGCGTCCACCACGGCTGGGTGCGCGTGTCCGAGCAGTGACGCTCCGTACGACTGGACGTAGTCGAGGAGCCTGTTGCCGTCGGCATCCCACACGTAGGCGCCCTCGCCCCGGGCCACGAAGTACGGGTGGCCACCGACGGACCGGAACGACCGCACGGGCGAGTTGACCCCGCCCGGGATCACGTCGGCGGCACGGGTGAACAGCGCCTCGGACACGTCGTGGGAGGGCGCGGTGGGAGCGGGCGTCACGTCAGCCACCGAGCACCTCCGCCAGCTCGGCGGCGAAGTACGTGAGGACGAAGTCCGCGCCCGCCCGCTTGACCGCGGTGATCTGCTCGAGGGCCACCGCCGGCCCGTCGATCCAGCCGCGCTCGGCTGCGGCCTTGACCATCGCGTACTCGCCGGACACGTGGTAGGCGGCGACGGGCACGTCCACGGCGGCCCGCACGTCGGCGAGCACGTCGAGGTAGGAGAGTGCCGGCTTGACCATGACCATGTCGGCGCCCTCGGCCACGTCGAGGGCGACCTCGGCCAGCGCCTCACGTCGGTTGCGGTAGTCCTGCTGGTAGCCCTTCCGGTCGCCCCCGCCGACGATGGTCACGTCGGCGGCCTCGCGGAACGGTCCGTACAGGGCCGAGGCGTACTTGGCGGCGTAGGCTAGCACGGCGGTCCCGGTCTGCCCGGCCCGGTCGAGGGCCGTGCGGATGGCCGCCACCTGGCCGTCCATCATCCCGCTGGGGGCGATGACCTGCGCACCGGCCGTCGCCTGGACCACCGCCAGGTCGGCATACAGCTCGACGGTCGCGTCGTTGTCGACGTCGCCGGTGCCCGGGTCGAGCACGCCGCAGTGGCCGTGGTCGGTGAACTCGTCGAGGCAGCAGTCGGCCATGACCACCAGGTCGTCGCCCACCGCGCTGCGGACGGCCCCGATGGCCCGCATGGTGATGCCGTCGGGGGCCAGGGCGGCCGAACCGGTGGCGTCCTTGTCCTCGGGGCGTGGCAACGGGAACAGGATGACTCCGGGCACGCCCAGTCCGACCAGACGGCGGGCCTCGACGACCAGCGAGTCGACCGTGTGCTGCACCACCCCGGGCAGCGAGCCCACCGGTCGGGGGGCGTCCAGTCCGTCGGCCACGAACAGGGGTGCCACGAGGTCGTCGACCGAGAGTGCGGTCTCGGCCACCAGCCGACGGAGGGCCGGCGTGCGGCGCAGGCGGCGCAGGCGGCGGGCCGGGAATCCGGGAGGCGGGAGGAGGTCGGGCACGGCTCCCCAGCCTACGGCACCGCCGCTGCGCCCGGCCCCGTGTGGGGCGGTCAGCTGCCGCCGGTGCCGAGTGCGTCGGCCAGCGCGGCCACCAGCCCGTCGAGGGTGTGCACCGGCGCCTCGGCGGCGACCTCGAGGCCGGCCGCCCGGACGGCGCCCGACGTGACCGGGCCGATCGACGCCACGACACGGGGGACGCCGTCGATCCCGAGCAGGTCGACGGTGCGCTCGACCGTCGACGACGAGGTGAACGCCACGGCATCGGCGGCACGGGCACGCGCCACGGCGCCGGGGTCCACGGACCCGGCCACCGTGCGGTAGGCGACGGCCTCGTCCACCCGCCATCCCTTGGCCACCAGCCCGGTGACCACCACGTCACGTACCCGTTCGGCCCGGACGAACAGCGCCGCCCCTTCCTCCGTAGGCCGCGCGGATGCCGTGCCCTGTGACGGGGCCGTCGGGAAGACCGCCACCAGCGCGTCCGAGACCGCCTCGCCGGGCACCAGGTCGGGCACGATGCCCCGCGTCATCAGTGCCTTGGCCGTGGACGTGCCCACCACGGCCCAACGGGTCGACGCCGGCAGCGCGCGGCCCCCGAGGGCGTCCACGATCCTGGATACGGCATTGGCCGACGTGACCACGACCCACTCGTAGGCACCGCCCACCGCTCGATCGACCGCCGCCGCCAGTGCCGCCCCCCCGTCGGCTGCGTCCTCGATGGCGATGACCGGGAGCTCCACGACCGACGCCCCGAGCCCGGTCAGCCGCCGCACGAGGTCCGATGCCTGCGCCCGGGCCCGGGTGACGACGACGGTGCGACCGGTCAGCGCCCCGGGCGGCGGCGCGGGGACGTCCTGGTGGGACGGTGGTGCGCTGCCGTGGTCGTGCACGCTCAGGCACCCGTCGCGTCGGCCGCGGCGGTCACGTCGAGCCCGGCGACGGCGCCGATGACGATGGCGGCCGGCGCCGGGAGATCGACGTCCGGCAGGTGGGCGAGGTCGGTGCGCACCACCTGCTGGCGGTCGGTGGTACCCCAATGGACGACGGCCACCGGCGTGGACGCCGGACGTCCTGCGGCCTGCAGCCGCGCTGCGATCACCGACCTGGCGCCCATGCCCATGAGGACGACCAGCGTCCCGTCGATCCGTCCGAGCGCGTCCCAGTCGACGCCGGGCAGCGTCGGGTCTCCCAGGTGACCGGTCACGACGGTGACCGACGTCGACACGTTCCGGTGCGTCACCGGGATTCCGGCGGCGGCCGGTGCGGCAAACGCCGAGCTGACTCCCGGCACCACCTCGACCTCGATGCCGGCACGGCGGAGGGCCTCGGCCTCCTCACCCCCGCGACCGAACACGAACGGGTCGCCACCCTTCAGCCGGACCACCCGGCGTCCCGACCGGCCGTGCTGCACGAGCAGCTCGTTGATGTCCGCCTGCAGGCCCGACTGGCCTGGGCCCTTGCCCACATCGATCCGCACGGCCGCCTCGGGCGCGAGGTCGAGTAGCTCACGGGCCATCAGGCGGTCGTAGACGACGACGTCGGCCTCGGCCAGCAGCTCGGCGCCGCGTCGCGTCAGGAGCCCCGGGTCGCCCGGGCCGGCACCGACCAGGGCGACGCTCACGACTCCGGCCTCCACGGCCCGAGGTCGCTTCCGCCGGCATCGTCCAACAGGTACCGGGCCACGGCCCGCCCCAGCGCCGGGCCATCGGCCCCGCGCTGGGTGTGGCGGAGTACGACGTGCCCGTCGGCGCCCGCCACTATGCCGGTCAGTTCGAGGTCGCCGTCCGGTCGGCCGTCCGACACGGCGTCGACCGCGTGCGCGCCGACGGGCAGTGTGCAGCCACCGCCCAGTTCCGCCAGGAAGGCCCGCTCCGCCTCGACCACCCGGCGCACGGCGCCGTCGTCGATGGCCGCCAGCGCCGCCCGCGTGGCGTCGTCGTCGGCCCGGCACTCGACGGCCAGCGCGCCCTGTGCCACCTGGGGCACCATCGCGCCCGGGTCCAGGGTCTCGGTCGCCACGCCGGTCGGCGGTGCCCACCCCAGCCGGTCGAGCGCGGCTCGGGCCGCGACCACAGCGGTCACCCCGTCGACCCCCGCCCGGGCCAGACGCGTCGCCAGATTGCCGCGGAGGTCGGCGAAGATGAGGTCGGGCCGCAGGTTGGCCAGCTGCACACGGCGCCGGGCCGAGCCGGTGGCCACCGTGGCGCCGGTCGCCAGGTCGTCGAGGCGGCCACCCACCAGCACGTCCCGGGGGTCACCCCGCTCGGGGAAGGCGGCCAGGACCAGGCCGGGTGCGGCCAGCTCCTCGGAGGCCGGCAGGTCCTTCGCCGAGTGCACGGCGGCGTCCGCGTCGCCGCGGGCCACGGCTGCCTGGACCTCCTTGACGAACACCCCCTGGCCACCGAGCCGGGCCAGCGGGACGTCGGTGCGGCGGTCGCCTTCGGTGTCGACGACCACGAACTCGGCCTCGACACCGACCGCGGCCAGCAGGGCGGTGACCCGCTCGGCCTGCCAGACGGCCAGCGGCGATCCTCGGGTGGCCAGCCGGAGGCGGCCGGTCGGTGGGGTCATGCCGGACGCCCGGGCACCGTTCAGAGGTCGAAGAGGGCGCGGAGGGACTCGACCAGGCGCTCCCCCCGCGGGGTGCCGGCGGCCTCCTTGAGGGTCACCGAGGGTTGGTGGAGCAGCTTGGCCACCATGGCCCGGGTCACCGCGTCGACCTGCTCCCACTGCGCGTCGTCGAGGTCGGAGCGCTTGGACCGCTGGCGGTCCAGCTCGGCGCGGCGGACCTCCTCCACACGCGACCGCAGGGCCGACACCATGGGGGCGGCGTCGCGGGCACGCGATGCCGCCCGGTAGCGCTCGACCTCGTCGGACACGATGCCGGTGGCCGCGGCCACCTCATCCTGGCGACCCGTGATGGCGTCGGCCACCGCGGCGCGCAGGTCGTCCATGTCCAGCAGGACCAGGCCGTCGAGTGTGGACGCCACCGGCTCCACGTTCCGGGGCACGCCGAGGTCGACGACCACCAGGTCGGTCCGGCCGGTCCGTCGGGTGAGCGCGGCCTCGAGGAGGTCGCGGGTCACGATCGGGTGCGAGGTGCCGACGGTGGTGAAGGCGACGTCGGCCTCGCCCAGCAGGGTCACGAGGTCGTCGAGGTCACGTGCCTCGACCGAGACCGCCGCGGTGTCCGGCAGTCCGGCGACCAGGGACTCGACCCGCTCGAACGTCCGGTTGGCCATGATCAGGTGCTCGACGCCCCGCCCGTCCAGGGCCTGGGCCACGCCCACGCCCATCTCCCCCGCGCCGATGACGGCGACGCGGGTGCCGTCGAGTCCGCCGGCCCGCCGGTCGGCCGCCAGGGCCACCGCGCCGTGGGACAGCGAGGTGATGCCCCGGGCGATGGCGGTCTCGGACCGCACGCGCTTGCCGGTCTCGACGGCATGACGGAAGAGGGTGCCCAGCACCGGCCCGGAGGCGTGCTCGCCCTGGGCCCGCTCCCACGCCCGTCGCACCTGGCCCAGGACCTCGGACTCACCCAGGACTGCGGAGTCCAGGCCGGAGGCCACTGAGAACAGGTGGTCGGTGACGTCGTCGTCGAACCGGATCGTGCAGTAGTCGGACAGGGCCTCGACGGAACTGCCGCTGACCTCGGCCAGGAATTCCTGGATCTCGTCGACGCCGTCGTGGAACCGCTCGACCACCGCGTAGACCTCGGTCCGCAGGCACGTCGACAGGAGGACCGCCTCGGAGAGGTTCGGCTGGTCGCGCAGTCGGCCGAGCGCCTTCGGAGTGTCCGACTCGGTGACCGACACCCGGTCGAGCAGCTCGAGCGGGGCTCGCTTCTGCTCCAGGCCGACGACGATCACCGACACGGGACGACCGCCTCACTCACTACCTGGTCGATTCGTTGGGTCACGTCACACTGCCTCGGTGTCTGGGCGTCGGTGGGCCCGGTTCGGCGCACACCCGTTCCCGGTCCACAACCCTACTGATCGGTGGTGACCCGCCGGTCGGATGCGGACGCAGGACACACCAGCTTCGCGGCCGCCGGAGCCGACCGCCAGTCGCCGGGCCGCGAGGGTCAGCGCCGGCCGCCCGGCGAGAGGCCGACCGACCGGATGATCGGCATCCGCCCACCGGCCTCGTGGTCGAGGCGCCGTGCCTGGTAGAAGCTCATGACCTGGAGTTCCATGCTCAGATCGACATAGCGCAGGAACACGTCGTCCGGCACGTCGAGGACGCGTGGCGCGAAATTGAGCAGTGACCGGACGCCCGCCTCGATGAGCAGGTCGGCCACCCGTTGGGCCACCGGCGCCGGCGTGGTGATCACGCCGATGGCCAGCGGCGTCGACTCGGCGATGGCCGGCAGGTCGTCGGGGTGACGGACCTCCACACCGTCGATCCGCTCACCGATGATGGACGCGTCCGTGTCGACCAGGGCCACCACTTCGAAGTTGCGCGCTGCGAACCCCTGGCTGCGGGCCAACGCCCTGCCCAGGTTGCCGACCCCCGCGATCGCCACCGTCCAGTCGCGGTCGAGACCGAGCTGGTGGTCGATCTGCTCGACGAGGAACGCCACGTCGTAGCCGGCACCCCGGGTCCCGAACGATCCCAGGAGCGAAAGGTCCTTGCGCACCTTGGCCGCGTTCACCTGGGCGGCGGCTCCCAGCAGCTCGGACGACACCGTCGAGGTGCCGGACCGCAGGAGCTCTTCCAGGATGCGCTGATAGACGGGCAGCCGGGCCACGGTCGCCTCGGGGATCCGGCGCCCCGTGGGTACGGACCCGTCCGCGCCGGTCGGCTTGTCGCTGCTCGGAGGCGGGACGTCGACGGGCACGGCCAGGATCGTAGGACGACCGACCGGGTCCCGTCCTGTCCGACCCGCCCGGCTAGCGGCCGAGCTGGCGCGAACGCTCGACGGCGGCGGCCACCGCCTCGATGAAGGCCGAGCGGACCGCCTTGAATTCCAAGGTGCGCACGGCGGCAGCCGTCGTGCCCCCGGGTGAGGTCACGGCAGCCCGCAGCGCGGCCGGCTCCTGGCCCGTCTCGTCCAACATGCGCGAGGCGCCGAGCAGGGTCCCGACCACCAGCGTGTGGCTCACGTCGCGGGACAGCCCGGCTATCACCCCGGCCTCGATCATTGCCTCGGCCATGAGGAAGACGTAGGCGGGGCCCGAGCCGGAGATGCCGGTCACGGCGTCGAGCTGGCGCTCGGGGACACGCACCACGATGCCCACCGCGGCGAGGATCCCCTCGGCCCAGTCGAGATCGGCCTTGGTGGCCCCGACCCCACCGGACAGGCCGGCCACACCGGCGCCGACGAGCGAGGGCGTGTTGGGCATGGCGCGGACGACGACGGAACCGGGGGGCAGCGCCGCCTCGAGCCGGTCGGACGAGATGCCGGCCACGATCGACAGCACCCGGCGGGGCTGCGTGGCACCCAGTGTGCGCAGCACGGCCTCGGCCACGTCGGGCTTCACGGCCAGGAGTACGTCGGCGGCCTCGACCGGCCCGTCGACCACCGTCAGCCCCGGATGGGCCTCGGCCAGTCGGGCCCGCTGGGCGGGGTCGGTGTCGCTGACGGCAAGGTCGCCGAGCGGGGCCCATCCGGCGGCTACCAGCCCGCTGAGCAGGGCGGAGCCCATCTTTCCGCCGCCGACCAGGAGGAGTGTGGGTGCCATGCCCGAACGCTACCAGCGGCCCCGTCGGGGCCTGGGTGGCGTCAGTGCGGTGTCAGCGCTCCGTCGGGGGCCTGCGGCGGTAGCGGCCCTCGTAGCCGAGCGACATGGCCGTCGGGAAGCACTCGTCGGTGTAGGCCAGCGATGCGCCGACGATGCGGTCGAGCTCGTAGTCGTCGACACGCGAGACCGGCACGCGGCCGACCAGGTAGACGGCGTCCTCGTCGCCAAGGGCGAATGCCATCCCCAGTAGGTCGGCGTTGCGGGTGAGCAGGTACCGCCACGTCGCCTCGATGTTGGTCTCGGGAGCCGGCATGAACTGGCACTCGTGGCGGAGCGTGCGCTGGCGGAGGGTGAGCCAGACCGTGACGAACTCCTTCTCCTCCCCCTTGAGGCGCAGGTACCAGCGGGGGGCGCCGGTGACCGGGTCACCACCGACCTGACGGTCGACGGCGACGAGTGCCCCGCCGTCGGCCAGCTCGCGTGCGGCCCAGCCATCGATGCGCCCGCAGACCGCGTCGCGCTCGGCGGACCCGAGGATGCCCGCCCAGTCGTCGGTCATGTGCACTCGACGAGGCGCCCGGCGGTCAGGTCGGCGTAGATGTCCACCAGCAGATGGGCGGCGCGCGCCCACGTGTAGCGGCGTGCCCGCAGCACCGAGCCGCTGCTGAGACGCTCGGCCAGCAGGGGCTCGGCCAGGATCTGGCGCACCCACGCGGCGTAGGCCTCGGGGTCGGCGTCCTCCACCAGGTAGCCGGTGCGGCCGTGGTCGACGAGGCTGCGCAGTCCACCGACATCGGACGCCACCACCGGGGTACCGCAGGCCGCGGCCTCGAGTGCCACCAGCCCGAACGACTCCGACCGGCTGGGCACCAGGCACACGTCGGCGGCCCGGTAGTAGGTCGAGAGCAGTTCGTGGGGACGGGGCGGCACGAACAGGACCTTGTCGGCCAGGCCGAGCGACCCGACGAGGTCCGTGATGCGGTCCACCTCTTCGGCGCCGTGGGGACCGCTCGGGCCCCCGACGATGACCAGGCGGGCATCGGGCTGGTCGCGCACCACCGAGGCGAGGGTGGCCACTGCGACGGCCACACCCTTGAGCGGCTGGATCCTGCCGACGAACAGCAGGAGCGGCCCGGCGACCGGCAGGTCGATGGCCCGGCGGGCCTGGGCACGGTCACCGGGGCCGAAGAAGGCATGGTCGACGCCCGGGGCCACGATGCGGATACGGGACGGGTCTGCGCCGTACAGGTCGGAGATCTGGGCCGCCTCGACCGAACAGGAGGCCAGCACGGTGTCCGAGCAGCGGATGATGGCGGCCTCGGCCTCGGCCCGGAGGTGCGACGAGTGGGCCTCGACCTCCTCGGGGCTGGCCTCGGCCTTGACCCGGTCGAGCGTGTGGAACGTCGACACCAGCGGCAGGTTGAGCTGATGCTTGATGGCGTGGCCGGCGATCCCGCTGAGCCAGTAGTTGGCGTGCACGGCGTCGAACGGCAGGTCGTCGTCGGACCCGAGGGCACCCGCCGAGGTCATCGACTTGAGTACCCCGTCGGCGAACTCGTCGACCACCCCGAGGAGGGACTCCTTGGCCAGTGGCGCCGGCGGCCCGGCCGGCACGTGGTGGACGCGGAAGCCGGGCTCGATGTCGAGGGTGGCGGGAAGGTCGTCGGACCACGCCCGGGTGTAGACGTCGCAGATGACGCCGGCCCGGGCGAGTGCGGAGGACAGCTCGCGCACGTAGACGTTCATGCCGCCGCCGTCACCCGTGCCAGGTTGGGCCAGGGGCGAGGTGTGGAGTGATAGGACGGCGAGTCGCCTCATGCCCGGACGATCCTACCGGGAGGGCCGCGTCAGCCGGCGGCCGCGGTGGCGTCGGCCGACGGCGTGCCATCGGGGGTCACCTCGGTGGTGATGCCCGCCGGCTGGGTCCCGGTGTCGACCTGGTCCTCGTTCTCGTGCCGGAACGACAGGTAGATCCGCATCAGGGCCTGGCGCTGCTCCTCGGTGAGGTGCTGGTCGGCGAAGATGTGCCGGGAGAGGTCGGTGTCGCCGTCGGGGCGCTCGAGGATCCCGGCCTGGACGTACAGGGTCTCGGCCGAGATCCGCAGCGCCTTGGCGATCTGTTGCAGGATCTCGGCGGAGGGTCGGCGCAGGCCCCGCTCGATCTGGCTCAGATAGGGGTTGGAGATGCCGGCCAACTCGGACAGCCGGCGCAGCGACAGCCGGGCCGAGCTGCGCTGCTCACGGATGAACGACCCCAGTTCGTTGAAGCGCTCAGGCAGCTCCTTGACGAACCGGTCGCCGTCGCGGCCGACCGGTTCGGTCATCTCAGGAGACCGTCCAGCGAGGCGTTCCCGGACTTGTGGCGCTCGACCAGCTCGGCCTGGAGGGTGTCGATCCGGTCGAAGAGCCCACGTCGCTCGGTGGACACCCGGTTCTCGAGCTCTCGCAGCCGGACGGCCAGGTCGGACAGTTGGGCGTCGTCGAGGGTCGCCAGGCGGGCGACGTCGTCCGCGCCCAGGATGGCGTCGAGCTCCACCGTGAGCTCGGCCATCTGGTCGGTGTCCGGTGAGTGGAGGACGGGATTGCGGCTGGGTCCGGTCGGCCGGCCGGGCCCGGCCAGGATGCCGGCCAGGTTCTCCACCACGCTCGAGAGGTCCGGCGCCGCCGAGCCCTCGGGCCGCTCCATGTAGGCGTGCACGATGTCCAACCGGCCCTGGATGAGGCGACGAAGGTAGGACAGGGACGCCTCGGCCTCCTGGCACTCGGCGCGCATGCGCCGGGTGTCGTCGAGCGTCAGGCTGTCGACGTCGGCGAGGTAGTCCGGGTCGAGGAGTCTGGTGAGGTCTTCCTGGGAGCTCGGCATCAGGCCCGATGGTACTCCGTGGGCCGGGCCAGGGGGCCCGTGCGGCCGGGCGGGGCGTAGCGGTAGACGGCCCGTCCGACGACGGAGGCACGCGGCACCGGGCCGAACGTCCGGCTGTCGGTGCTCGATTCCGCTGCGTCACCCCGCACGTCGACGGTGGCCCGGGCCCGGTCCACTCCGGCTACCCGCTTCACCAGCAGCCGCCCGGGTGCCCGGGGGTCGGGCAGTGCGACCACGTCCCCGGGGGCCACCCGCGTGCCCCACGGCGGCGCGACGACCACCAGCCGGTCGCCCTCCAGGAGGGAGGGCGCCATCGAGCCGCCGGTCACCTCCACCCGTCGGACGCACCGGGCGACGAGGGTCAGCACGAGCACCACGGCGGTCGTCACGACGGCGGTCCGCCGGCCGCCACGACACCGCCGGGGCCTGGAGTGAGTGGCCCGCGACGTGGGTAAGGTGGCGACGTTGGGGTCCATGCCCCACTCTGTACCAGACGGGCCCGGCGAGAGCCGTGCCCGGGCCGGGCGGGCCCACGGGTCGGTCCGGCGCCAGGAATCCATCCCATCCCAGGAAAGAGGAGCCCCATGCGCATCGCAGACCACCTGCTCGCACTCGTCGACCGGGTGTCGCCCCCGTCCGTCGTCCACGCCCACTGCGACCTGCCGTGCGGGGTCTACGACCCGGCCCAGGCCCGCATCGAGGCCGAGTCCGTCAAGGCCACCATCGAGAAGTCCAACGCCTCCGACGACGAGTCGTTCAAGATCCGCGCCGCCATCATCAAGGAGGAGCGGGCCGACCTCGTCAAGCACCACCTGTGGGTGCTGTGGACCGACTACTTCAAGCCCGAGCACCTCGAGAAGTTCCCGAACCTCCACGACCTGTTCTGGAAGGCCACGAAGACGGCCGGCGAGACCAAGAAGACCAGTGACGTCGCCGTGGCGGACCGTCTGCTGAGCGAGATCGCCGAGATCGACGCCATGTTCTGGGAGTCGAAGAAGTAACTGCCCGTCAGTCGCCGTCGGGGCCGGTCGTAGCCGTGAGGCCGGCCGACCCCGGTGACGACGCGACCGCGCCGACCGGCACCCAGGTGCCGGTCGGGCCAGGCGTCGCGACGAGGGCGTCGGCTTCTCGCGAGTCCCCGATCACACAGGCGCCGCAGGTGCAGACGATCGGCGACCCGGCGAGCCGGGCGTCGTCGATCGGCGACCCGCACTCCTCGCAACGCCCATAGGTCCCGTCGTCGAGACGGGCAAGGGCCAGCTCCACCTCGTCGAGTAGCTCGTCGACCGCGTCGACGGCCGAGCGGTGGGCCTCCTCCTCGCCCTCGCCTCCGTCGACTGCCTCGGCCGTCGGCCCGTCCACAGGGCTCACCCCACCATCCCGGCTGGCCGTCCCGAGCGCGTCGGCGGCCCTCGTTTCCTCCGTCGTGGCACCTCCAGCCGTCCCGCCGCCGTGCCCGTCGCTCGCTCCGTTGGACCACTGCGTCTGCATGGTCCGGAGCGTACCCCCGCCGACGGGCCATCCCGTAGGGTTGCCGTGTGGAGACCGCCGCGACAGGTGGGGCCGCTTCCGGCCCCCGCGACCCCTCCGCCCCACTGGCCGAGCTGGTCGGATCCGGCCAGTCCGTCCCGTGCCTCGGAGGTGTCGAGCGCCGGGCCGTCGAGCTGGACCAGGCGGCATCCACCCAGGCCCACCCCGACGTGGCCCAGCGGGTCGCCGAGTTCCTCCCCTGGTACTCCAGCGTGCACCGTGGGGCCGGGTTCCGGTCCCGCCGGGCCACCCAGGCCTACGAGGAGGCCAGACGTGGCGTCCTGGCCTTCGCCGGTCGCGACCCGGACGGGACCGACGTGGCCATCCTGTGCCGCAACACCACCGAGGCCATCAACCAGCTCGCCTACCGGCTCCGCCTGGACCCCGACGACGTGGTGGTCACCACCGTGGTCGAGCACCACGCCAACCTGCTCCCGTGGGGTCGGGTCGCCCGGCGCCGGTACGTCGAGTGCGGCGTTGACGGGACCTTCGACGTGGACGACGTGATCGCCGCGCTCGACGGTCCCGGTGGCCGCACGCCGGCGCTCCTCGCCGTCACCGGCGCGTCCAACGTCACCGGATGGCTGCCGCCGATCGATGCCGTGATCGAGGCGGCCCACGCCCGAGGGGTCCCGGTGCTCATCGACGGCGCCCAACTCGCACCGCACCGTCCGCTCCCGGCGACGGCCGATTACCTGGCCCTGAGCGGCCACAAGCTCTACGCGCCCTTCGGCTCGGGCGCCCTCATCGGGCCGCGCTCCCTCTTCGAGACCGGTGACCCCTTCCTCGCCGGTGGTGGTGCCGTCGACCTGGTGGGGCTGGACGAGGTGATCTGGACCGCTCCGCCCGACCGCGAGGAAGCCGGCTCGCCGAACGTGGTGGGCGCCATCGCCCTCCACGCCGCCATCGATGCCGTCGGCGCCATCGGCTGGGACGTCGTCGTGGCCCACGAGCGGGCCCTGGCCGACCGGCTCCTCGGCGGTCTGGCCGCCATCGACGGCGTCCGACTCCTCGGCCCGGTCGGCGCCGGCGTACCGGGCGTCGACACGCTCCCGGTGGCGCCCTTCACCGTCGAGGGCATGCCTCATGCGCTGGTGGCGGCCCGTCTCAGCGCCGAGTACGGAATCGCCGTCCGCCACGGGTGCTTCTGCGCCCATCCCTACGTCGTCCGGCTGCTCGGCATGGGCAAATCCGACGTCGACACCTACCGCCGCGAGGTCCTGTCCGGCGACCACCGGGGGGTCCCGGGGGCGGTGCGTGCGAGCGCCGGCCTCGGCACCTCGGGCGATGACATCGACGCCCTGCTCACGGCTGTGGCCGACCTCGCCGGAGGGCAACCCGCCCCCGTCCCCTATGTGCAGGACGTGTCCACCGGCGACTTCTTCCCCGTGACCGACGAGCCGGGCTGGCGCGATGCCGCCTCCGAACTCGGTGCCGCATGCTCGCGCGGATGATCGGTGGACCGGCCGAGCGCACCTACGATCACCCGGTGCGCCGGGGGCAGACCACCAGCGACGGAGGCGTGACGTGAGTCGACGCGACGGCCGATCCGCCATTGCCGTGGTGCCGCTGGTCGTCCTCGTGGCCGTGGGCCTGGCGGGCTGCTCGAAGCCGACCGTGACCCCGGCACCCGGCGCCCCGGTGGCCTACGCAGCGGTCGGTTCGAACGCCGCCACCCCCGGCGACTCGGTGTCCCCGGTCGCCACGTCGACCGGCAAGGTCGGTCGGCCGATCGTCGTGGGGACGCTCCCGTCCGCCGTCGCGCTGCTGCCCGACGACACCTCGCTCCTGGTGGCGGTCAAGGCCGAGGACGACCTCGTCGAGGTGTCGACCACCACGGGCAAGATCGTCAAGAAGGTCGGTGTCGGCCTCGAGCCCGACGCTGTCGCCGTGACCCCCGACGGATCGACGGCCCTCGTGGCCAACTTCGGCGACAACACCGTCACCGAGGTACACCTGCCGTCGCTCGTCGCAGGCAGGACGATCCCGGTCGGCCGCCAGCCGGTGGCCGTGGCCGTGGCCCCCGACGGACACCAGGCGCTCGTCGTCAACTTCCAGGACGGCACCCTCACGCCGGTCGCGCTCCCCTCGCTCACCACCGGCCCCGCGGTACCCGTCGGTTCGGAGCCCGTCGCCCTGGCCATCCCCTCGTCGGGCGCCGAGGCACTGGTGGCCGACTTCCAGACCGGCGACCTGACGCCGGTCGGGCTTCCCTCACTCACCCCCGGCCCCGCCATCCCCGTCGGGGCCGACCCGACCGGCATCGCCATCCCAACCGGTGGCACCGTGGCCTGGGTGAGCGCCGGGGACGGCGTGACCCCCGTGTCGCTGACCGGGGCGCCGGTGGGGCCCGCGATCCCGTTGGGCGTGCCCGCCCAGTGCATCGCGTCCGGGCCCGCTGGTCGGGCATGGGTGTGCAGCGGCGACGGCGCGCTCGTCGAGGTCGCGCTCACGACGGGCAGGGTGGTCCGGACCGTCGCTCTCACCGGCATACCGGCCGCGGTGGTGGTGACCCGGTCCGCCGCCTCGTCCTGACCGGGGGGGACCGCGCTCAGCCGCGGGCGGGGGGCAGTGTCGGCGGAGGGATACCCGTGGCGTCGCCCGGGGCCCGTGCGGCAACGAAGCGCACCCGTCGGCGGAGCGTGAAGCCCATCGCCTCGTACAGCCGGATGGCGTTGGTGTTGTCGGCCGCCGTGTGGAGGAAGGCCGTCTCGCCCCGGGCGGCGATCCCGGCCGCCACCATCCGGACGACGTGCTCGCCGAGTCCCTGGCGCCGGTGGTCGGGGTGGGTCGCCACGGCGCTGATCTCACACCAGCCCTCGGGCCGGAACCGCTGGCCGGCCATGGCGACGAGCACCCCCTCATGGCGGACGCCGACGTAGCCGCCGAGCTCGAAGGTCCGGGGCGAGAACGGGCCCGGGCGTGTCAGCTGCACCAAGGCCACCATCTCGTCGGCTTCCGCAGCGCCGAGCGGCACGACGTCGATGTCGGGACGGTTGGCGGCGACGTCCGCCGTGCCCGCTAGCAGGTGGGCCGCCGTCAACTGGATCCCCTGGCCGTCGTACTCGAGGGCCCATCCGTCGGGTGGGTGACCCGTGTGGCCCGTCACGATGGCCACCGCACCCGGTCCGACCAGCCGCTCCATGGCCCGCCAGTCATCCGGACCCGGCGGCTCGGCGAAGGCGCCGAACGGGGACACGCCAGGAAGGTAGCGGGCGACGGACCCGACCCGCTCGGCGACGGCCCGCTGGGGGCCGGTGAGCGCCGCCCAGACCGGATTGTCGAGTGGGTGCACGTGCAGGATCTCCTCGGTCGACAGCGCCGGGACCGGGGCCCGACGGGGGAACCTGCCAGAACCTACCGGCCGCGGGCGGGCATCGGTCGCCCGGGGCTGCCCCCGCTACGCTCCGGATGTGGCCGGGCTCCACCGCTTCCTCGTGCTCTGGGGGCAGATGGGCAAACCCCTGTTCACGGCCGAGATCGTGGAGGCATTCGATCCCGATGATGCGCTCGCCGTGGCCGCCGATCTCCATCCCGAGCTGCACCGCCCCCGTGTGGCCGTGCCGGCAGCTGAGGCCGGACCCCTGGCCGCGTCGCTACGCTGTCACCGACGAGCCCCCACCGACCGAGGAGTGATCCGTGCCGCGCTACGACTTCCGGTGCAGGACATGTGACCAGACCTACGAGGTCTCGAGGCCCATGGCCGAGGCCGACGCGCCAGCCGCCTGCCCGGACGGCCACGTGGGTGCGGTCCGACTGCTCCCGATGTTCGTCACGACAGGCGCCGCGTCGGCACCGGCACCGGCGCCGTCCGGTGGCGGCGGGTGCTGCGGGGGCGGTTGCTGCTCCTGATCCGGTGGTCACCGGGGCGTCACCGTTCCGACCCCGCCCGACGGTGGGTCAGTCGACGAGTGCCTGGTACACCAGCTGGTTCAGCTGTGACCGGATGGGGTGGGTGCTCGAGGGGAGGAGCTGCGTGAGGAACAGCGCGGTGATCTCCTCGACCGGGTCCACCCAGAATGCCGTGCTGGCCGCACCTCCCCACAGGTAGGAGCCGGCCGTGCCGAGGACCTTGGCTTTCACTGGGTCGTCGACGACGGCGAACCCGAGTCCGAATCCGGTGCCGTCGAACGTGGTCTCGGCGAAGAGGGGTCGCCCGAATTCCTCCAGGTCCGCGCCCCCGGGCAGGTGGTTGCGCGTCATGTAGTCGACGGTCCGCGTGCCGAGCAGGCGGACACCGTCCAACTCGCCACCCCGGCGGAGCATCTCGGTGAACCGGTGGTAGTCCGCCGCGGTCCCGACCAGGCCACCGCCCCCGGACAGCACCTCAGGGGGCTGGAGAGCAGCGGCCCCGAGACCGTCCTGCTGGGCCGCGGCACCGGTCACCGGGTCCGGCATGTAGAGGGCGGCCAGGCGCCCTGCGTCGGCAGCCGGCACCTGGAACCCGGTGTCGACCATGCCCAGTGGGCCGAAGATGCGCTCGGCCAGGAACTCGTCGAGCGACCTGCCCGACGCCACCTCCACGACACGGCCGAGGACGTCGGTGGCCACCGAGTAGCTCCACTCCGTCCCGGGCTGGAACAGGAGCGGCAGCGACGCCCAGCGGTCGCAGCAGCCGGCCAGGTCGAGCCCGGGCGGTGTGCCCCACTCGAAACCGGCGGACCGGTAGATGGCGTCGACCGGTGAGGAGTACTGGAAGCCATAGGTGAGTCCCGCGGTGTGGGTCAGCAGGTGCCAGATCAGCATGGGTTCGGTCACGGGCTCGGTCACCGGTTGCACGGCACTCCCACCGCGGAACACACGTGTGTCCGCGAACGAGGGGATGAACCGGCTCACCGGGTCCTTGAGTTCGAACGCTCCCTCTTCGTAGAGCATCATGGCCGCCACCGACGTGACCGGCTTCGACATGGAGTACATCCGGAAGATGGTGTCGTGCTCCATGGGGAGGTCGGCGCCCGCGTCGCGCCGACCGTAGGTGGACAGGTGGACCACCTCACCACGGCGGGCGAGTAGCACCAGCCAACCGGTCAGGCGGCCGTCGTCGACGTAGGCCCGGAAGTGCTCGTCGATCCGGTCGAGCCGCCGGGCGTCGAACCCGACCTCGGACGGATCCACCTGGACCTCGAAGGTCGGCATACGCATCCCCCTTCCGCTGGTCGGAGGCGTCCGACCGGCACGCGCAGCCTACCGATGCCGGCTCAGCGCCGCTCCTCCCGCATCGTGCGGAACCGGTGCCAGATCAGGAGGACCACGGCCACGACGGCCAGGACGGCGATCACGTAGGAGGCATAGCTGAACGACTTCTGCACGTGGTCG
>Ga0182014_10003523_pt1 | contig 18709 bp, 19 predicted proteins | sample 612S2DmetaG_FD_120489 | JGI IMG/M metagenome (GOLD analysis project Ga0182014, IMG submission 120489) | Permafrost microbial communities from Stordalen Mire, Sweden - 612S2D metaG | ecosystem: Environmental > Terrestrial > Soil > Wetlands > Permafrost | place: Sweden: Stordalen | collected... | reverse complement strand
CGCCATTTCGCTGCACCGGTTGCTGCCGGAGCCGGGCCGGGGCGGTCAGAGCTGGCTGAGGCCAGGAGACGAGCGGATAAAACCGGCTGAGGAGGTGGCCGGCCCCCCTACCGCCACCGATGAGGGTGACGCCGGGACCGGCCCGTCCCCGGCGGTTGCCATGTCGGTGGTCGAAGATTCCGAGGTGCGGCGCCGGGCCCGGGAACGCCCGGACATCGAGCCTCACGACGACCTCTTGCGCGAGGGAGACCCTGCCGACCTGTCCACCTGGGGCGCCGTTCGCTACGTCCTGCGCATCCGGAGCAACCTCGTGCTCATAGGCGCCTCCGTACTGGGGTACTTCTTCCTGGCCGGTGTTCGGTCGTTCGCCCTTCTCTTCTCCGAGGGGCACTTCCAGATCAGCCAGGGAGCAGCGTCTCTTCTTTTCGTCCTCATAGGAGTGGGCGCCGTGGCGGGCACGCTCGCCGGCGGGCGGGTGGCGGACTGGCTGGTCCACAGAGGCACGCCGGACGCCCGTCCCATCGTCGCCGGCGTCTCGTTCATCGGGGCCGCGCTCGTGTTCCTCCCCGGGTTATTGAGCGGGCGCCTACTGGTCTCGTGGCCGCTGTTCATGGTGGCAGGGGGCCTGCTTAGCAGCCCCAACCCGGCGCTCAACGCGGCGAGGCTGGACGTCGTGCCCTCGGCCCTATGGGGCCGGGCCGAAGCCGTCCGCACCTTCGGCCAAGCCCTGCTCGAGGCGTTCGCACCCCTGATCTTCGGCTACGTCTCCTCTCTGCTCGGCGGCCCCCAGGCCGGCTTTGGCTCCGGGCTCAACCCGGGCAGCGAGCGGGCCATGGCCGCCACCGGGACGGGGCTGGAGTACACGTTCATCATCATGTTGGCCCCTCTTTTCGCCGCCGGCGTCCTGCTCCTCATGAGCCGGCGCGCCTACCTCCGCGACGTCGCTACCGCCGATGCCACAGAGAGGGCCCACATCCGGCCGCGCTGAGGGTTACGCCGGGCGCCAGGCGGGCAGATGCTGACGCTGAGCGTCCTCGCCTATCTCGGAGTAGGGCCGTCGCCAAGGTCAGCCCGGGGCCGCGGGCAGGGATGGGCGATGTTCCTTGCGCCAGACAACTTTGAGCCCGGACCAATCTTCGCCCAAGGCCGCCACCTTCACGTCGACCAGCCCGAGGGGGAGGACTATGGCCCGCACGACGTTGTCGGTTATGTCGCTCGTGTGCCCGGCCGCCCGCCGGGGCCACGCCACCCAGAGCGACCCCGCCGGCATGATGGCCCGGGACAACGCCCCTATCTCTGCCGCCAGGTCATCGGCGCAGCGGAAAAAGGCCACGACGACATCGGCCGTAGCTGCCGACCTCGTGACCGTGACCCCCGGGGGAAGCTCAGCGAGCTCCCAGCCTCTCGGCGCATCCCAGAGAAGTAACCGGTGGCCCGGCTTTATGCCGATCTTGCGCACCAAGGGCGTGGCGGTCGGAGGGGACGCGGGCGTACCCCCGCCCAGCGCGCTCGCGGTGACCCGCAGCGAGGACATGCCCGCCCTTAGCGCTCTCGCGGCCGGCGCTGGCCCTTCGCCCCCAACGGCGGACCAGCCGGTACCGGGAGCTCATCGGTGAGGCTCCAGGCCCCCGTGTCCTCACCGAACCGCGGCAGCGGTTCGCCATGGGGCAGGGTGAAAAGCTGGGCCGGCGCCGAGGGCAGCACGTTCTCGAAGTAGGAGCGGGCCGCGGCGGTGGTGCCGATATCACGCCCTGCCTGTTCGGAGAGGAACCAACGGTGCTCGAGCACCTCATGGAAAACCTCGGCCGGCGCCAGGCGGGAGGCGAGCTCGGGCGGCATTAGGGCCATCACCTTGTCGTAGACGTCGCGCAGCCAACGGCTGGCCGCCACCATGGTCGGCACCCGTTTGCCGCTTTGCTTCTCGAGGTGGCCCCGGAAGCTGGCGATGTCGTTCAACAGCCGGCGGGCCTGGTTCTCCTGGGCGTCGAGCCCGGTCAGGGTGCGCAACCGCAGCCGGTGGCGACCGGGTTCAGCCACGTGGGTCCGGATACGCAACCGGTAGCCGTCCGGCGCGCTGACCAGGTCGACCTCGTCGGCATCGAAACCGAGGTCGTTGAGTTTCCGCATCCTCTCGGAGATCTTGTAGCGCTGCTCCTCGGGACGGATGACCACGTCTTCGGACAGGGTGTCCCAGAGCTGGTGGTACCGCTTGGGGATCTCCAGGGCCAGCTCGACAGGCTCGACGTCGGGGGGCAGGAGACCGGCGGCGGCCAGGTCGAGCAGCTCGCCCCCGACCCGCTCGTAGGCCAGCTCCACGTCGTACTCACGCTGACCATGGGTCAGCGAGGGGTGGAGCTCGCTCGTTTCGGCATCGAGGAATATGGCTTGCAACGCTCCGGCGTCCAGGCGGAACAGAGTGTTCGACAAGGAGCAGTCGCCCCAGAAGAACCCCGCCAGGTGCAGGCGCACCAGCAGCTCGACGAGGGCGTCGAGGAGCCTGTCCGTCGGCCGCAGCCGGTAGGGGTCCGAGTACAGCCCCCGGTAGGTGGTCGAGTACTCGAGATAGCAGGTGCACAACACGGCGTCCAGCTGGACATCACCGTAGAAGTCGCGGTCGACGACGATGCCGAGGGGCTGCACCGACGGGATGCCCAGGTCGTTGAGCCTCCGTAGGAGCCTGTACTCCCGGCGGGCGAGCACCTCGTGGATCTCCTTGAGGGCGTAGAGCTGGCCCATCTCGGCGACGAAGCGCACCACGTGGCGGGACGTGCCCCGGTTGCGGATGTCGACCAGCCGGTCGTCCTGCCATTCCTCCAGGGGAAGGTGCCAGGGCAGGCTGAGCAAGCCGGCGGCGACATCGGCCGGGGGACGGAAAACGAACCTCATAAGACCAACGGTCTACCGCACCGTGGTCATCGGGCGGCCGGCGCGCCGGCGGAACCGTTGTGGGCGCGCCAGATCCTGACTGTCAAAGCCCGCGCTGCCCCCAATGCAGCGCCGATGACCCCGAGCCGCCAGGGCCGCTGACGGCGGAAACGAGCTGCGTACGACCGGGGACAGCTCCGTCGTCGAGCTCGGCGGCGTCGACGGTCCGCTCCACCCGCCAGCCCGCCTGTTCGAGCAATGCGAGATGGGCATCGAGGGGCAGGACCGTCCGCCAGGGCTCGCTGCGACCGGATGGCCGGCGGGCGTTCGCCGCGGCCGTGACTGCGTCCGAGCTCGCCCCCGCCCGGTGCACGGCCAAACTGACCGCCAGCGTGCTGCCCGGTGCGGCCCGGGACCGCAGCCCGCCCAGCAGGCGGGAACATGTGGGCTGGTCGAGATAGACGAGGAGACCCTCGCATATGAACAGCGAGGGCCGCCCGGCGTCGTGCCCGCAGCCGATCAGGGCACTGGCAACGTCGTCGACCCGGAAGTCGGTGGGCGCCAGAGCCAAACCTGTCCCAGCCGGCTCTATGGCCCGGAGCCGCCTCGCTTTGTCGACCTGGGTGGCCGGATGGTCAAGCTCGAAGAACCGCACCCCGGTGGTACGGAACCGCAAGCCCCGGTCGTCGTAGCCGGCGCCGCAGACCACGACTTGGCTTGTACCGGCCGAGATCGCCCCCATCACCTGGTCGTCGAAGAACCGGGTACGGGCGCGGATCTGGGGCCGGAACCAGGAGGCCGACGTGGGCCTCATGCCCCGGCAGAGCGACTCCTGGGCACCCGGGTCGCCTTCAGGGCTGGTCGGCCGCGGCATCCCGCTCCGGGCCAAAGCCACGGCCTGGCTCGTCCGGGAAGGCCGAGACCGCCGGGAGATGCGCAGCCACCGGAGAAAGCTTCTGCCCGACATAACGAGCCACTCACGCTACCGCCGGGAGGCTTCCGGCATGATGGCGGGCATGCAGTAGGTTTCCGGTCATGCAATATGTTCACCTCGGAAGAAGTGGTTTGCGCGTCAGCCGGTTGTGCCTGGGGACCATGAACTTCGGGCCCCGCACCGAAGAGCCCCAAGCCTTCGCCATCATGGACCGGGCGCACGAACAGGGCCTCAACTTTTTCGACACCGCCAACGTCTACGGGCGCACCTCGCAGGACCAATCGGGTGGGCGGACCGAAGAGATCGTCGGGCGCTGGCTAGCTCAGGGTGAGGGCCGGCGGGAGCGTACCGTGCTGGCCACCAAGGTGTACGGCAACATGGGCACCACCTGGCCCAACGAGGACCGGCTGTCGGCCTTGAACATCCGCCGCGCCGCGGATGCCTCGTTGCGGCGGCTGCAGACCGACTACATCGACCTCTACCAGATGCACCATGTCGACCGGGACACCCCCTGGGAGGAGATCTGGGAGGCCATGGAAGTGCTACGCCACCAGGGCAAGGTGCTCTATTTCGGCTCGTCCAACTTCGCCGGCTGGCATATCGCCAAGGCTCAAGAAGTGGCGGCGCGCCGAGGTTTCATGGGCCTGGTGTCTGAGCAGTCTCTCTACAACCTGTTCGTGCGGGAAATCGAGATGGAAGTGCTCCCCGCCGCCATCGACTACGGCGTCGGCGTCATCGCCTGGTCACCGCTCCAGGGCGGCCTGCTCGGGGGCATACTCAGCCAAACAGCCGGGCCCGGTCGGCGGTTCCAGGACAATGACCGGGCTCAGGCGACCCTGCGGCGCGAACATGCCCGCGTCGAGGCCTACGAGAAGCTGTGCCACGACCTGGGCCACGAGCCCGCCGTGGTCGCGCTGGCCTGGGTGTTGAGCCGGCCGGGCCTGATCGGCCCGATAATCGGTCCTCGCACCGCGGAGCACCTGGACGGCGCGCTCCAGGCGCTGGAAGTCAGCCTCGACGAGGCCACCCTGGCCAAACTGGACAAGATCTTTCCGCCGCACAAGTCGTCACCCGAGGATTACGCCTGGTAAGAGCGTACGGCTTGGCCCCTTGAGCTTTGGACGTTATGCCTATGGGAATGGGGCCATTTTATAGCGATAATGTTATTGGGACCGCGCTCGCGCCACTAAGACCATTGGTGGCAGATCCCCCCGATGTTAGGTGAAGCGTTATGGAGGTCCCCGCCAGGATCCTGATCGTTGACGACGACGAGGACTCCGACCACGCTCTCGTCAGCGTCCTGACCCGGGCCGGCTTCGACTGCTACGGCGGGAGCACAGCAGATGCCGTCGTGGCACGGCTCGTGCCCGAGCCTGGTCAGGCCGCGATCCTTTCCCTCGTCAGGCCGTTCACGACAAACGAGATCCTGACCACCATATCCAACGCTCTCCAGGCCACATTTGAACAGCCCGTACGTCACCCGTTCGGACCGTACCTCACGCGCCGTGAACTGCAGGTCCTAGGGCTCATGGCGGCTGGCTTGCCCAACAAAGCGATCGCCGAACGTCTCTTCGTCAGCCTTCACACGGCTCGCAACCATGTCAAAAGCATCTTGCGCAAACTAGAAGCCCACTCGCGCTTGGAAGCCGTCGCTATTGCCGTTCACGGTGGTTTTATAGAGCGCGGTATTTCCGAGGTGGCGGCTAGCTAAACATTCGCCGTGCCCTCTCTCGCTCACGCTAACGGAACGTGGTCCTAAGCAGTGTGGCCAACAGCTCGGTCTGAGAATGCACGTCAAATTTTCTATAGGTCATCGAAAGATGGTTACGGACCGTGGTGGCGCTGAGGAACATTGCCCGGGCGATCTGAGGAACGCGCTCACCAGAGATGAGCCGGGCCACAATTTCAGACTGACGAGCTGAGAGCTTCCTGCCATCCGGGAGAGGGGTGAGAGCTGGAAGGGCCGCCAGGGCCCAGTCGGCCCTGGCTTGGACTACAAACTTGCGGACCTTCTCATCGAGGCTGTCTATCAGGTCGTCCCGCTCCGCTGAGGGGCCTTCGCTAATGACGACTGCCAAACGCGGCGGCTGGTGCTCACAAATCGGCACCAGCAAGCAGTAGCGGTCAGCCCAGCGATCAGCCCCCGTTCGTACCCGGGTGCGCACTGTGACCGCGAGCTGGTCGGCTGCACTTCGGGAAACGACAGCCAGGAACTCGCTCGCGGCAGACGGGTGCACCAGTCCGAGCAAAGGGAAGCCCCGAAGCTCGTGCCCCTTGACACCGAGGAGATCGGCGTCGGCGCTCATGTGCTCTATCTGCCAGTCATGGTCAGTAACGGCCAGGACCACGGGTGAGGATCCCATCGTGAACATTTCGATCGCGGGGCTCGGACCGGCGGTAGGGACGAGGGCCCACAGCCCATAAAGCGTGTTGTGGACCTCCGCTCGGCGGCCCAAGACCGTGAGCGCTACCTGGTCTCCGCCCGGTGTCACTATCCGCCGCAAAACCTGGTACCCGTCGACCACCCCATCCGCCATAGCGCCGTACGCGGCTCGGGCGGCTTCCCGGTCGCGTGGGTCGATCCGGGCCAGAACGTCCGTACCCACCAGTTCCGTCGCCGGTGAACCGAACACCGCCGCCGCGGCTCTGTTCACAGCGACGAATGTGTGAGTGACGAGCTTAGTCAGGATCGCCGCGACCGGTACCCCTTCAAGCGAGCGGATAAGCTCTTCGGGCTCGTCGGCGGCCATGGGACACCTCCGGACAGAGGCTACACCCCTGGGCTCGCCACGACGTCGTGACATTTGCCCATGTCCGTTGTGACGACCGCCTATGGGTTGGGAGGAATTGGCACGTACAATCGCTCACTGTTCGAGGAGCAGTTGCGAACCCCGACACAGTCAGGCACACACGGGCTCGTACGACGTTGGCCGGAGGGGCCGCGGAGAAGGAGATCCAGACGGTCTGGTGGGACAAGCCGCATGTCGCCAGTCGTGGTCTACGGCTGGTAAGGCTCTCGGAGGGGATAGATGTCGCGACGAAGCCGACGACCGGGCACGTCGACCTGGCCGTGGTCCACCAACCAGGCCAGCGACTCGAAGACTGCCTCCAGAGAGCTGTAGCGGGGCCCGTAGCCCAGGGAGGCGGTGGCCTTGGCGATGCTCATCGAGGGACTATGCGCAATGTGGTCCCATGTGGCCTGGGCATCCTGAGGCTCCCAAGCGGCGGCCCAAGTCTCCCAGGGCTGGAACGAAAGCCGGGCGCTCTGGCCGAACCAGGCGGCCACGCTCTCGGCATAGCCGCGCAGGGTAAGGGCGCGCTCGGAAACGATGTGGAAAGCCTGGCCGGAAGCGGCCCCCGGGCTCGAAAGGGCCCTGGCGAACGCCTGGGCGACGTCGTCGGCGTGGACGTGGTGGACGGTCTCGAGGCCGAGGTTGGGAAGGGCCAGCTCGTCGCCCCGGGCCAACCGGTTGAAGACCTCGACGTTGAGGTTGCCAGCCGGGTTGACGGGCGCCCATCCGGGACCGACGATGTGGCCCGGCCGCAAGACGGTGCCGCGCAAGGTCCCACTGCGGACGGCGCCGAGCAGGAGGTCCTCGATCGCCGCTTTTTGCACCCCGTAGTCGCCGAAGGGGTGCCTCGCCTCGTCCTCGGTGACGGGCACTTCCAGCGCACTGCCGTGCACCCAGATGGTCCCGCAGTGCAGGAGGTAGGAGCCCACCGGCGTCAGGGCCTCGAGTAGCTGGCGGGCCGAGGGCACGGTGAAGCACATGAGGTCCACCACAGCCTCAGGTCGAAGGGCGGCTACCCGGGAGCCGAACGTGCCGGCGGCGTCCTCGGCGTCCCGGTCAACTTGCACCCGCTCGACCTCGTCCCACGCCCGGTGTCCGAGGTACGGGCCACGGTGGCCCCGGCTTATGGCGACGACCTCGTGACCGGCTATCACCAGCCTGGGCACCAGGTAGGTGCCTATGTGGCCGGTGGCGCCGACCACCACCACCTTCATGACCTCAACCGCCGATCATGGACATGGACCGCGACGGCCGTAGGAAGCCGGGTTCGTTGATGCCGTGGCCGGGCAGCTTGCCCCACACCGAGCGGCGCAACACCATGGCGATGTCCTCGTCGCCACCCCCACTGCGCAGCACGGCGCGGACAGAGACCTCGTCGTCGGAGAAAAGGCAGTTGCGGACGGCCCCGTCGGCGGTTAGGCGCAGCCGGTTGCAGGTCCCACAGAAGGGGCGCGTCACGCTGGCCACCACGCCGACCTCGCCGGCGCCGTCGCAGAACTGGTAACGGTCGCCGGGCGCCGGGTCACCGTAGGTGGGCGTGATGGCCTCGATCGGCCAGCGGTCGTTGATGCGGGCCAGAACGTCCTCGCTCGGCACCACCTGGTCACGTCGCCAGCCCCCAACGGCGTCGAGCGGCATGAACTCGATGAACCGCACGGTGCGACGGTACCGACGAGCGAACTCGGCAAAATCGAGGACCTCGTCGTCATTGACACCCGAGATCAGCACGACGTTGACCTTGAGCGGTAACAGGCCGGCGGCCTCGGCGGCGTCCATGGCGGCCAGGACGGTCGCGAGGTCACCGCGACGGCGGATCTGAGCGAACCGCTCCGCCCGTAAAGAGTCGCAGCTGATGTTGACCCGGTCCAGCCCAGCCCGAGCGAGCTCGGAGGCTATCGGCGCCAGCACCGTCCCATTTGTGGTGAGGGACACGTCCTCGAACCCCACCGTTGCCAACTGGCGGACGAGCTCCACCACTCCCCGGCGTACGAGAGGTTCGCCACCGGTGAGCCGGAGCGACCTCACGCCCAGCGAGCGGGCTACACCCGCCACCCGGGCGATCTCCTCGAACGTAAGGATCTCCGCACGCGGCTGAGCGGCTCTCACGGGCGACCACTCCTATGGTCTCGGCCGCCGAGAGCGGTCGGGTAGGCGGGCCGCCGACCTCGTGCAACACAGCCAGGAGCGCCTGGCGGCTCTCCCCGGCCAGGGCGCGATAGATGGCCCGGTCATGGCGGACCAGGCAAGGTACGGCGGCGACCTCGTCCACCGACGACATGGACCCATTGTTACTCGCCCACCTAATGAAAAAACGAGCACCTAGCCTGGCGCTAAAGAGCCCCGTCCCCTAACTCGTCGGCCAGCTCGCGGGCCAAACGTGCGGCCCCGGCCGGGTCGACGCCGGCTCGCGCCACCAACCAGCAAGAAATGGGGGCCGCGGTGCGCTCAGATGCGTGAGCGACAATCCCGGCCAGTTCGAGAAGGAGGTTTTTCTCTTCCTCGCTCGGGGCGGTGGTCCCGAGTTTGGTGGCGAAAAGTTCGGTCCATTGTCCTGCACCCAGGGTCATGGCCCCGACGGTAGCCGAGGTCGGTGACTGGTGCTCCCACCGGCGTAGCCTGGACGGGTCGAAGGAGGCCGGGCCGATGGCCAAGCTGTACGAAGACCGGTGGACCACGTACGGGGGCGACGAGGTTCTCGGTGACGGTGCCGGCCAGATCTCTGGCGGCCCTGTCGTCTGAACACGTTGTCCTCCGACGCCGAACGGACGGCACGCGAGTACGACGCCATGGCCGTCGAGTACGCGGCCGACAACGCTGGCGGCACCTATAACGCCTTCTACGAGAGACCGGCGACAATCTCACTGCTCGGGGACGTGCAGGGGTGCCACGTGCTCGACGCTGGCTGCGGCAGCGGTGAGCTCACCCGCTTCCTCTTCTTCCGTCGACGGTCCAGGGCGACAGCTGAGCAGGGGCCTGTGCGCTGAAGGATTCTCTGACCACAAGGAGCCCCGTCTCGGCCAAAGTGGTCCTGCAAAGATGGGCTACCCATCGGGACGAAAACGAGGAGGCACCATGCCAGCCAGAGGAAGCGCGGAATGGAAAGGCGACCTGCCCACGGGCTCGGGTACGTTCACCGCCGGTGACACGATCAGCGGGGGCTACACGTTCAAGTCCCGCTTCGAGGACGGCGCTGGCTCCAATCCGGAGCAGTTGATCGCCGCGGCTCATGCCGCATGCTTTTCGATGGCCCTCTCCAACGCGCTGGCCAAGGCAGGACATCCCCCCCTCTCGGTGCAGACCAACGCCACTGTCACCCTCAGGCCCGTCGATGGTGCGCCCACCATCACCAAGATCGCCCTCGTCACCGTGGGCCGTGTGCCCGGTCTGGACGAGGCTGCCTTCACCGAGCACGCCACTGCGGCCAAGGCCGGGTGCCCTGTCAGCAGGGCATTAGCGAGCGTGCCGGAAATAACCCTGGAAGCGTCGCTGGCGCCCTGATCGCCTGGGCTGCGGGGAGCGCCCGTTCGAGCTCTACAAAACCGACGCGACGGCTGACGCACGGCCAGGCGCTCCCCCGAGGCTCGGCTTTCCGCCCTGCGGTTGACACTTAAGACGGCTGCCGGGGCCCGGGAGCGCGCCGTGGCCCCACCTCGACGGGGGCCCCGACCAACGAGCCGTACTCTGTCCACGAGCCGTCGTAGTTGCGCACCTGACTGAGAGCAGCGGCCACGCGGAACTGTCGCAATAGTGTGCCGAACGTCGTCATGGCTCCCGCCCGGCAAGTGTACCGGCCCCCTGCGGGCTGCTCCTTGAGCCGGACGGGGACCTTGACGCTCTCAGCGCCGCCCGAACGTCCAGTAAAAAGCTGAGTTGCCAGGGTTCAAAAGCATCAATGCACGCCAGGCCTTCTTGTTGCCACGGACCTGCTCGTCGCTCCGACGGCCCAAGTCGCGCCAAGCCAGCACCGCGGAGGCGACCTCAACCGCGACCAGCCCTCCGAACAGCAGTTTCTTCGGTTTCCCGTTCATAGTGCCAGCTTATGGCTTTAGATTGAACCCTTCCCACGGCTAAAGTCGTCCGGTGCCACGAGCGCTCAAGGAAGCGTGTAGGCAACCAGCTGCGGTTCGCCGCCCCCACCCGCGCTCGACGTGTGGGGGCCGCCCGCGGGGACAAGCACCGTGTTGCCGAAGACCGCTATCGGCGCGTTGGCCGATGTGGGCAGCTGGTGCCGGTAGACGATCTTCCCGGTACCCCGGTTGAAAGCGATCAGCACACCGTCGTAGAGATCGGTGAAGACCAAGTCATGTGAGAGGGTGACCGCGCCAAGGGGCATCGTCGGGACCTTGGTGCCCCATTCGACTTTGCCAGTGGCGAGGCTGAGCGCCTCCACCTCCCCGGTGGGGGGGACGCCGGCGGACTTGTTGCCGTCGACTGTGTTCGCACTGGTGGCGATGACCGGGAGGTCGATGGTGGCTACGTACACGCTGCCGCCCGCCACCGCCAGGTTCGACAGCACGCCGCCCAGCGGCCCGGGCTCGAAGGTATAGGGGAACTTGATCTTCAGTTGGTGCGATAGTGCCAGCAGGGTGTCGTTGTCGTGGCCGTCGTGCTTGCCGACCGGGGTCTTCCACACCAGCGCCCCAGAACGGGCGTTAAGCGCGTAAACGTAGCCCATCTTGCCGGCGGTGATGATCACTGGGGCCCCTTGCACCGACGCCGAGACCGGGGACGCTTGCAGGTCGTGGTCCATGAAGTCGTCGGGCACGGCTTGGTAGTACCAGCGCAGCTTCCCGGTCGCCGCGTCCAGGTTCACCGCGCTGTCGGTGTAGAGCTGGCGTGACGGGTACTTGATCGCCGTGGCGATGCTCTGGTACGGGTTGCCAATGCCAAAGGTCACCGAGCCGTCACTGCCCACCAGCGGCGTCTGCCAGGCCCCGCCGGAGCCGACGCCGAGAGCCTCTACGCCCCTGGCCGGGCCGATGACCGTGTTGAACTCCCACAACAGGTGGCCGTTGGCAGCGTCAAGGGCCATCAGCACCCCGCCACCGGGGCCTGACCCGTACCCGCTGGCCAGGTAGACCCGCCCGTCGGCCACCTGTGGCTGGATTTCGAACGCACCTTGGCCTTTGTTGAGCAAGTGGCTGTCCACCCAGGTCGTCTTGCCGGTCGCCGCGCTGAGGGCAAAGACCGAGCTCGACGTGTCGCCGTACACCGTCCCATCGGCGACCGCCACGCCGTCAGGCCCGGGGCCACTTGCCTCTGGGATGTTCACGTCGTACTCCCACTTCAGCTTGCCCGTGGCGAGCGCCAGCGCGTACACATTGGCGTCCTGGTCTTGTAGGTACACGACGCCCCCAGTCACGACTGGGGCGGCGGTCAACGAGCCGGCGTACGACACGGCAGCTGCCGCCTCGCCCGCCAGCTCGAACGCCCAGGTTTCCCGCAGCTGCGACACGTTCGCCGATGAGATTACCGAGCCCGGCGCCTCCCTGGTGTTGGCCAGTTCGCCATTCGGGTACGGCCACTGCCCCGAAGGCGACGCAGTGCCTGGGAACCTCGTCGTGAGCGAGGCGGCGCTGCTCCCTCCCCCGCCCGCTGCGGCCGGCATAGTCACCGAGGCGAGAAGAGCGGCCGGGAGCAGCAAGTACGCTCCAAAAGGCGCTCGTCGATGATCGAAGTGGTACATGGGGTACCTCACGGAGTTGTGGTACCAGCCGTCCAATATTGCCTATCAAAGTGATATCACTTTACGCGGGAGCGGTCAAGGCACCGGCACCAGGGGCCCGCAGGGCAGGACCGGTGGGGCAGACCGACCATCCGCGCTTTCGGTCCCTGCTCCATGTCAACATCGCTCCATGGGCATACGGAACAGGGAGCGTCGCCGCACCAACAAGCAGCGCCGCGAAGCACGCGAACACACAAGGACCGCCAAGTTCGCGGCAGGGTACACGTGGGGCGGAGCCACTGGGCAACAGACGGATCCTTCGTACCTGGTCGACATCATGCTGCTGGACGCCGCCCACGCCAGCTGCGAGGGACGCGATCCTGCCTCCGTGCTCGCCGAGTTGACAGACCGCGACGCAGGCGCGGCCTGGTGCGCGTTGGTTACCGCCCGCGTCGCCACAGCCCTGGTCGAACCGCTGACAGAAGCTCTCCGCTCTGGATGGGAACCGCGAGACATTTCTGCCATCCTGCGCCGCAAGGTGTGCGCCTCGGCGTCCGATCTCGTGGCCGCGGTCCTGCCAGACGCGCTTCGAAGCCAACGTCCTGACACCGTCAGGGGGGCCCGCTGGGAGGCACAGGTGAGCGAGCTCGCCTCCGACGCCCGCCGTTTGGCCACTGCGTCACCTACTTGGGAAGCCGATATCTGTACCGCAGTTACCGCCCTCGGGTTTGTCTCCCACCTCGGCGCGCTACCGGACCTGACGTCGCCGACCCAACGTCCAGAGCCGCGGCCCGACCTGGACCCGAGCCTGCTGGACAAGGTCCGGGCTTTGCTGGCCAAGGCCGAGGCCACGGCATTCGAAGAGGAAAGCGACGCTTTTCTGTCTAAAGCCCAAGAACTGATGACCCGGCACAATTTGGACCGTGCCGTCCTCTTCCAAGCGGACCAGGGCGGGGTGGCCGGCATCGAGGCCCGCCGTTGCTGGCTGGACGATCCCTATCTCAAACAGAAAGGCTTCCTGCTCGCCGTCGTCGCCAGAGCCAACCGGTGCCGCTCGGTGTCACTGTACAAGTACGGGTTCGTCACGCTCTTCGGGCACCCCGACGACCTCAGCACTGCCGAGATGCTGTTCACCGCTCTCTTGGTACATGCCACCAAGCAGATGGCGCTGTCAGCACGCGCCCGTCAGACCGTGGCCCCCGTTGCCTGGCCGGCCACCCGGGCCGCATCACAGGACGGTACCGCCCCCGAGCGGCAGGCGCCCGAGATGTGGCCGCTGAGCGCAGCGCAACGCAACGCCAGCCGGCCCTCCTACCGCAGGTCGTTCCTCCTCGCGTACGCAAGCCGTATTGGTGCGCGGTTGCGCGAGGCAGCGGCGTCGGCGACCGACGCCGCGGTGGAGTCGATCGGAAATTCCCTGCTGCCGGTGCTGGCTGAGCGGGAACGAGGAGTTGACGAGGCGCTCCGCAAGATGTTCCCCAACACCACAGAAGCCGAGTTCTCCATTACCGACAGAGCCGGCTGGGCCGCTGGTCAGGCCGCGGCCGACCTAGCAGACCTCTCTTGGCAACCCAAGCTGACCCGCGCCACAGCCTGACCCCCTGTTGAGTGCTTATTTCTGGCGGGGCCCAAGCGCCTGTCACGTCTTTGTGACGGCGCCCTGTTTCCATGTTTTGGCCGAGGAGGGCACCGCACCGGCCTTGACCTGCACTTATCTGGCGGGGAGGGTGTGACAACGTTCGAACCCTGAACTGTGGGAACGACTGTTCGAGGTCTTGGCCAAGTACGCCCCCAACCCGCCTGGTCGCAATAACTAGGGCCCGTAGCCGAGCGCCGAGGGCGGCATGATAAGCGGGCCCGCTGAAGACAAGCCGGGGTGGACGGCTACGCAGGGCCCACCAGCCCACAACTTCTGTCGCCTCTCTGCGCCAAGCCCATCTACAATTGGAACAATTTCCTTTACCAGTTTGTGATTGTAGATGCGACTCAATATATGACCGTTCAGCTCGGTCTAACGTTGTTCCAATCACAGCAGACGACGAGTGAGTTCAATCTGTTGATGGCTAAGTCCACACTTGCGGTCATCCCAGTGATCATTGTGTCCCTGATCTTTCACAAACAAATGGTCCGGGGAATTCGCTACACTGATGTGCATGCATGGGGACGCTTGCGGCCCGGGGACCGGAGCACCGCAACTCGACTGGAGCTCGTCGATTGGGCCCGAGCAACTGGGGATCTTCGGCGACTGGGTGGCAGAAGCCAGACGACAGCATCGGTTGTACCCCGTTGCTTCGCCGGGTCCAGCAACTCGGCGACGAGTGGCCGAGCTGCTGGGGTTTATCGACGAGACAGGCTTGCCTTCCGAGGTGAAGGTCGAGACAACATGGGAGGCAGACGGCCTGCTCGGCGAAGAGATCTCGTGGTCCGTTGGCTACGGCCCCCGTACCCGAGCCTTCGTCCTTCGCCCGGCGGACCATTCTGGCCCGTTGCCTGGCGTGCTTGCTCTTCACGACCACAGCGGGTTTAAGTATCTCGGGAAGGAAAAGATCGCTGACGGACCGGAAGGGCCGTTGGCGTCAGTCTTAGCGCTCCGAAACGAGTGCTACGGCGGTCGAGCCTTCGTAAACGCATTGGCCCGAGAAGGCTTCGTGGTACTTGCTCACGACACCTTCGCTTGGGGAAGCCGTCGATTTCCCAGGGAGACTATGGAGCGTCAACTGTTGCTCGATCGCGATGCCGATGACGTCGCTGGGTACAACGTGACTGCAGCACTCTTCGAGCACGTTCTGGAAAAGAACTGCGCCCTAATGGGGACGACATTTGCCGGCGTGCTGGCTCACGAGGATCGCATCGCCCTGTCCTATCTCAGCTCCCGACCAGACGTGTCGGGACGGAGAGTCGGCACCATCGGGCTATCGGGAGGTGGGAGCCGGGCGGCCCTGATGGCAGCCACGGCCAAGCATCTGTCGGCAACGGTCGTTGTTGGAATGATGAGCACCTACCCGTCTCTGCTCAACCGCCACGTAGAGACGCACAGTTGGATGTTCTTTCCGCCCGGACTAGCCCGCTTTGCTGACTGGCCCGATGTTGCAGCTTCCCGCGCGCCGACCCCCTTGCTCGTGCAGTACGACCGGGACGATGCATTGTTCCCCCAGGACGGAATGGAAGCCGCCCATGAGCGGATCGCGGGTCACTACCGCCGAGCCGGAGCAGCGGAGGCCTATCTGGGCCAGTTTTACGATGGTCCCCACAAATTCGACTTGGAGATGCAAGAATCGGCATTCGCCTGGCTGCAGACGCAACTGACCCCTTGATCGCCAATGGCGGCTGACAACACGCATTGGGGAGCGAACCTCCCCGTGAGGGGGGGGGCTTTGTCGCTTCTTAGAAGCTTGTGCAGGTGGTTCTCACCAGTACTAGCTAGGTTCGGCGAGGCTCATGGAGGTGCCGTCACGATGACGGCTGGAAAGTTCGGCTCCAGCGTCGGGGGCTCTTGCCATCCCCAAAGCCGGGGCCAAGCTGATCTCCGGGTACCATTCTTCTTCAGCCGTGTCTCCCGCCACGCCGCCCGGTGGACGATGCACCGGGGCCGTCAGTGACGCTGTGCGAGCCGCAGCCGAAAACCGCGCTCACTCCAGGGGCCGGAGAGCGGCCGCCTCCCCGTAAACGACCAGGGTATCGCCGGCCTCCAACCGGAGCTGTTTGCCCGGGTTGGCCAGGAGTTGCCCATCGGCACGCCGGATAAGAAGCGGGGCCGTAGGGCCCATTATCTCCTCGAGGCTCCGACCGACGAGCGCTGAACCCGGCTTGACGACCAGCTCCTCGAGCCTAAGGTCGGGTTGTCCGGCCCGGGCGATGTCGAAAAAGTCCACCACGTGGGGGCGCACGGCCATGTTGGCCATGCGGCGACCGCTCGTCACGTACGGAGACACGACCTTGTCGGCCCCGGCTCGGTATAAGCGGTGGGTGCTCTGGTCCTCGGCTGAGCGGGCCACGATGAGCAGGTCGGGCCGCAGGGAGCGGGCGATGAGGGTTACATAGACATTTTCGGCGTCCGAGTCCACGGCGCAGATCAGTCCGCGTGCCCGGTCGATACCGGCCTGACGGAGCACCTGCTCGTCCGAGCCGGAGCCGAGCAGGTGGAGCACCCCGTCACGGTCAAGGTCGGCCTGAAGCTCCGGCTTGGGCTCGACGACGACAAAGGGCAAGCGTTCGGCCTCCAATTCGCGGGCGGCGGACCGGCCCACGCGGCCGTAGGCGCACACGATAAAGTGGCGGGTTAATTGGTCGATGCGTTTTTGCATTCGGCGGCTCCGAGAAAATATGCCGACCCGGCCCTCAACGATGGCGGTCCCGGCCAACCCGACGATGGCGGCGAACAGGCCGACGCCCACCACAGCGAGGACGGCGGTGAACAGCAAGGGCCCCGAACGCATGCCCTTGGCCGTGCTGAACCCGACCGTGGTCAAGGTCAGCAGCGTCATGGCCACGGCCGAGGTCAGGCCGTAACCGAAAGCCAGGTAGCCGCCAACCCCGGCCAGGACGAGCCCGACGAGGCCAACCCCGGCCACTTTTACGCCGCGGTGGGGGGCACGGATGCGACGCACGGCGCGAGCGTAGCGTCGCCGGGCGCGACTGGCGGTTGGGCCGGTCGACCTCGACCACCTCGAGCCCGCCCGCCGCCGGCAGCGGGTCGGGCCGACCTCGTACGAGCCGACCCCGTACGAGGTGGTGCCTTCGATGCCAACCCCGGCTACGGGCCAAAACCTCGCCGGTCACAGGGGCGGACGGGACCTGCGGTTGTCGGTGCCAGCCTTCTCTCGCACTTCAAGAGACGGCACGCGCTGCAGCGGGTGTACAGGGCCGGTGCGATCGCCCACCATCGTGGGTCACCTAGATCCGGTGGGCCCGCTCTCCGCCTGTCCAGGTCCCAGGGCCAGTTCTGGGACCTGGACACGCGGGCAACGTCGCGGTCGGTCGAGGAGCTTGAATCCTGCTGCGGCTCGAAGTGCTCTGAAACTCTCCCTGTCATTGGCGCTCGTCGCCTCGACGGACGAGAACGCGACTTGTGGGACAAGGAGCCCGAGTGGTGAATCCCCCGCCTCAGAACTGCGGGATTACTTGAACGCCGACATCCCAGAAGAAGACTGACCCAGCGCGTCGAGCAGGGTGCGACAACCGAACGAACACAGCGCAATCGAAAGGACAATCCTACGGCGCAGTGGCGCGATGGTGGCTACCCAGCCGCACGGGGCACCGGTCCTACCGCTACTGACCGTTCCAATGGTCCCCGAGGGCCGAACCCATGCCTGAGCGCCGGCTCGACCTCGGGGGCCGGCCGCGGACCGCGACCAAGGTGGACGGATGTCACCCGGCCGTGACCATCGTCGGTGACATGTCTTCGACGTAAGAAGACCTTCGTTCCTGGGCTTGCACCCGGTCAGGGAACCGTGACCGTGTTGGCAGCCAAGGTGATCGCAGCTAATGACAGGGCGCGGCCATAGACGGACGCGCCGGCCCCCAGGGTGATCGCTCCGGACGCCATGATGGTCCCGGCGAACGAAGAGCCCGCGCCCGTATTCGCGGCACCGAGGACCTGCCAGAAGACGTTGGACGCCTTGGCGCCGTTGGTCAAGACGATGGCGCTGCTCGCGCCCGTATTGAGGGCGGCTTCAACCTGGAAAACGAAGACCGCGTTCGGGTCGCCCCCCCCATTCAACGTCATGGTCCCGGTTACTGCGATGGCGGCCCCGGCGTAGTAAACGCCAGGTAATAACGTCAGCCCGTTCTGGTCCCCGGAAAAGGTAGCCGTGTGTGTGAGCCCGCGAGCGGCGTCGTAGGCGAGCCCCAAGTCCGTCTGTGCCTGCACATCTGAGGAGTCGCCAACGTGCGTCTGCCCGTTGACGGTAGGGAGCTCGGGCCCTGCGATCGGGCTGCTGGAGCCGAGATAACCGTTGAGGACCGTGGCACCACCGTTGGTGACGGTGGTCCCCAGCACTGCGTAGGCCCCCGCGGTGCCTAACCCTACCGGGGCCACGGTCAGGACCTGCTGGGCCTGGGGGGCGGCGGCGTAGCCGTTGGTGGTGTCGACGCCCGAGTTGACGTCGATGGTGCAGGTGCCGGCGCCGGTGCCGGTGAAGGTCACGGCGCCCGTGGTGGCGTCGACCGCACAGCCGGCCGAGTTGGTCGAGCCGTCAACGGTGTAGGCCAGGGTGGCGGCGACGTCGTTAGACGAGGCGTCGACGTTGTAGGGCTGGCTAGAGGTCGGCGAGCCGGTGAGGGCCATCGTGATGGTCTGGACCGTCAGTGCCGTCCACTGGGCGTACAGCGTGGCGCTGGCGGTGAAGGGGTAGCTGGCCCCGTCGAGGTAGGCGGTGCCGCTGCCGTTGGCGGCTGCGTTCCAACCGGCGAAGGTATGGCCGGTGTAGCTAAAGCCGCTGGCCGTCAGGTCGG
>Ga0182014_10003522_pt1 | contig 18712 bp, 21 predicted proteins | sample 612S2DmetaG_FD_120489 | JGI IMG/M metagenome (GOLD analysis project Ga0182014, IMG submission 120489) | Permafrost microbial communities from Stordalen Mire, Sweden - 612S2D metaG | ecosystem: Environmental > Terrestrial > Soil > Wetlands > Permafrost | place: Sweden: Stordalen | collected... | reverse complement strand
TAAGGATATACTATAGGAAAACCTTTTATATGTTAAACTATATATTAGGATTAACTATTTTTAGATTTAAACCTCATATAATCAACCATACGGCTAAAGATAGTTGCGTTTAACGAAGTTCAGTTTAAAATGAACATTTAAGTATCATAATTAATTTTGTATTAAAAAAATTGATAATGGATTAGCTACATAATACTATTTAACCAGATTTTTTTATAATAAAGTCTGGTTGATAATATAAATTTTTGGTTTTGGATTTTTTTAAGTGAAGAATAGGAGTTGGTTTACATAGAGTTTAAAGAATTGTTGATGGCTAGATATGCTACCAAAAAGTTTGATGGCAAGAAAATTGATGAAGATACTGTAGATGGAATATTAGAGATGATACGTTTTTCACCATCTGCTTTAGATATTCAACCATGGAAGGTTAAAGTTGTTACAGATGATGATACTAAAAAGAAGTTATCCGCTGCTTCATTTGATCAGCCTCAGATAATGACTTGCTCTCATTTACTTGTGTTTTGCGCTAATACGGATCTAGTTGGTAATGGAGATAAATTAATTGGTATGATGAAAGTTGGTGGTGTGCCTGAAGCAAATCTTAAGTTATTAGAGGATGCTAAAAATAATTTCATCAAATTATTCGAGGATAAAGGTTTATATGAGGCTCAGCATAATGTATTTATAGCTGCTACTACTGCTCTTTATGCAGCTAAATCATTAGGTGTTGATTCGTGTCCAATGCAAGGATTTGACCCGAATGCTTACTCTGAAATTCTAGAGATTCCTTCGGATATTGTACCAACTATTATAGTACCCTTAGGTTATCCTGCAGATAAGCCTAATCCTAAAATGAGATTCCCTAAAGAAGATATATTCTTCTAAAAATCCATTTTTCTTTAGTCTTAAAATTTTTTTAAAAATTAATATTCATTTTTTTTAAATTTTTTTTAGGTGATCTATTCTAACCAATGAATTGCTTACTATTTTATTAATTTATTTACTTTTTTAGAAATTTTATAATTATTAATAAATTTTTTAATAAATTTACATGTTATTCGACAAGATTTTGATAGTTAATTAGATAATCTTAAATTAAACTATAAATGTTTTAGGTTTTGTATAAATCAATGTATTTTGTATTGTTTGGTGTATATGAACTCTTATTTTTTTTACTGAATTTTTTAATTATTAGTATTTTTATTAATTATTAATAAAGTAGATAATTAGAATATTAAATTAAAACGTATGATAAATATAATTTTAAAACCTTGATGATTAAATATAAAATATAATTTGATAATAAAAAAAAAGGAATTTTAATGAAATATGTTTATTGTTATCGAAATTATAAAGAAAAGTTTCCCTAAACTCATTAATAGACCATTTTTCCGTATTATGATACTGTTTATCGCAGTTATATCGTATGGTACTATAGGTTTTCATTTAATCGAAAACCATAACTGGACTTTGTCTCTTTACTGGACATTTGTTACAGTGGGAACTGTGGGTTACGGTGATTATGTTCCGAAAACACCTCTAGGAATGTATTTTACTATTTCATTAATAGTGCTAGGTATTGGAACCTTTGCATTAGCAATAGAAACTATTATTGAATTAATTACAAGTGAACAGAATTTAAAGATTATGGGATTGATTAACGTGAAAAGATCAAAGCATATTGTCATTTGCGGCTGGACAGAAAGTACAGTGGAATGTATAAAAGAAATTGGAAATAATAGTGAAGTATTTGTACTAGATATAGATGATGATGTTCGTAAAAATGCCTTGAATAATGGTGTTAATTTCATTCATGGGGATCCAACTAGGGCCAATGACCTTAAAAACGCTAATGTTAAGGGAGCCAAAGCTGTGATTATTGCATTGGAGTCAGATTCTCACACCATCCACTGTATATTGGGAGTAAGAGAAATAGATAAAAATGTTAGGATAATTGCCGAGGCTCAGCGTTATGAAAATATAGAACAGATCAAATTGGCTGGTGCAAGCCAAGTAATATCCCCATTCGTGATATCAGGACGTTTAATGTGCAAAAGCATTGAGGGTGGATATGAGGCCCGATTCGTACAAGATGTGCTAGCTGAACACAAAAACAGAGAATTTAGAGAAGTTAATATTGTAAAAAACAGTTATTTAGTAGGTAAAACTGTGAAGGAAGTGGATCTACACCATAAAACTGGAATAGTACTGGTAGGCATAGGGAAGAATGGAAAATTAACCATAGACCCACCAGAGGATATTATTATAGAAGAGGGAGATATAATCCTCGGAATTGGAAAACCTAATGAATTTGAAAAACTGGAAAAAAATGATATACTTGATGAAAATGCATAAAAAGCAACTAATCTAGAAAACATATTTTTATTTTATCTTTAAGAAAAAAAATTTATTATTTTCTCAGAGAATTTCTATAAACCCTTTGATTTTTTTTGATTTTAACTTTTGGGTTTTATAATTTCGGAGATTATCTGAGTTTAAATGTTGAATGCATAATATTTATATGTTTATTGGGTTGATAGGAGTATTATGAAGTCTTTTGAGAATTATTTCATGAGTAAGCAGTATGCTCGTGTTCAAGAACTGGGCGATAAGCTGGCTGAGATTGATCCGCTTATTGATTGGGAGGTTTTTAGGCCAATTGTTAGTGGAATGTATGATATCATATTGAACGCGGTGGTAGGCCTAATAATGATGAAATAGTTATGATAAAGATGTTGGTTTTACAATCGTGGTATGGTTTATCAGATCCTGAACTGGAAAGACAAGCTAATGATCGTATCTCCTTTCACAAGTTTTTAGGATTCCCTGAAAGGATTCCAGACCGTTGCACGGTCTGGGCTTTCAGAGAACGTTTAATCGATACTGGTAAAGATGAAAGAATATGGTAGAACTGCAAAGATAGATTGATTCCAAAGGATTGAAGATTAAAGAAGGTGTTATTCAAGATGCCACGTTCATAACTGCTGAGCCAGGTCACCAAAGGATTGATGAACCTCACGGTCCCGAAGCTAAAACTAGGCAAAATAAAGAAGGCGAATAGACTAAAAAAGGTGGTATCCCATTACTATATAAATTACACAGTAAAATGGATATTGAATTATGGTTTAATAAGGGAAATAGAAACCACACCTGCTTCGATTCATGATAGTCAAATTGACCTTACAAAGCCAGGAGAACTTGCATACCGGGATCGAGGATACTTAGGAGCATCTTGCAAAGGCCATAACGCCACCATGAATCGTGCAACACGTAGTCATCCACTAAGTACAAAGGATAAGAAGCTAAACAAACGCATAACTCGCAAAAGAGCACCTAGTGAACGGCCATACGTTGTAATCAAAAATATCTTCCACTCCGGCCATGTAAAAGTAACTACAACACTCAGAACACACACCAAAAACATATTTACATGCTTCTGCTACAATCTATTACAATTAATCACTCTTAAACAAAAAAACACAACCTAGCGAACACTATCAAAAAAAATTGGTAAAATAATCCAAAATTAAAGAAAAAAAAAGAAAAAAAGTCAAAAAAAACATTTAAAAATACCTGCCAAAAATCAAATAAAAAAAATCAAGTAAATTCTCTCAATGTATTTTTTTTTAAAATTGAATTTTTTTTATATAGGTTAAGCAAATTTTTACATAGATGAAGATGATGATAGTATAGTATGGTTAAAAATGGATATGAAGGACAGAAAGGATGGTTTGAAATTCCAGTAAAGAAAAGTGTTTGGACTGCCGTGAATGTTGGTGATGAAATTGAAGGTAAATATCTTAAAAGAGAATCTACACTTTTTAGAGGAAGACCTAATTATAAATATTGGTTGGAATCAAATCATCCATTGAATGATGGGGGTAAGGTTACTGTTGATGGTACTGATCATTTAAATAATTTAATGGAAGATGTGCCTATAGGGCATAAGGTTAAGATTATTTACAAAGGGGAAAGACGCAGTGCTGATCCCCAAAAAACTGCTTTTAAATTATTTGAAGTTTATTCCAATATAGTTGAAACTGAACCGTTAAATAAAAAATTCACCATTAATAATAATACTAATAAAAAAGGCCCTACATTGGCATTTGGTGAGGATCTTGAAGCAAAAAACATCATTGAACATTATAAGTTACTGTTGGAAGACCAGTATAAACCCATAACAGATGGATCTATCATTAAATTGGCGGAAAGTGATCCAGACATTACATCTAAAAATTTGATGCGAGTTAAAATACAATTGAAAGAAATGGTTAAGTCAAAGGAAATTAAATCAGGTTCAGGAGGCCAATAAATTATGGTAAAAATAGTCGCACATCCAGGAGATACCGTAGTTTTAGAAGATAAAAAGGGAAAAGAAATCCTGCACTCAACGTATAATAATATATTAGCTGTTTTAGGAGAAGACCTCAGCGGTGCAATAGATGATGATGATGAATTAGGTGATTTAGTAACTTATACGATCCCGGAATGGTTAGCTAATGATAAGGGTTTAAAAACTAAAGTTAGTGGCAGAGTGAAGAAAGAAACTAAAAAAGCAATTCTTTTAAAGATAGGTCAATCTCCTGAAACTGAGGATGTTTGGCTGCCTAAAAGTCAGATAACATTATATGATCCACCCAAGGATGCATAAATAGTTTAATGGAAAAATAAAAAAAAGTATTCATATTTGAATTAAAAAATTTTAATCAAATTTAACGCCTGTTGTTACTGGTAGATGCCGAAGCCAGCCTAGGTCGCTTTTGTAAAGCATTCTTATATCTTTAATTCCTAACCGGATCATAGCTAATCTTTCTATTCCCAATCCAAAAGCGGCTACTGGAGTTTCCACTCCTAATGGTTCTAAGACTTCGGGCCGGAACATTCCAGATCCACCCAATTCAATCCATGACTCTTTTTCAGGCAGGTAAACTTCACATTCAGTGGATAAATACGTGTAAGGGAAGTATGCAGGTCTGAATCTTACTTCAAAACCTAATTTACGATAAAATTCTTTTAGAATACCAAGTAGATTCTGGAAGTTTATATCCTCCGCAGCAACTATACCTTCTACTTGATGGAATTCAGGTAAATGTTTATAGGTGATGGTTTCTCGTCGGAATACTCTGCCTACACTAAACATTTTTAATGGTGGTTTATTATCTTTAAGGAATCTAGCTGATACGCAGGTAGTGTGTGTTCTTAGCACTGATTGTCGAGCCACCTCCTCATCCCAAGTGTAACCCCATCCTTCAGAGCCGGTGTCTCCACCATCAGTATGAACCCTGGAAACTCTTCTTACGAGTTCATCTCCAGGTAGTTTCGTTATCATGGGTGTTTGAATGTAGAATGTATCTTGCATCTCCCGGGCGGCGTGATCTTGGGGTTGGAATAAGCAATCGAAATTCCAGAATGCAGATTCTAAGATGGTTCCTTTTGATTCCTTGAATCCTAATTTAATGAATATATTCCTTACTTCTTCAATTATCCGTTGCAATGGATGTATTTTCCCAGGATAAACCTCGGGATACTCGGCATTAACATCATATCCCCTATATTGCAGTGACTTCCAGGAACCAGTTTTTAATTGTTTATGAGTTAATTGAGTAGCTTCTTTTTTAATTTCAAATCCAATATCCAGAATTTCCCGGCCTTTGGGTGTAATTTTGAATGTATAATTTGATTCTTCTTTAATTTTTATAATGCCTTTCCTCTTCTTCAGTGATTCAAATCCTTTTTTAAGATTTGAGGTTAAATTAGAAACCAGTAATCGCGATTCATGTAGGAGGGCCTCTAGTAATTCTTCGTCTGGATACTTACTATTTAATGCTTCTTCACCTCCACTAGTTAATTTAATGATTCCTTTATCCATAGTAGCCCATTTTTTACGCATTAACCAACCAATAGCTATTTTAACATCATTCTGATTAACACCTGATTTTTGGGTTATATCCTTCAGGGATAAGTGTTTATCTTCTTTTAATGAGTTTAATATTCTTCTTTCCGGTAATCCTTCTTTAGCATAACTTTTTCCATCATTAGATAAGCTTATAAATTTTTGAACATCCTTCTCTACTTTTATAATATCTTTTGATGATAGGGCGCCTGCAGCACTCATAACTTGTTTGATATCGAGATCTTGAGAATGTGAAACTTCTTCTGGTGTGGTTATGCCGTCAGCATCCTTAATCGCTTTCAATACTTTTTTCTCGTAGATGTGTAACTCGTTAATTATACTTTGAAGCATATTTATGGTATCCCCTTAAAAATTTATTGATAATAATTTTGATAAATGTGGTATTTATTTAATTAAAATTTTTTTTATAGTAAATTCCTCTAAAAATGCGACCATAATTGATGATGCAGTTAAATCTGCTGTTGTTCCGGGATTCAGTTTCTTTGATATGAGAGTTTTATCAAAGTCTTCTAGTAAATTATATCCTTCATCATTTAATATTCCACCCATATCTATTATATATTTAGCGTCATTTAATACTTCCATTGCCATATCCGCCCCATATTTACGGGATATGAGTGTATCAGGAAATTCTGAGAGAATTGTGAGAAAAGTTTGAATGGTGGCTTTATTCATGCCATAATTAGTTTTAATATCCTTAAATAAGGGAAATCCCACTTCAAATGTCACGGGCATCTGATTTGTGAGTTCGAATGATAACATATCCCATTCAGATGATATATCAAGTACTTGGAACATGTTAATCTCATTTTTTAGAAGTTCTATTTTTGCCTTCTCACTTCCCACATCTAATTCATCTCTTTCACCCATACCACCAGCATCAGCAATATTAATTGAATCATAAAGATTTAAAGCATCCATTGGGGTGGTGGCTCTCATAATTTGATCTATGTTATCTCTAAGCTCCATGAAATTATTACTCATACCCGCTGCTGCTGATAATGGTGTTAGTAGGAGTATTATACCTAGATTAGTATTATTATCTATCCATTTATTAGTTTCATTGACAGCTTCCTTAATTAATTCTCCTAATCTAATTTTATATAATGAATCTGGTTGGTCTTTATATTTAGCACCTTTCAATGCGGCTTTCTTCATTACATCGCCAATGACAATTCCACTTATAAGGAAATCTTCAAATATCATATCCTCAAAATCTTGGGTGCGATGAACATTTCCAGGCTTTGGATATCCACTAACTTCTAAAACTGATGCAATTTGAGCAATTTTAGCCACTAAATCAGGATCCAATATAATCATTTACTCCAAAATTTTTTTTCATATTAAGCAATTATCATCTTGATTCTCTAAAAACCATGGTGTGAAATGACTTATGATTAAATCCGCCCCTGCCCTTTTAATGGAGATTAAAGATTCAATTATAGAGTCATTTGTCAAATAACCTAATTTGATAGCTGCCATAATCATTGAATATTCACCACTAACTTGATAAGCGGCTGTGGGCATTTTAAACTTATCCTTAACTGCTTTAACAATGTCAAGGTAGGGTAATGCAGGTTTAACTATTACAATATCTGTACCTTCATTTATATCTAATTCAACTTCTCTTAAAGCTTCATGCACATTAAATGGACTCATTTGATAGGTTTTTCTATCACCGAATGATGGTGCACTGCAAACTGCATCACGGAATGGTGCATAGAATGATGAAGCATATTTAGCAGCATAAGACATTATCAATGTATCATCTAATTTATTCTCGTCTAAAGTTTTTCTAATAGCCTTCACCCTACCATCCATCATATCACTAGGTGCTACTATATCTGCTCCAGCTTCAGCATGACTTAAAGCTATTTTGGAGAGATAATTAAGTGTTTCATCATTTAAAATTTTATCATCTTTTATTATTCCACAGTGTCCATGTGATGTATATTGGCACATGCAGACGTCGGAGATGACTACTAACTCTGTTTCATCCTTTAATTTATGAATAGTTCTCTGAATTATACCTTCCTTATCATACGCTGATGATCCCCTTTCATCCTTCTCTTTAGGCATCCCAAAAAGCAGGATACTAGATAATCCTAATTCTTCTAATCTTTTAGCTTCATTAACTGCATTCTTAAGTGAATACCTGTATTGACCAGGCATAGTGTCGATATGTTCCTTTTGATCATCTTTTAACGATTCTTTAATATAAAGAGGATAAATTAAATCCTCAGGATTGACCCTGGTTTCTCTTAGGATTTTTCTTATTTGAACATTCATTCTAAGCCTGCGCATTCTCGTTAAGGGGAACTCCATTTTAAATCACATTAAATATTTTTTTTTTAAATAAATTTTGGAATATAATACCAATGAACATACTCTATATCTATTTTTTGAACATCATTTAATAATTAATTTTTAAAAGTAATACTTATATCATAAATTTTTAGAATAAAAAAGAGAATTTAAATACAAAATAATTTTTTATTCTAAAGTAAATGAAGTAAATTAAAAGAAAATAGTTTAAAGTCTTCTTCTAGACTCAATTAAATCCTCTAATTTCTGCATATCAACTTCTCTTTCATATAATGGTGAATCATCATCAGTATAAACATTTAAAGTCTCTTCAAATGTTCTCTTATCCTTGTTTATGTAAAATATTCCTAAAGGATATTTATCTTTTTCAGTGGCTCTCTTAAATGCTTCATTCTTGTTGTAAGGATCATATGGATCTTCAAGATAATAAGTATTGTCTTTAAACCATTGATAAGTATTTATTTTATTAAAGGTAACACAGGGTTGGAATACATCCACAAGAGAATAACCTTTATGAGTTATCGCAGCTTTGAAGGTTTCTTTCATATGCTCAGCATCTCCTGCAAAAGTTCTAGCCACAAATGATGCATCAAGAGCAATAGCAACTGCTAATGGATTAAAAGGTTCTTCTGATACACCTTCAACCTGATAAGATGTTCTCATTCCCCTTAGGGTTGTAGGGGATGCTTGGCCTTTAGTTAAACCGTAAACCATATTATCATGCACTATACAAGTTATATTAGGATTTCGGCGAATAGTGTGTATGAAGTGATTCCCTCCCTCCCCATACATGTCTCCATCACCAGTTGTAACAATAACTTTAAGGTCTTTGTTTACAGCTTTTATCGCTGTTGCCGGTGAAAGAGCTCTGCCATGAAGACTGTTATATGTATGTGATTTAAGAAAATGTGGAAGTTTTCCTGCTTGACCTATTCCAGATACGAGTACTAATCCACGAGGGTCAATTTCAAGTTCAGCTAAAACTATTTTTAAGTTACTAAGAATAAAAAAGTTCCCACAACCCGGACACCAAGAAACATCCGCATCTTTAATATCAAATACTTCCGGTTTCATACTAAACCACTTCCATGAAGCTTTTTAAGCTTTCTGTAACTTCTTCAACAGAAAAAGGCCTTCCATTATACTTTAAAATATTTTCATCTACTTTAAAATCTATTTGAAGTTTTATAAGATTAGCAAACTGTGATTCAGCATTATTTTCAAAAATAATTGTCTTATCAGCTTTATCAAGATAATTTTTAGTATTATCATGTAAAGGATAAACCTGTTTGAAATATAAAAAAGCAATATCCTCATGATTTAGGTTATCTAAGGCTTCCTTTATGATTCCATAAGTTGATCCCCAACCTATAATTAGAATATTATAATCTGGTGATCCAATAAGTTCAGGTGGAATTGAATCTTTTTTGATTCCTTCAAATTTTTTAAGGCGTTTATCAACCATTTTAGTCCTTATATCTTGGTCTTCATTTATATGTCCTGCTTCATCATGCTCATGTGGATCAACAACTACTACTCCATCCCCAAATCCAGGAATACCACGTGACGATATTCCGTTATCGGTAAATTCATATCTTTTATAATTTTCACTAGTTTTAATGATATGATTTTCAATTTTAACGTTTTCTAGGTTGATTGATGGTAAATTGTAATATATATCTGCAAAATACTGATCTGAAAGTATAAAAACAGGAATCTGATATTTATCTGCCATATTAAAGGCTCTTTGTGATAGATAGAATGCATCTTCAAGTTTACCAGGGGCAAATATGATCTTAGGAGTTTCACCATGTCCATATAGAGCGAGATCTAAATCTTCTTGAGAAGTTCTGGTGGGCAGTCCAACCGCTGGACCAGGACGTTGCCCTAGATATATTACAATGGGAGTCTCGTTGATTCTGGCTAAGCCTACACCTTCTTCCATAAGTGCAAATCCACTTCCAGATGTTGCTACTAATGCTCTAGCACCTGCATAAAATGCTCCTAATCCCATGTTTATGGCAGATATTTCATCTTCGGACTGCTCAAAAATTATATTAAACTCTTCTGCGTATTTAGCTATAAAAACTTGAAGTGCGGATGATGGGGTCATGGGATAAGATGCCAGGAATCTGCAACCACCTGCAATGCAGCCCATTCCTACAACTTCTGTTCCATCTAATAAGAGTTCATCTTTAATTTGGGGGTCTTTATCTATTTCAATTTTGATTTTTCCTGAATTTAAAATGTCTTCCCCAATTTTATAGCCTTCATCCCCCGCTTTAAGGTCTCCTTTAAGGATTTTTTCACCTTTTCTTCCAAACATGCTAGTTAGGCATTCATCAAAAATTTCTTTATCAATATTTAAAATACTTGAAATCACCCCGGCAGCTATTACATTTGCATATATCGGGCCTCCAATGTCTCTTGCAATTTTAAGAAAAGGAATTTTTATTACATCTTCTTTTTCAACGTATTTTAAAGTTTCTTCATCCCCAATTATGATAGTATTGTCAGATATCCTTTCTTTAAGATGATCTATGGCTCCTTTACTTAATGCAATTAATATGTCAATTCTATTGACATATGCACATATTCTCTTTGATGATACTCGTATTTCAGTGGAGTTTTCTCCTCCCCTAACTCTAGACATGTACTCTTTTGAGGAGCAAACATGGTATCCTCCAAATTTAACTGCCTGAATTAATATGGATTCAACTGTTTGAATACCTTGACCTGCTTCACCACAAAGGACTATAGAAACATCTTTTTGAAATAAATACTCAGACACGGTTTATCACCACTTTAATAAAATTCAGTTAGTTGTACATTTAATCATAGTTATCAGTTAACTTAAGTTTTAGCATCATAATTCAACAAATTTGCTAATAATTGAAAATTTATTTAATTAAATCCAGAATTTTTTATTTTAAATTGTATCAAATCTTTTTTTATAAATTTGATTGACATTTATACTCCATAATTTCAATCTTCAGTTTAGAGAATAACAATAATCTATTTTTTTACATAAAAGATTAATCTTTGAGGATCGTCCTTCCTTTTAAATAAAATTCATTATTACACATCGACATTTTTAAGTATTTAAAAGGGGATAATATAAGATGAATTATTGAAAATATAATCGATTTTCCCGCCTATTCAAATCAGACCATATTGGGATACCCTAAAAAAAATTTATATATTTTTTCATCGAATTATGTTTGTATACAAATAATTAGTGTTGGATATAAAAAGTATGAAAGATCTGATAAAGAATTTTGCAAAAGATGTTGGTGTTGATGATATAGGTTTTGCTTCGATTGAAAATTATAATAGTCCTAATACTCCTCCTATTAAAGAGATTTACTCCAAAGCGAAGATTATTATTGTTTTAGCTTTTCAGCAGCTTGATAATTGTGAAAATGAAAATATACAAATTGCTTCTGCAGGTAGTAAAATACTGTCAGATTTCGCGGATTCATCTACTTACAAAATTGCTCGTTTTTTAAAGCAGGAATTCAAAGCCACTGTGATAAGTATACCTAGAATGACTCCTGTAAATAGGGATATTAAAACTGGTTTGCTTTTTGCAGATGTTTCTTTACGGCACGCTGCTGTTGCTGCTGGTTTAGGATGCTTTGGTAAGCATAATCTAGTGATTCACCCTGTGATGGGTACAAAAGTAGTATTTACGGCAATTATTACTAATCTGGATATTGAACCGGATTCTCCGATTGAAGAAGATTTATGTATTGATTGTGATATCTGTTTAAATCAATGTCCTGTTAATGCATTGGATGAAGAGAATAAGACTGATGTTATGAAATGCATGTTTAATTGCAGACCATATGGATTTGCTGGATATATGCAGTTTTGGCTTAAATTCACTGAAAGCACCCCTAAAGAGCAGGAAATAATGCTCCAAGACCGCAAATTTAAGAAATTATATGATGAATTAACCTTAGGTTCGCAATATGTGTGTTTTAACTGCATTAAAAACTGTCCAGCAGGACAATAAAAATTTTTATTCTATTTTTTAGAATCAAATCCAAAAATTTCTTTAGTAATTACTTAATTTGAGAATTTTTTTTGAATTCATTTAAAATTTTATCTTCATATGGTTTTCGATTGTAATATCTTTTAGCATGCTCTACAATTAAAGCATGATACTCCTGATAAACTGACACTTCACGTGGTAAATTGGATTCTAAAAGATTTTTTAACTTCATATAACTTATTTTTTCATCTATAATCTTTAGGTGACTAAAAATTCTTCTGGTATATGCATCCACCACAAATTCTGGTTGTTTATATGCATAAAGAAGAATTGAATCTGCAGTTTCATTACCCACTCCTTTAACTATCAGTAATTCTTTTCTTGTTGGAATTTTATCTTTTAATTTAATGAAGAATCTGGATATTTCCCGTAAATAGATTGATTTTTGATTTAAAAATCCCGCGCAACGAATCGCTGCTTTCAAGTTTTTATCATCTAATTGTAATAGTTTTTCAGGTTCTATTGCACCTAACTGGTTGAGATTAGTTAATGCTTTATCAGCTTGCAGCCAGGTGGTATTCTGTGTTAAAATTGAACCGAGAATTACTTCAAATATATCATTTCGTTCCCGGGGTAAATCATAATCTCCAGGGTGATAACCATTAGTAGAGACTGTTTTAGCTGTATTTGTTCCCTGATGGTTTGTTATAGGCCACCATCCCTGTGAGCCGTATAGTTCGTAGAGTTTTTTATATATTTTAATTACTATGTCTTGCATTTTTTCACATTTAATATTAAAAAAAAAAATTCTTGTTGTTTTTGGGTGAATATAATCAATTTTTTTAAAAGTTTGTTTTTTTTTTTAAACAGTGTTTTTTATATAAATTTAAATCAATATTAAAAATGTATGAAGCTTTTAAATGTAAATATTTAATCACCTTAATATTTAGAGAAAATTGTCCAAATTTTTTTGAATAAAAAGTACATCAAATGAAATTCGTGATTTATTTGGGGGAATAAATTTTTATGCAAAATCGAATGAAAAAAAATCAGTTAAACGAAGAACAAATAACAGAAATCTTAATAAAAGCATCTGTAGGTAATATAGCAACTATAAATAAAAATGGATATCCTTATGTAGTTCCGGTGCATTTCATTTATTATGGGGGTAAAGTTTACATTCATGGTTTGCTCATAGGAGAGAAGATTAGTAATATTAAGCTGAATGAAAAAGTATGCTTTGAAACTTATTACTTGAAAGGTTATATTCTTGATGAAAAGCCTTGTGATGTAAATACAGAATATGAAAGTGTTGTTATTACAGGAACAGCATCAATTGTTTCGGATTATAATCTGAAGGAAATCGTGCTTGATAAGATTGTGGAAAAATATACACCAAATTTAACTGAAACAAAATTACCAAGTAACATGATTAAAGGCACAGGTGTCATTGAAGTCATCATTAAAGAAATTACAGGTAAATATTATAAATAAAAAAAATCACAAATTTCAATTATTTTATTATTTCCTAATTATTAACCAATTTTTATTAGGAATTGATTTAGTGATTTACAAATAATAATTAATAAATAGAAATAAATTCCATATAAATTATATTAACTAAGTAAGTAAAGGATGGTAATATTCAAAATGATAAAACAGCACCCTATGAAAAGAATATACGCATCTATTGCCTTAGGTTTGGGGTGGCTTCTATTTTTAGCCTTATGGTTATTTTATTATGCTGCAACTTATGGTATTCTTCAAAACATAGCAGTTTTTATAGTGTCAATTGTAGTTGTAACAGCGATAGCAATTGTATTATGGGTGCCATGGACTATGAAACAAGTTTGATTAAATTTAATTTAAACATGAATAAAAGGATGGAAAAATTTAATGTCAGGAAATACCACTGGTAAAGTTTTCAAAGTTACAACTTTCGGCTCTAGTCATGGTGTTGCTTTGGGGGCTGTAATTGACGGTTGCCCGGCAGGAATTGAGTTGAGGGTAGGAGATATTCAAAAAGAACTTGACCTGAGAAAACCCGGTATGAATAAAATTACAACTTCTCGCAGTGAAAAAGATGAAATTCAAATCTTATCCGGAGTATTTCAGGGTAAAACTGACGGTACACCTATTACAGCAGTGGTTTATAATCGTGAATTTGATTCATCTAGTTATGAATCATTACAAAGCACTCCACGTCCAGGTCATGGAGATTACACTTGGAAAAGTAAATATGGTAATTATGATTATCATGGAGGTGGTCGGGGAAGTGGTAGAGTTACCGTCGGTCACGTTATAGGTGGTGCAGTTGCCAAGAAACTTCTAGAATTATTAGAAATCAAAGTAGTTTCACATGTAACTCAAATTGGAGATATAAAAGCAGAAAAAGTGGATATTAAGCATATTGAGTCTATAATTAAAAGTAATCCTGTTAAATGTGGTGATCCTGAAGCCGCATGTAAAATGGAGGAGTTAATTCTCAAAGTTAAGTCTGAAGGCGATTCCATTGGTGGTGTTGTGGAAACATTAGTTTTTAATCCACCGGTGGGTTTGGGTGAACCAGTATTTGATAAATTGGACGCTGATCTAGCTAAATCTATGATGACTATTGGATCAGTGAAGGGAGTTGAAATTGGAGCAGGATTTAAAGTTGCTCATCTAACCGGATCTCAAGCTAATGATGAATACTATGTTACAAAAAATGGGGAAATAAAAACAAATACAAATCAATCCGGTGGAATATTAGGTGGTATATCAAATGGTATGCCAATAGTAGTTAGAATAGCAGTTAAACCAACCCCTTCTATATCAAAAGCCCAGAAAACTGTTGATTTAAATAGTAGTGAGAATGTTGAAATTAGAATAAATGGAAGACATGACCCATGCATCTGCCCCCGGGTAACTGCCGTTGCAGAGGCTTCGGTGTCTATGGTATTAGTGGATCATCTTCTGAGGGGTGGTTTCATCCATCCATCTAAGATTAAATAATTTATGATTATTAATACATACTTGAACTTAAATGATATTATTAAAATTTTTAAGTGAATTTAAATATGATGGAGGAATTTAATATGAATTGGTTTATAATAGCTAGATGTGATGCTTGTGATGAAGAGCGTATATTTGAAGTGGAGAGTGATCGTCCACCGTATGAACTTGGAGATTTAATCGAGGCGTGTAGTTGTGGAGGTAAATTTGTTGTGGATGAGATAAGGGAGATGGAATAAATATTTATTAGTTTAAAAAAAAAAAATTTTTTTTTGTAAGCCTCGGGCGGGAATTGAACCCGCGACCTCAGGATTACGAATCCCGCGCTATACCGGGCTAAGCCACCGAGGCATAAGAATATATTTAAAGAATATAATTATGGGATATTATTTACTTTTATTAATTTACTTTTTATTTAATTATAATTTTTTTTATTCAAAAAATTAAAAAATAATGGCATAAATTTTTTTTTAGTATTCATCTAAGGTTTGTTGTTTTGTTTTAAAGTCATCTAAATTAAGTTTTAAACCATCACGGGCAGCTATGATTTTTATTCCAGTATTTTCCTGTATCCTCGCTGCTTCCTGTTCAGGATTGTTCATTATTAACTTCATTCCCAGATGAGTCATTATAGCTAATTTAGGTGAAACCTCATTAACCAGTTTTCCAAAATCATCAGCACACATGTGACCGTTTAATCTATCATTACCCGGTCTTATAACACTAGCGAGTAATACATCTGTATCTTTATGTTCACGGTGAAGATCCTTGAAGTACCCGGTGTCGGAAGTGTAGGATAATGTGAAGTCATGTAGTTGGAATTTAAAACCTACTGCTTTAGGATCACCATGTTTGGTTCTAGTTGCAGTGATGTTTAGTTTACCTGTCTTTTTAGATTCACCAGCCTCGAGTACGTTGACTTGTGGTTTGCTAAGATGGTAATTAGATATGCAGGGACCCCATTTTTCATATCCCATTATCACACTTCTACTTCCAATAATAAAGCCTTTTTTACGCGTCATTCCCTTAGTCATGGCTTCTATTAGGATTTCTGCGTCGGTGTAATGGTCAGTGTGACAGTGAGAAACAAGGACTCCATTTAAATTAAGGGGATTTAATCCAAACTGATAAGTTCTAACTAGAGCTCCAGGTCCCGGATCGATGTGAATATTCTTCCCATCTATATCATCTATTCTAAATCCGCCGGTCATCCTTTTTTGAGTTATAGTAGCGAAAGCGTCCGCCACCACTTCCTAAAAATGTTATTTTCATATAATTTTTCACCTAAAAAATTTTTTTAATCCATTATTACATTATTTATTTTATTCAGCTTTACATAAAATAACATTGCATTTCAAATCACATTTAGTTCGCATTATGCATAAATTTTCATTTTCAATAACTGCAACATCACCTATAGACACTAACTCCGGCTTCTCCACAGTCATAGTCACCAGTTCTCCTGATTTAACCTTTAAATTCCAGTCAGTATCCAGAGCTTCTACCCCTTTATTGAGTATTATTTCCACATTGTTACCCTGGATCTTCAGAATTCTTCCTACTTCACCTTCCTCCATTATCTTTGAAGCCATTTCTATACTTTTAGCCGCATTTACCATTTGATCCCTTAAATCACTTCGTATTTTCTCTAATTCTTTTACATCCTTTATAATAGTGTTTCTAATCAGTTCATTGGATTGTTTTATATTTAAGGATGGATATTTTACTAAGAGATCATATTCCTTGCTTACAGTTGGTGTGTTACTTGAAACTTCTTTGATTATTGATTTAAAAATTTCTGCTATAGCTTTGAGTGATATCTTATTTGTCAAATATTTTTTTAGGGCTTCATTAGTTATTTCTTTAGTTATTTTATTCCCAAAAACAATGATGGATGTTTCACCAGACTTCATCGTCTTTATAGTGGAGCCTAAAAGTTCAACTATACTATAACTGCCCGTAGTTGCATAAATTCTTTTTCTTTTTGTTTCAAAAGTTGTTTTAAATCTAACTTCCCCTACCACTACTTCTCCTATTTCTCGTATTTTCTGAGCGTCATCGATTATTTTAAGAGTTATATCTAATTCAGCTGCCCTTCTAAGCATTTCACCATATTTTTTAATTGATCCTGAGTATAGTTCTGCTTCTAACTGTTCTCGTTTTTTTTCATCTCCAAAAAAACCGATTCTACGTTTATCACCTATTATAACAGTTCCACGATTTCCAATATAACAAATAATAAGACTCATATTTGAATACATCTCCCTTAAAAAATATTTTATGGATTTAAATTATTTCACATATTTTTGTACTAAATCCATTCTTTAGACATGATATTTAATGAAAATATTTAATATAGCTTGTGATTCTTTCTAATTATTTAATTTTATTTTAATAAAATAAATTTTTTATATAATTTTCCGGGGATTTATTACAAATAACAGGTTATAAAATGGTTTTATCCTATTTTCTTAATATAAGTTTTTCAATTAATTTTTAATATTTATGGTCAAAAATGATGAATTTATTTTTTGTTATTTGTTATAATATATAGTTATGTATAGAAATGTTTATATGTGAATAGTTATATATTATAACTATGGGTGGATTGAATGAATAAATTTTCTACTCATAAAAAAAAACAGGAAATAGTGATAAAATGTGTGATGAAAATAAAAATGAACAAATGCATTCTCATATGAAAAAAGAATACGTTAATAAAATGCATGGAATGTGGGGACATAAACCCGATGAAATGCATCAAAAATTAATAATGAAGAAAATATTCATGAAAAAAATAATGGAACATCTCTCTGACGAGGATAAGAAAAAACTTTTAGTTAAAAAAATGGATATGAAAATATCTATGGCACAACAGAACGTTGAACTACTTAAAGAGAAACAAAAACTCGTTGCAACCAAAATGGATATGAAAGCATCCATGGCAGAACAGAAAATTGAACTGCTTAAAATGGTCCGCGACATGTTAAAAGATTAAATATTTAAAGTAAATTATTTTTTTAGAATAAAATTTTAAATATATCAGGTTTAATAAATCCTGTTTTTACAGATTTATTAACCCTATAACATATTTTTTTTTAAGGATTTTATTTAAGAAATTTTTATAATGTTTCAGAGAACCTTTTAGTTTAACGAATTTTTAGGAATTTTGAATAAATCCTTATTTATATTAATTACTAATATAATAATCTTATGATATTAATTTATACACTTTTAAGGACATATTAATTTTCAAGAAGTTATTTTTTTTATACTGATTTTATATTAAAATATTTATTAAAAATGGGTGAATTTAGGATGGATGAGGAAAAATTGAACAGAATGGTGGATGACTTATATTTATTTTTTCCTTTATTTAGAAAAAAACTTTTTAAATATAAAAAAAATTTAATGCAAAAGAAAATTCCACATTCTTATTATCACATATTAAAAGTGCTGAAGAAACAAGGTGAACTACCCAT
>Ga0182014_10003519_pt1 | contig 18722 bp, 18 predicted proteins | sample 612S2DmetaG_FD_120489 | JGI IMG/M metagenome (GOLD analysis project Ga0182014, IMG submission 120489) | Permafrost microbial communities from Stordalen Mire, Sweden - 612S2D metaG | ecosystem: Environmental > Terrestrial > Soil > Wetlands > Permafrost | place: Sweden: Stordalen | collected... | reverse complement strand
TTCAGCACATTGGAGGGACGGAATTAGGGATTTGAGCGGCACGAATTCGTGAAGAATTTTGAAAGTCCTTGGTATTACTGGTGGGCCGCCTGGGTCTCGATCCCAGCGCCTGAGGATTAAAAGTCCCCTGCTCTTCCCGATGAGCTAGCGGCCCGATGGACGACCAATTGAACTACGAAGTGCTCAACCACCGAATGACCACTGTAGCCCACCAGATTCGGTCGTTCCGATGCATGAACCGTGATGGGACCTCAGAAATAGACATACTTCGGTGTCCTCATTCTCGCTTGAGTGGGCGACGTTCCCTCTACGACTGCAGATGCTTATCGTATGGAATGACATCGTGTTAATTCTCGGAGGGAGTCCTAAATGAAGGCCGTTCAATATCGAATCTTTGGAGGCGCACCAGAGGTCGTTGAAATCGAAAAGCCAGTAGCCGGACCCGGTCAGGTTCTTCTGAAGGTCACCGCATCAGGCCTCTGCCACTCGGACGTGTTCGTTATGAGTATCCCCGAGGATCAGTACTTCTTGGGCAAGTTGCCACTGACACTCGGACATGAAGGTGTCGGCACTGTTGTCGAATTGGGCGCTGGTGTAACGAGCGTCAAGGTGGGCCAGAACGTCGCCGTGTACGGACCATGGGGTTGCGGTGTCTGCCACCAGTGCGCGCAAGGTCACGAGAACTACTGCGAGCGAGCAGGGGAGTTGGGCATCCTGGCTCCGGGACTCGGCGCGCCAGGCTCGATGGCGGAGTACATGATCGTCGACAACGCCCGTCACCTCGTCGATATCGGCGACCTGGACCCCGCGATCGCGGCGCCTCTCACTGACGCGGCTCTCACGCCCTATCACGCGATCAAGCCGAGCCTGGCGAAGCTCGGCGCGGGAACGACCGCGGTCGTGCTCGGGGCGGGCGGGCTCGGCCATCTCGGCATTAAGATTCTCAAGGAACTGAGCGGCGCGCGGATCATCGCGCTGGACGTGAACGAGCAGAAGTTGCGGTTGGCGAAGGACTCCGGTGCCGATGTGACGATGCTGTCGAGCGATCCCGACGTCGTCGCCAAGGTCCGCGAACTCACGGGGGGCCGCATGGCTGACGGCGTCTTCGACTTCGCGGGATTCCAGGAGAGTCTGGACGTCGCGCGTCAGTTGGTGGCCGTAGGCGGCGACTTGAAGATCGTCGGACTCGGCATGGGCGGCGCGTCGATCCCCGTCGGTTTCTTCGTGACGCCCTACGAGGCGAGCGTCGGCACCACGTACTGGGGTTACCGCGAGGAGCTGTTCGAGGTGATCGAAATGGCCAAGCAGGGCAAACTGGATGTCCACGTCGAACGGTTCTCGATTAATGACGCGCCGAAGGCCTACCAGAAGCTCCACGACGGGACTCTCGACGGCAGGGCCGTGATCGTCTTCTAGGCAAGCCCGGTTGCCAGGACTTAGCAAGGGCGGCACCGTCAAGATGGTCGCGTGTCGCTCTCGCTGGCGTCACCGCGAGAACGAATCAGCTGTTGTCCTCGCGGGCGAAGACCTCGGAAGGTTGCTCCTCAGAAGAGTCAGAGCCGAGCACCCGGTCGATGAGCTTCGTCCACGTCGGCTCACCGTCGGCTCGCGCAGCGACGAGATGGCGCCTGACGAAGAACTTCGCGATCGCCTTCTTCTCAGGGCCCGAGCCAGGAGCATCGGCTTCTCGGAGCAGACACGTGGCCTGGACGACGTCCATGAGCGCAGTCAGTTGGCGGCGGAAGTGCTTGGTGGCGTACTCCGGGTCCTGGACCGACTTCGCGAGCCGGTGGCGGAGATACTCCAGGGAGTCCAGGACGATGGTGGGGTTCTTCCCATCGGGATTGTCGAGTTGGGCGAGCTCATCCTCGACCCACGAGAGGACCGAGCCCACGAGTCCGAGCCGCAAGCAGTCCCGGTACACCTGCGCGCAGAGGACATTGTGCGTCCCCTCCCAACTCTCGAAGACGACCGCGTCGCGGTAGAGGCGCGGAAGCGGAGAGAAGTCCTCGATCGTGCCGTTTCCGCCGAGGACCTCGATCGCCCGGTGCACGACGTCCGACGCGGCGATCGAGGTGACGTACTTGTTGGCGTTCACGAGGAACCGGTGCACCTCGACGTCGCTTTCGGACGCGTTGCAATCATCGATCTTGGCGACGAACTCCGTGAGGGCGAACGTCGACGCCATCGCGGCCGCAGTCTCGGTCTTCATGATCGCGAGCTGCTCGCGCACGGCGGGGAACGAAATGACCTTTTCGCCGAAGGCTTCGCGATGCTCGGCGAAGCTCGAAGCCTCCAGGTAGGCGCGGCTCATGATGCCGGTCGACCCGACGGCGTTCAACCAGCGAGAGGTATTCAGTAGCTCGGTGACGGCGATCTTGAAGCCGTCGTGAAGCTCGCCGATGGGCCACGCGAGCGCTTCGTCGAAGTCGATCTCCGCCGACGCGAGGGCTCTGGTGCCGAGCTTGTCCTTCAGCCGACGCAGGCGAAATCCGTTCGGCGTGACGCCGTCGAGCGTGCGCGGGACGAGGAAGCAGGCGAGGCCCTTGGTGCCCGGAGGCGCGTTGTCGGGCCGCGCCGTGACGGCGAAGAGGTCGGCGTCGGCGACCGAGCAGAACCACTTCTCGCCGCGTATCCGCCAAGCGCCAGGAATCTCGAGGTCGGGCAGAGCCTCGGCGGCGTTGGCCCCGACGTCAGAGCCCCCCTGCACTTCGGTGAGGAACTGGGACCCGCGAAGAGCGGTATTCGCGTCGGAGTTGACGAGGCCGGGCAGGTAGCGGTCCCTCAGCTCATCTGAGCCGTGGTGCTCGACGGCCCGACGTAGTCCGATGGTGCAGACGATCGGACAGGCCTGTCCGCCCTCGCCAACGTGGGAGAGCAGCAGGAACTTCGCCGCGAGTTCGAACGCGCCCTCGAAGTCGAGTGCGGTGGCGAGCATCCCCGACGCCCACGCGGCCGACGCTGCTTGGGTTTGTGCCGGGTGGAATTCGATCTGGTCGATGTGCTGTCCGAGCTCGTCGTAGGGGCGGAGCTTCGGGAACTCCCGGTTGCGCTCGAGCAGCTGCACCGCCGGTTCGATGACGCTCGCGACCGTTTCGCCGAACGCACTGAGGTCGTCGATGAACGACGCCTCGAGGGACGGGCCCATGCGCAGTTCCAGTACCGAGGCGAGGTCGGCCAGTGCGGTGAAGTAGTTGGACGGCATCGCCGCCTTCCACTTGACCAGGTCTTCGCGCCCAGGTTGTTCGAACATCATGACCTCCAATGTTGTTGCTCACTGGTAGGGATATCACACTCTCGGCGACGTCAACGCCGTCATGCCGTGACCGGAACCGGGCGCACGTTCGGTACGGAGATCTTCACCTGACTCGCGCAAGCAATCAATCCGGCAACTCGCATTTCAAGGAGTCGCTCGAATGCGCTGCATGTCACCGGATCGGTCGATCGACGCTTCAGCAAGTTGAACGGTCGGTGACGACGTCGTGACGTGAAGGTCGGTCGAAAGTCCCTAATTTTCAACGAAAATGGTGACTTTCGACCTTACTCTCACGGATGAGGCCACCCGAGGCGATGGGACAATCAAGTAGGGACATCTTGCCCCGCGTCGTGCTTCAACTGAGGAGGCATCATGTCGTTGATCGGTGAACGAGCGCCCGAAGAATCGGCTTCCGCAGACGTCCCGCTTTCGGAGCGGAACATCCAGAAGGCCCATTCGATGGGACTCACGTCAGCCACCGCACTCGTGATCGGCAGCATCGTCGGCACCGGAGTGTTCACGATGCCCGCGGTGCTCGCGGGCGCGGGAACGATGGGCATCGCCGTGCTCGCCGTCATCGCCGTAGGAGCGATGCTGCTCGCGGTCCTGTTCGGACAACTCACCAAGCGCATCCCCAACAGCGACGGTGGTGTCTACGCCTACTCCCGCCACGAGTTCGGTGACTTCGCCGGGTACCTCGTTGGCTGGTGCTACTGGATCCAGTCGTGGGCCGGCAACGCGGCGATCGTATCCTCGTGGGTCTTCTACGTCGACGCGCTCTTCAACTTCAGCCACCCGAGCGCCATGGGCAACTGGAGCATCGCGATGGTGGGGCTGTGGATACCCGCGTTCATCAACCTGGCCGGCGTGCGCCAGATGGCGTGGTTCCAGAACGTGAGCGTCGTGCTCAAGTTCCTGCCCTTGCTCTTCGTAGGCGTCGTCGGTTGGTTCTTCATCCAGAAGGCCAACTTCGGACCGTTCAACGCTTCGGGCGGGAGCCTCTACAACGCGATAGGCATCGCCGCCGGCGTGGCGCTCTTCTCCTTCATCGGTGTCGAGGCCGCCGCGGTCTCGGCGAAGCGGGTCCGCAATCCCCGGGTCAACGTCATGCGCGCCTCGGTGCTCGGCACCGTCGCGAGCGCCCTGCTGTACGTGCTCGTGACCGCCGTCGTGATGGGGCTCGTCGCGCACCACACCCTGGTGAACACCGGTTCTCCGTTCGTGAACGCCTTCCAGACGATGTTCCCCCACAGCGCGTGGGCGGGCAGGTTCATCGCCGGGCTGGCCGTGGTCTCGGGTCTCGGTGCGCTCATCTGCTGGACGCTGATCGTGACCGAGACGTCGCGGGCCGTCGCCCAGGACGACCTCTTCCCGAAGGCCTTCGCGTGGGCTGACAAGAGGGGCACCGCGTGGTTCGGAATCGTGGTGGGCACGGCCCTTCCGTCGCTGCTGATGCTGTGGCGCTACTCGACGAGCACCGGGCTCACCGTCTTCACCTATCTGGTGGACCTCAGCGTCGTGACCGTCGCCATCCCTTACTTCTTCAGCGCGATCGCGCAGTTGACGTTCCTGGTGTCGCGCCGGCGCCGCGTGCAGGGCTGGCAGTTGGCCCGCGACCTCGCGATCGCCGGCACGAGCGTGCTGTTCTCCATGTGGGTGACGTTCGCGTCCGGGTACCAGGTCGTCTATCAGGCCCTCGTGGTGCTGCTGATCGGGCTGGTGCTCTACGCCTTCATGAACGCCCGTCGCGAGAACAGGGGCGAGGTCGCCGAACCGGTGGACAACCCCGTCGAAGTGTGAGGAGTTCGCCGGGCGACGTCGAGGTAGATCGAGATCGCGAGACCGGGATCGAGAAGTAGTTCGTAGAAGAGGAAATGAAATGACATTCCATGTTGACTCAGAAGTCGGCCAGTTGCGCCAAGCCATCATCCACCGTCCCGGGCTCGAGCTCTCGAGGCTGACCCCCTCGAACGTCGAGAGCCTGCTGTTCGATGACGTCCTGTGGGCGAAGAAGGCGAAGGAGGAGCACGACGCGTTCGCCCAGGCGCTGCGCGACAAGGGAGTGAAGGTCCACTACTTCGCCGAACTTCTCGCCGAGGTCCTCGACGAGACCGAGGGCCGGGCGTTCGTGCTCGACCAGCTCTGCACCGACGACCAGATCGGCCCGTCGCTCGTGAAGCCGGTGCGCAAGCTCCTGGACGGCCTCGACGGGAGCCAGTTGGCCGACAACCTGATCGGCGGGATCTTGAAGTCCGACCTGCACGCGCTGCACGCGAGGAGCCTGTCGTGGGAGCAGTTGCGCCCCGAGGACTTCGTGCTGCCGCCGCTGCCCAACCACCTCTTCCAGCGCGACAACTCCTGCTGGATCTACGGGGGAGTGACCATCAATCCCATGGCGAAGATCGCTCGCCAGCGTGAGTCGCTGCACACGAGGGCGATCTACAGGTTCCACCCGATGTTCCGCGACGAGAAGTTCGAGGTCTACCTCGACGAGAGCGTCACCCACCACCAGGCCACGCTCGAGGGCGGCGACGTCCACGTGCTCGGCCACGGCACCGTCATGGTCGGCATGGGCGAGCGCACGTCGCCGGTCGCGGTCGAGATCCTCGCGCGCCGGCTCTTCGACACGGGCCAGGCGACGAGGGTGATCGCGATCGAGTTACCGCACAGCCACGCCTTCATGCACCTGGACACGGTCATGACCATGATCGACACCTCGACGTTCGTGCTCTACCCGTACTTCGACCGGAACCTGCGAAGCTGGACCGTGATCGCGGCGGACGAGCCGGGCGAATTGCGCCTCAGTCAGAACGAGGACCTGTGGGAGACCCTGGCCCAAGCGTTGAAGGTCGACCGGGTGACCGTGCTCGCGACCCACGAGGACGAACGGGCCGCCGAGCGCGAGCAGTGGGACGACGGGACGAACTTCCTCGCGGTCGCCCCGGGCGTGATCATGGGTTACGACCGTAATGTGGCTACCAACACCATGCTGCGCCACGCCGGGATCGAGGTCATCACCATTGATGGCAGCGAGCTCGGTCGTGGTCGTGGCGGCCCCCGGTGCATGACGTGTCCAATCGAAAGGGACCCCGCGAAATGAGCAAGCCGAAGCATCTGAAGAACCTCAAGGGCCGAAGCCTGTTGAAGGACACGGACCTCACGAAGGAAGAGTTCCTCGCCCTCGTCGACCTCGCGGTCGTGTTGCGCCAGGAGAAGTGGACGGGTGTCGAGAAGAAGCGCCTGAAGGGCAAGAACGTCGCCCTCATCTTCGAGAAGACCTCGACGAGGACGCGCTCCGCCTTCGAGGTCGGCGCCTACGACCAGGGGGCCCGCGTCACGTTCATGGGCCCCGGCGAGACCCAGCTGGGGAAGAAGGAGTCCGTGAAGGACACCGCCCGGGTGCTCGGCCGCATGTACGACGGCATCGAGTTCCGCGGATTCGCCCACAAGGACGTCGAGACGCTGGCCGAGTTCGCGGGCGTGCCCGTGTGGAACGGCCTCACCGACGAGTGGCACCCGACCCAGCTGCTCGCCGACATCATGACGATCCGCGATCACACCACGAAGCCCATCGAGAAGGTGGTCCTGGCCTACGTGGGTGACGCCCGCAACAACACCGCCAATTCGATCCTCGTGGTCGCGGCGCTGCTCGGCATGGAGATCCGCATCGGCGCGCCCGGGGCGCTCCAGCCCTCCGAAGGCGTCCAGCACATCGCGAGGTCGCTCGGGGAGCATTCGAACGCCCGCATCACCATCACCGAGAGCGCGAGCGAAGCCGTCGAGGGCGCCGACTTCATCTACACCGACGTGTGGCTCTCCATGGGCGAGCCCGAGGAGGCGTGGGGATCGCGCATCGAGCAGTTGCTGCCGTACCAGGTGAACGCCGCGCTGCTCGAGTCGAGCCGCAACCCCGACGTCAAGTTCCTGCACTGCCTGCCGGCCCTGCACAACTGCGAGACCCACATCGGCGAGGAGTTGTCCAAGATCTACGGGGTCAGCGCCCTCGAGGTGACCGACGAGGTCTTCGAGTCGAGGGCCTCGATCGTGTTCGACCAGGCGGAGAACCGCCTGCACACCATCAAGGCGCTGATGGTGGCGACGCTGGCCGGAGGCTGAGATCCTCGTCGTCGCCGCCCTGGGCGGCAACGCGCTGCTGCAGCGCGGGGATGCACCCGCGGCGGAGATCCAAGAGCACCACGTGCTCGACGCGGTCGCGCGTCTGGTCGCCGTCGCCGATGGCAACACGCTGCTCGTCACGCACGGCAACGGCCCCCAGGTGGGCATGCTCGCGGTCGAGAGCGCGAGCGATCCGGTGCTTGACCGTCCCTTCCCGTTCGACGTGCTCGGAGCCCAGACCCAGGGCATGATCGGCTACTGGCTGGCCCAGGCGCTCGCCAACGCGCTGCCCATGCGTAGGGTCGTCGCGCTCGTGACCCAGACGATCGTCGACCTGGAGGACCCGGCGTTCCAGAAGCCGACCAAGTTCGTCGGACGCGGCTACGAGGCCCGTCCGCCCGCCGGAGCCGAATGGACCATGCACCAGGACGGTCCGCTCTGGCGCCGCGTCGTCGCGTCACCCGAGCCGCTCGAGATCGTCGAGATCGAGACGATCAAGGAACTCGTCTCATCGGGCACGATCGTGGTGTGCTGCGGGGGCGGCGGGATACCCGTCTCGCGCGACGAGAAGGGAATACTTCGCGGCGTCGAGGCGGTGATCGACAAGGACCTCGCGACCGCCGTCATCGCGCGTCACACCGACGCCGACATCATGCTGCTGCTCACCGACGTGCCAGCCGTGCTCTGCGACTACGGAACCGAGCACGAGCGTCCGATCCACTCCGCCACGGTCGAAGAACTGCGCGCCATGGGCTTCGCCGCCGGTTCAATGGGTCCGAAGGTGGAAGCGGCCTGTCGCTTCGTCGAGGCGACCGGACGACGCAGCGCCATCGGCTCCTTTGACGACGCCGCGGACCTGCTCGTGGGGACTGCGGGGACGTCCGTGGTGCCGGCAACCAAGCTGTGAACGTCGGCGGGGTAAGTTGGAGGCCATGTCTGACTACAGCAACGAGAGCGTGCTCGCCATTGAAACCACCCTCAACGAGGTGGACCGGGCACTGGAACGGCTTCGGGTGGGCAGCTACCGAACATGCCAGGTCTGTGAGACACCGATCGCCGACGCCGACCTGATCGCGAACCCGTTGCTCGCGAACTGCCCTTCGCATCCTGAACTCGCCTGAATCTACGTCGAATGAAGAAGGAACCCGGTGGCGCGAGCCACCGGGTTCCTTCGTTCGAGAGCCTGCTTACTTCTTGGTCGCCCAGAAGAGCTCGGCGATGGCGTCGATCTCGCTGAGCAGACGGTCGGCGATGCTGACGTCGTTGGACCTCTTCGCGTCGCCGGCGGTCTTGGTGGCCATCCAGAAGAGGTCGTGCAGGTTCGGGAACTCCTTGAGGTGGTCGACCTTGAAGTAGTCGGTCCACAGCACCCACAGGTGGTGCTTCACGAGGTCGCAGCGCTCTTCCTTGATGATGGTGGCGCGCACCTTGAAGTCGGGGTCGCTCGAGGCGTTGTACTTCTCCATGCAGGCCTTCACCGACTGGGCTTCGATCCTCGCCTGAGCGGGGTCGTACACGCCACAGGGCAGGTCGCAGTGGGCGGATACCACGAGCGGTGTGGTGCTGGCATCGAGTGCCTTGTTGATACGGGAAAGAAGCGTCATGGCTTCGCCTTTCGATTGTCGAGGCCAGCGCGCACGCTGACCGGTTCTTCAATCTGAAGGTTAGCCAGACCGCTCGTCTATCGTTCAATCTCGTGTCCCGGATCGTGGAGTTCTTCGTACGTCGGGTCACCATCGACGGCCATTCGATGGTGCCCACGTACCTGCCCGGTGAGCGGCTCACGGCCGTGCGCCGCTGGCGGCCGGTGCGGGTCGGCGACGTGGTCGTCGTGCGCGACCCGAGGGACCACGAGCGCTGGCTCCTGAAGCGCTGCGTCGGGCGAAAGGGGAGCGAGCTCGACCTGCGCGGCGACAACGCCGAGGTCTCCACCGATTCGCGGGACTTCGGTCTGGTGCCGAGTCGCGACGTTGTCTGGATCGTGCCGAAAAGCCAGGGCTGACAAGGGAGTATCGCGCCCAAGCGGATTGTTGACTCGACCGGTAGGCTTTGACCATGTCCCGTCTCTGCGTCCTGTCGTACCACACGTCGCCCTTGGCCCAACCGGGCACCGGCGACGGCGGTGGCATGAACGTCTACGTGCGCGAACTCTCGAGCGCGCTGGCGCGACTCGGTCACGAGGTCGACGTGTACACGCGTCGCGACAATCCCGAGGTCCGCGACGTCGAGACCGTCGAGCCGGGCTTCAGGGTCCATCACGTCACCGCCGGTCCCGCCTCCACCCTCGAGAGGGGCGAACTGGCCGACCACGTCAAGGAGTTCACCGACTCGGTCGCCACGTCGTTCCGTCACTTCGGCAAGCCCGACGCGATCCACGCCAACTACTGGCTGAGCGGGCTCGCCGGGCACCGGTTGAAGCACGAGCTGGACATCCCGCTCATCATGACCTTCCACACCCTGGAGCGGGTGAAGGCCGACCACTTCGAGGCAGAGTCCGAGGACCGCGCCCGCCAGGAGGCGGCGATCTTCGCCTGCGCCGACGCGGTGCTCGCGAGCTGCGAGGTCGAGGCGGAGCAGTTCGTCCGCTTCTACAACGCCGACCCGTCGCGGGTGCACATCGTGCCGCTCGGCGTCGAGCATGCGTTCTTCGCCCCGGGCTACCGCCCCCAGGCCCGCCGCGCCCTCGGGCTCGACGCCGACAAGACGCTCCTGTTGTTCGTCGGACGCCTGCAGGCGCTGAAGGGCGTGGACCTCGCGCTCGAGACGTTGATCGAACTGCGCTCTCGCGGGCGAAACGCGATGCTCGCGATCATCGGAGGACCGTCGGGTGCCGACGGGAGGGAGACGCTCCAGAAGCTCCACGATCGCGTGGCCCAAGCCGGCGTGATCGACCACGTGAGCTTCGTCGCCCCCCAGGCCCACCAACTCCTCTCGTCGTGGATGCGCGCGGCGGACGTCACGCTGGTGCCGAGTCGCTCCGAGAGCTTCGGGCTCGTCGCGCTCGAATCCTCCGCGTGCGGCACGCCCGTCGTCGCGAGCGAGGTCGGGGGACTGATCACGTTGATCGAACCAGCGGTGAACGGCTACCTCGTCGCCGAGCGCGACCCCGCGGCCTGGGCCGACGCCGTCGAGGTCGCGATCAATCCCGACGTCGCGACCGCCATGTCCAACAGCGCGGTCCTGCTCGCGCGGCGCTACACGTGGCGCTCGGCGGCGGTGTCGCTCGCCGCGCTCACCGAACAGCTCAGCCTGTCGGGACTCGTGCGCTGCTAGATGTCCGCTCCCATTGGCGAGGGTGATTCGGCGCTTCGCCTCGACGAGATCGTGCGCGAGTGGGAGGCGCAGTGGCACGCGAGCGGACTGATCGGCGAGGTGGAGCACGCCCCGCACTGCGACGACCGCGGGCACTTCCACTGGATGATCCGTCTTCGCGGCGAGGAGAAGGATGTCATCGCGCTCTGGCTCACGCTTCGCCAGCGCACCGTCCACTTCGAATCACAGGTCATGGTCGCCCCCGAGGAGAACCACGAGGCCCTCTACCGGTACCTGCTCGTGAAGAATGCCGACCTGCGCGACCTGCACCTCGCCATCGGACCCGAGGACGCCATCTACCTGGTGGGCCAGCTGCCGATCGCCGAGGTGACCCTCGAGCGGCTCGACGAACTGGTCGGGGCGACCGTGCACTACGTCGACGAGATCTTCCCGACCGCCATGGCCATGGGGCTGGGGTCGCTCTACCGCCGCCGCCCCAAGAGGTAGGCGGAGGCCACCCTGTAGCCTTGAAACATGGCCTTTGAACTGATAATCCTCGGCGGCGGCAACATGGGTTCGGCGCTGGCCGAAGGGCTCCTGAGCGCCCACTGGTGCGCGCCCGAGCGCCTCGCCATCGTCGAGATGTCGCGCGAGAGGCGCGAGGAGCTGACGTCACGGATGCCCGGCGTCTCGCTGCTGGCGGCGATCGAACTCGAGCACGTGGGGCCCGAGACCGGCGTCGTGCTCTGCGTGAAGCCCAACCACGCCGAAGGCGCGGCCCGCGTAGCCGGCATCGCCGGCGTGCGCCGCCTGCTCTCGGTGGTCGCGGGGCTCTCGACCGCGCGCATCGAAGCCGTCTTTCCCGGGCCCATCGCGGTCGTCCGTTCGATGCCCAATACCCCGGTCTTGATCAGGAAGGGCGTGAGCGCCATCGCGGGCGGATCGCACGTCACGAAGGACGACCTCGACTGGGCCGAGTCGATCCTCGGCGCCGTGGGCACGGTCGTGCGCGTGACCGAGGCGAACATCGACGCCGTCTCGGGCCTCTCGGGCGCGATGCCCGCGTACCTCTACATGGTCGTCGAGGCGCTCATCGAGGCCGGCGTCCATCAGGGCCTCTCGCGCGAGGTCTCCCGCGAGCTCGTGGTGGGGACCTTCGAGGGATCGGGCGCGCTGCTCGTGGCGACCGGCGAGTCGCCCGAGGTGCTGCGCGGTCAGGTCACCTCGCCGGGGGGCGTCACCGCAGCGGGGATCCGCATGCTCGAGGGCCGTGCCGTGCGCGCCGCGTTCCTCGAGGCCGTCGCCGCAGCCGCCGAGCGCAGCCGCCAGTTGGGCCGCTGAGAGCCGCTAGTAACGTTCAAGAATGGTTGCCCCACGTCTCAGAGCGCGGAAACTGTCCGAACCGACCATCGCCCGGTTGCCGGTCTATCAGCGCATCGCCGAGGGCTGGCATCGCCGCGGGCTCACGCGCATCGACTCCGAGCAGATCGGTGAGCTCGCCGGGGTCACCGCGACGACCGTGCGGCGCGACCTCGCGGGGCTGGGCTCGTTCGGCACCCGCGGCGCCGGCTACGACGTCCACGTGCTCAACGAGCGCATCGGCGAGGCCCTGGGTCACGACCGCAAGTACGACGTCGCCGTCGTGGGCATCGGGAACCTGGGCCGCGCGCTGGTCAACTCGTCGAACTTCCTGATCCGCGGCGCCCAGCTGGCCGATCTCTACGACAACGACCCCGAGGTCATCGGCACCGAGGTCGCCGGCCACGTCGTCAAGCCCCTGAACGGTCCCGTCGCCAAGGCCACCGTGGGCGTCATCTGCGTGCCGGCGGTCGCCGCCCAGGAGGTCGCGGACCGGCTGGTGAGAGCGGACATCCACGCGCTGCTCAACTTCGCCCAACAGGTGGTCACCGTCCCGCTCGGCACCGCCGTGCACTACGTGGACTTCTCCATCGAGCTGCAGATCCTGATGTACCACCTCAACAACGGCACGGGCCCGCTCGGCGGGGGATTGCTGCACTCGCTCGGCATCTCGACGCCGAACCCCCTGCGGGCCACCTAGCATGGCCTGCACGATGGAGACGCCGTGGCACTGATATCCGTAGGCATCGACCACGAGCACGCGTCGCTCGACCTTCTCGAGCGCGTCACCGTCCTCGAGCACGAGTGGAGCAAGGTCCTGCGCACCCTGCTCAGCCAGCGCAACATCCACGAGGCGGTCTTCGTGTCGACGTGCCTGCGCACCGAGGTGGTCGCCGTCATCGACCGTTTCCACGGGGCGATCGAGGAGATCACGGCGACGCTCTCCGAAGCCACGGGTCTCGACGCCGCGCAGTTCGAGGACAAGCTGACGGTCCACTTCGACCGCGGCGTCGCGAACCACCTCTTCGGCGTGGCGGCGGGGCTCAAGTCGGTCGTACCCGGTGAGTTCGAGATCCTCGGCCAGCTGCGCCGTGCGCTCGAACTGGCGGTGGAAGAGCACACCGCCGGGGCCGAACTCACCGAGTTGTTCCAGCGCGCCATCACCTCGGGACGCCGCGTGCGCGCCGAGACCGCGATCGCTCGCGGCACGACGAGTTTCGCCCACGCGTCGGTGACGATGGCGCTCCAGGAGCTGGGCCACGCGATCGAGGGCGCCAACGTGGTCGTCATCGGTGCCGGTCAGCTGGCGTCGGGTGTCGTGAAGACGCTCCTCGACGAGGGCCGGGGACTCGCCACCGTCACCATCTGCAACCGGACCGTGGACAGGGCCGACGCGCTCGCCCGCGAGATCGACGACCCGCGGCTCGTCGTGAGCGGGCTCGGGGACCTTGCGGACCTGCTGGGCGCGGCGCGACTCGCCTTCGTCTGCGTGGAGACGACGACGCCGGTCGTCACGAGGGAACAGCTCGCGCGCTCCGGGCAGCGGCTTCTTCTCGTGGACCTCGGCGTCCCGAGGGCGGTCGCCGTCGACGTCGAGCAGCTCGCGAACGTCCACCGCGTCGACATCGGGGACCTGCACGTGCGCATCGAGCAGGCGCTAGGAGAGCGCCACGACGCCGCCGACGAGGCGCGCGTCATCGTCGAGCACGACGTCGAGAAGTACCTGCAGGACCAGCGCGCCCGCGGGGCCGCGGCGATCGTGAGCGAGCTGCGCGAGTACTTCGACGAGATCGTCGAGACCGAGCTGAGCCGCCGCGAGGGCGACCTCGCCGAACTGAGCGCTGAGCAGCGCGAGAAGGTCCGTTCACTCATCAGGTCGGTGGTCGCGAAGATCGCGCACCGCCCGACGGTGGCGCTGAAGGAGTCGGCCGGCACCGACCAAGGAATACGTCTCAACGAGGCCACGCGCGCGCTGTTCGACCTATGAGCACCATCCGTCTCGCGACGCGCCGCTCGCCGCTCGCGTTGCTGCAGGCAGAGCTCGTGCGCGCGAACCTCCAACGCCATGGTGTCGACGCCGAACTGGTGCTCATCGAGACGAGCGGCGACCGCAAGCTCGACGTGCCGCTGAAGCTGCTCGGGGGCCAGGGGATCTTCGCCGTGGAGATCCAAAAGGCACTGCTGAGGGGCGAAGCCGACGTGGCGGTGCACAGTGCGAAGGACCTGCCCAGTCAGTGTCCGGCCGGGCTCACGATCGCCTGCGTGCCAGAGCGCCGCGACCCCGCCGACGTGCTCGTCGGGCGCTCGCTCGCGGGGCTGGGTCCGGGGGCCACGGTCGCCACGGGATCGCCGCGCCGGCGAGCCCTGCTGCTCGAAAGGCGTCCCGATCTGCAGGTCGTGGACCTGCGCGGCAACATGGCCTCGCGCCTGTCGACGCCCGGAAAGGGCGGGGTCGACGCCGTCGTCGCCGCCGCCGCCGCCCTCGAACGCCTCGGTGAGAGCGGGCTGATCGCCGAGCGCCTCGACCCGACGTGGTTCGTCCCCCAGGTGGGCCAGGGCGCCCTCGCGCTGGAGGCGAGAAGCGACGACGAAGAGACCCGAGCACTGCTCGCGGAAATCAACGATGATGAAGCGATGACCTCGCTCGTGACCGAACGTGCCTTCCTCGCCGAGCTCGGCACGGGCTGTTCGATCCCCGCCGGCGCCTACGCGCGACTCGTCGGCGACGTCATCCACGTCCACGGGGCCATGATCGGCGTCGACGGGACCACCAGCGTGCGCGCGACACTCACCGGAGGACCGCCTGGGCAGCTCGGCCAGGAGCTCGCCATGACGCTGCGTGACGAGATGGGCGGCGCGTCGCTTCCGGGCTGGGACCGCGACTGATCGTGAAGATCGTGCTCACTCGAGAGGCCGGTCACAACGAAGTGCTCCGCTCGCTGGTTCCCGACGAAGCGCAGATCATCGAGGTCCCCCTCACGAGGACCCACTACTTCTCGGTCGAGCACGTCGACGCCGAGCTGAGGGCGTCACCGCACTTCGGGAGCTTCGAGACGCTCGTGGTGACCAGTCCCCGCAGCCAGGAGTACCTGGGCGTCGCGCGCGACGCGCTCGCCGCGGATGCCCAGGTGCTCTCGGTGGGCCGCGCGACGACGCGCGCGCTCGTGCACGAAGGCATCACCGTCACCGCGGAGTCCGAGGGATCGGCCGCGGACCTCGCCGACGTGATCGAGCGCGGACCGGTGCTGCTGCTCGGCGCCGGCATCATCCGTGACGAGCTGCCCGACGCCCTGCATAAGCGCGGGGTAAGAATCGCGCACGTCGTCTGTTACGAGACCCTGCCCGTCGCGATCGACGACGAGGGCGTCGCGGCGCTGCGCAGCGCCGACGTCGTCTTCATCGGGGCGCCCTCGGCGTGGCACGTCGCCCAAGAATTCATTGCGCCCTCGACGTGGGTGGTCGTGCCGGGCCTCACGACCGCGGGTGAGGTCCGCGCGACCCACGAGCGCGTGATCGAGGGCTGGGAGCCCTCGTTGCGCGACATTCTCGCGACGCTCGAGGACTGAACCGAAGGAGAAGAGTTCGCGGGCGGGTAATAGGCTGCACTTGTGTTTCCCGCCGAACGACCACGACGACTTCGTCGCACCCCCGCGCTGCGCCGCCTCGTGGCCGAGACGACCCTCTCGCCGGTCGACTTCGTCGCCCCGCTCTTCGTCGCCGAAGGCCGCGACGAAAGGCGGCCCATCAATTCGCTGCCCGGACACTTCCAGCACACGCTCTCCTCCCTGCACCAGGAGGTGCGCGCGCTGCACGCGGCGGGCGTCGGAGGCGTCATCCTCTTCGGCGTCCCCGAGGAGAAGGACGAATTCGGCAGCGGCGCCTGGGACCCGAGGGGGATCGCCCAGGTGGCGCTTCGCTCGCTGCGCGACGAGTTCGCCGACGACCTGGTGATCATGGCCGATCTCTGCCTCGACGAGTACACGAGCCACGGACACTGCGGCGTGCTGCGCAGCGACGGCACCGTCGACAACGACGCGACCCTCGAGCTCTACGGCCGCACGGCGGTCGCCCAGGCCGAAGCCGGCGCCCAGGTCGTCGCCCCGAGCGGGATGATGGACGGCCAGGTGGGCGCGATCCGCAGCGCTCTCGACGAGGCCGGCTTCGAGGAGACGATCATCATGGCCTACGCCGCCAAGTACGCGAGCGGGCTGTACGGGCCGTTCCGCGAAGCGGTCGGCGTCGAGATCGCCAACGGCGGCGACCGGCGCGGCTACCAGCAAGATTCGCGCAACCGGCGCGAGGCACTGCGCGAGGCGCGCGCCGACGTCGCCCAGGGCGCGGACATCGTCATGGTGAAGCCCGCGATGACCTACCTCGACATCGTGAGCGACCTGCGCCGCGAACTCGACGTGCCGCTCTGCGCCTACCACGTGAGCGGCGAGTACGCCATGATCAAGGCCGCGGACGCCCAAGGCTGGATCGACGGGACGGCGGTCGCGATCGAGCAGCTGACCGCGGTGCGCCGCGCGGGCGCGGACTTCGTGCTCACCTACTTCGCTCGTGAGATCGCCGAGGAGCTCGGACGTTGACAAATACGAATCAGGCGTGGTTTGATCGCGCGCTACAAGTCATTCCCGGGGGCGTCGACTCGCCCGTGCGCTCGTTCCGCTCGGTCGGCGGGACGCCCTACACCGTCGTGCGCGGCCAGGGAGCCTACGTCGAGGACGTCGAAGGCACGCGCTACCTCGACTACGTCCAGTCCTACGGCGCGTCGCTGCTCGGCCACGCCCATCCCGACGTCGTCGAGGTGCTGCGCCACGCCGTGGGCGAGGGCACCACGTTCGGCGCGCCGACCCCCGGTGAGGTGCTGCTCGCCGAAGCCATGACGTCGCGCGTCAGGGGACTCGAGCAGATCCGTCTCGTCTCCTCGGGCACCGAGGCGGTCATGAGCGCGGTGCGCCTCGCGCGCGGCGCGACCGGCCGCGACAAGATCGTGAAGTTCGACGGCTGCTACCACGGCCACTCCGACGCGCTGCTCGTCGCGGGCGGCAGCGGCGTCGCCCAGCTGGGCCTGCCCGGCTCCGCCGGGGTCACCGCCGGCGCCGTGGGCGACACCATCGTCGCGCCCTACAACGTCGTGCCCACGCTCGACGACTCGATAGCCGCAGTCCTCGTCGAACCGGTCGCCGCCAACATGAACCTGGTGGCGCCGCTGGCGGGCTTCCTCGAGGGCCTGCGCGCCGAGTGCGACCGCGTGGGGGCACTGCTCATCTTCGACGAGGTCATCACCGGCTTCCGGCTCGCCTACGGCGGGGCCGAGGAGTTCTTCGGCGTCACTCCCGACCTCTGGTGCTTCGGCAAGGTCATCGGCGGCGGGCTGCCGGTCGGCGCCTTCGGCGGCTCGCGCCGGATACTTTCCTCGCTCGCGCCCCAGGGTCCCGTCTACCAGGCGGGCACGCTCTCGGGCAACCCCCTGGCGACCGCCGCGGGCGCGAAGGTGCTGGGTTCGGTGACCCGCGACGACTACGTCGCGCTCGTCGACCGCGTCGAGCAGTTCGCCACCGGCCTGAAGGACGCCATCGAGTCCGCGGGTCTGTTCGCCCTCACGCCGACCCAGGGTCCGCTGCTCGGGCTCTACCTCGCGCGCGAGGAGACGTCGGCACCCGCGAACTTCGACGAGGCGAAGCGGCTCTGCGAGAACGGGCTCTACCGCCCGTTCTTCCACGCCATGCTCGATCGCGGCGTGGCGCTCGCTCCGGGCGCCTACGAGATCCTCTTCGTGTCGATGGCGCACAGCGACGACGACTTCGCCGACACGATCGAGAGCGCCGCGCACGCGGCGAGGGTGGCGGCGAACTCGTGACGGCCTTTCGCAGCACCGGCTGGGCCGTGCGGCCGAGTTTCGTCCCCCACGGCGCGACGTCGCCGGTGAACCTGCTCGGCGACGGGCACGGGCTCACCCAGCTCTCGGGCGCGCCCGAGGTGGCCTGGCAGACGCCGTGGAGCGAACTCTCGTCCATCCAGCTGCTGCGCTTCGCGCGCGGCATGGCGCTCTTCGCGACGATCGACGGGGTGCGGTACTGCTGGCGCAAGGCCGACCGCTCCGACTTCGACGTGATCGCTGCGGTCGTGCTCGAGCACGGGGGCCAGTTGATCCGCCGGAGGCGTCGCGCCGGGGTGCTGGTCGTCGTCGCGGTCGTGCTGCTCGCCTCGCTCGCCGGCGGGATCGGCGCGTTCTTCTCGGGCCACGCCGCGAACCAGGAACTCACCGACGCGAAGGCCGTCAACCTCACGCTGAAGGACTTCCCTTCGGGTTGGTACACGGCCAACGGCTCGTATCTCGAGTACCTCTTCCCCCCGGCGAAGGACGTCATCACCTCGACGACCACCACGACGGCGGTCAAGCCGGACACCGCCTGGGCCGAGGTCTCCGCGCGGTTCCAGAGCTGCCTCGGGGTGTCGGCGAGGAAGGACCGCGTCTACGGGCTCGCCGGCCAGCAGCCCGACTACCAGGTGTCGTCGCCGATCTTCGGCTCGTTGAAGGACGGCGGCATCGAGGTCGCGGACCTCACGCAGTACTACCGCACGACGGCGATGGTCCGGAAGGACACCGCCGAGATGTCCAAGAAGAAGTTCGGAGCATGCCTCGTGGCGTCCAACGCCGCGCTCATCCTCTCGCAGTACAAGAGCCCCGCCCCCGCCGTGGCGCCGGGCACCAGCTGGAAGCCGGTCACGTTCG
>Ga0182014_10003511_pt1 | contig 18758 bp, 16 predicted proteins | sample 612S2DmetaG_FD_120489 | JGI IMG/M metagenome (GOLD analysis project Ga0182014, IMG submission 120489) | Permafrost microbial communities from Stordalen Mire, Sweden - 612S2D metaG | ecosystem: Environmental > Terrestrial > Soil > Wetlands > Permafrost | place: Sweden: Stordalen | collected... | reverse complement strand
TGATGCGTCGAGCCCGGGCAAAGTTCTGGCAATTAACGACCCCCTGGTCGAAGGCATCCATGAGGACGTTTTGGATGCTTGTGTCGTCGCTCTGGGCGACTTGGACGGCAAACGAGATGGAGAACACGTTCTGTTCAACTCCTTGGATCAGGCGGTCTTCCCCTTTCTCGACGAGCCCGATGTACTGCTGCACATACTCTGGACTGCGGCAGCAGAGCTTGCCGATTCTCTCGTACTCCCATCCCTCGTCGTGCAATCGCTTCAGTTCCCGGGCGAATTCCATCGTGGCCCGACGGCTCCGAGCCAGGTTCTCGATGAGCGACTGCAAGTAGGCTTCCTTTCGCGTGCAGGTGACGACTTCCGTGGTAATCTCGGGCTTTCCGAGACGCTGGTGGGCGATCAGGCGTCCTTCTCCACAGATCAACTCGTAGAAGCCAGTCTTCTCCAAAAACTTGTCGTTCACCCGGGTGGGCATCAGCATGCCATTGTTCTCGATGCTCTCCACGTTCATCCGGAACTGCTCCTCGTCCCGAAAGCGCGGGTTGAGCACCTTGATCTTCTCGATAGGGATCGTCAGGTAGCGGCGATCCTTCATCGGCACGATGTTCGGGGTTTCCATGGTCGTCCTCTCAAGACAAGAGTTGTTCGATGATGGCCAAGCCGTTGTGGCCGTACATCTCCAGGCGGGAATGCGACGTGCTGAAGAGGCGGATCCAGCGGTCCTGGACCAGCAGCCGTGGCAAGGCCAGGTAACCGAGGATCCGAGGTTCGTCGTCGTCGGAGAGAGGCACGCCGAGCGTGATATCGATGACTTCCCGCTGGTCCGGCCGAAAGAACCAGTAGCTGGCGAGCCCGTAGGGCATGGGAACGGAAGGCTGGACGAGGACCGTCAGCTTCTCGTCGATGACCAGGAAATCCTCGTATACGACCACCTGGTCGACCAGGGCTTCGATATGCTCGTTGACCTTACTGCCGGTGGCCGTGCGAACCTCGTCGAAAAGCCGCTGGAACGCCGCATCCATCGATCCAAAATGCTTTAGGTAGCTCGATGGCGACGGCATGTCTGCGGTGGCACGGACTAAGGACTGCCGCACGGTGCCGTGTACTTGGAACAGCAGTTCAAGCTGCTCCAGCATGCAGGCGGGCGTGTGCCGCCTGGCTCGCTCGGCAAATATCTGTTGAGCTTTCGCGAAGACTTCCGGCTCGATCATTCGCTCAAAGGACTCCGGTGTGCGAATCCACTTGTCCTTGGGGTTGTGCCGGGAAGGCGTCTTGAGCTTCTGTGTCGTGCGATTGTAGACCATGGTCCCCGTGTACCGCTCGTCCATGAGGATGTCGCGGACTTTCGCGCTGTCCCACGCTCGTCCGCCTGGAGAGGGAATCCCATCGCGGTTCAGGCCGTCGGCAATGGCCTGCTCGTGTCGCCCGTCGTCGGTGAACTCCCGAAAGATTCGTCGGACGATCGCGACTTCCCGATCGTCGCCCAAGGTCAACGTAACGCGTTGGTTCTGGATGCTCTTTCGTTCCCCGGGCTGGAGGACCTGAACGGGCTGCCGGGCCTCGTTGAGCAGGAGGCGACGAAACCCATATCGTGGCTTTCCCCCCGCCCAATAGCCCTGCTGGGCGATCTTCACGCAGCCGCGGAAGACCTTGTCGCTTAGCTCGCGGCTGTATTCGGCGGCCCGGAGTCTCTCGAACTGAATGTAGACGGGATAGAGCGGGTCGTCCTCCCGAGGCATGCCGAGCTTCGTGTAGATGACCTCCTTGCCGTATTTCCGGCATTCAGCACTGTATTGCGCGGAAAGGTCAAGATCCTGAAACCGTCCCCAGCGGCTGACATCCAGGCACAGAATGTACTTGAAGTCGTTCCGCTTCTTGACCCAATTCTCCATCATGTCCTGGAAGCCCGGCCGCCCTTCGGCCGTCAAACCGGACTTGCCGGGGTCCATGCACTCGTGGATGATTTCTCCGCTCCGGCTTTCTGCCCAAGGGCGCACCTGGTCTTGCTGAATGGCGATCGAGTTCTCCTGACGGTCTTGTGCCGAATGTCGGTAATATGCGACCGCCCGCCACGCGAATTTGGGCTTTTGGACACTCTTGTCTTGACGTTCCCACCAGTTCTTCATGTTGTCGTTTTCGTTGAGGTGTCGGTGATTGTCATGACTTCATGCTAACCTCGGGCGGTGGCGTAACCGTTGCAGACCTGGTGAAGTCCGCACCTCGCCTCGTCCATCGGGAACGAGGTCGGCCCAATGCGTCTTCAAGACGAGCCGATGTATTCGCCGGGACGCCAAGCGACAGTGGTCGCTCTCTCGATATTCTGAGCTGACCCTGTGGCATATCGCGGGCAAAGCTGTGGCATTTCTGTGGCAAACCTATCTTCTGGCGAGCATGAGGGCATAATAGTGGGAGGTGCTGCCGTCGATGGCTGCCGCCAGATCCTCCATGCCGGCAGCGGTGAGCTTCCGCCTGAGGATCTTGACGGTGCTCCGTACGGCATCGCGGGAAGTGTGGCGATCCCACAGTTCGTCCAACAGGGTCTCGCAGGAGACGAGTTGGTTGGGGCGACGGGCAAGTCGTTCCAAGAGCCTGAACGCCACGGTGTTGCCGAGACGGCAGGTGCGGTCGGCCCAACGGACACTGAAGGTGGTCTCGTCGATGATCGAGGGTCGGGTCGAGCCGTTCCCTGTTGGCATGACCGACTGACCGGATGCCGCAGTCGCCGGCTGCGACCGTGTGGCGATCATCTCGGGAACGAAGCCTTGGACGATGCCAGGGGCGACCTCTTCGATCAGCAAGATGGCTTGTCGGAGGTGGGCTGCCGCTTGGGTAAGCCGTGTGGCGGCGACGTAATTAGGAAGGGGCATGGTACTTGACCTTTGCGACCAAGTCGCAATCGGGGAGAACAGCCATGCCCGGAAGAACGCCACATACCGTCGACAAAAATGGGAGGGATGGGTCTGTCGGGAACGAAAATGTCGAACGGCGTGGCCGTCCAGAACACACTCGCCGCCTCGGGCGGCAGCTTTCGCCGGCGCTGCTAAAGTATGCCGCGCGAAATCGAGCCGATCTTGCGAGCTGAAGAGGAGGGCGAAGCGGAAGGGGACAAGCGGCGGACTGTCCCCGCACGCCATTGATGAAGTTCGACGCCTTGACGAAGCCCAGTCACAGCTAGAGCGTCCAGGGAGGAGCAACGTTACATGTCGGCTGTTGCCAGGCGCCGGCCGGCGAGGAAACCGTAGTTCGAAAGAACTGGCCGAAGCGGGTATTTCCCCACCGCGAGGTCGAGAACTGCCTTGACACAGGCCAAAATAGGTTTCATAATAGTCTGCATAAAGGGACAAGTTCTATCCCTTTATGCAGACTGATGGAGGCAGCCATGACGGTGGAGAAGTGGATCGACGACCGACAGGCACATGGTACGTACACCTTCCTCCGGACCGACGCTGTCGCGGGCAGCCGGCTTTCTGCGGAAGCGGTGAAAAAGGCCCTGCAACGGTCCGTGGCCCGTGGCCGGGTCCTCAAGCTCAAAGACTACTTTTTCGTCATCGTGCCCTTGGAATACCAGGGTGCTGGCGGGCCGCCCGTGTCCTGGTTCATCCACGACCTCATGGGTGCGATACGATTGCCTTATTATGTCGGGATTCTCACGGCGGCGGCTCAACACGGCGCCTCACATCAGCAACCCCAGGAGTTTCAGGTGGTCACCGACAGGTCCGTCCGTCCGATGACGGCAGGCCGCGTCAAGATCCGGTTCTTCGCAAGCCAGTACGTGACGAAAGCGGCGGTCACCGACGTCAAGACGCCCACTGGAACCATGCGGGTATCGACGCCCGAAACCACGGCCATCGACTTGGTCCGTTTCGTCAAGGCCGCCGGCTACGCGGACAACGTGGCCACGGTGCTCTCGGAGCTAGCGCCCTCGCTCGATCCCAAGAGACTGCTGACTGCCGTGCGACTGGTTAACGACGTGCCCAACGCCAAGCGTCTCGGATACCTGCTGGAGCGTCTCGGCGGAAAGAGACTTTGTGAGCCGATGCACGCTTGGGTCCAGCGGCAGTCTCCCCGCTCGGTGCCGTTGCGTCCAGACCGGCCCGTGATCAACGCGCCGGAGGATCGCCGCTGGCACGTGCTGGTGAACCATCCCATTGAGGTCGATACATGATTCCCCAGGCTAACATCACCGCATGGCGCGCCCACGCACCGTGGCTCGACGACGCCCAAGTCGAGCAGGATCTGGCCCTGACACGTGCCCTCATCCAGCTATTCGCTGCACCGGAACTCGTGGGGAAGCTTCGGTTGCGGGGCGGGACAGCACTGCATAAGCTGTTCCTCCAGCCGGCCTGCCGCTATTCGGAGGACATCGACTTGGTACAGGCGGAGGCCGGCCCGATCGGCGCCCTCCTTGACGCCATCCGCTCGAACCTTGACCCTTGGCTGGGCAAGCCGACACGCTCTCGTGCCGAGGATAGTGTATCACTTGTCTACCGATTCGGGTCGGAGATCCCGCCCGTGAGGCCGCTTCGGCTAAAGATCGAAATCAACACCCGTGAGCATTTCACAATTCTGGGATTCGCCAGCCGCCGCACAACAGCCGACAACCCCTGGTATTCCGGTTCAGCCGAGGTGACGACATTCGAAATCGACGAGCTGCTCGGAACGAAGCTGCGGGCGCTCTATCAGCGCAGGAAGGGGCGAGACCTGTTCGACCTGTGGCTGAGCATCAGCCGGGGAATCGTCGATCCGCAACGTATCGTCGATTGCTTCGAAGAGTATATGCACCGGGAAGGGCATCCGGTGTCGCGGGCCCAGTTCGAGCAGAACCTCCACGATAAGGAGTCCGATCCGGCTTTCCTCGGAGATATCAAGCCGCTGCTGCGCGCCGACGTTGACTACGATGCTGCCTCGGCCATGGCTCAGGTGAAGCAAGCGATCATCGAGAGGTTGCCCGGAGCCTCGTGGCGAGGCCGCGCCGAATGACGCCCAACTGCCGAGCGATTCGCACACACTAGGCTGCGCACCTAGTGTGTCTGCCCCCGAGAAATCTGACGCAAATCTGACGCAAAAGGGGACATCCAAAGCCAACACGCTTGCTACGCAAGTCCGACACCGAAATCGGCGGATCCCCTTGCCTTGTCCCGTCTTCCAGCATGTCCGCCATCCAAGCCCATTGTAAAAGAAATGTGAATTTACTACTCTTAGGATCCAGTGGGGAAACCCGTGCAGGTTCAAGTCCTGTCTCTCGCACCTCCTTATCTGAAAAGGACTTGCGGCGATTGGCCGCGAGTCCTTTGCCATTCTTACGGCGCGTTTCAGTGGCAAATCAGTGGCAAGGCTGAGCTTGTGTTGCATTAGCACGGCAAGTCGAAACTTTCTGCTGCTCAAAGGCGAAATTCACCGTCGGACACTCCGTTGTCGTCGGCCGCGATGCGGGTCTTGTTGGCGGGTTGTCACTTTGACGGTTTGACACTTTTTACAAACTGTCAAACAACACTACTTGATTTCGCCCAGCCGTCGATAGAAGCATCGAGCGGACTTGCCCGTTTGCTCAGACCAGGCGGCCAGTTGCTCCGTCCGCGATGGGTAAGTCGCGAGAAGATTTTGCACGATCTGGCTCTCTGCTTCCCTCCGGGACTGGCGTACATGTCCGTTGCCCAGCGGGGTGTGCTTCAATTCTCCGACCCGCTCTTGTAAAACGCTGAGCACAAGATCCTTCCAGTGGCTTTCCGCGTTTCCGCTTTCCCATTGCAGGCGATCGGGAAGTGCCTTGTCGACAAGAGCGCGAAGGTCGAGGCGATGGCCAAGTCGGCGAGATTCGTTGATCAAGAAGTCGGTCACTTCCACGCAGTCATCGGGTGTCAGGACCGGCGCATCGGCGGGCCAGCCCGACGCGGCAATCTCGTGCATCAAGGCCGCGATTTGGTCGTCGCTCGGGTCAAACGCGAGGTAGTGGACGCGGCTTTTCAGCGCCTGGAGCAAGGGAGTTGGATGTAGCTCCAAATTCGAGATGCAAACGAGGCCCCCCTCGAAATAGACAGTTTCACTGCGTCCCTGTCTGCGGTACTTCACTATTCGGGTCACGCCATCACCGATTGTATGCCCAAGTGCGGCCAAAAGCAGTTGAAGTGCAATCTGTTGAGAGAGAATATGAGACACGTCGTCGAGCACGACCGTGCGGTCGGAGTTTTCAGCCAGAAGATCGAACAATCCCATGGGCGTCAGGTGTCCTCGATGGTACTGAAAACCGACATCCATTTGCCGAAGCGTCTCAAGCACCACGTGGGTCTTGCCCACGCCGGCCGGCCCGGCCAAGTAAACGCCCGGATGCAATCGCATCGCGACGCCGCGAACTCGGTCGCGTAAGAGCGATTGGCGTCGGCGTAGCTCAAGAAGATGCTCGTGGTCGACCGATTCCTTCGCGACCTTGCCTTCGAGGGGCACCGCTATAATCCCGCTGCTCGCGAATGAAATGCTCCGATTTGCTGTCCGCATTGTGCGATCCCTTCCACGTCATTACCAGAACCCTGCTTGTTCTTTAACGAGCAAAGACCGTGCCGCTGTTGAGAGGGATAGAGCCCGCCATCGCCAAATGGCTCCCCGGAACATTCGGAACCCATCGAATTGGGGGTAGTTTGCAGGCTTTATGAGCATCCGTAATCGGTTCGATTCCGCTTCGATTCCGGTACGGTGGTCTCGGTTGGTTTGATTTGCTGATGGGAAATTGATGGTCACCGATCGATTTCGGCCGTTTTTTCGCGTGTAGCTGCAACTGCCATTGCCGCGGGCACTTTGGCACACTATTTGTGGGTACGGTCGAGGTGCCAATGGCAGCAAGCGAGTCATCCATGATCGAATTCGTTGAAGTGAGCCACCACTATCCGGGTGGAAAGGCGATTCTCAACTCATTTTCCGTTCGCGTCACGAACGGTGAATTCGTTGCGCTTCTTGGCCCGTCCGGAAGCGGAAAGACGACCACACTCCGCCTGATGGCTGGGATCGCTTTGCCATCAAGTGGGGTTATACGAAAAGGTGCCCACGAAGTGTCTCGCATTCCGCCGCGAGAACGCCGAATCGGGATGGTCTTTCAGTCGCTGGCCCTCTTCCCCAACCTCAGCGTCGCCGAGAACGTCGCCTTCGGGCCGAGCCAGATGGGCTTGGCCAGCGGCGAGGTTTTGCGGAGGGTCGATGAACTTCTTGCCCTGTTGCATATCTCGCACTTGCGCGACCGTGCCGTAGAAACCCTTTCCGGCGGCGAGGCCCAGCGAGTGGCGCTCGCCCGCGCCATCGCACCAGACATCAATCTTCTACTGCTGGACGAGCCCCTCAGCAACCTAGACCGCCATGTTGCGGATGTGGCTTCGGAACTCATCCGCAGGCTGCACTTCGAACGGCAACTGACGACGGTAATGGTTACGCACGACCGACACTACGCCATGAGCCTGGCATCGCGAGTCTTGGTCTTGTCGCCCACGGGGACTTTGATCGAAGATGGCCCGCCGGACGTCGTCTACGGCAACCCGCAATCTCTCCATAGCGCGCGTGTCACCGGCCCGTTGGTCGAGTTCTCGACAACGGCGACCGGCAAACGTGGCGAACACATGTGCTTTGATATTTGTGGCAGTCCGCTCGCGGGCACGTGGCGGTCCGAGCGGAAATGGAACGAGCAACAGCCGATTTCGGTTGCGGCAAGGCCCGAGAGTTTCGGGTTGGCCGAGATTGGACTGTCGAATTCTTTTCCCTGCAAAGTTATCGGACGGGGAGCCGCCGACCGGCGATCGGAAGTGGCCTGCATGACTTCCGATGGAACTACGTTCACCGTCAACTTCCAAACGCCGGATTCCCATTGCCGGGTGGGCGAATTGATTAGGTTGCAGGTTAACCCGGCTGCAATTTTTTGTTTTCCAAGAGGAGATGAATCATGAAGGCAAGAAAGATCGTGGGCATCTGTATTGGGGTGGCCGCGGTGCTTGGCGTGCTTACGTGGGCCTTCTGGTCGCCTGCGCCCAAGAATGCCGAACAGCAATTGGTCGTCGCCAGTTGGGGTGGGGCCTACCAAACCGCCCAACGAAAGGCTTTCTTTGAGCCGTTTGAAAAGGAGTTCAAAGTTCACATAGTAGAGGCCGGCACACCCGATTATGGGAAGATCTACGAGTGGCAAAGGAGCGGTGCAGCTTCAATCGATGTCGTCGATGTTGAAACATTCTTCGTCTTTCAGGCCGGAAAAAAAGGGGCTCTGACGCGACTCGACCGCGATCTCTTGCCAACGGCATCATTGATGAAGAGCGCGGTCGATGATTTCGGGGTGGCGAGCTGCGCGTATGCCGAGGTCATTGCATGGAATAAGAAACGCAATCCCGGACTCTCGGATCTCAAGTGGTCCGATTTTTGGGACACCGAACGGATTCCTGGCCCCCGAGCGTTTCGCGATTTGCCGGCAACAACGTTGGAGGCCGCACTCTTGGCGGACGGCGTTTCGCCCGATCACCTATACCCGCTGGACGTTGACCGTGCCTTCAAGAAGCTTGATGCCCTACGGGCGAAAACGAAAATTGTCCTTTGGACGGCCGGCAGCGAGCCCATTGAATTCCTCAAAGACAGGACGGCAGTGCTCAGCACGGCATGGAACGGCCGCATACGTGATGCGCAAAACGAAGGAATGCCGCTCGAAATGAGTTTCAATCAGGCGACGCTCGATTGGCTGTGGTGGGTTATTCCCAAGGAGGCCAAGAACAAGGAGTTGGCAATGAAGTTCATTGCCTTTACGTTGCGCCCGGATCGACAACGTGCCCTTGTCGAGAACATCCCCTATGGGCCCACGAACGAAGACGCATGGACTGGGCTGCCGGAAGACAAACTCCGACAAGTGCCCAACTCCCCCGCCAATATGAAACGTGTAATAATCCGCGACAATAAGTGGTGGGCCGAGCATGAGACTGAGCTAGTCGACCGATGGCGGCAATGGAAACTCGGGCTTGGGAAATGACAAACCAGAACTTTGGCTCCGCTGATCCAGTTGCCGCGCCTGCGCTGCGTGATGTCGTGTTTCGCGTGGCGACGGCGGCCGTTCCGCTTTTGCTCCTCGGCGTCGGCTTAGGATTGCCGTTATTGACCGGTCTGCTTGATATGGCACAACTAAGCCACGGCGGGGCTCGACTGCTGTCTGCGGTCTTGGCTGCCGTCCTGGGCCGAACGCTTCTGTTCGCCGCCATTTCCGGCGGCATCGCCACGATCGTCGCATGGACATTCGCTCTGATCACGACTGGATGGCCGAGAAGCTATAGAACGCTTTTGCTGGTCCTATGCGTTCTCCCCGTGGCAACGCACTTCATTCTGCGGACTTACGGACTGCAACAAATCTTCGGTGCGGGGGGACCGATGAATTCTGCCCTGATAATGACCGGGCTTATTGTCGAGCCCCTGCCATTGACCAAATCGGCGTTCGGTACCGTCATGGCCCTTACATCCTGGCTGTTGCCGGTGTCGGTCTTCTTCATGTATATGGTCGTGCGTTCGGTGCCCCGTGAACTGATCGATGCCGCGGTTCTCCTCGGTGCAGGGCGTGCGGCCATACTGCGGAATGTCTGGCTCCCGCAAACCACTCCGGGGGCAATGCTTCTCCTGACGATCAATTTCTGCCTGGGCTACGGTACCTACCTCTCGCCGCGTCTCCTCGGCGGCCTGGAAGACGTCACAGTCGTCGTTCTCATTGGCCAATTGCTGAACGAAGGCCGCAGCGCTCAGGCGGCGATGGTCGGAACGATCGCGACTGCCATCCCTCTCGTCATCGCCGCCATCGTTTTCTTGGCCCGCCGCATACATGCGCGGTCCCGCAAACTGCTGATTCAACGGAGTTCCGAGCAATGTGGAAGCTGCTGACCGTGCTGATCGTTGGCGCCATCGTCTTATTCCTTATCGCGCCCATTGTCATTGCACTGCCAATGGCCGTTTCAGATCAGACTGCGCTCGGCTTTCCGGCCGAACAGTTTACGTGCAAATGGTTCGAAGAACTTGCCACCCACCGATGGCGCGAGGCGATGGCTTCAAGCCTGCTGCTGGGGCTGGTATCGGCGGCACTTGCCGTGGTTGTTGGGGCCCTGGCGGCGTTTCGCGTCGCGGTTTGGCCGGCGTCAAGGGCGGCGAAAACGCTTTCCATTCTGATCATCGCCGTCCTGATCGTTCCGCCGATTTGGCTGGCAACCGGCTATTTCCGCCTTTTCGGTGAAGGCGGCCTTACCGTCCTTATTCTGCCTCATACGTTGCTGGCTTTGCCACTCGCCTTCTCTTGCATCTGGTATGGCATGTCGAGACTCCATCCCGCATTACTCGACGCGGCAAGCTTATTAGGTGCAAGCCAACTATCGACGTTCATCCGGGTCTATCTGCCGGGATGCCGCGGATACATCATTGCCGCTTTCTTTGTAGCATTCTTGGCGTCGTGGGACGAGAGCGTCTTCTCGCTCTTCCTCACCGGTCCCAACATTTCCACCATCCCGAAGCTTGCCTTCGAGACCATGCGAATGGATCGCGACCTTACGGTCGCGGCAGTTAACCTTGTGGCCGGGACCGCGCTTGCGGGCTGTCTGGTGGTCCTGCTCCGTCGAATCGACTACGAGTACTGACGAGTCTTGAGTGGATCCAGGAGTTCTACGGGCCGCCGGTACCCCAGGGAGACTTCCCTTTGATTTTCTGAAGAAGGGTCGGGTTGTGCGCGGCCAAGTATTTGTTCAGTGCCTTCGGCCCTAGCGCCGTCTTACGGGTTCGTCCTGAAGCTAAGAGTTCTTCTTGCACGTCATATTCTTGACCGACGTTCTTGATCGCTTCTTCTAGCAATGCTGTCGTGCTCTTGATTGGCGAAGAGGGATCATCAAATTGTGGAATCAGCGTTTCGATAACTTCAGCAACCTTGGCATGCCACGTCGTCCGGTCCTGGATCATTACTTTCTTTCCAAGCTTCGGCGGCGTAATGTTCGTGACAGTTTGATCAGAGAAGAGGGCCTCAATTTCCTCCGAGTTCACTTTGTCGCTCTTGGAATTACACACGACCCGAATCAAGAGATTGAACAGCTCGCGAATATTACCGCTCTCCTCCGGAATCTGGTTCATGAAATGTGACTTGAAGATCTCCACGGCACTATCACGGTCAACAAAGCTGACGTTGGTGCCGTGCTCATAATTCGCCCTGGCGAGAAGTTGGTCGACAAGAGTCGGTATCTCATTGGAACGCTCACGAAGCGGTGACATGCGCAGAGACATAACATTAAGGCGCCAGTAAAGATCCCGGCGAAACTTCTTCTCTGCAACCTTCTCCTTGAGATTTGCGTTCGTCGCGCTAATTACGATCACGGGCCGGGCCTGAATCTCTCTTGAGTCACCCACTTTCTTGATCATTCCAGTCTCAAGAGCCCTGAGCAGCCTCGCTTGACACGGCAAGTCAAGTTCCCCTATCTCGTCGAGGAAAAGCGCTCCCCCCGATGCTTGCTCAAAAAGTCCGACTCGCTCTTCGGCACCTGTAAATGCCCCTTTCACGTGGCCGAACATTTCGCTCTCGAAAAGTGTGGCTGGAATTGCGGCGCAGTTCACGGGAACGAATTCAAATGTGCTTTGTGCTTCGTCAGAAAGGCGCAACGAAGCTTGATCCGCGATAAATCTCGCAAGTAGCTCCTTACCCACTCCAGGCTCACCTTCAATCAGCACTCGCGCTCCGCGGATGCCTGCCCTGGCCGCACGATCGCGGATATCACTAGGCATGGTTGGCTCTGCCCCGAAGCCCGATCTGGTCCGCCAATCGCGACGTCGCTTAGTCCTCGCGGCGAGTTCCCAAAGAATTGGCGCGATTTGCTTCCAATTTCCTTCGGTCTGCAGATTCTTGAAGTCGAGATACCACGTCGCACCAGCTTGGAGCCACTCGGCTACCAAGTTACTGTAGTCCTGCCAGCCCGGATTTTCTCCAAGCCACTTTGAGACCCCAATTAACTCTAGATGGGGGAATCTGTCTCGCAGCGCCTTGATGACACCCATTCCGTTGTAAAATCTTGTGGGAAAGGCATCTTTGAGCATGAAGTCGACCATAGCCAGATCGTACTGGCAGTCATCGCATGCGAGAATCGGGTCGAGTACCGACTCGTCTGGGCATTGTTTGACATCAAAATGATACTGGCTAGCCAATGCCGCAACGTCGTCCTTCGGCACGTCGTCCACCAACAACAATTTGTATTTCTCATGGCTATTCACTGTCGCAATGTCCCTTCACCTAGTTGTTGCACAGGCAACTTGATTGTGAATGTCTTCGAGGTCGCACCTCGCGTGGGCTCAATGAACGCGGAACCTGGCCATCTCTCGGCAACAAGACTCATGAGCTCAGAAACCACAGCCAATCCGACTCCGCGCTCGGCAGGCTTGCCCAATGCCACGTAATCGTCTCGTAAGTACGGCTCTCCCGTCTCTTCAATTGCAATCACCGCGAAATCATCATGACGGTCAAGGCAAACTACAATGGGTGTCCCTTTCGTGTGCGCCTCGAACGCGTTCCTAAGGAGGTTGGCGAGTATTACCCGAACTGTGGCATACCCAACCGCAAGTTGTGGCCAGCACTTCAGCGTCTCAAATGCGTCAGGTTTCCGTAAGGCTTCGATAAAGCTCAACTCGGCAACAGGCTTATGCTGTTCGACAATCCGCCACCGAAAATCGCTGATTAGGTAATTGGAGACTGGATTAATGCGATCGTATGTCACGTCCCGCAGAAGCTCGGACCATTCTGGGGACCCGTTTAAGTCTTGATCCGGCACCACGTATCTCTGCCGGTCAGTCTCAGGAGCGAATCGGATCAATCGATAATTCTCCAAGAACTTCAGAGAGCGAGTGACGTAACTGTGGATGTGGTCCTTTTGCACGCACAGGTCATCCAATTTGATAATGGCTTGGTTCCAGCCGGATAGCGTAGCAAGCATGTCTGGGAATTCATGTCGATAATAGCGCGCCTCGCTGGCACGCGAAAAAAGAATACTCCTCACTGACGCACTCAGACCGAGCAAACTTAAGCTCAAGCCCTCGGCGAGATCGGCAAACCGACAGAGGATCCTTTTGGCATCCTCGGCCATTTGTGAACCATCATCTGTAAGCGCGGCCTGTTTAATAGACCCGGAGAGCGCAAAATAGACGGCGGGCTGTTGTTCAAGAGGTAATGCTGAAGATGGGAGCGAAAACAGCGACAATACGTAAGGGGTTAAGGGAACGCCTCCCCGATGCCACACTTGGAGACCAGCTAGAATCCTCCAAACGTCCGCGCCCACTGGCTCCGGCCAGCCTCCAGCGCGAGTCCCGCTGAGCTTTTCTCGGAACATCTCGGAACCGTGGCTATTTGAGAAAACAGTCGGTACGTCCCGCAGTTTGGCAAGCAGAGCATCCGTTTCTGCCGGAGTCGAGCTAGCCATGACTTGGTCGATTACCTGATGCAAACCTGTCTCTGCGAAAGCGTCTTCCAACTCCTGAACTGGGTAGGCCCACCATTCAAAGTGGTCGGGAAAGACATGCCGCCAACGCGTAGCATCCGGTCCTCCAACACGGCTTGGCCAAAGTGTAAGCAGAACTGGTCGACCTGAGTACAACGATCGTTGCGCCATCGTTTGGGTGAAGGTCGAGTACTGGCCGCCGTCAGCACCAAGCCTCATGTATATGTCTTCCAGACGACCGTACCGTGCCAAGAGATTGCCGGTATCGGCCGACATGCTAGACGAAAAATGCGTGAGAATGTGCCGCCGCTCCCCGGTGACTGGATCCCAAAGGTGAATAGAAATTAGGTCGAAGATGCTCTTGCAACTCCTCAAGGTCTCGTGGGTTAGCGGACAATTCGGATCGCTGGTTCCTGGAGGACGCCCAATCCCGCCTTGTCTATACGTACACTGGCCCCCGAACGGTGCAAACGCGCTGTATAAGCAATCATAGAGCGTATCGACCCGTCTCCGCTCATCGGGGACGGGGTTGTTACGAAGTAATTCACAAATCGGCCCGAGGTAGCGCGCTGCCTCCGCCGCAAAGACAAACCTGTCGTAGAACGCGGGATCTGGTGTCATGGAGTTGCACGTCTTAGCAAGTATGTCGAGAAGTAGGGCCTCCGCTGTATCACTAGCGCTGCCGGTGCCATGCCAACTCTGCGCGAAGCCTCTCGTATCACGTCGTTGGTAATGGTATGGCCCCGATATGTGATCCTGCCGACTACCCGATGACAGTCATTTGCTCCATCCTCGTAAACGATTGTGTCCACCTCCCTGCTCAGGTCTTCCCGAATACTCACTATCCAGCAAGAATTCACGGCTGGCCTATTATCCCGCGGAGGAGGAGAAGGAAAACGCACATATTGGTACGGCAATTCACTGGCGTCTTCAACAGCGACTTCCAACGCGATCACACCACCTGGGGCCAAGGCGTCAGTCCACTTCTGAAAAGTGTCCGCGAGGCGAGCTGCCGTCAGCGGATCGCCCGGTTCCTGGTCCGGCCATGAATCCTGGTATCCCAGGGAATTGCCCAAACAGAGAATAAGGTCGAACGGCCCGCCGTCTCCCAAGTCGCGCAGGTCCGCTGGTGACATTCCCCGCCAGTCCCGATGGGCGACGGGCAAGTTTACGCTTGCAAGGTCGGCACGGCGGGCGCAGGTGGCAAGCATCCACGGGTCACTGTCCACGGCAACGACACGGTGGCCCAGGGAGGCGAGCCCGATAGCGGGGTTGCCGGAGCCTGCGCCGAGATCAAGTACCCGCCATGGCTCCTCTTTCAGATACTTTGCGAACTCGGAAACCAGGGAACGCACCCAATCCTCCTGGATCGGGAATTGATCGCTCAGTCCGCACACCAGGTCCCAGATTTCCCCACCGGGTACTTCCGCGTCGAACGAAACCGAAACGATTCCGGTCCTGTTCCGTTTCCCGGACGGAGGGTCCGGTAAGCATTCCCGCCCTCCCAAAACCGAGTCTCGCTCCAAAGCATCCGCCATAACGGGGCTCCTCGTGGCACAGTTGTCAGACTCTATTATACTTCGTTCGCTCATATTCGTAAGTGATCTGTTCAACGCATCCTGCCTGGGATTTGTCAGGGCTCGGCCGCCTTACCTTTCGCTGCCGCCCCCTCCAGGCGGCGTTCCGCACGTCGTTGTTCCCCTGCTTGCAAGCCGACCGACACTGCCTTCCGATTCGTAACTGGAATCGTTCCGGATCGTTCGGCGATTCTGGGGTGCCGCTCGCAGATTCACTCGCAACAGCGGACTATCGCCCCGTTGCCTTTCGCTCTTCGTTTTCCCCGGCAAACGCGGGCATGCGAGACAAGAACGCTCTCTTGATCAAAACGTGGAAGGCCGAAAACCTCAGCGAGGCTTTGCGGTTCGGCACAATCGTTGCAAGTCTACTTCTGTTGAAAAGGGCATCAATAGAAAGGGATGAGCAATGGCGGGACTACGATCGCTACTTCGCTGCGGTCAATGCGACATACGCTGTCAGGAGGCCGATCGCGGCATCCTGGAGTACATCGCGGTTCAGAGCGGGCGCGGGATGGACGTCATCGAGGCGTGTCCTCGGGACGCGGCGGGTGACCCGCTTGAGAACGGCGTGTCGCCGAACACCTTTCCATCCCTCGCGATCTCACGACACAGTTGAAACTTAACAGGAGCGCATCGGTCTCCGAAATAGGAATCAACGACAGGCCATGCCGCCGGGCCGGTTCGGCGGAAAAGCAAGAACGGGATTGAAAGGAGCCATGAAGATCGCGTGTAGCAGCAACAGAAGGCCAGCGCTGTTGGTATGGACTGCTTTCCCTGGCGGTTGTCTCCCTAACGCAATAAGGACTCTCTTATGAACAGCCACCGGCTAGTTCTGACCGCCGTCGCCGTCCTGGGCATGACCCACCACGCGATGGCCCAGTGCCCGGTCGCCAACAACGGCGACCCGAATGTCAGTGCGAGACTGGACCGTTGCGAGGCTCAAATCGCGCAACTCAATACGAGGATCGACCGCGTCGAGCGGCTCACGGCCTCGTTGGCGGAGAGTTCGGCCAATCTGTACCAAACCGTGGCTCGTCGCTCTCCCGAGCCCGACTACCGGCCGGATTATCGACTCGTCAGTCTGCGGGATGACCCACCCGCGGCACCGCCTCCACAGGCAGCGACAGCGGAAAGTGGCCGGGTCGAGATCCGTTGCTTCGGCGTTGCATCCGTCAGGATCCCGCTACCCGGGACCGGCGGCATGCTGGCAGTCGGGGCGGAAACGGCCGCACCGCGTGGCAGCACCGCAGTTACGGCCGATGATGGGTACTATCGTCAGCCGGCACAAAGGATCCCGTTGCGGCAAGCGTCCTACCGGCGCAGCACGGACTACAATCCGTTCGCGCAATAACCGGGCTCGTTTGTTCAACCCACCACCGGCCCGGCTTCGTGCCGGGCCGGTCTTCTCTCGCTTTTGAGAAAGGAAATCGCCAATGTCGTCACGCATTTTTTTGCTGGTGCTGGTTGTGGGCTTGGTCGCCGCACCCGGCGCCGCCCTGGCTCTCAACCGTTTTGCCAAATGGGTTTACGCAGAAGTCGTCGCCACGCAGCGTCAGGTTGACCAACTCGATGCTCGACCGCATCGTCCCCCGGCGCAAACGCCGGAGAACTAATCCCGTCCACCACAACCCCAGACCATTCGGTAAGTCCCGAAGGAGGAAGAAGAAATGAAAACGCAGTTCACCGTAATTGTTGTTGCGGCTCTTACACTGACCCATGAGTGGCCGGCTCCCGTGTACGCTGCGGAGCAGACCACAGAGGATCGTGTGCGGTCGTTGGAGAACGAAGTCGATCGACTCACGCAGGGCATTGACCGCACGGAAGCCGCGCTTGAGCGACTTGCCGAAGGACAATCGTCCACACTGGATACCGGTGCCCCTGCTAGCCGACGCACCACGTCCGACAACCTTGTGATCCAGGGCCTGGCCGAGTACCGCCGCGGCAACCTTTCCGCGGCATGGCGTGCCTTCACGGCCGCCATCAACGAAGACCCGACCAATTGGCGGGGCTTCCACAATCGGGGGGTCCTGCTTTTTCGGGCACGGCGGTTCAACGAAATCGCGCCCCGTGCGTTTGCCGATTTGCACGAAGCAATCCGCCTCAATCCAGCATCGGCGATCACCTTCGCGAATCGCGGTCTCGGGTTTGAAATGATTGGCGACATCGAGCGTGCCCAGCGAGACTACCGCATCGCGGGCCAGCTTGGAATGGACTGTCGTTCGGCCTTAAGACGACTGGCCGGTCTCGGCGCGGAACGAGGCCGCCGTTCGCAGATTGACTACGAGCAAGTTGAAGAGGACCAAGACCAGGAGGACGCCCCGGCGAGAACCCCGTACCAGCTCGCAAGCTACAGCTACCAGGCCCCCGGAGGGGCCGACGATTTTGAGACCGGTGGTTACGGCCAAAACGACGTAATCGCGCCCCGGCCGCCGGTATTGCCGTATATAGGCATGACCTCGCAGAATACGAGCTATGGCTCGTACGTCTCCACGCACTCGGCTTACACCTCATTCAACCGCAGCGTCTCAGGAGTCGGTGCACACGGCTCACGAGGTGGTCTGCCGAACGTCAAGCGATCGCATGTCCATCGGTCGCACAATGGAATTGCCCCATCGCACCCCCGCAGTTTGCCTCATTACGTGGGCCACGCGACTGCATCCCGGTCTGCGCCGCATCCCATACAGCACCTTCCGGTCACCGTGCGAAATACTGTGCATGTTTCGCGAGTGCAACCGGTGAATGTGCATCCGGTTGTGGTCCGATACCCTTCCATTCCGATCCGATTGCACCGTTAAAAAGGAGGCAACGACACGCAATCCGAGCTTTTGAGCTGCTCGACAAGAGACGGTCTGCCGTTGGATTTGGGAAACCTGTGCCCAGCACTGGGAAGTATGGGAGAAGTTTGAGGTCGGTTTCCTCTACGACTACAACGTCGACCACGAACTGGCCATGTGGGTCAGGATCGCTCACGTCTTCAGCGAGTTTCTCAAGCGTCACCCCTCCGTGAACAAGCGGGAGATTCTTGGCGACTTGTGTCGGGCGTCGGCGGGAGCCCCGATGAGGCGTCCGGTATCAGGACGGTCCGTGAAACCAGGCGATTGGCGGGAGAATCAGCGGGGCTACTGGGATTTCACCCGGCTCTTGGTTAACATGGGCGGAAGCTCCGCTCGGAGCGTATCCGAGCGGAGCTTATACGGAAATCCCGGCTAACAACGAGAACGGATTAGCGATGATACTGACTAGGCCGCCTGAGACATGACTTGTCGGAACGTTTCCGATGCCCGTGAACGGCTGCTTCAACCCCAATGCAGGAACAATTTGATGAAGACCTCTCGTAAGCAATGCCTTTGGTTCGCAATCGTGGCGTCGGGGATTGGCTTGATGCTTGTCTCGCCATCCGCCGACGTGCGTGGACAAACCTGGCAACTTGGCAAGCCCATCGTCTCGTACTGGGCTGGCCCGGGGTATGATGGGACCACCGGTCCATTGACCGATGCAGCCGCCAAACAGATGGTCGACGTGGGCGTGAACCTCGTTTGGGCGGATTCGGTGAAGGCACTCGATATAGCCAAGCGGCACGGCCTGCGAGCCCTCTATGTAGATCGGTCGCTCATCGACCCGGCCGTGCTCGACAATCCGGTCTTGCGACCGAAACTTGACAAGTTGATCGACAGCATACGCGACAACTCGGCCCTTTACGGCTATCACGTAATTGACGAGCCTTCGATGGCGT
>Ga0182014_10003509_pt1 | contig 18769 bp, 16 predicted proteins | sample 612S2DmetaG_FD_120489 | JGI IMG/M metagenome (GOLD analysis project Ga0182014, IMG submission 120489) | Permafrost microbial communities from Stordalen Mire, Sweden - 612S2D metaG | ecosystem: Environmental > Terrestrial > Soil > Wetlands > Permafrost | place: Sweden: Stordalen | collected... | reverse complement strand
ATCAGCAAGATATGCAGGAATCTCGGTTTCAGATTTCCGCCGTGGCATTGCGGGCGGCAGCTCAGAATACGAGTTAGCTGCGCATTTACGCCGATTGCGGAATAGCACCTTCGGGATCGCCCATGTCGATAGTGTTCACCCTGCCATCTGCGATACTCTATTTGAGACAGCAACATTCGCTCAGCCTAACGCGCCAGGGGTGTCAGTTGGAACGCCCCGGTTTTGTTTTGGTACGCGAATTGCGCTCCGACGGGGCTTTTGACTGCGTCGGCCGAGCTTCATGGAAGAAGAATCCATGTCGTCTGCATCAAGTTCGCCGAGCCGGTTGCCGGTCCACGAAGAGCTTGCGGAATTACAGATCCCCGGCCGACCTCTCACTCGTACCGCAGTCTGCGCACGGCTTGGTGGCGCCATTATTTTGTTTCTTCTACAGACCCTCCCTTTTCTTTCCCATCGCTGGGTTGCGGATGAAAACTGGTACGCAGGACCGGCCTATTCGTTCGCTCATGGTGGCGGGATCAAGGATCCGGCTATTGGTCCCAATGACCTCGAAAATCACTTCGATGCTCGGTCAACCGGAACCGCGATGGTCATTGCCGCTGCCTTCCGGCTCTTCGGAAGGGATGAGATACCCGCCCGCCGGGATCGATTCTTGCCGGGCTGGCTATCATCCTTCTAACTTATCGCCTGGCGCGCGATGTGATTGGGGTAGAGGGGACCATGGTTGAGGCGTTTCTGGTTGCAGCTGACAACCTTATTGTGCTCACCCCACGCACTGCGCGTCCCGAAGCGCTGCAAGATATTCTTTGCCACATCATGGATTGCCTTCAGCGTTCTGTTCTGTATGGCCACTCTCTTTCTCGCAGGCACCGGCGCCCATGCTGAGGTCGCGACAGATCGAAGCGAAGCCAAAACGAGCGCTTTTTGAGCGTCCGGAGCTTTCTCCCGCCCCATTGCACAGGCTCCGCCGGTTATTCCGCGGCATGTTTTGCACTCAACGCAGATGCCAGATGGATACCGATTCATCGTTTCCGGCTGCGTTACAATGGGAGGGCGACGGGCTGTTGCTGGTTCGTTTCGCGCGTCGATCATTTCATTGAAAGTCAGGAGGCGGTACAGTGAGAGGCAGCGCGGAATTCAGCAGAAACAATTTAGACTGTCTTCGTTTGGTCTTTGCGAGTATCGTTGTTCTATTTCATGTTTATGCGCTGACTCAAAACTCATTTTATTCTGTCTTTGCCCGGCTTTTTTCAGCGGGATTCGCCGTCAAGTCGTTTTTTGTAATCAGCGGACTGCTTATCTATCGGAGTTATACCAGATCCTCTTCTGTCGGCTCCTATCTCGAAAAAAGGGCGCGGCGCATCTACCCGGCCTATTTTACAATTGTTGTTCTAGCGGCAATCGCACTATGCCCATTGAGCTCTTTGCCTATGGCGCAATATTTCGGGGCCGGCTTCTGGAAATACCTCGGAGCGAATCTTCTATTTCTCAACTTTCTTGCGCCCTCACTGCCGGGAATGTTCGCTTCGAATGACACCCCTGCTGTAAATGGCTCACTGTGGACGCTTAAAATCGAAGTTGCTTTCTATTTATTCGTTCCGATCATGCATTGGCTTTGCCGCCGGCTGGGAACTAAGAAAGTTATGAGTACAATCTTCTTGTTTTCCTGCGCGTGGAAATACAGCTTCGCCTTTCTGGCTTCAATAGACCATTCGCACATCGTATACTCTGTTACGGGAGCGCATAACCTTTATAGTAAGATGGAGGTGCAGTTTCCATCGCAACTCATGTATTTTTGCGCTGGTATCTTGCTTCTGCTTTACTTTGACTGGCTGAAACTCCATTTCCGAAGCATTTCGTGCGTCACTGCATGCCTGTTTCTTATCGATCATTTTTTCATGCGGGGCGTGCTCGATATCCTATGGATATCGGGGGTGGTTTTTATATGCGGATTTTGGCGCTATTTGGGAAACTTCTCGAAATACGGCGATTTCTCGTATGGTGTGTATATTGTTCATTTCCCTATCTTGCAGACGATGATATTCCTCGGGCTTACGAGGCTGCCGCCTACGGTGTTTTTGCTGCTCAGCTTACTCCTTGTTATTCTGGCATCGGTGCTGATGTGGCATCTGGTCGAGAGCAGGTTCTTGAAGAGTAGTTCCCATTACTGCCAAGTATCCATAGAGACGCCTGCGTGAACGCCTGGCCACGCTTTTGTATATGCGCTTCGAGACTACTTTCAGTGACATTTGCGTCTCTGGTACAATTGAGTATCAAAGACGCGCGCTTGTTGGCAGTCATGGTCATTCTAGTCCTGTGTGTTTCAATGGGATAGGCGCTCCTGCGCGGGGCATTCTGCTTCAGGCTGCCAGGTTCGATCCGGCCGTTCAGTATGGGCTTTGTTTTTAGTGTTCTCTACTTTATTACGAACTACCTCACGCCGCCCGTCCTGTTCGGGTCGCTCGCGGGCGCTCGCATTGAGCTTATTATTGCAGTTCTAGTTTTCTTTTTGTCTCTGCCCAAGCTCCAAGGATCATTGATTCTGAAGACCTTTCAGTCTCTGGCCCTGATTGGGTTGTTGCTGGCGGCCTTTATGTCGGTGCTAGTTGGGCAGCGTTGGGCCGGGGGAGCCGTGAACACGTTGGCGGGATTCCTCCCGATGGTTTGCGGTTACTTTTTTGTGTGCCTGCACTGCAATTCGAAGAAGAAGTTGCAGGTTCTGGTCCTAATGCTTCTCTTCGTCTGCCTGTTTGTGATTGCCAATGGGTGCATTGAATTACGGTATGGAGGCCAGGAGAGCGTCCATAAGCTGCCGACGGACGCCTATAGCGCCAATGCACAGGCATGGCAGGTGGAACACCCCTACCTTCTTCCAAAGCCTAACGACCGGGAAGAACCTAATCGATTAAAGGGTCTGGGATTGATTAACGACCCAAACGACTTTGGCCAACTGGTCGTCTGCGTGATCCCGCTGGTATTCGTCTTCTGGCGGGCGAAAAATATACTCTTTAATATCGTGTGCGTAATCCTGCCGGTTTGTGCACTGCTGTTCGGGTTATATCTTACGCACTCGCGCGGCGCCCTGTTAGCGGTGGTAGCGGTGGCGGTTGTCGCGTTGCGGCGGCGCATGGGGACACTACCCGCACTTTTGATCGCTGGCGGGGTGTTTGCCGCGGCAATGGCCCTGAACTTTACTGGCGGGCGGGATATCTCGGTCGACTCAGGTGTGGATCGAGAGGAGCTTTGGAGTGAAAGCCTGCAAGCACTGAAGTCGCATCCGTTGTTTGGGATTGGCGCTGGAAGTTTGGAGGATTATACGGAATCCCATCATACCGCGCACAACTCGGTCGCCGTCTGCGCGGCAGAGCTTGGTTTCTTCGGGTTGTATTTCTGGTCTTTGTTCCTCTTTCCCTCGATGAGAGACGCTTTGGTGATCGCTTCGCCGGCTAAGGTGAGCAAGGGAGAGTTGATCGTCCCAGAAGAAGATCTCCTTCCACAGGCGGTGAGAAAAGCGGAGACACTCGACAAGGCGGAAGTCAACCGCCTGGGGCATCTGCTTGTTTTGTCGTTCACTGGCTTGCTGGTTGCCGGGTGGTTTCTATCTCGGGCGTTTGCGATGGCGTTCTTTATGCTCGGCGGCATGGTGGAAGTGGTCTACGAAATGGCCCTGCAGCGAGGGATGGTTGCTCCACGTTTGCGGCTGGCGCGTGTGCTACCCTACACGTTTATTTTGGCGATCTCGCTGCTACTCGTGTTGTACATTATGCTGCGGACTATGAATCTGATGCGCTGATTCAAACGGTCTAACAGCTTTCCGCCACTCCGAGTTGGAACCGCTGAGGAACCTGGAGCAGAATACAGGCCAGAACACAGCCGTCGGAGGCTCAAGGAACCCGTATGAAGATTGCGCACGTTGTCGACAGTATGGAAGTGGGCGGCGCCGAGACACTCGTGTTGCAGATGTGCCGTCGGCAGCGGGAGCAGGGGCACGCCCCGTGCGTCTTTGCGGTGGCCGCGCTTGGAGCGCTTGGTGAGAGGATGCGGGAGGATGGCTTTACCGTCGAGCCGAATGTCGGACGGAGCCTGCCGGAAGCGACACGGAACTTCTTTCGGATATTCCGGGAAATGCGGCCCCACGCCGCGCATCTTCATAATCCTACGCCGACAATCTACGCGGCTATGGCGGCAAGAATGGCGGGCGTAGCGAGCATCGTTTCGACCCGGCACAGTCTCGTTGGCCCGCCGCGTAAACTGGTACCGGAGTTGAAGTACGCAGTTGCCGCCTGCTTTTGCGACTGGGTCGTCGGTATCTGCGATGCAACAGTGGAGAATATAAAGAGCATGCACAGCGTTCCGGCACGGAAGGTCGTGCGCGTATACAACGGTGCGGTCCCCATGGAGAGAGCACCGAATGAACGGTGGCCGCGCAAGACCGGATTCACGTTGCTATACGTCGGCCGGCTTGCGCCGGTGAAAAACCACACTTTGCTGCTGAATGCCTTTCATACCGCACTTTCTTCCTTGCCAGGGCTGCGGCTCTGGATGGTGGGCGATGGCAGCGAACGCGGTGCGCTGGAAAGACAGGCCGCGAAGATGGGCATCGACGCGCAAGTAACGTTCTGGGGACAACAGCTCGACGTGGCGCCATTCTTTTCCGCTGCCGACGCCTTCATTATGTCTTCAAGTTCGGAGGGGTTGCCCATCTCGCTCTTGCAAGCCTTCTCGCTGGGCGTTCCGGCAATTGTGACCGACGTAGGCGGAATGGCGGAGGTGGTGCGGCTGGCGAAGGCGGGATTAACTACGCCTGCTGAAGACGCCATGCAGATGTCCACAGCGATTCTTCGTCTGGCAAGCAGCGATGCGGAGCGAGAGCAGTTCTCGCGGAATGCGGAAGCGGCATACCGCACCCGCTTTACTTTTGACGCCATGACCGACGCTTACATGGATCTTTATCGGAATACTACTCGATCTAGGCGTACGGCGACGCATATTGATCCGGTCCGAAAGAACAGCGTTTAAGCAGCATATCTTATTGATCCGGCCCTGAGGCAATGCTACGCAACCGCATTGCAGACATCTTTGTGCTCAAAGCAGCGTTCGATCCGTTCCGGTTGTTTCAGTAAGCTGCGTAGAGCACCTATGGCGGTGCGTGTACCCCCCTGCTACCTGCGGAATCTTCGATTTACTAATGTAGTAGTAGACATGGGTTCATTTACCTTTGTTCCAAGGCTCCCAGCGGTAGGCCCCGGACTCCGATCCATGACACTCCCGGAGGACAGGCCTTTTAAGAGAACATCCAGCGACAATCCATATGCGTCTAATGGTGTAGCCATTTAGGAGAATCGCGGAAGTCGAGAGCATTTTCCTTTGTGCGGTGGGCTTGTTGACAAGTGGAACAGGAGAAGAAAATGCGAAGTCGATGGGGTGTGGCGCTGCTGCTGGCCGCGGGATGCGCGCTGGCGGCCGCGGGGCAGGGCAAGGACAGCTTTACGCCGATGCCGCTGGATACCGGATTCGGGCGGATGGACATCACCGATCCTGCGATCAAGCCGGAGGAGATCATCCGCCAGTTTGCCGCCAAGGAGAGCGAGTTCCAGGGGGCGCTGAACCACTATACCTACCGGCGCGTGGCCCGCGTGCAGACCCTGGACGACGACAACAAGGTGGATGGGGAGTGGTACCAGGTGGACGATGTGATCTTCGACCCTACGGGCAATCGGACGGAGAAGGTGGTCTACGCGCCGGAGAATACCTTGCAGCGCGTTCAGATGTCGCCCTCAGATCTTCAGGACATCCAGCGCGGCTATCCGTTCGTGCTGACAACCGAGGAGATCGGCCAGTACGACGTGAAGTACGTTGGCCGGCAAAAGGTGGATGACCTGGATTGCTACGTTTTCGATGTTGCGCCCAAGGTCATTGAAAAAAAGCACCGCTACCTGCTGGGCCGCATCTGGGTGGATGCGACCGACCTCCAGATCGTGGTGACCAACGGGCGCATGGTTCCCGATGACACGCGCAAGAACAACGAAGACCTGCATCCGCCCTTCATGACCTGGCGGCAGCAGGTGGACGGCCACTACTGGTTCCCGGTTTATACCAAGGGCGAGGGCATTCTGCACTTCAGCGGAGGCCCTGGCTACATGGCCCAGGACGTGCACATCCGCGACACCGTGAAGTACACGGATTACAAGCAGTTCGGCTCGACGACCAAGATCATCTATGAGGGACAGGAGATCTCTCAGCCGCAGAAGCAACCCTCGGCGCCGCAAAAATAGGAGATCGTCGACCTCTAAATTCCAACCGCATCGTCCGGAGCCATCGGCGCTTTATTTTGGCGGGAAAGCGGGGGCCGGCGCAGGCGTGTCCAGCGGAGCCAGCTTGCTGACGGCGGCGACGGGCAACTCCACCGCGCCGAGGCGGTTGGTTACCTGGTCCAGAAGGCCGATGCGGATAAAAGACTCGCCTTTGACGGGCACGCTGATCTCCTGACGTAAGTTGATGCCGTTTTTCAGGATGGATGCGAGGCGGGAGGCGGGTATCTCAATCTTGGAATGGCTATTCTGCGAGTTGAGTAGGGCTCCGTCGGCATCGTAGACAAATATTTTGGTATCCAAGAGGCACTGGCGAACCCCGTTCGGGGCGGCAGTACAGGCGATCGCGCTGGCGGGAATGAAAAAGAGAACGGAGTAGCGCCGGTAGGGGCCGGTTGTCTTTGGTTCGGCTTGGTTGCCGGGTGCAAGGTTTGGATCGGTCGCGGCGGAGCTTGGCCTGACGCTGACACCGAAGACGATCTCGGTGGGTTCAGGGCCGCCCCGAAGCATGGCGGCGCGCAGGGGATCGTAGGGCGCTTGAGTGGCGGTCGAGTCCTTCGATTCGCCGCGGTGGACCGGTCCACGGGGATCGTCAGCGTAGTAGCCGCGGCGGTAGGCGAGGGTGAGCCCCTGCCGTTCAGTCTTGATCTGAATCTTGCGGTAGTCGCCCTTCCACTCGCGATTGGTGGGCGCATAGCTGAGCGTGTAGTAATTGGAGCCGGCTTCGACGGCTTTTTCAACGGCTTGCGCCAGGCCGTTGGTATTCACAAAGGCTTCTCCCCCGGTGGCTTCGGCCATCTGCCGCATCGTGGCATGCTCGTTGGCGGTTTGATTGAAGAAGTTCGCACTGGCTTTGCCGAAGGCGTTCGGGTTGTTGGCGAAGTTCTTGCCGGAGTTGGAAGCACTCATCATCGGCAAGGTCATCAGACCGCGGGCATCGATGGGATAGACAGCAACCTGGCCGCGGGTGAAAAGCTGCGTCGTCTCGCGAAACTCGTCTTCGGCTGAGGCGACAACGCTGAAGGGGTTCTGGAGATCTCCGTCGGGCATGATGTTGATGGGGAAGGAGCCGGAGAACCAGATGAGATTCTTGCGACCGGGCAGGCTGCTGAGATAGCGGCCAAGCTGATTGAGCGCCTCAAGGGTGTAGCGCGCGCGGAGTTGGAGTTGGAAGGATTGCTGCTCGGCCTCGAATAGCTGCAGGTTGGCAATCACCGTAGCGCCAGAGGGAGAGTTTCCAAAAGCTTCCGTGACCATGTCCAACATCGGATCGTCCGCGCCCGGCTGGTCTCCAGAGGCAGGATCGTTCATCAGTGGAGAACCTTTGGGAAGACCTTTCTTTCCGTTCAGCACGGCGCGAAGAAGTTCGGGGTCGGAGGTAAATCCCTGCAGAAGCCGAAGCTGCGTATTAAGGCCGAAGATGGCCATGCGCGTGCCGGGCCGGGCTTCTTTCAGGTACTTCAGCACCTGATCGTGGAGGACGGACTGATCCTGCATTGGAGTGTTGAGCGTGTCGAAGAGAAGGATGTTAAGAGCGCCGTTTGTGGGTGTAGGGGAGTAGTTAGTAAAGACGCCGGGCTCGAGCTTGGGCAGGGGAGGCAGGCTGGCAGCTTGGGCCGAGGTGTGCTCCTCAAAGCTCTTGATCGTCTGATCATGACCGTTCTCGATAATTGTGAAATCGGCAGCGGCGAGGCCGTGGACTGGGTTCTTCTTGGCATCGGCCACCACCACATCGACCACGACGAGGTCTGCCTCGGCATGGATGGTCGCGGCCGGTTGCTCCGTAGTGGACTGGCTGGCCGCGAGCGGCGGCCCGAAGAGTGAGGCAGCGATCATGCAGCCAAGAAATACACGTGACATTTGAGGCGTCTTTCCTCCGGCTCCATAGTAAATCGTCTCAATGAGGCCGAGGCCGGGATTGTTGCGGCTGAGGTTAAGGATCAAGAAGAGACTTTGGCTGGGTGCACCAGGTCTCGTTTTTGAGACTTGGGAGGTTTCTATCCGCGCGGTCATGATATTAGCTCGGTCAATAGAACAGGTATTTGCGCCAGCGGTCGTCGGCGCGGCCCAGCATGCGCATGATCTGGCGGCTGGTGTGGAGCGAGAAGGGGCGCGGCTCGCGCAGCAGAATCATGTCGTCGATCTCGTGCAACATGCGATTGCCTTTGTGGCGATTGCAGGCATGGCAGCAAGCCACTAGATTTTCCCAGGTGGAGCTGCCGCCTCGCGAGCGAGGCACCACGTGGTCCAGCGTGAGATCGCTGGGTGGCATGACCTCGCCGCAGTACTGGCAGGTGTTGCGGTCGCGCAGGAGGATGTTCTTTCTTGAGAGGGCACGGGTCTGGTAGGGGATGCGCCGATACTCAAGCAGGCGAATGACCGAGGGCATGGCGATGCGGCTTCGCTGGGCATGAAGTGTGAGGCCATGCTCCTCCTCAGTGCGCGCAATGCCCTTGAGCACCAGCACAAGGGCGCGGCGCGCGCCGCAGATGTTGATGGGCTCATACGAGGCGTTGAGCACCAGCACCGGCATCTGTAGCAGGTGTGCAGGCTGCACGGCGGCATAATCTCCGGAGTAAGCCGCGGCTTTGGCGATGGACTTCTGCTTGCGTGCATGAATCATGGCTTTTCCCAGCGACATCTCTTTCCCCCGTTAAAAAGATGGTTGGTCTTGCGATGAATAAATGCTTGCCGCCTGCACAGTTGCGGCAGGCGAGTCGATGAACGCGGCGGGAGTGTCGTCCGCGCCGTTAAAAAAAGCGCCGCTGCCAAGTTCATTGATCCGGCGCACTCTGGCCAGCGTGGCTACCCACACCGAGGCGGCGCCGGCCTTGACAAGGGCCAGTGCCGCGGCGCGGGCGGTTGCTCCGGTGGTAAGAATGTCATCAATGAGAAGGATGTGTTTTGAGTCGACAGCAGACGGATCGGAGACCGAAAAGGCGGCGCGCACATTCAATCGCCGCTCGCGGGGCGTAAGGCCCGCCTGGCTCTCGGTAGGGCGCAGCCGCATCAGCGTCTTCGGCGCCAGCGTCAGCCGCCAATCCGGATGGGAGTTGCGCAGAGAATCGAGGGCGTGAATGGCCAGCAGGCGGGCTTGGTTAAAGCCGCGCTCTGCGTTTTTGGACCGGTGCAGCGGTACAGGAACTACAAGCATCTCGGTGGGCGCCTCGGCTTTCAGCTGAGCGATGGCCTCGGCCAGCATCAGGCCCAGCCGCCGGGCCGCTGGCTGAAGCCCGCCGTACTTGAGCGCGTGAATCGCCTCCCTCATCCGGCCCTGGTAAAGTCCGTAGGCCACGGCTCGCACAAAGGGTGGCGGAGCCATGCGGCAGGCGCGGCAGAGGGAAGCCGGGCCTGAATCCGGGCTGAGTGCCGGTGAGGGTAGAGCGTCACCGCAGCGAGCGCACGCGGGACCGCTCAGGACTGGAAACTCCATCCAGCATGCATCGCAAATTGGCACAGAAGAGAGCCGCGGCAGAGGGGAGCCGCAGAGAGCACAGCAGGCGGGAAATAGGGCGCAACCTATGGCGTCTACCGGACTTCGCAGGACGCGGGCTACCGCGCGCCAACGGGAGATCTCCGATGGTGGAACGTCGCACGTCAGTGAACCGTAGTCCCTGCGGAAGACGCACCTCACTTGGGGCAAACGCAACTGATAACGCGCCGCCTTGGGGTCAGTATACCCGGAGCGGGCGCGCGAATCTATGAGGTCTCTTTAAAATGAGTGTCAATAACTAGCCACGATATAGCAATAAGCCGTTTGTTTAAAGCGTTATAGGTGTTTTGAAGGTTCAAAGTAGGCGACTCGTCAATTCCGGCGCAAAGGTTCAGAGTTTCGGCCTGATCTCATGGCTTCAACTGCGGAAACGCAGCCTTGCTGCCGGATCAGCCAGGTATCAGCCCTTGCGCATCGCCGAAGGCCGATCCTGCAAACTGGCACAACAAGCGAGTCCTCCTTATTCCAGTGCGATAATGGAGCTTGACTGATCGCGCTGCCGCATCGCCGCGCAAGCCGTATGAATCTGCCCAACTCCATCACGATGAGCCGGATCGTCATGATCCCGCTGCTGCTGTGGATTCTCTCCACGCACTTTCCCTGGCAGGCGCACGGAGAGCAAGAGATTCTGGCCTCGGTACTCTTCATTCTGGCCTCGATTACCGACGGACTGGACGGCTACCTGGCACGCCGGCGGTCGCAGGTCACCACCATGGGCATGCTGCTGGACCCTATCGCCGACAAGATCATGGTGACCAGCGCGCTTGTCGCCCTGGTGGCTTACAACCCGCATGTTGTCAAGGTCTGGATCGCGGTGGTCATCATCGGCCGCGAGTTCCTCATCAGCGGTTTGCGCTCTATTGCTTCGTCGGAGGGCTTCACCATTGAGGCCAGTGACCTGGGCAAGCTGAAGACGGTCACCCAGATTGTCTGCGTCGTCTCTGCCATTCTGGCCCACCGCTGGGACCGCTGGGAGTTCGGCGTTCTGGTGATTCCGGTCAACTGGATCGCCATCGCCGCCATCTACTTTACGGTGCTGGTCTCATCGATCTCGGCCATCGACTACTTTGTGGGATTCTGGAAGAAGATCGACCGTGCCAGCAAGGACCGGCGCAGCTCCTTTGTACTTACCCGCCGCAAGAGATCGAGCGTGTCCTGAGGAAGAAACCATGATGCAAGTTCAACAAAAAAGGCAGTCTAAAGAATTGTGCGAACCCAACCAAGCCGCAAAAACAAAGACGCGGCGAGGGTGGGGCACCCAGAGTTTCATCTCTCGCCGGCCTGCGAATCCGTGGGGGACTTAGGACAATATACGGCGCGCATCACGAAAAGGCCCCGGTCGCGGCCGGGGCCTTTTCGATTGAGGGCGGACGCGGCTTGCTAGGCCAGGGCGGGGAGCGGTTCCGGCGCCAGAATCGCAGGTTTCTCAGCGCTGACGGCGGCCTGAGTAGACGATGCAGCATTGGGCTGTGAATGGGCCGGTCGGGTCAGCTTGTGAACAAAATGGTAAGGCGGCCAGGGGCCGGAGAGCTGCATCTGGCACTCCCGTAGTTGTGCGCTGGTGGTTGCGTACTTGCTCTGGTAGCGTTCCACGTATTTGCGGTCGATCAGGTGGGCGATGTCCAGCACCATCTTTCCGCTTTCGGTGAGACGGCAGGTCACCTCTTCGTCCAGGGGAAGAAAGAGCCGGTGCATCTGGTAGCTCACCGCGCGCGCGCGCGTTTGCCGATCGCGCGTGCGAGATGCGTTCTCGCGCAAGCCGCTCAGGTAACCACGGCTGTCGCCTGCATGTGCCAGATGCTTTTCGAGCGCGCGCCCGCAGCAATCGTCCAAATAGACCTTCAAGTGCATCTCGGTCTTACCGCGCAGTTTGTCGATGTTGCCCAAAAACTGGCGTTGATTTGAGCGGATGGACTTGCGCAGGCTCTCGTCGTCGTTGAAGACCGTGCCGAAGCGGAAGGGAAGCACTGTGGAGCGGTGAAAACAATCTGCGACAACCCTGGCGTGGTCCACGCCCGATCTTTGGTTCAGGGGTTCCGCGGGGTTATGCTCGCTGACAAAAACCGCCAGTTCGCTGGTGGGATAAAGAAAGACCTGGTTGCCGCTTACACCGTGAAGCGATTCTACCGGAATGGGCTTGCGATGACGGGCAATGGAAGGAAAGGCTAATCTTTCACCAATGCAGTAGGCATACCATGCCATGACGAGATACTCCGCTTGCATGCGCTGGTCAGCGCCGCTCGTTGGTTAAGCTCTGTGAACCAGGGACCAATCGCATAGCGCGTATGAAGGTGCCTGGTAAAAAACAAGGTTACTCTGTGCCGAATGGTAACCCTTTGGAATTACGGCTGGCAACGATTCAAATTGCGAAGTTCAGGGGAGGAGCAATAATTCATCAACTCCGTATTCACATAAACAACATCTTGATTGACGGCATAAAACCATCTCAATTGGCAAAAACTGTTTGTTTTGAAATGCGAAATAACCTCTCGCGCAAACGCGATTGCAGCGATTCATGAACCGTGACAGCCATTTCGCGGCTGCGAATCAGGAACGCTGAAGCCCGCGCGCCGCTGCGCTGAGAACAAAAAATCAGAAACGTAAGGTGTTGATAGAAAGAAAAGGCACCTAAGCCTTTGGTAGCCCACCCTAGCCGCGAAAACAAAGACGCGGCGAGGGTGGGGCGCCCAGTTTCATTTTCCGCGTATCGGCGAAGCCGGCAGACGACTAAAAAAGAATGTGCTCGATGTGGAGATAAAGGGCCACGTTCGCGAGCACGGAAACGGCCAAGAGCGCAAGTCCCATGATCGCAAACCGATTCACCCTTCCGCGAACGGCCTCGATGCTGTCGAGGAGTTCCTCCTGCTCACGGGCGTTGCGGTCAACGGTCTCGCGCAGGGTCTCCACCTTATCCTCAACGCGCTTCAGCGCTGCATTCTGCTCCAGAAACTGATTGCGCAGAGCCCGGTGTTGCATCTGGAGTTCGGCGAGACTGTCTTCGAGGGGCTCAAGGTCCACCGGCGGCGGCGGGGGCATCTGCGGGTACGGGGAGAGTACATTCGAGACGGCAGTGCCGATGTTTCCGTCCAGAAGGGGCAGAATCCGCTGGACATAAGGTAGCGCCGCGCGCAAAGCGCTGGCGGCGCGTTGCAGGCCTGAAGGCCGCTCCGCTGGTGGCGCCGTCCTGGCCAGCGCGCGCTCTGGCGGATGAGGGGCACTCCTGAGGCGCTGCGAATCGTCCGAGGCCGCCGGAAAAGGGGATGGGCCCCGGAGTTCCGTCGGCAGCGGAGATCCTACCGCACGCATATGCGGCTCAACCCGGTTCGCCATCCGCCGGCCTGGCTCGTTGTATCCGTTCCCGCCATAACCCGTTGAATCGCCCATGACTTACCTCCCTATGCATTCTATAAGGGAATTGCGCGGGTTTGCGGATTTCCACAATGCAGATGTGCATTTGTCCCGCGCCCCGCCCATGCCGCAGCGGCGGAGGCGGTTCGTCCAGAACGATTTGAACAGACTGACCAGTGGCGAGGTCTGCGGTCGCGTATCCTCTTAGGCAGGAGAAGCGCATGAATCCAGCCCTTGCCCGTACTCTGCGCAGCCTGCAACGGAACATTCTGGCCGGCATCATTACCATCGGACCGTTGTTTGTTACTTACCTGGTCTTCAGTTTCCTTCTGGGCGTCCTGGCCAAGGCGAGTTTGCCCGCAATTTGGCTGCTGGCGGCCATCTTCCCAGGGGACTGGCTCGATCAGCCGTGGTTGCAATCCCTCCTGGCCGTGGGCCTCACCCTGGCTGTGCTTTATGTAGTGGGCCGCGTGACCTCGCAGGTGGTGGGCCGCCAGGCATTCAAGCTCTTTGAGGCCGCCCTGGATCGGCTGCCTGTGGTCGCCAAAATCTACGGCTCCGTGCGCCAGCTTCTTGACAGTATGATGATGAAAAAGGAGTCCAGCCAGCGCGTGGTGCTCATCGACTTCCCCGTCGAAGGCCAGAAGAGCATCGGATTCCTGACCCGCACGCTGACCGACGAAACCACCGGCGAACAGCTGGCTGCGGTCCTAGTGCCCCAGGCCATCAATCCGACCTCCGCCTTTTTGCAGATTATGCCCATTCACATGGTGACCGAGACCGACCTGAACATGGAGCAAGCCATGAGCATGATCATGACGGGCGGGGCGGTCGGGCCAAACGCGATCCGGTTTACCAAGCCCGCGCTTCCCGCCGAGGAGAGCGTTACGTTGCCTGGGCCCATGGCTTGACCCTGAATCCATCCATTATGAATGGCAAGCGCTACAAGGCCGCGTTCTGGTCGGGCGCATCGTCCGCAGCCAACTGTTCGCCCGCGTGCTCGCTTTCCTCGGCCACCTTGCGCAGGCTGACATGCTCGAAACGCGCCCAGATCAGGCCCACCGGCACAATGCCCAGGAAGGTAATCAACAGCATGGTGGCGGCGCCGGCGGTTGCGGTCTCCGGCGACAGGCTGAAGAGGTTCCTCAGGATCTCCTCCAGGGCGGCGATCTGGGTGAACCAGCCGAGGACTGGCAACTGAACGATGCTGGCCACGCCGCCGCCGACCATGAGCACCAAGCATTTGCCCAAGGTTACGGAGGCTCGTTGCGGGCCGCTGACAAAGGCTTCAGTTCCTTCCACATAGGCGAGCGTGATCAGCGCCCACATCACCAGCGACATGCCCAGAGTGAGCGCGAAATCGGCAGGCGTGCGCAGGGTGTTCAGGCCGGTGCGGAAGCTGCAAATCTTGGCTCCTGCGGCATGGCCCAGGCGCTTCGAGACCACACCGAGGGTACCCTCGAAGAACGAAGCCACAACACCCCCGGCCATACGCACGGCAACCAGAAACAACGCGCCCGCAATGGTGCCGGCCAGACCCCAATAGCCGAACTTTTTGAACAGCTCCGGGTGGGGAAGCGTTCCGGCCGGAGCCAGCAGCATGGCAGAGGAGAAGAACAGGCCCATCGAGCCGGCGTCGAAGAGACGCTCGACGATGTATACGGCAATCTGCGTACTGACCGGCAGGCCGGTCTTCTTGGCCACCAGATAAGGGCGCACCAAGTCCGCGATTCTGCCGATCAGCGCCACAGCCGTGAAGCCGATCACCTGCGTTCCCAGCAGAAAGAACGGGCCAACCTTCTTGTTGGGCTTGATGAGCAGAGCCCAGCGGGCGGCGCGAAAGATGTAGGCCAGGTAGATGCAGGCGACGGCAACCGCGATCCTGCGCCAGTCGGCCAGCTTGAACTGCTCGACAAAGATGTGCCAGTGGAAGGGATGTTTGTATTGTGCATAGATTCCCAGCGCGACCAGTGCAACCAGGACGACCAAACCCAGGACCAACTGTTTTTTCTTCAAGCGTTCTCCGTTCCGCGGCTATCGGCCATGATCAGTCTAAACTGTCGCGTTCCGGGGCGCGGATCGAGGATTTTGGGGGGAATTGCCAGAGTGTTCTTGCGCTTGCGTGATGGATTATCGCCCAAAGTGGGAAGATCCACGCCAAGCCGGCGCACCGATTCCCGGCAAACCGAGCCTCCGGAAGAGTGTGATTGCAGTCACTCGACAGCCTTACCATCGGATGATAGGCTTCGATTGACATTTCTGCGCCGTTCTGCGAGACCCAACTCCACTGGGACTGACCGCGATACGGCTCCAAAACCTTAGTCTGGGAGGACATGTGACCGCACAGTATTGGGTGTATTTCTTTTCGCTCGTCGTAGCTTTCTACTTCGCGCGCTTCGTCGTCGGTTCGGATATCGGCACTCTGGAGATGCAGAAGATCGCCGGGGCAATCAAGGAAGGCGCCGGGGTCTTCACCAAGCGCCATTTCAAGACCGTGGCGGCCCTTCTGGGCCTGCTGCTTCCCACATTCGCCCACGCGCAATCGGAACACGCGGGCGGAGGCGAAGCCAGCCTGATGCTGCCGGATCTATCGACTGTTAATCACTTCGGCCTGAGCGGGCCGGCACTATTGATGATCGGATTATTCTTCTGCGCTTGCGGCCTGTTGTTCGGCCTCACGATCTTTGTGCAGTTGAAGAACCTGCCGGTTCATAAGTCGATGCGCGAAATGTCCGAGCTGATCTATGAGACCTGCAAAACGTATCTTGTGACGCAGGGCAAGTTCATTCTTGTGCTCTGGATCTTCATCGCGGTCATTATTTCGATGTACTTCGGCTGGCTGGCGCCGGTGGGAAATGTTGCGGTTACCCTTCCCATTATCTTGTTATTCTCGCTCGTCGGCATCGCGGGCAGCTACGGGGTCGCGTGGTTCGGAATTCGCGTCAACACCTTTGCGAACTCGCGGGTGGCATTCGCTGGATTGCGCGGCAAACCGTATCCACTCTTTGCGATTCCGTTGAAGGCCGGCATGAGTATCGGCATGATGCTGATCTCGGTCGAGCTACTCATCATGCTGTGTATCCTTCTGTTCATTCCGGCTAATTACGCCGGACCCTGCTTTATCGGCTTCGCGATTGGCGAAAGCCTGGGCGCCGCGGCCCTGCGTATTGCCGGCGGCATCTTCACCAAGATCGCCGACATCGGCTCCGATCTTATGAAGATCGTCTTCAAGATCAAGGAAGATGATGCGCGCAACCCTGGCGTCATTGCCGACTGCACGGGCGACAACGCGGGCGACTCTGTTGGCCCGAGCGCCGACGGCTTCGAAACCTACGGCGTTACCGGCGTGGCCCTGATCACATTCATTCTGCTGGCCGTCAAGAACCCTTCGACGCAAGCGGAGCTGCTGGTATGGATCTTCGTCATGCGCGTGGCCATGCTGCTCTCCAGTTCGGCCGCCTATTTCCTTAATGGCTTCATTGCCAAGATGAAATACGCCGACTCCGATGAAATGGACTTTGAGGCGCCCTTGACCTCGCTGGTATGGATTACCTCCATCGTTTCCATCATCCTGTCCTTCATCGTTTCCTACCTGATGATCCCCACCCTCGGCGACGGAACGCTCTGGTGGAAGCTGGCTTCGATCATCTCGTGCGGAACCCTGGCGGGCGCGCTCATTCCCGAATTGGTCAAGGTCTTCACTTCAACCAACTCGGCCCACGTGCAGGAAGTCGTAACATCCGCTAAAGAAGGCGGAGCTTCTCTGGGCATCCTTTCAGGATTCGTGGCCGGCAATATGTCGGCCTACTGGCTGGGACTTAGCATGGTCGCGCTCATGGGATTGGGCTATTTCTTCAGCAGTATGGGTGGGTCCATGGATGCCATGATGCTTGCTCCCGCCGTCTTCGCCTTTGGCCTGGTCGCATTCGGCTTCCTGGGCATGGGACCGGTGACGATTGCCGTGGATTCCTACGGCCCGGTAACCGACAATGCTCAATCGATCTACGAGTTGTCGCTGATCGAAACGATCCCCGGCATCGAAGCTGAGTTGAAGAAGGATTACAACTTCGATGTGAAGTTCGAACGCGCGAAGTACCTACTGGAAGCCAACGATGGAGCCGGCAACACCTTCAAGGCTACGGCCAAGCCGGTGCTGATCGGCACGGCCGTCGTAGGCGCAACCACGATGACCTTCTCGATCATCATGACCCTGACCCATGGACTGACCGTGAACGTCGACAAACTCTCCTTGCTGCATGCGCCCTTCATGCTGGGCCTGATCTGCGGCGGGGCAATCATCTACTGGTTTACAGGCGCCTCCACGCAGGCGGTCAGCACTGGCGCTTACCGCGCGGTCGAGTTCATCAAGGCGAACATCAAGCTGGAAGGCGCAGAGAAGGCGTCGGTCAGTGACAGCAAGAAGGTGGTTGAGATCTGCACGAAGTACGCGCAGAAGGGTATGTTCAACATCTTCATCGCCGTCTTCTTCGCTACGCTCTCGTTCGCGTTCATGGAGCCGTTCCTGTTTATCGGCTACCTGTTCGGGCTGGCGATCTTCGGCCTGTATCAGGCGATCTTTATGGCCAATGCAGGCGGCGCTTGGGACAATGCGAAGAAGGTCGTAGAAGTCGACCTGAAACAGAAGGGAACACCTCTGCACGACGCGGTGGTGATCGGAGACACCGTAGGCGATCCGTTTAAGGACACCTCGTCGGTGGCAATGAACCCGATCATCAAGTTCGCCACCTTGTTCGGATTGCTCGCTGTCTCGCTTGCAGTGAATCTAACTGCGAAGAACCCAATGCTCGGACACGTGCTGACCGTCGCATTCTTCCTCGTGTCGATGTTCTTCGTGCGGAGATCGTTCTACGGAATGAGGATTGAGACCACAGTAAGCAAATGATTCCAATCATGTAAATCGACGAAAACGCCGCCTGGGAACGGGCGGCGTTTTCGTTGCGCGATAGGATGGCGCTCGCTTGCCTGAAAACCGATGCCCAATGTGCTCCGTGGCCGTTCGGCGCTGGGATGGTTGGCGCTCTTTGGCGCGATCTTTATTACCTTGTTGATCAATAGCGTGGCGGCCGATAACGTACGATATTTTTCACACATTTGAATCGAGTTTTATGCTTGAAGGTTGGTACAAGCAGGAGGAGCGAGACCTCTGCGGCAGGACTCGATCACCGACAGTATTGCGGCAACCTTCAGTCCGGCCTCCTTGTGGCCGAGATGGATCCAGTTGCGGCGGCCGAGCGCAATGGGGCGCATGGAGTTCTCGGCCAGGTTGTTCGATAACTCCAGTTTTGAATAGTCGAGGAATCGAGTTAGCTTGGTCCACAGCGCAAGTGTATAGTTGCACGCTTTAGCAGCCCGTGGTGAAAGTCAAGTTATGAAAGGGCGGCTTCAGCCATGCCGCAAATGCTTGAAAAGAAACGACGGGTTTCAGCCCAAGAGGAATGTTATTCGGTAATGTTGATTTTTGCCACAGGCTTAGCCTGCATTATTCATGAAGATCACAGACACGAAAGGCCCAATCTGCTACAAACATATTGATAAGACAGTGTTTGGATAGCAAGAAAGGGCCTTCGCTTGACCGAGGATAGCACAGCAGAGCGTT
>Ga0182014_10003508_pt1 | contig 18776 bp, 15 predicted proteins | sample 612S2DmetaG_FD_120489 | JGI IMG/M metagenome (GOLD analysis project Ga0182014, IMG submission 120489) | Permafrost microbial communities from Stordalen Mire, Sweden - 612S2D metaG | ecosystem: Environmental > Terrestrial > Soil > Wetlands > Permafrost | place: Sweden: Stordalen | collected... | reverse complement strand
TGGTACAACACCACCAGGCGTTGCTCCACGATCGGCAACGTCAGTCCCGTCAACTACGAATTAGCATTGCTCCAAGTAGCGAAGTCTGCTTAACCCAGTGTCTACTTTCCCTGGGGAGCCTCAATGTAAATGATTTGCCCTCCAGCAAACCCGTCGCGATTCAGATACTGACGCACGAAGTCACTGGTCACACAACGAAATCAGTCTGTTCCAAACTTCAGGTCATCAAACACAAGATTCTCACATAACCCTTGACTTGGACGTTTCCTAGGGAAAGTCTAGATTGTCTTCGGTCCTCTGTTGGACAAGAGGCCACGCGCCGTAAACAATTCGGAGACCGACCAAGTGTGCATCGAGCTTGGCCCAACCTATTCGGAGAGATCGATAAAGACGTAGTCCCCATCATCGCGAGGGACAGCTGACGGACTCCAAACACGTCCGCCCGGTCTGACACCCAAGGCTCCCTCGTAACGCGCAAAGATTCGCCCGCCGGTGTCGAGGTCCACTGCGATAACGTCGTGGGATTCGGGAAACTTGGGGTTGCCGAGGTTCTTGGCGACGGTCACCCAGGAATAGATGCATCCCCTCGTGGCTGAACTGACGGGCCGAACGTGAGGCTGGCCGCACATTGGGCAGCCGGGTAGCGGTGGCTGCCACCGTCGCCCGCAGCTCGTGCACTCATTCATGCTGATGGTGCCATCTATCGAAGTCATCGAAGTTCCTATCCGCGTGTGAGTACGACGGCAGATCCGTCCATCAATGTTCCTGAAGTGACCAGGGCAGTGCGTGCGTCGTGAACCTGGCGAACTCCGTTACCACCACGAAGCTGCAGGGTCGCCTCCGCAAGAGCATTCATTCCGTGGACATAACCCTCACAAAGCAATCCGCCGTTGGTGTTCACTGGGAGTCGTCCGGTGGGGCGAGTTTCGCCGGCCCGAATGAAAGCGCCCGACTCGCCTCGCTCAACGAATCCCAGCCCCTCGAGAGCGAACAGAACCGCACTGCTAAAGCAGTCGTAAATCTCGGCGACGTCAATATCGTCGGGGGTGAGCCCGGTCTTGGACCAAAGTCGATGCCGTAGAAAGTGCATGCAGTTCTTGGCGTAGTCGTCCCAAAGGAGGATATCGCCCATGTCCTGCCCCGAGCGAACGCCCCCGGTATAAGCTCCGCCGACGAGATAGGCGGGGGGATGAGGTGCGTCGGCAGCGCGCGCGTTCTCGGTGATTACGATAGCTATCGCGCCGTCGACCTCGCGCGTGCAGTCCGCAACGCGAAAAGGTGAGGCGATCATCGGACTTCTAAAGTAGTCATCGATGCCGAGTTCTTCGTGAATTATTGCACGTTCGTTATTTGATGCGTACCAGCGCTGCGCCATGACGACCGCGGCCAGGTCCTCCTCGGTAGCCCCGGTGTCGATCATGAAGCGGCGCGCCCACATGGCGACAACCGACGGGAACGCATCGAGGCCTACCGCCTGTCGGTAGGTCGCGGTATGGGGCTCGAGTCCAGGGAGCCGTTCGCGCCCAATTCGAATACCACTTCGACCATTAAGAGCGCGGAAGAGCACGACGGTGCGAGCCATGCCGGCACGAATAGCAGCATCTGCATTGAGGACCATATAGCACGGGGCTTGTCCACCAAGGTTCAAGTCGAGTAGATAGTCCACGCTTTCGCAGCCCAACGCGGTGGCGACAGCCTGGGTACGTACGGAGTCTCCTAGTGAATATGAGCCGATTCCGTCGATATCTCGCGCAGTGAGTCCGGCGTCGGCCATCGCGGTGCGGACGGCCGAGGTGGCAAGCTCTAGCACACTGAGGTTCGAGTTCGCGGTTAATGCTGTGTAACCGACGCCGATGATCGCGCTGCGTGTGTCCATGTTGTGGCCTATCGATAGGGAGCGTCTGGGGAACTATCCGTTTGGACCGGCCCGACAACGACGCGAAGGACTCGTGTTGAAAGCATCAGGCGGGCGCCTCTTCTGCCGACTGCATCTGCCATAACTGCTGCGCCTTCGGGTGATTCGAAGGCCCGGGTTGCGTCCTCCTCGGATGAGAACTCAAGTTCGGCTACGCCATCCCACTCGGTTTCACGCTCGAACCCGCGCGTCACCTCGTGCAAGACATAGGAGAGCAGACCTGGCATTCTTTGAGCGAGTTTAGCGTGCGTGTCAGACCACCAATGCATGAACTCGTCGTGAGTCTCTGCGGGTTCACGGCGAATCAGGATGAACAGTTTCATCGGCAACTCTCTTCAATAGGATCTCTTTGGCGCGAGGTCGAACGATCTTGTTCACCGAGTTTCGGGGGAACGCGGTTGTGGTAGCCACGTACTCGGGAATCTTGAAAAGCGGCGCCGCCTTGGCTTTCAAATAGCTTCGAACGCCGAAAACATCGATCGGCCGTCCGTCGGGCACTTCTAGAACGACACCGAGACGCTCCCCCAGACGAGAATCGGGCACACCGAGTGCAACAACGGCCGCGACACCAGGCATGTCAGACAGTGAAACCTCTACTTCATTCACGTCGATGTTTTCTCCGCCCCGGATCACAATGTCCTTCAGGCGTCCCGTGACGATGACCGACCCGTCATCCTGGAACTCGATGAGGTCACCCGTCATGAAAAAGCCAGTCTGGGATAACGACTCCGCGAGCGAATCCTGACCCAGATAGCCGAGGAACAATGAAGGACCACGACAGCCGGCCTCGCCAACGATGCCGGGAGCGGCCCGACTCCCGTCGGGCTCGAAGGCGACGAGATCTGTTCCGGGGAACGGCCTGCCTTCTGAGTACATCCGCACTTCAAGAGTGCTTCGAGCCGAGGTCGTGGTGTGACCGAGACACTCGGATAGGCCGAAGATGCGGCACACTGTGATGCCCAGCTGGTCGGCTCTTTCCACGGACGTCGGAGAAACGCGCGCCCCCCCAATGCACATCGTGAACGGGTGTCGCCGACTTGAGCGTTCTGCTGAATCCGTAAGGTCGTGGAGGTGGGTTGGCGTGCCCACAGTCCAAGTCGCGCCGCTCTCACGAATGAGGTTGTATGCACCATCGCCAGACCACTTTCCCTGATAGAGGACAAGATCTCTCGCGTGTGAGAGCGCGCTGTAGAGGCTGAAGGCCAATCCGCTGGCATGCGTGAGCGAGAGAAGACCGGCCACCGGCCCGTCCGCCGGTTCTGAGCAGCGCAACAGCTGATCCCCCGCGTAAGCGAGGGTATCGTAGCCATGCTGCACGCCCTTTGGCTCGCCCGTTGTGCCGGAAGTGAACGTCACAAATCGCGTTGGCGATGCCAAGTGCGCGCTGGATGCCGCCAACCGCGTCGGTGGAGATGCGGATCGCCTTGTCCACGAAATACGCGCGGTGTCGACCTCAACTTCGACCATTTGCACTTCACCGAACTCTGCCTCGGAGGCAAGATCGCGAATCTGCGCACCCGTCGCTATCACCGTCGTCGCACCAGATCGTCGCACAATCAACTCAAGTTCACGGGTTGACGCGCCTGGTGGCGATAGGAATACGCGCGAGTCCAGTGTACTAAGGGCCAGCAGGAGACCAAAGTCGTCCGCAGTTCCCGCTGTTACTTGAAGGACGATCCGCCCACCTGGAGCAAGACCGTGGTCCCCCAACTCCGCAGCAATTGCGTGGGCGCGACTGAGAACCTCCGCGAGTGTCTCAGTCCGGTGGGCAGTTATCACGCGCAGATCGTGTCGGCGAGCAACTGCATTGGCCGCAGTCTCGTCTAGACGAAGACCTGTCCAGTAGCCACTGGCACGGTATTCCGCCCACGAGCGTGAATCGGCAGCGCAGTCGTTCAATGTTCTACCGCCGCATCTCTGCGTTCGAGGAACTTCTGCAAGCCGCTGGAAGCGACGGTGTTGTCGCAAACATAGTCCGTCACAACCGCACGTTCGTGTGCCAATCCGGCGTCGAGCGGCGTATTCTCTGCGAGCGAAACAAGCTTCTTGACAGTCTCGATCGTGAGCGAGGGGGCTTTGATGATTCGCTCCATGATGCCAGCGGCATCAGCCACCAACTCTGTCGCCTGGCAGACGCGGTAAACGAGGCCGAGACGGTGCGCCTCATGTGCAGTGAGCGCATCTCCAGTCAGGAGCACAGCCCTCGCGGGACCAGGGCCGATCGCTCGAGGCAGGCGCTGTGTGCCTCCGCCGCCAGGCAACTGCCAGTACTTGACGTGGCCGTCGATGAGGACCGCGTCCTCTGACATGACCACGAGATCACAGGCCAACACGATTTCAAGCCCCCCGGCTACGCACACACCGTTAACGGCCGCTATCGACACGAGGCGCGATGTGGAAAGGAGGTCGTTGATTCGTCCCACGCATGCAAGGAACTCCGTGAAACCTGCCTTATCTTGATACAGGGTCACGTAACCCTTCAGATCACCACCAGCGGAGAAAGCGGGAGGGGCGCCAGTCAGGATCACGCCCCGAAGTCCATCATCAACCAGCGCCTCGAGCAGCAACTGTTCCAGCCGCTTCACCGTCGCGAAGTCCAATGGATTCATTTGCTCGGGTCGATTCAGGGTGAGCACCACGTAGTCGCCGGAGGCGGACGTTCGCCGATCCATCTGAATGAGGTTGTGCGCGGCTGGATCCACCACACCACCATACTCACTGCGAGCGCCGGTATCGATCGGTCGCGAGTTGACTCATTGAATAGCCTTCCCGTAGGCTTATTTGTTGCCTAATCCAAAATCTTCTCGTAGAGAAGAGATCTGTGAAGGTTGCGTTCTCGTCCACGCATCCTCGATTGAGCTAGTGATGACGAAGCCACGCGGTCACGAAGAAGATGGCCGCCGCCGTAAATGGGGATCGAAATCCGAAAAGGCGCTGTCTCTCGACTCTCTATTGGAATTTACCGGTTGGCACTCCGACCACCCACGTCACGCCCTCAAGGCGGCCAGCACTTTCAAGTTGGTTCGGCCGCGCCAACGTTGCGCGCCGCGCTACTAGGATCATTGCACGGTGGAGTCTGTGTTCGTGTGGACTCTATCCTTACTCGGCGGGCAAGCGCCTCGCACCGATGCTGAGGCGCGACGGGGACATGGACTTGAGCGACGCCACGCTGCTCGCCCTCATGAACGCCGTGACAATCGACCGTCACCCGAAGAGTGGGTCCACTGGGGACTGAAGGGGAGGAGCCACACCAAGCTTCGAACGCTCCTTATGTCCCAGATCCCCATCCACATCCCGGCCGAGTGGACCGAGGACCAACTCGGCTTCGCCGAGATCGACCCGGTGGGTCACGAAGGCGGCAACTCGACCGGGGAGTTTTGCTTCACACTGACCATGACCGATATCTGTACAGGTTGGACGGTGAATCACTTGTTGATGAGACAAGGCCGCGGTTTGGGTGCTCGAGGCCATTTACGAGGCCGCGAGGCACTTCCCCGTATGTTGTCCTCGGCATCGACTCGGATAGTGCCGAGTTCATCAACGCGCACTTCTTCGAGAACGCCAAAGCCGAAAGATCTCCTTGACGTGGTCGCGTTCGGACAACGCGAACGATGACGCCCACGTCAAATAGAACAACTGGACCCACGTGCGCCAGTTCGTGGGTTACCCGCGTTTTCGCACGACACGGGAGCTAGAACTCTTGAACCAGATCTGGGTGTCACCACCCGACATGTTGGCAACTCCTTGATATAGGCACAGGCCTCCGGAATTGTGTGTTTGACGACAGCTACAAACTGGAAGCTTGCATGTCGCTGCGTCATGCAAGTTGAATCATCCACGGATGGCGCCTGCTCGTCGAGCGGGCGAGGTTCCAGGGGATGCCCGTGGCTCAGTAGGCCAAGGCGATGGGGGTCTCAAGACCGTGCGCGTACCGCTGGGTGGCTCACTTTGACGCTGCGGGACTCGGGGGACTCGAGGACCGCTCGAGTCGGTCGCACCGCTCACCGCGTTGCACCGATCCAGCTACCGTGACCCGGATCATCGGAGTGCGTCGCTAACGCCGCCAAGGTCTGCCGCCGCCTAGTTGCGCCTTGGGGGTCCCGGCGCGGACCGTCTCGAGAATCCTAGGCCGTTAGGGGGTCCCGCGACTCAGTGAATTTGACCCGATGGCAGGGGGTGCTGCAGTGCAGATTCAGGGTCACACACCGCCGGTACGGACGCGAACGACCGGGCGAACTGGTGCACGTCGACGCGAAGTAGATCGGTCGGAACCCGTGGTCGGAGGATGGCAGGTTCACGGAGGCGGGACCAGGCCGGACACGAGACACAGCGCCGGCTACGACGATGTGCACTCGATGGTTGACGATCACAGCCGCCTCGCCTAATCAGAATTCCTCACCGACGAACGCGGTGCCACCTGCGTGGCCCTCAAGGGGCGGGGCATCGCGTGGGCCTCGTCGCTCGGCGTCAAAGTCGAGGACGTGATCATCAACAGCCACATGAGTTACCGCCAGAGTCGAGACGTGGCGTCAGTCCTCGAGGCACTCGGCGTTGGGCACCTCTACATCAGGGTGCTCCGCCCATGGCAGAACGTTCGATGGAGCGGTTCAACCGCACCCTCCAATTCGAGTGGGCCTAACGCCAGGTCTTTTCCAGCCACTAGGCGCGCACCGTTGCCTTCAGGCCTGGCTCTTGCGCCATAACTACGAGCGACCCCACGGTTCCATTGGAAGGCGGCCGCCGATTAGTCGCCTTTCACCAATTGTAAAGGCTGGGTGCATCTAGGTCTTCGACGCGCTCTTCCAGCTGTCTGCTGGCCTAGCGGCATTTCATCGAGAAGCACTGCCACGGCGCCAAGTGTTCGAAGCGACGACCGCGTATGCACCTCCTTCGAACGACTCTTCCTTCGAACGAGTCTTCGCCCAAGGCGCGACTTGTGACCTCGCCCGATCCGTCATGGGCGAGGCTTTCGCCGGGATCAATCCCGCCGTCCTCCCCGACCAGATCCAAGACTTCGCGGCAGTGCTGGAACGTAGTTCTCAACAAGGGTCTTGCCCCAATTCGACGGGTCGACAAGGCCTTTAGGCTGTCCCCTCCATCCGCGGATCAAGGCAAATCAAACACTCATCGCAAGGTCCTTCCTTCTCCGTAACCCGTTTGATGCTAACATCGGCGATCGCTCTAACCAGCGATTCAAAGTTGAGGTTGCCAATGACCCATCAGACCCCTGAAGTACTGCCGGTGACGTCCGGACTCGCGGCGTTCGTCGTGGCAACAAAGTTCGAGGACCTGCCGGCGATCGTTGTCGCGAAGACGCTCTCCTGTGTGCTGGACTGCGTCGGTGGCGCAACGGCGGCGTCGCAGATGCCGTGGATCCAGGTGGTGCGTGAGTACGCGATCGACACCAGCAAGATCGGCCCATGCTCGGTGATTGGGGGAGGAACCCTAATGGCCGAATTCGCCGCGCTTGCCAATGCGACAGCAAGTCATGGCATTGAACTCGACGACTATCACAGTGGCGCGCTCGCTCATCCCAGTTGCGTTGTGGTGCCCACTGCGCTTGCGATCGCTCAGGAGACAGGAGCCTCGGGAACGGATTTCATTACTGCATGCGCCATCGGGATCGAAACCATCGTGCGGCTAGGTTTGGCGTGTGCGCCGTCCATGGTGGTTGACCGCGGTTTCCACGAGACTTGTACCGAAGGAGTCTTTGGTGCCGCTGCTACCGCGGGATATCTCCTGGGCCTTGACCATGAGCATCAGGTGGCGGCATTCGGTATTGCTGGAAGCCATGCGTCAGGAACGCAAGAGTTCGGCCACTCGGGTGGAGAGGTGAAGAGGCTCCATGCGGGCCTCGGAGCGAGCGGAGGAATCCGGGGGGCAAAGCTCGCAGCCCGAGGTTTCACGGGTCCACGCCAGATCCTCGAAGGTGCCAATGGATTCTTCAAGGCGTTCGTTCCCGATCCGAAGCCTGAGCAGGTGCTAGATGGTCTGGGTGAGGTATGGCGGATGCTCGAGATTGGGGTGAAGCCCTACGCCAACTGCGCGCTGATTCATCCGGCGACCGACGCACTTGTCTCGATATTCGGCGCAGGCAATCTCAACGCCAATGACATTGCGAAGGTGGAGGTCGGTGTGGATCGACTCACTTTGGCTCACGTCGGCTCACTCCCTCTTTTGCCGCATGACATGAATGGCGCTCAGTTCAATCTGCCCTACTCCCTTGGCATGTTCATGGTGAGAGGAGGCAACAGCTTCGGGGACTATCTTCACTATCTCCGGAACGGTTTTAACGATCCCGAAGTTATGAAGGCGGGCGCCAAGGTGACCATGAGCATTCACCAGGATATCGACGATGCGTTTCCCGAGACTCTGAGCGCAAGGGTCAAGTTGACCACTACCAGTGGACAGATTTTCGAGCGCGTGGGGTTTGCCCGTGGTTCTTTTCAGCGTCCTCTGTCCGTCGAAGAGATTCGCGCCAAGTTCGATGGCCTGTTCGCAACCACCCCTTGGGGTGAAGCGTCCGAGAGGGTTGCTAAGGCGATTCTCGGATTGGCTGAAGCTGAATCGGTAAGAGGTATCTTGGAACCTATGGCCGAGCAGGCCAGTGTGGAGGTGAACTCATGAGTGGAGGACTGGAACACGCGGAAGGTGACCAGGTCTACGACGTCGTCGTCGTCGGATCGGGAATTGCTGGGTTGAGCGCCGCCCTGGCTGCAGCCGAGATAGGTGCCTCAGTTGTGGTTATCGAGCGCGCTACTGCCGCGGAGAGCGGTGGTAATACGCGGTACACCGAAGCCTTTCTTCGCATGAAGTCAATTGACGAACCCGCGGACGACCTTGTCGACGCCCTTCTGTCGGACTTTACGAGCCATGTGGATCCAAGCATTGTCCAGGAAATGCAGAACGAACGGGAAGGTTGGGGGATTCCAGCGCGTACAGGGAACGTTGTCGACCTGTCCGTCGTGGAGGCCCTAGCGACCAATGCCGGAGAAACCGTGGCGTGGTTGCACGAAATGGGGGTCACCTTCGCCGGATTACCGGTTCCATGCCTGACCACGTCGACCAGTCGGATCTCGCCGGTGGGTGGCGGCCTTGCGATGATTGAAGCTCTGGGCGCCAAGGCATTGAAGGTCGGCGTCCAATTCTTGTACGAGACGACGGCACGTTCGTTAGTTATGAATGGCGGACTGGTCACAGGCGTTCTCGTGAAGACGCTGAATGGTGAAGCCGAGATCCAGGGCAGTGTGGTCTTGGCGTGCGGAGGCTTTGAAGGCAATCCAGAGATGCTGGCTCGGTACACGGGCGGCCGAGCCATCACGAGTCGACCAGTAGCCCGTGGGAGCTACTACAACAAGGGTGAGGGAATCGAGATGGCCCTTGCTATCGGTGCCGCTGCCAGTGGCAACTTCTCGGAGTTCCATTCGGAACCCATCGATCCCAGGTCGGGTGCTCCGGAGCCTTCTATTTTTGCCTATCCCTACGGAATTCTAGTAAATCGGAACGGTCAGCGCTTCACGGACGAGGCGCCCGGTCCGGCGGACGCATGGTACGAGCGAATCTCGCGCACGATCAACCACCAAGACCGAGGCATTGCCTATTTGATTCTTGACCGGTCAGCTGAAGACGTTCCCAAACTCAAGGTAGGAATCCGAAGCGATCGTGAGCCAGTGGTGGCCGACACCATTGAGAATCTGGCGAAATTGCTTGAGATCCCAAGTCTCGAACTTCGTAAGACCGTTGACGAGTTCAACAACGCCTGCACGTCCGGGATTTTCGACGCGGATGAGCCTGATGGTCTCTGCACCGAAGGAATTTCGCCACCGAAGTCTAACTGGGCCCGACCAATTGCTAAAGGGCCCTTCATTGCGTATCCACTTATCGCTGCGATTGTGTTTACTTACGGAGGAATCCGCACAAACGAACACGCTGAGGTGATCGATAGTAATGGACGATCGATCGCGGGGCTCTATGCGGCCGGCGAGATAACGGGTCTCTACTACACCAACTACACAGGGGCAACCTCCGTACTTAGAGGAGCTGTGTTCGGGCGAATCGCCGGCCGCGAGGCTGCTCGCAATCCAGTTAAGAGGGCATAGCACGCGCTGAAGACGGCAATCGTGTTCGACCTAGATTAGCCTTGTGCGGATTCAATGACTTTTACTATATAGAGGAGAAGGACCGGAATGACTAAAAGCATCACCGAGCAGCTTGCCGAGCGTATGAGCGAGATGTCTTTTGATTCGCTGACCAAGGAAGTAATCGAGGAGGCGAAGTACCGACTCTTGGACATCATCGCCGTAACAGTGCCCGCATGGGAGCGAGAGAAGTCGGCGCAGATTGCCCGTGACTACGCGCAGATCTATGGCGCCGGCCTCGAGCAGGCGACCCTGATGAAGGTCGGCACACGCGTGACTGCACCGATGGCGGCGTTCGCCAACGGGGTGGCCGGGCATTCTTTGGAACTTGATGACGATCACAACACCATGGTGGGTCACCCTGGAATCCCGGTCGTTCCGGCCGTAATTGCTGCTGCAGAGCGGGCGAACGCGTCGGGGAGGGACCTCATTCTCGGTACCATCATTGGGTACGACGTTGTCATCCGAACTGCTCAGGCCGTGAAAGCAGGAGTGCTCCACCACACCGGCTTTCACCCGACCGGTACGAACGGCGTCTTTGGCGCCACGGCCGGAGTTTCGAAGATTATGGGACTAGATGTTCCTACGACAGTTAACGCTCTCGGCATCGCTGGCTCTCAATCTTCGGGCCTTATCCAGGCCGTTAATGAGGGTGTCATGACGAAACGCTTCCACGCCGGGTGGGCAGCGCACAATGGAGTGACCGCTGCCACCCTTGCGCAAATGGGCTTTACGGCGCCTCGCGAGGTTCTAGAGGGAGCTCACGGCTGGTACCACGCCTACGCGGGTGAAGGAACCTACGACCTCGACATCATTCTCAAAGATTGGGGCACTCTCTACGAGATTGAGAACACGGCTTGGAAGCCATACGCCTGCAATCGCTACAGCCACGGTCCAATCGATTGTGCCTTCGATATCCGTCGGCAGCTCGACGGTAAGGTCGATGTTAACGAGATTGAGTCTATTGAAGTCGGCACTTACCAAGAGGCGCTGGAATTCACTGCGGGACCCGAGAAGGTGGTTCCGCGTAATACGTTCGATGCGCAGTTCTCGACCTACTTCGCCGTAGCGGTCTCCATGCTTACTGGCCGCGCGCTCCTTGATGAGTTTTCCGAAGAGAAGATCGCGGATCCGGAAGTGCTTGCGCTGGCGAAAAAGGTCACCGTTGTGGCCGATCCTGAACTGCAGCCGCTCTACCCGAAACTGTATCCCGCGCGAATCATCATGACAATGCGCGATGGTCGGATATTGAAGGCGATGGTTCGCACTCCGAAGGGCGACCCGGAGTGGACCCTCACGCGCGACGAACTCTTGGAACGTTTCCGTACGCTCGCTGGGCGGGTCTACGCGAACGACCAGGTGGAAGAAATCATCAGCGTCGTGACGTCGCTCGAAGAACTTGAGCGGGTTCCTGACCTGCTTGCCCTGCTCGCACGCTAGTCCGAAGTTACGGGCGAGCTATCGCCTGATGCAAATGCTGAACAGGTGCTACGGCCAGTCTTGGGTCAAAAGATGTAGCCAAGAGAATACATGAGAGTCTTGAGAGTACTCGCTCGATCTTGGTTATGACTTGGCAAGGTGGCGAAATTCACGTCGCGCGAGTGGTGCACAAGTGGCTCCTCGGATCTAAGGGGGGAACCCATCCCAAGGGTGCTTCGCTGACACTGCCAGCCTGAACGGATGCCTCCAAAGCGCAACCTGCCCAGCCGACTTGAAACTGATCCGAAGAAGATGCTCGAGCGACTGGTCGGACTACCCGAGGTCACCGTGCTGGGGCTGTTCGCCGACGACGATCGAGTCGAGCTGCACATCGAGTCGATCGGCGTGCGACCAGGGTGTACGGTCTGCGGTGTGGCGGCCCAGGCGAAGGGTTGGCGCGAAATCGTATTGGTCGATCTGCAGTTCGCGGGAAAGCCCGCCGCCCTGCACTGGCACAAGCGACGGTGGCGCTGCGTCGAGGGGTTCTGTCCGAATGGCAGCTGGACCGAGCAGGATGATCGCATCGCCCACCCGCGGATGAAGTTGACCCGGCGCGCGGCGCTGCGAGCGACCGAGGACGTGGGCCGCAAGGGCCGCAGCGTCAACGAGGTGGCCGAGGAGCTCGGCTGCGACTGGCACACGATCAACGACGTCGTCGTCGCTTACGGCGAAGCACTGGTCGATCACCCGGGACGCTTCGGCGAGGTCCACGCCCTCGGCCTCGACGAGACGGCCTTCGTGCGCGCCGCCCCCTACCACCGCACCGAGTTCGTGACCTCGATCGTGGACGTGCAGCGCGGACAGCTCCTGGACCTGGTGCCCGGGCGCGGCGGTCCGGCGCCGCGAGAGTGGCTCATGTCCATGAGTGCGCAGTGGCGCGAGCGCGTCAGCTTCGCGACCCTCGATCTCTCGGGCGCCTACAAGGCCGTCCTCGACGCCTGCCTGCCCAGCGCCACCCAGGTGGCCGATCCCTTTCACGTGATCAAGCTGGCCAACGAGCGCATCGACGAGTGCCGCCGGCGCATCCAGAACGAGGTGCTGGGCCACCGCGGGCGCAAGGCCGACCCCCTCTACCGCGCCCGACGCCTGCTCACCATGGCCGAGCAGCGCCTGGGCGAAAAGGGACTCGAGAAGATGCGCGGGCTGCTGCGCGCCGGCGACCCCTACGGACAGGTCGCGGTCGCCTCGGAGGCCAAAGAAGCCGTCCGCGAACTCTACGGACACCAGGATCAGGCGCTCGCCCTCGAGTGGGTCGACGCGCTCTGCGAGGACTTGACCGACAAGATCCGTCCGCCCGAAGTGCGCTCGCTCGGGCGCACTCTCAAGCGCTGGCGTCTCGAGATCACCGCGTGGCACTCCTGTCACTTCACTAACGGGCCCACCGAGGCGATGATCAAGCGGATCAAGCGCGTCGCCTTCGGCTTCACCAACTTTCGCAATTACCGCGTGCGCGCCCTGCTCTATGCGGGCAAGCCCGACTGGTCACTGCTCGCCACCTTGGCGCCACTGGGCTGAACCCACCGGGGGCAACTCCTCATCCCACGTGTCGGTCTCGCAACGATGATTCGGGCAACGCCACCGCTTCACGTGCCATTCGAAGACGACTTCTCGCGCGAAGATCGGTTCGTCCGCGACGTCGCGTGTCGGTCGGTCGAACAACTCGGCCGGTGTGGCGCACTGGGGACACACCGCTTCGTTAGTGATGGTCTCGACCACCGCCCGCAACACCTTGACTTCGTCATCGATTCCAATAACGTGCACGCCACGAACCCCGAGCATCGTCTCCATCATCTCTTGGGGACTCTGCTTGCCCAGATCTGAATGCTTTCGCTGTCGCGCCATGGACAGAGTCTCGCGCGCACGCGATCATCGAGCGAGAACGCTCGGGCCAGACCCTGTTGCCCCTTCAAATCCGAAGTGCCGCACAAGTACGAGACCAAGGATGGCGAGCGTCGCGAGTCGGTGTCGCACCTACTGCGGCAACGGGCAAGATTCGTCATGAGACGTTGGGTAACGTCTCGGCGCTGCCGGAAGGGGCCCACAACGCCCTGCGCGCGACGCTCGCGGGCGACACGTTGGTGGCGGTCGGCGAGGGACTTGAACTCACCCGTTCTCTGCCCATGGTCACCTGGCCACGTTGTCGGTGATGGCGAATCGACTCGGCCTGCCCGATCTGTTGGGACCGGCGTGCCATGGGCGATCAATCGCCTACGCGCTCGTCCTCGCTCGCGTGGTGCACTCGCGTCCGAAGCTCGCGACCACCATGTGGTGTCGTGACACCACGCTCGCGAGGGGCCTCGGATTAGAAGGCGTCACCACCGACGAAGTCTACGTAGCCATGGACTGGCTGGGTGGTCGACAGCAGGGGATCGAAGCATCGCTCGCCCAGCGCCTCCTAGGGACTCAAGCCAACCCCTCGGGGCTCGCCTACTTCGCGACCTTTCCTCGTCGTGGGTGGAGGGCACCAAGAACGAACTGGCGGGCCCTGGGCTACTCGCGCGACAAGAAGCGTGGCCTCGCCCAGATCGAGTACGGACTCCTGACCGACCAGGCCGGGCGACCGGTCGGCATCGAGGTCTATGTCGGCAACATCGCAGACTTCCCTTCATCTCGATCATCGAGGCGGTGCGCACCCATTTTCACTTCACCCGTCTCACCATGGTGGGCGACCGAGGGATGATCACCTCGGCGCGCATCAGGGCCCTGCGCGAGGACACCACACTCGAGTGGCTGACCCGTCTGCACGGGCCCCAGATCGCTCAACTGGCGAGCGACTTTGCATCTGTCGCTCTTCGACGAAAGAGACCTGGCTGAGTTCACCCACCCCAACTACCCGAACGAGCGCCTCGTCGCCCGTCGCAATCCGTTGTTGGCGACAGAGCGCACGCGCCAAGCGCAATGAACTGCTAGCCGTCACCGAAGCCTTCCTCGCCCCAATTGCCGCTTCCGTTAAGAGCGGTCACCTGGGCGCCGGGCCAGATCGAACCTCGCCTGGGCATGGTGATCAATAAGTGGAAGATGGTCAAACACTTGGAGGTTTCGATCACCGACACTACGCTCGTGGTCGCGAGGCGCCACGCGTTGATCGACGCCGAAGCGGCCGTTGACGGCATCTACGCACTGCACACCACCCTTTGAGACGAGCAGATGGACGCTCCCGGCGCCGTCAGTGTCTTTAGGGACATCGCCAACGTGGAACGCGGCTTTCGCCACGTCAAGGTCGACGACCTCTCGCTTCGTCCGATTCACCACTGCCTCGAGGCTGGGGTGCACGCTCACATGTTCATCTGCATGTTGGCGCCCTACCTCGTTTGGCACCTGTGTGAAGTACTCGCGCCACTCACCTTCACTGACGAACACCCGCCGACCCGTGACAACCCAGTGACCCCGGCAATTCGTTCTGCATCGGCGTCGAAGAAGGCCGCCGCCAAGCGCAACGGTGCCGACGAAGAGGTCCGCGGGTTCTGCGAACTCCTGGACCACTTCGCCACGCTCACCCGCAATACCGTGGCGGTGACCACTGACAAGGCCAGCACATTCGAGTTGTCGCGAGGGATTAAATTTTCCAGCGCGGCGAGGTCGCGCGCCGAGACCCTACGCGCAACCGCACAGGCAAACCACTTAGCGCCCCGATCGCGACGGCAGGTCTTGGTCCGCGGGCCTGTCTATGGTGAGGGATCGAACTCGATTTCGAGCGATGTGAGGCCCCTAAAGTGGAAGTGCTTGCTCCACTCTTCGTCGAAGTCTTCCTTAAGTCGAAGGTTCGAGAGCGCAGGAAGAAGAATCTGAAGAGCAACTTTACACTCCAAGAGAGCGAGTTGGGACCCAACGCAAAAGTGCACTCCAAATCCAAATGACAGGTGGCTCTTCACGTTTGCCCGGTGGAGATCGAACACGCTCGGATCGTCGAAAATTCGACCGTCGCGATTCGCCGCTGAGATAAGAAAATGTACGCGATCCCCGGCATTAAGTTCTGACCCCGCCACCATTGTGCGCGTAGTCGTTGTTCGATAGCGACCAGTCACCGGTGGTGAAAAGCGAAGCGTCTCGTGAATGAATCTCTCATGCAGGCTTTTGTCGTCACGCAACTCATCAGCCATACCAGGATTCTTCGCCAGGATGAGAAACATGGATCCAAGCAGGCTGGTTGTCGTTTCGTGTCCCGCAACGACAATCTGGAGCAGGATGCTCAGTAGTTCGAGATCGGAGAAACGAGTCCCGTCCGGTCGGGTCGCATCAATCAGGTCGGACACAAGGTCGTCGCGTAGATTACGCCGGCGATCGTCGATGATGCTTTGGATGAATAGCTGCGTATCGCGCCGAACTTCCGCAACGCTGATCTGTTCTTCTTCCGTGAGTTTGGCCGATTGTGCGAGAGCTAAGATGTCCGCCCACGCCTCGAACTGACCGTGCATCGCAGGCGGTATGCCCAGCAATTCCTCGAGAACCGTAATAGGTAGCGGCCCTGCGAACTGGTCGATGAACTCAACTTCGCCGCGTTGCTTGAACTTGTTCAATAGTCCGAATGCCAAGTCCACAACACGCGGTTCCATTTGCTGGATTCGACTCACCGACAATGCACGCTGGATAGGACGCCTGTCGTTAGTATGTGTTGGCGGATCGTCGAGGACCAACTTGGGTGGCAGAACGGGGCAAGTGGACAAGACTTCGCGAGCTGATGGGCAAAATTCTGGGGTCGCAGCGGTCCCAGTCCCTGGCGTTTTCGACGAGAATGTCTCGAACTCAGAAATGCCTCTGCGAACTTCAGCATATGGAGCAACAACCCAGAGGTCGTAGGTGTCGCTCCTGCTGACGGGACACTCATCGAGAAGTGCAGCGATAACGGGGTACGGGTCGCGGTTCTGATCCGGGCGGAGCGGGTCGTACTCTCGTGAAGTAGACGAGGCGCTCGAATCAGACTTCATCAGCCTTCAGGCCTTCTCGTAGGGCGTACATGATGCCCCGAGAGGCGAGCGCGCCTGAGGCGTGCACTTCCCGCACGCCCAAATTCGGCCAGCCGAAGCGCTTGCACCGCTGTTCGGGGTCAGCAATAGCGAGTCCTCACGGTGGCGAGGCCTCGCAGTGGCGAGTGCTGTACGCTTGTCGCGACATCGCGCCAGTTGCGGCTTGGCAATCCGCCTACAAAACGCTGCCCGTGCCAGGTGCACATCGACTACTCCTTCGGATCGAACCCGGCGGGCAACGCAACGGACTTGAGCTCGAGATAACTTTCGAATCCCTCGCGACCGGATTCACGACCGAGCCCAGACTTTTTGCACCCGCCAAACGGTCCGCCCCCTCCGCCAAGTGGCCCTTCGTTAATGATGCACGAACCGGTCTTCATTTGCGCGGCGACCTCGATTCCTCTGTCGAGGTCGGACGTGTACACCGCGCCTCCCAGCCCGTATTGGGTGTCGTTCGCAATCGACACTGCTTGCTCCACGTCGTCGTAATCGAACAAACAGACTACCGGCCCGAAGATCTCTTCTTGCGCAATGCGCATTGAATTGTCCACCTCGGCGAAGATGGTTGGCTCGACGTACCAACCTGTTGGTAGGTCCTTCGGGCGCCCGCCACCCAAGATGATCTTGGCGCCTTGTTCCAAACCGGACTTGATGTATCCCTCGACTCGCTCACGTTGACGCTCCGCGACAAGTGGCCCGACGGTCGTTATCGGATCATGCGGATCACCTACCTTCAACTGGCTGATCTCGTCCACGAGTCGGTCACGCAACTCTGCTGAGCGACTGCGTGGGACCAGGATACGGGTAGTATTGACGCACACTTGCCCAGAGTTTTGCAACGAGTTACTGATCAAGCTAGGCATTATGCGATCGAGATCAGCGTCCTCCATCACAATGGCTGCCGACTTTCCGCCCAGCTCGAGTGTGGCGTTTTTAATTTGTTGGCCACACAAGGCCGCGACTTTCGCGCCAGCTGCGGTGCTACCGGTAAACGAAACCCTGTCCACGCCGGGATGCCCCACTAGGTATTCACCAATCTCGCGGCCACCAGGCACCAAATTGAAGACGCCGGGTGGCAGGCCCACAGCGATGGCGGCATCCGCCATCAGGTAGGCGGACAGGGGCGATTCGGGCGCTGGCTTGAGAACAATGGGACAACCAGTGAGTAAGGACGGCACCACTTTGGTCAGAGCATTCACGATCGGTGCATTCCAGGGAATGATGCCGGCGACGACACCGACGGGTTCCCGGTAGACAACAACTTTGCCCATGTAACCCTCGAGCACTTCCTTAACCGGGATGCTGGCTGCTACGTCAATATCATGCTGGATCAAGGTCAACCAATATCCTGTAACCGCCGATATCCACGAGTAGGGTGCGCCCATCTCGTCAACCTGCAGATGACACGCGTATTCGAGTTGCGAAAGGAGCGAATTCGCTATCTCTAGAATGTATGCGCCACGCTCGAGCACACTCAATTTCGGCCACACACCTGTCTCGAGCGCGCCGCGCGCGGCAGAGACGGCGGCGTCCATATCAGCAGCGGTAGCGACAGGAACGTGTCCGATCACTTGTTCCGTGGTTGGCGAAATTACATTCAGGATGTCGTTCCCGGCAGGGCGGGCCCATTCGCCGTTAATGAAGAATTCATTGCGTGTATACATTCCCCCACCTGTCTTCCGAACTTGCGATGAAGTTGGGACTCATTAGACTTTGTTCTAGTATTGGTCAGGATAACAGTCTGTGTCAAGAGTGATTGGTCTTGCGAATCGTTACCTTCGAGGGGATTCAGTGGGTCTCTTCTGGCAGGGCAGGATTTCGGTCAAGTTGAGACCGCAGAGGATGCGGACAGCATCGTCGCACAGTCTGGTGATGCAACGTCACTACTTGGATCGATTGAAGCTACGGTCGGTATTGTTGCTGCCAAATTCGGTGTCGGAGCCACAGATGCGGGCGCCCATAGGTTTGACTTCCGGCCTCATGTTAGGCAAATTGGCCTGCGTCGTCTAACTTTCCCCGGGCGATCGGCGAGGTCGAACGTCGGGGTCTTCCTCGATCGGATCCTCCGGGTCCTCCAAGACCACTTCTCAGTAATTCATTGCGCACACTGACTAGAGATGGGAGGATCGACCCGTTCGATTGAAGCATGATCGTTGAGATGTGAGGCTCCCCAGGGAAAGTAGACACTGGGTTAAGCAGACTTCGCTACTTGGAGCAATGCTAATTCGTAGTTGACGGGACTGACGTTGCCGATCGTGGAGCAACGCCTGGTGGTGTTGT
>Ga0182014_10003506_pt1 | contig 18788 bp, 17 predicted proteins | sample 612S2DmetaG_FD_120489 | JGI IMG/M metagenome (GOLD analysis project Ga0182014, IMG submission 120489) | Permafrost microbial communities from Stordalen Mire, Sweden - 612S2D metaG | ecosystem: Environmental > Terrestrial > Soil > Wetlands > Permafrost | place: Sweden: Stordalen | collected... | reverse complement strand
CTGCGCTTGAGCCCGCGACTGTGGTTGAGCATGCTGCTGCGGCTGCGCTTGAGCCCGCGACTGTGGTTGAGCATGCTGCTGCGGCTGCGACTGGGCACGTTGTTGCTGTGGTTGGGCAACAGTGCGAGCAGGAATCACTGGAGCGATCGGCTTGCCTGCATGGATGGGCTTCATCGCTGCAAGAACGGCCGGATGTCCGTGGTTGACGGAGGCAAACTGCTGGCGGTTCTGTGCTGCCTCCTGCTGGTGCTGTAACTGCGTGGTCATTGGAGGAACACGCTGCCCGCGCATAGCGGCGGTTTCCGCCGGCAGAGGCCTGCGAGTGATGCCTCCCGGGCCGTTATAGCTGGTGCGATTATTCGTGGTGTTGCTGATATTGCGGTTATATACGTTAACGTTGGTGATGTTCACATGGTTGACGGAACGGTTATAGTTGAAACGACCGCGGTCCCAGTACCCGCCCTGATAGCCGGTGCCGCCGTAGCCGAATCCATAGTTAATGCCGCCGTAATAGCCGACATATTGACCCCAGGAGCCGTAGTTGTAGCGATACATACCGCCGACAAATCCCCAATATCCGGGCGTCCACAGATAGCCCACTTCAGGCGGCAGTGCCCAGACGCCGGGCACCCAGTAGTAGCCCTGACGAGTGTAACTCCAATATCCGGGTGTCCACAGATAACCATCGCCGGGGCATTCAGGCTGCGAATATTCCGGCAGTGCTGGTGGGGGTTGTTGTGCCTGAAGCACCGGCTGGCCGTAGCTCGTATCCTGGTAGCTGGCGTTGGAGTCGTCATTGGAATAATTTTGGTTCTGTGAGCCCTGCTGCATCGCTGAACCTGAAGAACTCTGCTGCGGCGGTGCAGGCTGTTGCTGATCATTGGTACTGGTCGTCTGGGTCCCGTTCGTGGGGGCCAGGTTGTCGGTCTGCGCCGTTGGACTCTGGGCGTTGGCGTCCGGGACGTCGTTATTCTTACACCCTGCAACTCCAAGCGTCAGTACGATGGATGCGGCTGCTAAAACGATAAGAAAAGATGCTTTGCTCGACATGTTCCCTCCTGAAGCAGGTACCGGGAGAAAAACTTCACTTGGTGAGTTTCTCATCCCGGAATCTTTCAGGTCTGAGCAAAACTGAACAGTCCCACGGGCGTCTTGAAGAGGCCTAACCTTAATAACCAATGTGGAAGAGGCCGATTGGGCATTCTCATAAACTCTAGCTGTTTGCGCATCTGTGTTTTTGAGGGACAGTACTACTACAGGAACGCTTACTGGCGTTACTGTGTTTGAACGACTTTCCGTGGTCGGTGATTCTCTTCGGGCTGGCATGAGGGTTAAACTTCTCTTAGTCTTTTGGTCCAATCAATAGCAGGAAACGCGTGGTGGTATTTCTTGGGCCGATTGATAGACAGGGCGATTGCGAAGCATCCGGCCAGTAGCCCAGATGTAGGGCGTTAGCCCTTGCTGCCTAGAGCCTGTTATTAACTTGGGTAATAATATACTTGACTCAGCAACCTTTTTGAGCTATTCTGCTTCCAAGTAGTTATGAGCAGAAAGCCATGACTGAGCCAAAGACACTTCAGGAAGCAATTCAACACTTCAGCGATCAGGACACCTGTATCCACCACATGGCAGTTAAGCGTTGGCCTGATGGAATAGTGCTCTGTCCGACTTGCGGAAGCGCCGATGTGCGGTTCATGGCGGGCCGCCATATCTGGGAGTGCAAAGCTAAGCACTCGAAGCGGCAATTCAGCGTCAAGGTTGGCACCGTCATGGAAGACAGCCCCATCGGGCTGGATAAGTGGATGTGTGCTTTCTGGATGCTTGCCAATTGCAAGAATGGTGTTTCCTCTTACGAGATTCACCGCGCGATTGGAGTGACCCAAAAGTCTGCATGGTTCATGTTGCACCGCATCCGGCTTGCCATGAAAACGGCTCCATGATGAAGGTCGGCGGAAGCGGAGCGCCCGTTGAGGTTGACGAGACTTTCATCGGCGGCAAGGCTAAGAATATGCACCCCGACAAGCGTAAGCTTCGCATCACTCGCCGTGGAGCGCATGATAAGACCATCGTTTTTGGAATCCTTGAGCGCGGCGGACGAGTTCACGCTACAACTTTCCCCAACCGCACTTCTCGCACCGTTGCTCCGATCCTGAAAGCGCACATCGAGGACGGCTGCGAGGTTATGACCGACGAAATGACCGGATACAACAAACTGCGTGACACCTACGTGCTTCAGGTGGTCAACCATGCTATCGAGTACGTCAGCGGGAAGGTTCATACCAACGGAATCGAGAACTTCTGGTCGCTGCTGAAACGCGGATTGAATGGTACCTATGTTGCCGTCGAGCCGTTCCATCTTGACCGTTACCTTGATGAGCAGATGTTCCGTTTCATTAACCGCGCGACTAAGAAGCAGAACGTGACTGATGCCGCCCGCTTCGATAAAGTTCTCTCGCAAGTAGTCGAAAAGCGACTCACCTATGCGGAAGTTATTGGCAAGACGGAAGAAGCGGCCTTCTAATCCTTATCGCCTTTTACGCGGCCCGAAGCGGAAGTCTTAGATTTCCGCTTCTTTTTTTTCTTTGCCTCTTTTTCTGCGTCTAGCTTAGCCTTTATTTCGCTGTGTGGAACCTTTAATAGTTCTGTCAGTAGATCATCAAACTTTTTGTACTCGTCGCTACTGCCATTGTGCGTCATGCCATAGCAGCCTTAGATTGCTTTGTTGGCGAATACATCTTCACCAGTTTGCGTTGTAATTCCTCCCCTGTCTTCGGGTTCTTACCAGCCTCATCATTGCCGCCATTTCGCTTATAGATTCGCTTTACCATTTGCAGACACTGTGTTCTCATAAAATCATCCGTCAATAGAGAAAGATCAACCTTTAATAGTTCACCGGGGGGGCAATGAGCATTCTTCGTCATGGTGCAGGCAGCAGCCCGCGCCATGTAGTAAAGGAGATTCCGCCGAGACTCATTATCCAGATGTAATTCTGGTAGATTCAAAAACTGATCTACCCGCTTTATAATCTGCCAGCATCGCAAGTAAATCTCGAAGTCATATGGGCGAAACTTTGCCACATCTGAACTCATCTGCTTGCTGTCGTCATACTCATCGTGACCAAAAATTTCATAACGCTTATCCTTCTGGTTTATGTAATCTCTCGGTCTACCCTTGGCGGCGTCGGGGCGTCCAACCATGATCGCCACGACGGCCTGAACAAGTGAGAGCGCACTTACGATTTTAGAGATCGGCTTCCTCTTATCGCGCCAATATCCTTTGCGTCTCTCATAAAACAACCCCTTATCCTGAAAAAATACTTCTAATTGCTTGTGAATTCTAAAGGTTGTATATAACGCCTCGGCTGGCATTGGGTTCTGGTTGTTAGTTGGCCATCGGAAACCTTTCAGATATGGGGCTCACGCTACACCCCCATCCTGAACTTTGGGGAGTCCTGAGTCAAGTATATTATTACCCGGGCTTCCGAGGTGTGTAACCTGCGGTTGGACGATGTTGACCTCAAGAATGGCAGCATCATCGTGGAAAGACTCAAAGGCTCGCTATGCACCACCCAGGCCGTCACCGAGCATCGTGGAGAGCCGCTCTTGAACGAGCACCGGGCACTCCGGGAATGGCGACAGCAGCGGCCAGATGACGGCTCCGATTTACTATTCACCAGTCAGAAGGGTGGACGGCTTGATCGTTCACAATTCTTTCGGCTGTTCCAGGCGATTGCCAGTGAAGCCGGTTTGCCAGCAGAAAAGCAGCATCCACACGCTTTGAAGCATTCGATCGCCAGTCACCTGGTTTCCGCCAATGTAAACCTCGCTTGGTGAAACAGCAGCTGGGCCACAAATCGATTGCCTCCACGATGCGCTACATCACGACGAGCGATCAGCAAGCCTCGAAAGCCACCGCAAACGCCCTGATGGAGATTTTCTGAGTTGTAGGGCGGGTCAGCACTCTGAATGCTATTAGGTGCAGAGGTGAGTGTCTGCTCAATATTGCTCAAATAGTCGAACCGTCGGGCGGGTACCACTCGTGAGCGGTTTTGCAAGCGCCAAGCTGCATCTGCAAACGAAAAGCGGTGCGATACCGTAGTGTTTTGGCTTTGTCGCGTAATCGATAGTGTTCCTCGTCATCGATCCGCTTTTCGAGTCGACACGCGAGAGCCAAATCTGCGCCAACTTGATACCCCCTGGTGCCTGCCTCCCTCAGATCAGTTCCACCGTCTGGTGAGGAGCGCATTGCGGTCTGCTCGGCGCGGATCCGTGCCGATGACGGTATAGGGCATCCTCGAGAGCCCCCGGGAAGGGGGCGACTTCCTGGCAGATTTCATCGTCAGAGCGCGTGGCAAGGATCTGCGGCATTGCGACTTGATCTCCCGCCAAAGTGATCAATTGTGAACAGATTCGATGCCGTCAACAATGCGTTAATCGTCACGTGGAGCTCCAAAATGGAAACCGTTCGTGTATCGTCGGCCATTCGGAGACCCAAAACGGAAATCCTGGAGGGGTAATATGTCTCTAAACATGAAAGCAGTATGGATCAGGGTTGTCTTCGTCCTACTGATGACGGGGATGGCAGGATTGTGCCTGGTGCCCCGAGCTTCCGCAGCCGATCACGGCAACATTAAGAATGTGCAGGAGACTCTGCGCGACAAGGGCTACGACCCCGGGCCGATCGATGGTGTCATGGGTTCCCAAACCCGAAAGGCGATCAGCCAATATCAGAAGTCGGAGAACATACCGGTCACGGGACACCTTGATACCCAAACAGCAGGCAGACTGGGAGTGGGGCAGGAGTCTGTCGGAGGCGATTTCAAAAGCGCGGGCAAAGATGTGGGAAGGGGCGGCGAAGGAGTCGGCCACGAGATGAAGGAAGGTAAACCCATCGCAGCAGGTAAAGATCTGGGTAAGGGCGTGGGCAAGGGGGGCAAGAAGGTCGGTGAGGGAGTCAAGGAAGCTGCTTCTCCCCGCAGTGATAGCAGTGACCCCGAAAAGAAGTAGTAGGCTGAGAAACCGAACAACCCGCAACATGGTTCTCAGAATTTTAAACCCAGCGCCCGCGTCGTAAACTCGACCAGCGGCTGCATTGTCCGGCATGTGGTAACGAACTCACCCCGTGGCGTAGAGGCGAAATGGGCGTACAATCTTTACCGTTTTCGAAATCGAAAGGGAAATCCAGATGAACACGAAAAACCAAACCACGGGTGACGTGCCACGAATTTCGCGAATCCTTGTCGCAATAGATTTCTCGCCTCATGCCAGCAATGCGCTGAAATGGGCACAGTCTCTCGCTGACACGCTCGGGGCGAAGCTGATTTTGCTGCACGTCGTCGACGTGTTTAGCTTGGCGGCGTCAGGTGGCGCGGCGGCTGGTATTGATTCGAGCCATATATTGCGCGAGGAGGCTGATAAGTGCATGGGGGAGTTGAAGGTGCTGATCCCCGATGCTCAGATTGTCGTTCGTGAAGCTTCACCACCTGCCGCGATTGTAGATGTCGCCCTGGAACTGAATTGCCAAATGATCGTAATGGGAACCCACGGTCACTCGGGATTGGAGCATCTGCTTTTGGGTAGCGTTGCCGAGTACGTCGTGAGGCACAGCAAAATCCCCGTGCTTACTGTCCGTGGGAATTGATTCTCGTGAAAACGCCGGGGAGGCGAATTCAAAAAGCAAACGGCGCCCGCCGTATTATGTGGGGTGAGGATGCAGCCAGTCCGTATTGCCCAAACAGCGGTGTGCAGGAGCTTAATTGCCGTCAGGCGGCAATCGCCATAAAGAGTCCGGCGAAACGAGAGCGGCGTCCGACAGCACCGCATGTTCCAGTAATCGTGCTGCGCTTACTTGCCGCCACCGCCTTGGTTGGCGCAGCTTGCGGATTCGATAGTCTCGTGGATCGTAAAGGAGTCCGATGAGACCTTCCTGGTATTGCGTGACCTTCTCGAACGACGACGTAATGGCTCACAAACACATAGCGATGCAATATGAGTTTCAAGCCCTGCTTTTTGCCGATCGCGGCCCCCAAGACGCAGCCATATTTTTCAACAACGACCTTGCTTTGGGTCATCAATACTATTTTTCGCCAAGCGCGGTCAGTTTTTCGATACAGTTAATCGGTCGCTACCAGGGGCAACCTTGTCCTCCGCCTGATCCCGCTGCCCTGTCTTTGTTTGCTGGAACCGACAAAATTTGATATAGGACTCTTTTTCTAGGCCACCGTAATAATTCATGATGACACGTGGCTGTGGCAAAGAGGTACGAGTAATCGGGTCAACTGGACTAATGGCGGTACACTAACCTAGCCGGGTGCTGGGTTCAGTGCCACGACATCGTGCTGCACAATTCCCCTTGTCCATTTCCCGATTTTCCATGATCCTTCTTGTCCAGTCCCAAGACATACTTTCCAGTTTGTCTCGACACATCCTTTCCAGTTTGAGTTGCGGACTCAGTCGGTGACCCAGCGTTCGACCGAGGTCGAATGCTGGGTCGCGAGATCGAGTTCGCGCATCAGGGTGCGGCAGTAATACACCTGCACAGGCACGCATTTAAAGGTACTTACGGTTGCGTTTTTGGTGAGCTAAAAACATTTGTTTGTTGCTCACTGGATGTCGCAAAACTTGCTGCGCTATTCAGGCTGCGGGCTCTTCGCATTGCTCCAGTGGATTAATTTCAGATCCAAGACAAAGATCGAATACAACACTGGAACCAGGAGCAGCGTGATGAACGTCGCGATTGTGAGGCCGCCAATCTGCGCATAGCAGAGCGGCTCCCACAAGGGGCCGCCATGGATCGCCAGAGGCACGAGTCCCAGGACGGTCGCGCCGACCGTAATCATCACCGGACGCAAACGCACGATGCCGGCGTCCAGAAGACCTTCCCGGAGCGGTTCGCCACGTTCACGCGCCTCCTCGATGAAATCAAACAGCACGATAATGTGGCTGACGATGACTCCCACCAGGCTCGCAACGCCGAGGAACGCCATGAATCCGAACGGCTGGTGCATGATGGCCAACGCCGCCACGGCTCCGACCATTCCATACGGAATCGCGGCAAAAACAATGATTGGCTTAATCGCACTACGGAACTGGATTACCAATGCAAAGTAGATCATGAGGACCGAGATCGCCATAACGACCGCGAGTTCCTTGAATCCCTTCTGTTGTTCTTCATACTCTCCGCCAATCTCCAACTGGTACCCCGGAGGCAGTTTCTTGCGGAACGCGTCGACTCGATCCATTGCTGCCGAGAGAACTTCGGATGGCAACACTCCGGGCTCCGGGAAGGCGGACACCGTGACCGTTCGGAACTGGTTTCGCCGGAGGATTCGCGGCATTGCCATCTCCGTCGTGACCTTTGATACTTGGCTGAGCGGCACGCGTTGCGTGCCGACAAGAGAATAGACATAAAGATTCCGCACGTCGTCGAGTCCCGCGCGCTCTTCCATCCTCAGCTTCGCCGCTATGGGAATCTGTTTATCGCCTTCGCGGAGGGTCGAGACCTGCAAGCCGCTTATCGAGGCAGCCGACGAAAGCGCCACATCGAGGTTGGTAACGCCGGAAAGATTCGCCCTATCGGGATCGACCTTGAGTCGCAACATCAACGCGGGCTCGCCCCAGTTGTCGCGCACCCGGGCGGCTATCGGGATGGCGCGCAACACCTCCTGCAACTCGGTCGACAATCGCCGCAGGACAGCGATATCGCCGCCCGAAATGCGGATAGAAACCGGCACTCCAACTGGTTTGCCGGTCTCAAGTTGCCGGACATCAATACGAGCCCCCGGAACTTTCCGGCTCAGCGCCGTCTGCAAAGGTCCGACTAACTCATTTGTGAAGTGTTTATCCGTCACCTCGACAATGATTTGCGCATAATTCAGCTGCTGCTGCTCCGGCTCTACCGAAAACCAGAAGCGAGGGCCCCCACCGCCGACAAATGTCGTAAGGCTCTGCAGCACCTCGGCGTGCCCGTGCTCCTTTCCGAAGCGCTCTGCCTCTTCACGGATAACTATTTCCGCCTGCTGCGCAACCACGTTGGTCGCACCAACCGGAGCGTCGGATGGGAGCCACACGTCAACATAGGAGAGATATGACAGATCCTTGGGAAAGAACTGCGGCTTCAGGGTTGACATCAGCACACCGCCCACAACCAGCAGCAAGAGCGACCCCAGGAAAACCGGCCAACGGTGTTTCAAGGAGAAGTCGCCGACCCGGTAGTACAGACCGGCGAAGCCGTGTGTCCGCCGCTCAGCCAACGGCGCTTCCGGGCGCTCCGGAGCCTTGATAAGGTAATACGCAATCAGTGGCATGAACGTGAAGGACACAATCAGAGCCGCGCAGAGGGTACTCGTCATCACCACCGGCAAGCTTCGCAGGAATTGCCCGGTACTACCGCTTAGAGCCAGGAACGGTAGATAAGCAACAATGTTGGTAATCGTTGCGAATAGGATTGCCTTGGCGAGCTTCGTAGGCCCGATCCAGGCAGCCATCTCCCGAGCCGAACCGGCAGCAAGTTCGCGCTTGATCGCATCGCCGGCGACGACAGGCATATCGACAAGCAGGCCGAGCGCGATAATCAGGGTGGCAATCGACACTTGCTGAATGTCAATCTGCAAAACATGCACGACGCCAAAGGTCATCGCCAGCGTCAATGGAATGGATGTCGCGATCAGCATCGCAGCACGCCAATCCCAGAAACCGACCAGCGCGACGATTACGACCAGGACAATGGCCTCATAGAGACTTACCATCAGCAGATTGACATTCTCTTTCACTTGCCTTGGCTGGTCCGAGGTTCGTGCAATGATCAAGTCTGGCGGCAACTGTTGCTTCACGATTGCGAGCGCCTGGTCCGCGGCAGCACCAAATTCCGCTATTTGCCCTCCTGACCTCATCTGAACAGCAAGCGTCACCGCGCGATTGCGGCGCCACTTGCCTCCGGCATCGCGGGTCGTCAGGTAGTTCAAGTACCGGGCTGGCGTTTGATAGCTTCGCTCAATATCTACGAGATCGCGAAGATACACCGGTGTTCCGGAAGAGGAGCTGGTGACCAGCACATTGCCGATGTCCGCCGCGCTCTTGAAGTCCGCCGTCGGGTCGATGATCACGTTGCGGGCCGGAGTCTCCAGCCTACCCCCTGCCGCAGTCACGTTGCGGGCGTTCAGAATAGCCCCGAGTTTCGAGGGCTGCAGGTCATACGCCGCGAGCCGGTCCTGCGAGTACTCGAGATAAATCTCCTCGGGAAGCACGCCTGCGCGCGTGACTTTGGCCACCTGCGGCACGCGCTGAAGATTTCGCTGAATCAGGTCAGTGAAGTCATCGAGCTGGCGATACGTGTAGCGGTCACCTGCGACTCTGGCGATGCCCGCTTGCGTCTGCTGCGGATCGCGAATAATGATGGGACCCCAGGCATCGGGGTGAATCTCGTAGGAGAGCAAGTGTTCATGAATGAACTGTTGGCCGTAGGCTTGCAGTTGATCGTCGCTCGCGCCGGTCGCGAAATCCACTCCGGAGCAACTTCCCGAGGACACCCTTCGAACGTCGTGAGCAATGCCGTCGTGCTCGGCCTGTATGGCAAACAGCGCAAACGGCCGGTCCACGGCAGCTGGCATGATTGTCGAGGGATAACAATAGAGAATCGAGGCTCTGTCTGTTTGCCCATTCCGGATGCGCTCAATTGCTTCTCGCACACCCCGCGCCCGCAGTTCGATCTCAACGGCGGGCACCTCCGGACTGGCGACGGTGAGCATGAGTGCCGCTGTATCGCCGAAATCGCTGATCCACTGGATCGGCCCAGCTCCCTGCGGAAGGTCATGGATCTGGTCGAGCCGCTGGCCGATGTCCTGGAACTGTCCCTTAGTGTCATTTACGCTGTCCAGCAGCCGGACGTAAACAACCGACACATTGTCCTGGGTGGTGGACTCGATGCGTTCTACCTGCGAATTTGCCGCCACTGCCTGTTCGATCTTGCGCGTGACTAGCTGCTCGACTTTGTCGGAGGTAATACCTGGCCAGGGGCAGATCGCGACTGCCACACGCACCGGTATTTCCGGATCCTTGCGCTTCGGCATGTTGATGTATCCATAGACACCCCACGCAAGGGTCGCGAACAGCGCCACCCAGGCGATCTGCCGGTTGTGGGTAAAGAAGCGCGCTGGATTATGTCCTTGGTTCCGCTCATCCATGGCTACCTCAGGACCTCCACCTGTTGACCGTCCTTCAGCAGCGTTGCGCCCATCGTGACGATTGCGTCGCCTGAAGCCAGGCCGCGAATTACCTCAATATTGCTACCACGCACACTGCCTACACCCACCGGACGAAAACGCGCAATCTCGCCGCCGTTTCCTTTCGCGACAACGAAGACTCCATAGGTCCCGTCCGGAGACTGCACGATGGCAGAGATGGGCACCACGAGAGCAGGCTGCTTCGGCTCGCTTGTCGCAAGCTGCAACGAAGCAATCATTCCCGCTTTCAAGGCGTAATCCGCATTGGGGATGGCGATTTCGACGTCGAAGTTCCGCGTCTTGGGATCTGCCGCAGTCGCAATGCGGCTGATCCTGGCTTTGAAGACGCGATTCGGCAGCGCCTCGACGGTTATCGTGATCGGCAGGCCAACTTTCAGCATCCGGACTGTGACATCCGGTACACCAACCAGCACCTTGACCACGTGGGTATCGGCCACCACAAAGGCCAGCGCACCGGGACCAACCAGCGAGCCCACCTCTATCGACTTCTTGACGATGTCTCCTGAAATCGGTGTAGTCAACCCCGTGTCGCGCAGCGCGATCTCGGCTTCTGCGGCCAGGGCATGCGTCCCTCGCAGCTGTGCCTGGGTGGCATCATACTGCGCGCGGGCTCCGTCAAACTCCGGCTTGGTAATGCTCTGGGTTTCGTAAAGCCGGGTGGCGCGTTCGAAATCAATCTTCGCCTTCTGAGCGGCAGCCTGCGCGGCCTCCGCCTGAGACTCCGTCTGTCGATGCCTGTCTTCGTATTCCGCTACCCGAAGGCGCGCCAGCACCGCTCCCTTTGCAACGCGATCCCCTTCTGCGATGTCGCGCAATGTTCCATCGCCCCCCCGCACCTGTATCAGGGAGGTAACATATCCGGGGATCCGGAACGTAAGCGGTATTTGTTTGTCGGGCATCACCAGGGCGGAATACTGCGTATCCGCATCCTGAGCTGTAGCGGCTTGCACTTGCTGCACCCGGACCCCTTGTGGAGGCTGGGGGAGTCGCTGATTCGACTGGCAAGAACACAGAAAAAAGGCAGTCATAACGCAGGCTTCTAACGTTCTCATCCGTTACTCTTCTCCCATTGATTTGCGCAGGTCGGCTAAGGTGCTCCAGTACTGCGAGAGCACCTGCTGGTACTGAAAATCCGCCTCCGCACTTTGGGCTTCCGCCTGAAGCATATCCTTCAACAGGGCCGCTTGTTCTTTGAACTTGTTGGTGGTCACACGAAACTGCTCCGCCGCCGCCTCTTGCGCTGCACGGTCGGCCTTCAGCAGCAATCCCGCCTCTTGCCACTTGCGAAAGTTAATACCGACCTCCACCGCGATCTGCGACTCGGTCTCTCTGCCGCCATTGCTCGCCTGTTCCACCGTCTTGCTCTTCTCGGCAATCACATCGCGGCGTCGGCCCCAGTCAAACGGCTCCCAAGAAAGATACAGGCCTGCCGCCGCCACATTGTTGGGCACCAACTCAATGCTGCGGATACCGAGGTAACCTACTATGAAACTAAGATCCGGAATGTAGGCTGCTTTCGCGATGCGCCGATCGTATTCGGCCTGCCGCTCCTTGAGCAGCACCTGCCGCATCTCAGGGCGATTCTCAACCGCCCTCCGCCTTGCAAGCTCTAGCGTAAGTTCACCCTCGTTTTCTTCCGGCATGCCCTTCACGCGAAACCCGGTGCTCAAATCGCGTCCAAGCAACTGGTTCAGGTGTTCGCTTTGGATCGCGATCACGTTATTCGCCACCGCCAGCTGGTACTGCTGCTTCGCCAGCCGCGCCTGCACCTGCAACAGATCGCCCTTCAACACGGTTTGCTCAGCCTCATATCGCTGGGTTATGAGCTGAACCTCCTGCAACGTCTTGACCGATTGCCGTGCCGCTTCCAGTCCCGACTGTGTCGCCACCAAGTGGAAGTATGCCGCACGCACTTCATTCGCTATCTTCTGTCGCATGGCGCGCACGTCCTCGCGTGAAATCTCGCGCCCGAGTTTCTGTGCCTGCAAGCCGAGGCCAATCCTGTACTGCTGCGTGATCGGCTGATTAATCGATCCCATAGCGAGAGTGTTCAGGCGCGCCGGTGTCCGAATTTTTGTATCCACGCCGGGGACCGGCCCGATGCCAGGGAACACTCCGAAAACGCCACGCAGAAAGGTGAAGTCGACTGGGTTCAACAACTCAGATTGCAAAACCGAGATGTTGAGTTCAGGCAGTCGCCGGCTGCGAGTGCTGCTGATGCGGAACTCGTACTTCTCCGCTTCCAGCAACGCGTTCTTGATCAAGCGATTGTTCTCGAGTGCGATGCTCACGGCATCGTCCACTGCCATCACCGGCGCAACCGCATCGGTATCTTTGCCGGCAACCGCCTGCGCCTGGAACGCCGCAGGATACGCGATGCAGCAGAAAAGCAGGAATATGGCTAGGCGTAGAACTGTCATGGTTTCTTTCGTGAGGGCGTTGCCGCCACAATAGGAGTCAGGTATCGGCTGATAACTTGCTTTACTTCTTTCGAGGCGCGAACACGCTGCCTCGGGTTCTTGCTTTGAAGAATTGGCAACATTCCACGGAAGATGAGCACGCATATTTCGGCGTGGAACAACAAGTCTCTCTTCGGCACGTTGGGCACCCATTCGCCCAGAATCGTGGCAATGCGGCGAATAGATGTGTCCACCAAAAGGGTGCGTAGCGCATTGACCTGTTGCGAAATACCGGCCGTCTCGAGCAACGCACCGTAGGCAGGGGCCAAGCGCAGTCCCTTAAGGTAGGTGTCAATTACACGAACGATGACCTGATCTACCGAATCGTACCCCGTATGCCTGATGAGCTGGCGCTCGGTCTGTTCGATTTGCTCAACATAGCGCTTGGCAATCGCTTCCGCCATTCTCTGCTTGTTCCTGAAGAACTGATACAAGGTCCCCGGCGAAGCAGCGGCGCGCTTTGCGATCAGGTTCGTCGTAGCACGGTCATATCCGATCTCGGCGAAGACCGATTCAGCGGCTGCGAGCAGGGACTCAATCCTCTGCCGCCCACGCTTCTGACGAACTGGAGTCGGTGCTTTCGTTGGCGAATAGCTTTCGATGACCTCACTCCAACACAAATGTTTGTATATACGAGTTGGTACTCGTATTCTAAGACTCAAAATACGAGTATACGCTCGCGTATGCCATACGTAATTCAGAAGATTTGCAGCGGCGCCGACAATGCATGCATGGAGGTGTGTCCATTCGATTGCATCTACGCCAACAAGGACGAACTGTCGACCAAGCCGGCGCTTTATATCGACCCGGAAGAATGCACGAACTGCGGCGAATGTGCCCTTGCCTGCCCGGAAGCGGCGATTGTACCGGTGGCTGCGTATGGCCGGTATGCCGGCCCCGCGACCGAGTCAAAAAGCAATCCTTACGAGGCCCATCTCAGCGTTGCACACTCTGAGTCTGAGCCAGACGCATTCCCGAGTGGGTGGCCGCGGCTGCAATCGATCGAGGAAAGCTGTTCCGCAGGGTCAACAGAGTTGGGAGAACATGGGGAGAGGGCATGTCGGAGAAGGCAGTCTGGCACATCGTCAAGGAATCCGCCAGAAGCATCGGAGCAGCGAAGTTAGCACCTCACGATCTGCGCCGGACTTGTGCTCGGCTCTGTCACTCTTCGGGAGGCGAGTTGGAGCAGATCCAATTCCTTTTTGGGCACGTCTCGATTCAAACGACCGAACGGTATTTGGGCTGCATGCAGCGAATTCGGTCAGCAGTTAACGATCGCATTGGCATCGAGCCGAATCCCTGACGGCCCGGTGCGGCGGTTAGGGAAGGATTGCCGACGATCTGCCAAGAATCCGTTTTCTTTTGTGAAGCCGGCTTCGGCACCAACAGCCCAGCAGTCCCCGTTATCGCTTTCTTTGTCCCATTGAGAAGAATGGCAGTATGTGCTCCGATTCAGACGATTGGAGGGTAGGATGCAACTCTACAAACGATTTCGATGAGAAGCCCTTCCAATGCGGATACACGTCGACGACCAATTCAACGCAACCTCAGTGAAGTATCCCACCCAGCCTGCGTCAAAAACGATCGACAACCACGACTTTGCTTAGCTGGACCGCCTTCACGCCGGGTACCGAGCGCGCAATCCGAGTAATTTCCTTGGCCTGACCTGCACTGAGGAGCTCCCCTTTGAACGATACTGATCCCGCGAGGGCAGTGACCTCCATTTCGAGATCCGAGGTAGAGGGATCAAGGGCCAGTTCGGCTCGAACGAGGCTGGCCAAAGCCAGGTCGTCCATTGCTCGCTTGCATTCGGGCGTGAACTCAAAGCGCGGTTGTTTCAGTGCCGAACAGATAATTTCACCGGCATCTTCAATACTCATGTGTTCAAGGTTGAGCAGCATGTCATACAGGGACGGATCCCCCCAATCCATTCCGTAGAGGAACTGGGTCCACTTGCGCCGGTCGCGGTCCATTCTCTCGATATGGGCAATAGCTTCACTGTCGCTGTAATTCAGCTGCTTCCTCACCATGCTGATCCGGAACTCCATGGGAGCGATGATCCGGGTACGTAGGACGTTCGGTACGCCTCTGAGCAGCAAGTGGCCCGCGAGACCGTGGTAAATCGCTTTTCCATTCCGCACTTCCGCCGTGAGTGCCGCCTGAATCAGGGCAAGGTACCTGTACTGGGTATGCCCGGACTGTCCAAGGAAGGTCGGTGGCTTCTCGATGGCCAACCGGAGATTATCCTGTGAAATGCCCGATGCGGCAGCTCTCTCGACGATGCGGTCTCGATCGATGCACCTGTAGCCAAGTTTCTGGGTCAGATACTCTGCTAACATCTTGCCACCACTAAATGTACCTCTTGAAATCGTGATGATGGACATTGCGCTCCTCTGTTCTGCCTACATCCGGCAAACGTGAATATAGATCTTGTTACTTCTCTTCGCCTTCAGACGGAATTTTTTTTGGCTTCAAAAACGGCAACGATTGTATACCCATTCTGCCCGTTCGCAACGTTGTGAAATGACTTTCATATGGAGCGCCCCGGACGGTCTGCGATCCGCACCATCACAGCCCGAAATTGCCCCAGATTCGTTCCGTGATGAATCGGGTCGCGCAGGCGCTCGGCGTTCGTTCGCCAAAGTCGCACCCTGACTCATTCCCGAAAGTCCCTGCAGAGAAGTTGTCGCGATTGGATCATCGGATTCGATTCCGGTAGGATGACGAGCAATCCGGAAGTTATGAAATGGCGTGGGCACATCTGACACGCCTTTCTTAATCCGACAGCAAGACGTGCAAGGTCAACTATCACAGGTAAAGCGTAGCCGATTCGCTTCCCCTTGAGCAGGGGGGAGGAGCGGAAACCGCCTCGGATAATGATCACCCCAGCTCAGGGGACAAGCATCATTTGGGGAAACATGCAGTGTATTAATCCCCGCTGCCCCATGCTGCTGTTTTCAAATCAGATCGTCGATAAACTCAACGAGTTTTTCAAGAGGGAAGAATGACAGAGCTCGTCCTCGACAAATCGACTACGAACACCCGGTGCAAACTGGTCACAAAAACAGGCGTTTTTGCGAAGAGAAAGCCGGAATTCCTAAACTCCTGTTCCGCCAGGGCGCCTCAAAGTGGCTCCAGAATCAATTCCGGTTGTCGACCACTCGCCCAGTACCCGCCTCAAGTTTCCCAGAACCCGGTTTCCGGGGACCCAGAGGCTGATCGTTTATTGGAACTTGATCAACACACGCATGTTCGCGGGAATTAGCTCATTGAGGAGGTAGCCAACTTGCACCGGAGCAGAAAGGATCAGAAGCGAGCAATCTCGGGCGCTATTCAAACTGGGTTGGCTCATGCGTAGCGAAACTGGCCTGAGTCCAAATGCTGGTTAAGTTAAACTGATTCCGGGGAAAAAACGCAGTTTTCATGATGGCATTCTTTGTTCAATGCGCTAAATGTGCATATCGGTTGACGATTGGTGAAGATTTCAACACCAAACTCCCTAGCCAAAAAATCAACAGCACTGATGGTCGACAAAAACAAACTCCGCTTACAGCAGCGTGGACCATCGTTTTCAGAAAGTTTTCCAAGACTCTCCGCGGTCATTCGGTTACTGAGTCTCCATTCAACCGCCGACAGTGGAGTCGCCCCGGTCATAATGCTGATAAAAATCCCGCTTCCGATGGCGGCGCCACAGGCTCCATGGAATCCACAGAATCCGCCTTTTACATCTTCGGATCTTTTCCGCGCTTCTCTGATCGATTTCGCCTTTTCTTCCGCCGGAAGGCCCTTTTGATTGAAGTAGGATGCAAGGAGAACTGCCGGAACCAGAAAATGATGCTCAGGGCCATGCATCTTAACGGCTGGATTATTCATTAACAAAACAGCTTGGGCGATTGGGTCTGCAGAGGCGGTATTGATGCAGTATTTTTCTATTAGATCTTTCGCCGATGCGCTATGGCAGCCATCGCAAACGTAGTGACCATCAATGCAGGTCGCGTTTGTCTGACTCAGAGCACCGCAATAGAAACAGACATCGGAACTCGCCGACTCGATATAGACCAACTGCTTTCCGCAGACGAGGCATCCGGTTTTGTAATCCATCAGGAACCTCCTTTTTCAGTTCTGGGCAACGAATTTCTTCAGCCACGAATTCAAAGCATCCCGGACCTTCCGAAAGGCGGCACCCTGTTCGCCCGGATGAGCCGCGGGGTCTTCAAAGATCTGGTGAATACGCTGTCCAGGTCCTGGAAAGATCGGGCAGGATTCTTTGGCATTGTCGCAGACGGTGATCACGTAATCGAACTCCTGGCCAACGAACTCGTCGACCGACTTCGAGTGCTGACCGGAAATATCAATTCCGATCTCGCTCATCGCGTCAACGGCGTTCGGGTTTAGCCCCACCGGACGGGTGCCGGCGCTGAACACTTCGTATCTGTCGCCGGCCGCGTGCCGCAGCAGTCCTTCGGCCATCTGGCTCCGTGCCGAGTTGCCCGTGCACAGAATCAGGACGCGCCGCTTACTCATTGCGCCTTCTTTCCGTAGGGATCGCAGATCGCCACGACCGGCTCTCCGGTCACAGCCTCGCCGAAGTACCTCCGCTGGAAGTAGAGGGCGACATTGACCAGTGCGATCATCACCGGCACTTCCACCAGCGGACCGATTACGGCGGCGAAGGCTGCCCCTGAATTGATTCCAAACACCGACACCGCAACTGCGATCGCCAGTTCAAAGTTGTTTGAGGCCGCGGTAAATGAGAGTGTCGCCGTCTTCGAGTAGTCCGCGCCGAGCTTCTTCCCCATGTAGAAGGACACCAGAAACATTACTACGAAGTAGATCAACAGAGGTATGGCGATTCGTACGACGTCAAGCGGCAGGCGAACGATGTACTCGCCCTTAAGCGAGAACATGACAACGATCGTGAACAGCAGAGCTACAAGCGTCAGCGGGCTGACGCGCGGAACGAAGTTGTGGTCGTACCATTCACGGCCCTTCGCACGAACCAGCGCCGTGCGGGTCAGAAAACCTGCCAGGAACGGGATGCCCAGGTAAATGAAGACACTCTTCGCGATCTCGCCAATCGATACGTTTACGACTGCGCTATGCAGACCAAGTTTGGCCGGCAGAACCGTAATGAACAGCCATGCATACACTGAATACAAGAACACTTGAAACAGGGAGTTGAACGCCACCAGTCCGGCGGCATACTCGGTATCGCCCTTGGCGAGCTCGTTCCACACGATCACCATGGCAATACACCGGGCCAGACCGATCATGATCAACCCAGCCATGTATTCGGGGTATCCGCGCAGGAAGACCACGGCGAGCACGAACATGAGGATCGGGCCGACCACCCAGTTCTGCACCAGCGAAAGCACCAGCACGCGCTTATTACGGAAGACCTCGCCGAGTTCCTCGTATCGGACCTTCGTAAACGGCGGGTACATCATTACGATCAGGCCGACGGCAATCGGAATCGATGTTGTGCCAACGCTGAATTTGTTGAGGAATGGCACAATTCCCGGGATCAGCCAACCAGCGATAACACCGGCCGCCATGGCTGCGAAGATCCAGGCGGTCAGGTAGCGATCGAGAAAACTCAGACGCGATGTAACTCTGTTCGTCATCTCTCTTACCCTAGTTGCAGCAGGTTGGGCCGCAACATGCCTTCGCTCCAGCGCTTGCTGGCTTGGTGGCGCGAACGAAGGCACCCATGAACTTGCCATCTACCCGCGGCGCCATTGCTTCCACGTCGATTCCAGCCGCCGAAAGAAACTCACGCGCATCTTCCGCGCGATAGACTCGTGTCGGATCGATGTCAATTTGCTCGAAACCTGCCGCGGAGAGCTTGCTGCGATATTCTTCATCTGCCAGAGCCCCTGCCACACAGCCCACCCACAGCAGCATGCTCTGGCGTATTTCCGGCGCGATCTCGCCGCGGGTCACAACGTCTGAGACCGCGAAACGCCCGCCGGGCTTCAGCACACGAAAAGCCTCTCGCAGCACGCGATCCTTGTCCGCCGAAAGGTTGATCACGCAATTGGAAATAATCACGTCGACCGAATTGTCTGGCAGGGGGATATGTTCGATTT
>Ga0182014_10003504_pt1 | contig 18789 bp, 14 predicted proteins | sample 612S2DmetaG_FD_120489 | JGI IMG/M metagenome (GOLD analysis project Ga0182014, IMG submission 120489) | Permafrost microbial communities from Stordalen Mire, Sweden - 612S2D metaG | ecosystem: Environmental > Terrestrial > Soil > Wetlands > Permafrost | place: Sweden: Stordalen | collected... | reverse complement strand
GACAACAGCAGCAGCCAGCCCAGGCCGCTGATGGAGGACTGGAAGGCCTGCGCGGTTCCCTGGAAGCTGCCGGTAATGGTGGCTGGCAAGGACTGGGCAACCTTCTCCACCTTGGCGACGGTTGCGCCGAGGGCGACGCCGGGCGCGGGATTGAACGAAATGGTCACCGCCGGCAACTGGCCCTGGTGATTCACCGTGAGCGGACCTACGGAACGGGTGAGCGTGGCCACGGTGTTCAAGGGCACCAGCTGGCCTGAAGAGGAGCGGACATAGAGCAGCGAGAGCGCCTCGGGATCGAGTTGGAATTCCGGCTGCACTTCGACGATCGCGCGATACGTGTTGTTCGGCTCGTAAATCGTTGAAATCTGAATTTGCCCGTAGGCGTAACCGAGCGCATCCTGCACCTGCTGCGCCGTGATGCCTAGCGTCGAAGCCTTATCGCGGTCGATGCGCACATCAATCTGTGGATTCTTGATCTGCAGATCGCTGGTCACATCCTGTAGCTCGGGTTCGCGGGCGAGCTGGGCTTCCATCTTCTGGGCTTCGCGGTAGAGTTCCTGCGTGTCCGGACCTTGCAAGGTGTATTGATAGAGGCTCTTGCTCAGGCGTCCGCCGATCTGGATGGAGGGCGGGGCTTGCGGATAGGCGGTGATGCCTGGAACCTTCAAAAAATCGCGGCGCAGAGAGGCCACGATATCCTGCACGGGCGGGCGATGCTGGCGCGGAATGAGCCGCGCGAACATGCGGCCGTTGTTGCCGGCGCCCCAGCCGCCGATGGAGCACATGAATTTCGAAACGTAGGGATTCTTTTGCACATAGCTGGCCAGGGCCAGTTGATGCGCCTTCATGCTCTCAAACGAGATGCCCTGGGTGGCTTCGGTCATGGTGAAAATCTGCCCGGTGTCATCGGTAGGCAGAAAGCCTTTGGGCATGACGGCGAAAAGGTAGCCGGTGATAACCAGCACGACCAGAGATGTCACAAGGGTCGCCAGGCGATGACGGATCGCCTTCTTCAGGCTCACGTCATAGAGATGGAGCATGCCCTGAAAGACGCCCTCCGACCAGCGGTAGAGCGCGTTGTGTTTGCTTTCGGAGGCGGGCCGCAGAAAACGGCTGCACAGCATGGGCGTCAGCGTCAGCGAGACAAAGCCGGAAACCAGGATGGCGGTGCCGATGGTCACCGCGAACTCGTGCAGAAGGCGTCCCATCAGGCCGCCCATGAAGAGCACCGGAATGAAGACCGCGGCGAGGGAGAGCGTCATCGAGAGAATGGTGAAGCTGATTTCGCGCGAGCCGACGAGGGCGGCTTCCATCGGCTTTTTGCCCATCTCCATGTGGCGGACGATGTTTTCGAGCATCACGATAGCGTCGTCCACCACGAAGCCGACGGAGAGAGTGAGCGCCATCAGCGAGAGGTTGTCGACGCTGTAGTTGAGCAAGTACATCACCGCGAAGGTGCCGACGATCGACATCGGCAGCGCCATGCTGGGAATCACGGTGGCCGAAATATTTCGCAGGAAGAGGAAAATCACCAGGATGACCAAAGCAATGGTCAGCAACAAGGTGAATTTCACGTCGTTGACCGACTCGCGAATCGACTCCGAGCGGTCGTAGAGCGTCTCGATATAGACGGCGGCGGGAATCTGCAAGCGGAACTGCGGCATCAAGGCGTTGATGCGATTGACCACCTCGACCGTGTTGGTGCCGGGTTGGCGCTGAATCGCCAGAACCATGGAACGGTCGATGCTCTTGGCGGTTCCGAACCAGCTGGCGGTCTTGTCGGCTTCGACGCCGTCAACCGCTTCCCCCAAGTCGGACACACGGACCGGATTGCCGTTGCGATAAGCGACGATGAGCGACTGGTAGTCCTTGGCCCGCCACAGTTGTCCGTTAGGATTGTTGACCGTGATCGCCTGGTGGGCGCCGTAGAGCGTGCCGGTGGGCTCGTTGACGTTTCCCTTCTGGATGGCGGTTACAACTTCGTCGATGCCGATCTGTCGGCTGGCCAGCAGGCGCGGGTTGAGCTGGATATGCGGCGAATACTTCTGCGCCCCGAAGACGCTGACCTGGGCAACGCCGTCGATCATGGAGATGCGCTGCGCCATGGTCGTCTCGGCGTACTCGTCGACATCGGAAAGCCGCAGGGTCGGCGAGTAGAGCGACAGGTAGAGGACCGGCTGATCGGCTGGATTCACTTTCTGAAACGATGGCGGATAAGGCAGGTTATTGGGCAGATCGCGCTGCGCCTTGGCGATCATGGCTTGCACGTCCTGCGCCGCCGCGTCGATGTTGCGCGCCAGGGTGAACTGCAAAGTGATGTTGGTGACGCCGAGAAAGCTGGTCGAGGTCATCTGGTCGATGCCGGCGATGGTGGAAAACTGCTTCTCGAGCGGCATGGCCACCGAGCTTGCCATGGTTTCCGGACTGGCGCCGGGCTGGGTGACGGTCACCAGAATGGTCGGAAAGTCGACGTTCGGAAGATCGCTGACCGGCAGCAGACGGTAGCCCGCCATTCCGAAAATCAGAATCGCCGCCATGACCAGAGTGGTCATCACCGGCCGTTTGATGAAAATTTCGGCTATGTTCATGAGCGCTTTTCCCGCGCGCGGCCGGCATCGGCGTGCGGACTTTCAGCCCGCTTGAAGTCCACCCTGGAACCCGGCACCAGACGGATGTGTCCGTCGGTGACCACCGTCTCGCCTGGGCTTACGCCTTGTTCGACGATGAGCTGATTTTGGAACTGCGGGCCGAGCTTGACCAGCCGCAGCTCGACCGTCTTATCGGCCTTGACGACAAACAGATATGGACCCTGCTGCCCGCTCTGCACCGCCTGCGACGGAACCGTCGTAGCATTCGGACGATTATTCAGGGTCAGCACCACGGTCACGAACTGGCCTGGCCACAGGGTGTAGTCCTTGTTGGGAAAGGTGGCTTTCAAAGTGATGGTTCCGGTGGTGCGGTCGACCGTGTTGTCGATGAAAGTCACTTTCCCGATATCGGCCGGGACCGTCGTCGAAGGGATGGTCGCCTCCACCCGCAGGCTGGCTTTCGCCATCTGCCGCTCGACGTCGGGAAGGAACTGCTCGGGAATGGAGAAGCTGGCATAAATCGGCGAAACCTCGTTGATGGTGACCAGCGGCACATCGTTGGCTTTGGAAACGTTACCGGGATACAACTGCAAATTTCCGGTGCGGCCATTGATGGGCGAGTAGATTTTGGTGAAGGTGACGTTGACCCTGGCGGACTCGACCGCGCCTTCATCGGCGACCACCGCGGCTTCGGCCTGATCGGCGGCCGACATCATGTTTTCGTACAGCTCGCGGGCAATGACGCCTTCCTTGAAGAGCGCGGCGTAGCGGGCGGCATTGGACCGCGCGGTCACGGCCGTGGCTTTGTCCCGCGCCAACTGCCCTTTGGCCTTCAGCAGGTCGGCGTTAAAGCTGCGCGGATCGAGCTGAAAAAGCAATTGCCCTTTCTTTACGAAATCCCCTTCCTTAAAAAACGCCTGGGTGATTTCGGCGCTGACCATGGTCTTGATCTGGACCATCGAGTAGGGTGCGATGGTGCCCACGGCATTGACGACGATGGGCACATCGCGCTGCTCGGCCTGGGCGACGGAAACCGGAACCGCGGGCATGGCGGCCGACTGTGATTTGGCTTGATGACAAGCCGCGCTCAGCAGCAGCAGGGCGGCGAGTGAAATCGCGCCTGCGAGCGCTAGCGCGCGCCCTCTAAAAGCAGCGCTTGCCGGAGAGCACGGGCAAACGGATTCAGGGGACGCGGCCGGAAGAGGGTGCAGCGAAAATTTCATGTCGTTGGTTCCTGTATTTCGGTGAAAGCTTGCCGGGAAGCGCGCTTGCGGGAAGCTGCTGAATTTTTCAGCTTGGCGGCCGGGACGGCGGACATGCCGTCAAGCCAGATCGAAACCATCAGACGGCTGGCCTCGCGCGTATCGGTCGTTGCGGCGGGGTCTTGATCGACGTCTCCGGCGGCATCGAGCGGGCCGAAAAGTTCCTTGATCAGCGAATGGTAGCCCACCGCGCCGATGAAAGTGCGCGCCGCCATCAGCGGGTCGGCGGAGCGCAAGACTCCCTGGCGCATCTGCCGGCGCAGGTAGTTGGCCAGCACCTCGAAGTATTCGGCGATGAAGTGCCCGAAAAAGCGGCGCGACAATTCGTGCCGCTCGAGGGCGCAGAACAGCGAGAGACGGGTGGTCGAGTGGTCTCGCGTCCGGCGTTCGAGCGTCCACTCGGCGACGGCCAGCAGCGCTTCGCGCACGTTGGCGGCTCCGGCCAGCAGCTCTTCCAGGCGGAGATGGAAATCCTCCGAGCGCACCTTGGCTTCGAGCACCGCCCAGTACAGCTCTTCCTTGCTGGGGAAATGGCGGAAAATCAGGGCTTCGTTGACCTGCGCGCGGGCCGCGATCTGGCGCGTAGTGGTGCCCCCAAAGCCTTTCTCGGCAAACATCTCGGTGGCAATGGCGAGAATCTGCCGGCGCCGATCCGCGGAAGAAATTCTTTGCTGCGTGGTCGTCATGGCCTAAGAAGTAAGTAATTGCTTACTTTATCGTTCCGAGTGCGAGTCCGTCAATATTACGATGGTTACCTGCCGGCATTACCCGTGCCGGCAAAGACGGGAGAGCACGGCTGGCCCAACCCAGGACATCGCGGCCTCCGGGAGGAAGGCTGAAGGAAAATAACGTCCGGCGTTATTTTATTTTTACCGTCCAGGTTCGCTTATCACGCCAGCGGGAACGTGCTGGAATCGGCTGTCGCCTAGTCTCAAGAAAGTGTCTGGTGATGGCGAACTTCAAAGACATTAGGAGCAGATCAAGATGGCCGCGAATGCCGTACATCCAGGCGAAGTGCTGCGGGAAGAATTCATGGTTCCGATGGGGCTGACCTCGACGGAGCTGGCCAAGCATCTGCATACTTCCGTGCCGCGCGTGAATGACATCGTGCGCGAGCGGCGCGCGATCACCGCCGATACCGCCATGCGCTTGGCCAGGTACTTCGGCACCTCGGCCAAGCTTTGGATGGGGCTGCAAGCGGAGTACGACCTGGATGTGGCGGCGGCAGCCAACCGCGACATCCGGAAGATCAAACCGAGGGTGGTTGCCTGAGCATCGGCTCTTGGCAGGCTGCTGAAAAACTCTCCTTCGAGGGTGTCATCCTTCGCTCGCGCAAAACGGCTCAACCTCAGGGTGACACGCAAAAACTTGAAGGCTTCCGTCCGCACCGCCGCAGACGCCCGGCAGCGATATAATCGAGCTATCTTGACTATGCTCCGGCTCATCTTTCGTCTGGCGGTTGCCTTTGGTCTATCGGGTGGCGCGGGGTTATCGTGCCTTGCGCAAACTGCGGTGCCGCCGGTGCAGACGCTGTTGATTCTGCCTTTTGAGAACCGCTCCAAGTCTCCGGGTCTGGAGTGGATTGGCGAGTCGTTTCCCGAGATACTGGCAGAGCGTCTGGCCTCGCCCTCGATGTACATCATCAGCCGCGAAGACCGTGTCTACGCCTTCGACCGCATGGGAATTCCCGTCACCACGCGGCCCTCGCACGCCACCAAGTATCGAATTGCCGAGCAGATGGATTGCGACTACGTGGTGATGGGCGGCTACAACTTCGACGGGTTGACGTTCACGGCGCGCGCCACCGTGCTCGACATGAAGCAGTTGCGCGAAACGGCGATGCTGGAGGCCTCGGGGCCGCTGGTAAAGCTGATCGATGTGCAGACGGATCTCGCCTGGCGGTTGCTGAAAACCATGCAGCCGCGGAGCACGATCAGCCGCGAAGAGATGATCCGTTCGGCCAAGGCGATCCGCCTGGATTCCTTCGAAAACTACGTGCGGGGCATGCTGGCCGCCACCCGGCAGGAAAAAGTCAGGCGATTCCGCGAGGCTATACGGGTCAACCCGCAGTACACGCTGGCGATGTTTCAATTGGGCAAGACCTATTATGCAAACCGCGAATACGAATCGGCGGCCAGTTGGCTCAGCCGGATTCCGCAGGCGGACCCGAAAGCGGGCGAGGCGTACTTCCTGCTGGGCTTGGCTTATTACAACCAGGGGCAATTCGAGCACGCCGAAGACGCGTTCAGGGTCACGATCTCCAAGCTTCCGCTGACCGAGGTCTATAACGATCTTGGGGCGGCGGCCTTGCGGCGGGGCCAGCGGAGCGCTTTGCAACTGCTGCAGCGGACGGTCGAAATCGATCCCCACGATCCCGATTACCGCTTCAATCTTGCCCTGGCGCTTTACCGGTTTGGCGATCCGGCGATGGCAGTGAAAAACCTTCGCGAGTCACTGGCGAAGTATCCGACCGATAGCGAAGCGCGGCAGTTTCTCGATCAGATCAGCGGCGCGCCCGGCGCCCTGGGCGCCTCAGGCGAAAGCTCCGGAGCCCCGGCTGCCGCCATCGCCAAACTGCCGCTACCCCGCATGAAACGGAACTACGACGAGAGCTCGTTCCGAATGCTGGCGCTTGAAATCCAGAACTTGACCAAAGCGGCGCACCAGCCGGGCGGCAACACGCAAACCCTGTATCACATCCAGCACGGCACCGAACTGCTGGATCGCGGTTTAACCGCCGACGCGGAAAACGAATTTCACGAGGCGCTCAGGATCGAGCCGGCGAGCGCGGCTGCTCATGCCGGCCTGGCCAGAGCCGCCGAGGCCAAGGGCGACGCAGCCACGGCACGACTGGAGGCGTCCACCTCGATTGGCCTGCATCCGACGGCGGCGGCCTTTCTGGTGCTGGCACGGGCAGACATGCGGCGAAAGCTGTTTGCTTCGGCATCCCAGAACGTTGCACGGGCGCTGGCGCTCGAGCCGGGCAATGCCGACGCGCTGACGCTTAAACAGGAGGTGGTGGCGCGCACAGCACAGGCCACGGAGTCGACGCACTAGCAGGGGGCGTTAAGGCGGCGTTTGAGCGGGGCCCCCAGGAAGCCGGAATTCAGGCTTTCTGGGGTGCTTGAGCCGCCTGCCGAAATCCTGAGCAAAGCGAAGGATCTATGCGTTACAAGTCAAATACATAGATTCTTCGCTCGCTCTGCTCGCTCAGAATGACACTACAAAGGGTTTTGCCGGGCCGGTGACCCTTATCTCCGCTTGGTTGGATGGTGCCCTACATCCGCCGTGGTTGGCAGATGTGGGTATTTGAGTATTGCCCCAAGTTTGCCGAGCGGGCAAACACAGCTCGCCCGCCGGATAGCGCCGGTTGCAAAAGGATTCCCAGGATAGAGGATAGAGGATAGAGGATAAAAGCCCATGCGTCTGCGTTCGCCTCTGATTGCCGCACTGGTGGTGCTTGGCTGGGCGCTTGCTCTGCCCTGCGCCGCCGACGTGCTGAAGATTACCATCGACGGCCCCATACATCCGATCGCGGAGGAATACATTGGGCGCGCCATTACGGCCGCGGAGCGGCGCCACGCGGAAGCCCTGTTGATCGAGCTGCGCACTCCGGGCGGCCTGATCGATTCGACGCGGGAGATCGTCGAGAAGATTCTCGCCTCTCGCGTGCCGGTGATTGTTTACGTGGCCCCGAGCGGGGCGCGCGCGGCTTCGGCGGGCTTCTTCATTCTCGAATCCGCCGACGTGGCGGCCATGGCTCCCGGCACCAACACCGGGGCGTCGCATCCGGTCTCGCTCACCGGCGGACAGATGGACGAGGTGATGAAGACCAAGATTGAGAACGATACCGCGGCATTCCTGCGCTCCTACGTTTCCAAGCGCGGCCGCAACGTGCAGACGGCGGAAAGCGCGGTCCTCAAATCGATCTCGTGGACCGATCAGGAGGCGCTCTCCGGGCATCTGATCGACATCGTCTCCCCCAATGAGCAGGATCTGCTGCGCCAGCTCGACGGGCGCGTCGTCCAGCGTTTCGACGGAACCGCGGTAACGTTGCATGTGGCCGGCCAGGCGGTCGACGATTTCCCCATGTCGCTCAGGCAGAGAATCCTGGGCTGGCTGATGGACCCCAATATTTCGTTCCTGTTGCTGGCGGTTGGCGCCTTTGCCATCTACGCCGAAATGAATCATCCGGGGGCGGTGGTTCCCGGCGTGGTGGGGGTCATTTTCATCTTGCTCGCGGTCTTCGCGCTGAATCTTCTGCCGACCCGGTTTGCCGCCATCACGCTGATCCTGGCGGCCTTTGTGCTGTTCGCGCTGGAGGCCAAATTCGCCACCCACGGAGTGCTAGGGATCGGCGGCATCGTGGCCCTGACCCTGGGCGGATTGCTGCTGGTCGACGGCCCCATTCCCGAGTTGAGGGTTCACCTGCTGACGGCGCTAGGGGTCAGCGTGCCGCTGGGCGTGATCACGATTTTTCTGATGAACCTCGCCATACGGGCACGGCGCAACAAGGTCTCGACCGGCTCCCAAGGCCTGATCGGTGAAACCGGCATCGCGCAGACCGAACTCTCCCCGGCGGGGACGGTATTTGTTCACGGCGAATTGTGGAGGGCGCGCTCGCGGCAGCCGGTCGGGAACGGAGAGCAGGTGCGGGTCACGCGCGTCACCGGACTGCAGTTGGAGGTGGAACCGTTTCGAGAGCCGGCGGCGCACGCCGATAGCGAGCCAGCGCCAACTGCCCGCCGGATTTCCTGAGGTGGTCAACCGAGCCAAACAGGCTCCGTCAGAAATAATTATTAATAATTATTAAGGACGGGCAGTCCCGGCGAAGCGCGGTTTACTCAATCCATCATGCCGCCCATGCCGGCGTTCGGGCACGAAGCGCAGGCACCGGCGCCACACGGACTGGGCGCGCCCGAAGGCGCGGCGCCGCTTGCGCGCGGGGCAAAGGTGGAGAGCAATTGCTCCAAATGCCGGCCATGACAGGCGGGGCACTCGGGCTGTTTGGAATCCATCACCAGGGCTTCGAAGGTGCGGCTGCAATCTTTACAGATATATTCGAAAATAGGCATAAGGCTCCGCGAAATGTGAACTGTTACATTCATTATAGATGCAATCCACGGTTTCAAACGCGGTTCTGGGGTCTTCACCTCGCTTCCTTCCCCGCCGCTGGCTGCGGGGCGCCCACAGACAGACGCTGGCGGGAAACTTTTTGCCGCGTCCGAACCGTTTGCCGCCGCCCGAGGAGCGGCTCTTTCAAGTAGAGCCGGAGGCGCAAGTGCTTTGCCACTGCCATTGGCAGGCTGAGCGCCAAAAGCGGTTCACCATCCTGCTAGTACACGGCCTCGAAGGCTCCAGCCAATCGCACTACATCATCGGCACCGGCGGCAAAGCCTGGCAGAGGGGCTGGAACGTGGTGCGGATGAACGTGCGCAACTGCGGAGGCACGGAGAAGCTCTGCTCCACGCTCTACACCTCGGGCCTGTCAGGCGACGTGCAAAGGGTTGCCACCGGACTGATCGAGCAGGATGGGCTGGAGGCGATCGGGCTCGCCGGATTCTCCATGGGCGGCAACCAGGTGCTGAAGTGCGCCGGCGAATGGGGCGCGAGCGCGCCGCCCGAGGTGCGCGCCATAGCGGCCGTATCGCCGGCATGCGACCTTGCTATCTCCGCCGACCGCCTGCACCAGCCGCGGAATCGCGTTTATGAGATGTGGTTCCTGCGCAATCTGTTTCGGCGCTTCCGGCTGAAGGCGCGGCTGTTTCCCGGCCAATACGACGTTGAACTGCTGCGGAAGGTCCATAGCATACGGCAGTTCGATGATTCCATCACGGCACGATACATGGGCTTTGAAAGCGCCGAGGATTATTACGCCAGGGCAAGCGCCGCGCGCGTGCTCGAGCGAATCGCGATTCCGGCGCTGGTCATTCATTCGAGCGACGACCCGTTCGTGGTGCTGAGGCCGGAGACGGAAGCGAAGCTGGCGGCCAATCCGCATATCACCTACCGGCAGAGCGAGCATGGCGGACACTGCGCTTTTCTGGCCGCGGCCGACGGCTACGACGGACGCTGGGCGGAACAGCAGGTCGTTGAATTTATGGCGGGAATTTATGGCAGGCGCGACTGAAGGATCTCAGCAAGAGTCAATAACCCGAGCTTAGAGCAATTCCCCAGTTGGTATATCCCAATCTACCAGACTGTCATGGCGAGCGAAGTCGAGCCACCTTTTGTTTCTGCTTCCGAAAACAAAGGGTGGCTCCACTCCGCTTCGCTCCGGTCGCCATGACATTTTCTTGGGAAATTTCGACTACACCAATCCGGGAATTGCTCTAACGTCGAGGTGCGCGAACTTCCCACATTTGCCAACCGAGGGCAAATATGGGGCACCGTCGGCGGTTCTTGTTCTCCATAGCCGCGGCACACGTGCGAACACCCACCTTCAGCGTTGGTTATTCTCCATACCTGGTTCTTATTGCTCGCCTATAGGGCTGGTAAGCGGGCTGCCACATGGTGGCGCGCACGGCTTCGGCGATCTGCCGGTCATCCTTATTACCATCGCGCATATCACCATCGCGTGGTTCGGCAACGCCGTCGAGCTGCGCCTGTTTGGCCACCGCGTTGCCGACCACCTCGGCGACTTCGCGCAAGCGGCTGACCGCGGGCAGCAGCGTGTCCTCGGGATCGTGCGCGGCGGGAGAGGTCCCGGCCAGAGCCTTGGCCGCGGCCATGAACATGGAATCGGTGACCCGGCGCGCATTCATGGCGAGCACCCCCAAGCCGACTCCGGGAAAAATGTAGGCGTTGTTGGTCTGATCGACGGCCATCGGCTTACCGTGGCGCACGAGCGGCGGAAAAGGACTGCCGGCGCCGATCACGGCGCGCTCTTCAGTCCAGGCCATGAGGTCCTGCGGCGTGGCTTCGCTGCGCGAGGTGGGATTGGAGAGCGGAAAGATCACCGGGCGGGCCACACCGGCGGCCATGGCGCGCACAATTTCCTCGGTAAAGGTTCCGGGCTGCCCGGAGACGCCGATCAGGGTAGACGGACGGGCGTTCGAGATGACGTCGAAGAGGCCGATGCGCTCTGGCTGTTGCAGTTTCCAGCCGGCAATCGCGGCCCGCGGCTGCACGAAGGGAAGCTGGAAGCTTTCTAGATCGGGCATGCCTTCGACCAGCAGTCCGTCACGATCCACCGCGTAGAATTGGCGGCGCGCTTCGGCTTCAGGCACTCCGCTATCGATGACAGCCTTCAGCAATAAAGAGGCGATGCCGCAGCCGGCGGTGCCGGCCCCGAGGATGACGATACGCTGCTGTGCGAGCGAAACTCCGGTCACCTGGATGGCGGCCAGCAAGGCTCCGGTAGCGACCGCGGCGGTGCCCTGGATGTCGTCGTTAAAGGTGCAGAGGCGGTCGCGATAGCGATCGAGCAGGCGGCCGGCGTTGGCGCGCGCGAAATCCTCCCACTGCAAAAGCACGTGCGGCCAGCGGCGGGATACGGCGTCGACGAACATCTCGATGAATTCGTCATACTCGGCGCCGCGCACCCGTTCATGTCTCCAGCCGAGGTAGATGGGATCGGCGAGACGCTCCTGGTTGTCGGTGCCGAGGTCGAGCAGGATGGGAAGCGCGTTGAGCGGATGGATTCCGGCACAGGCCGTGTAGAGAGCGAGTTTGCCGATGGGGATTCCCATGCCGCCGGCGCCCTGGTCGCCGAGTCCGAGAATGCGTTCGCCGTCGCTCGCGACGATGACGCGAACCTCGTCTTGGCGGCGATGGTCGAGGATCTCGCGGATGCGGTGCCGGTTCGGGTAGCTCAGGAAGAGGCCGCGAGGCTTGCGCCAGATGCTGCTGAAACGCTGGCAGCCCTCGCCCACGGTGGGGGTGTAGACGAGCGGCAACATCTCTTCGATATGGCGCACCAGCAAGGCGTAGACAAGCGTCTCGTTGGTGTCCTGCAAGTCGCGCAGAAAAGCGTACTGCTGGAAGGGCGTGGGAAAACCTCGCAGGGCAACGAGCCGGCGGGAAATCTGCTCTTCGATCGAACCCACATGAGGCGGCAACATGCCGTGCAGGCCAAACTGGTCGCGCTCGGCCTCGGTAAAAGCCGTACCCTTGTTGAGTAAAGGATCGTTGATCAGGTCGTAGCCGGAGATATCGACCGTAAGCACGCCGTCGGCCTCGGCCGTCGCTGCCCGTAGCGCTGCCCGCCGGGAATCCCGCGCAGGTTGGATTGGGTTCACGGAGCACCCCCTCTGAGATCAGCAATCCTAACACCGGCAGGGAATCTGGTGGAAAACTCCAACTTGGGAACTGCTCTAGCATCCCCACATTTGCCAACCGGTGGCAAATATGGGCCACCGTGGACGCGGACGAGCGAGCGTCGCTTTGAATTTCCCCGGCAAACGGCTCTCGCCGGGGATTCCTTGGCCGGCCAAGAGGCCGCCGGTGCCCCCCGTATGACCCTTCGTAATGTTGCCGGCGCAAGGGTGAACTTTCCGCATCACCTCCGCTATATACAGTGGTCAGCGATATTTGTCATGCAATATTTAGTGGATAACGGAGGTACATGCCCCAAAAAACACCCTTGAAAGACCCAAAGAACCGGAAGAAAACGGAAGTAATCTGTTGACAGCCAGAGTTCCTGCGCTAACCTGCTGAACAGCAGTTAGAGCCAAAGCAAGGCGAAGCACTTCGTCCTTGAAGCCGCGCCGGACGGAAGGGTTGGTCCGCCGAGAGCGGCGAAATTTAGTGGAAAGGTCAGCAGCGATGGCCGATTCGCCTGAAGTGATGAACATTAAACAGGCCTCGCAATATTTGGGCGTGAGTCCGGACACTTTGTATAAGTACGTGTCGGAAGAAAAGATTCCCGCCTTCAAGCTAGGCAACCGATGGAAGTTCAAGAAAACCATACTGGACGCCTGGATGGAAAAGAAAAGCGCCTTCGGCGAAGCCCGCGGCAAACCACCGCAGCAGGCGCTCAAGGCGCGACTGGCGGCTGCGCCGGCGAAGCGGGCGCGGCTGAGCGGGGCCGGGCGCTAAGGGCATAAAACATGTTCGGACTGGGCAATGGAAAACCAATGGTCGGACTCGACATTGGCTCAAGCAGCATAAAAGCGATTGAGCTTCGCCGCACGCACGGCGAGATCCAGGTGGTGAACGTCGGCGTGGAACCGCTGGCATCCGACATCGTGGTCGACTCGATGATCGTCGACAGCGGCAGCGTAGCCAGCTCGATTAGCAAGCTATTTGCCGATCACGGAATCAAGTCGAAGCAAGTGGTGACCTCGGTGAGCGGCCATTCGGTGATCGTCAAGAAGATCTCGATGGCGACCATGTCGGGAGAGGAACTGGAGAATGCCATAAGCAACGAGGCCCAGCAACACATCCCGTTCGAGATGAGCGACGTGAACCTGGATTACCAGGTGCTCTCCACGGACCTGAGCGGGCCGCAGATGGACGTGCTGCTGGTCGCCGTAAAGAAGGATAAGATTCTCAACTACACCAATGCGCTTCAGTTGGCCGGGCGGCAGCCGGTGATCGTCGACATCGATGCCTTCGCGCTGCTCAATTGCTACGAATTCAACTACGCGCCGCCCTCCAACTCGACCGTGGCGCTGCTGAACCTGGGCGCCAGCGTGATGAACATCAACATCGTGAAGGGGACTACGCCGCTGTTCACGCGGGATGTGAGCGTAGGCGGCAACCAGTACACGGACGCGCTGCAAAAGGAACTCGACCTCAGCTTCGATGACGCCGAGTCGTTGAAGCTCGGACACAAGGTAGGCACGGTCAGCGAGGATGCGAAGACGCCGATCCTGCAGCAAGTGACGGAATTGATCGTGCTCGAGATCCAGAAGACCTTCGATTTCTTCCGCGCCACGGCCAGCGGCGACCAAATCGAGCGGATTTACCTGGCCGGCGGTTCCTCGCAGGTTCCCGGACTGATGGAGGCGTTGCGCCGCGAGTTTTCCTTGCCGGTGGAGACGTTGAATCCTTTTTTGCGGATCGAGCCGGCGCTAAAAGCGAGCGCTGAAATGCTGGAAGCGTACGCGCCACAGCTTTCGGTGGCGGTCGGTCTGGCCTTGAGAAGCTTCGAGGACAAGCTATGATCCGAATCAATCTACTGGGCACGCCCAAGGCGAAGGCCCACCACCTGCCCAAGATCACCATGTCGGCGCCGTCGCTGCGGATGCTGTCGATTTTGGCCGTCGCCATCGCCTTTGGAGGGGTTTACTACCTGTACTGGCGGGGGCAAAATCAGCACGAGAAAATCCAGGTCGATCTGCGCGACGCCGACAAGCAACTGGCGGCGCTGGCCGGGGTCAAGACGGCGTACACGCAGAAACAAAAAGAGGACGACGCGCTCAAGCAGAAGTTCGGCGTCATCGACCAACTGCGCGCCCACCAGAATGGTCCGGTGCAGTTGCTGAACACGATCACGCAGACGGTGAACGCGACCGACGCCGTATGGCTGAGCAAAATGACCGACGACGGCAAATCGATTTCGATGGATGGGATGGCGCTGAGCACGACGGCGGTGGCCAACCTGATCGGCAATCTTAAGAAGTCCGGCTATTTCAAGAACGTCGAACTGAAGGAAACGTTGCAGGACGAGTCGGTCAAAAATTACCAGGCGTTTACCTTCACGCTGGTGTGCGAGAAGCAGCAGTCCTAAACGGGGAAATATGGCTAGCTGGAGCGAAATAGAGCCAAAATACAAATTCGGAACCCTCAGTCTGGCCTGTGTGCTGATTGCGGCCGGGGTCTGGTATGCGATGGTTCGGCCGTTGGCACAGCTCAACCGCGACGACCTGGCGGCGCTGCAAGGCAAGAAGGCCGAGATCGCGCAGTTGATGCCGTTCCAGGCGCGCATTACCCAACTGAACAAGGAAATCGAGAGCTACCGGCTGCAGATCGAGCAACAACAGCAAATCGTGCCGGAGGACAAGCAGGCCGACGGGTTCATCCGCATGGTCCAGGCGCAAGCGCACTCGGCGGGCATAGAGATTCGCCGCTTTACCGCGATGCCCGTGGTGACGCACGATTTCTACTCGGAAGCGCCGTTCGAAATCGAGCTGGACGGCCCTTATTTCGCGATGGTCCGTTTCTTTGAGCAGATCGGCAAGATGGAACGGCTGGTCAGCATCTCGAGCCTGAACCTGTCGAACGTGAAAAATCCAGGGCAGGCGAAAGCGAAGAAGAGTTATAACTACGCGCCGGGCGAGAGCGTGGTGGCGACCTGCACGGCTGCCGCGTTTTTCAGTCCGAAGTCGCAACCACCCGCGAAAGCGGCGCCGCTGGTGCCACTGGCGCCGCTGGCGCCGAAGAAGTAAGAAGCAGTAAAAGGAAGCCATGGTCTCAAGAGCTGCAATTACGATTTTGTGGTTGGCCGTCACCGCCTGGGCGCAGGCCCCGGGCGATGTCCAACCGGTGGTTCCGCTGCGGAGCCCATTTCTGAGTCCGCTGCGCGCGATCATGAAGCCGGATGCGTCGGTCGCGCCCGAGAGCAAAGCGGGAGCGCAGAAACCGGCGGCCAGCTCAAAGCCCTCCGCGGGCGGCGCGGCGGCGCCATCCGATGGCCCGCCAGCGAAGCCGGACAGCCCGGGCACGGTTAAAGCCTTGAATGGCCGGCGCGACCCCTTTATCAGCACGGTTTCGACGGCTACGGCGACGGCGGCGGCCTGCAACTCGGGCGGCAAGCGTTGTCTGGCGATCGACCGGATCAGTCTGAAGGGCGTGGTGCGCTCCGAATCGGGCTATATCGCGGTGGTGGTCAATGCGGCGAACCGGGCGTATTTCCTGCGCGAAAACGACCCGCTGATGAATGGCTACGTGGTGCGGATCACGAGCAATGCGGTCACCTTCAAGCAAACCGAGAAGGACCGGACAGGCCACCCGGTTACGCATGACGTCACCCTGACGCTGGGCGGACCGGCGGCTTAGCGGGCGGCCGAAAAACGCGCCGGCCGCGGCATGTAAGCGAAGGTGCAGCGCACGGGTTGTTGCAGGCTGGTCTTGTAGACGGCCGTCAGCAGTCGGTTGGAGATTTTGTTGGCCCGGCAACGGAGGGTGCGATAACCCTCGTGGTTTCCGGGGGGATTCGCTAAAGCAGCGTGTCGGCTGTCTCGGATGGCAGCCGGCGGCGGCGCGCCGGAAGCAAGGCGTGCCGGTTGCGAGGAGACTTCGATGAGGCTCAAGCAAGTGTTTGTACTGGCGCCACTGCTATGGTACGCGGTAATTGCGGGCGCCGCCGATACGCAACTCCAGCAGATTTCGGTAACGGTTCAGGGTGGCGCGACCGTGGTGGCGATTGAAACCGCGGGACCGTTCACCCACAGCGAGTATCGGCCCCAGCCTTCGATGGTGCTGGTGGACTTGCAGAAAGTGTCGTCCAGCGCCCTGAAGCAGCGCCAGCGCAGCCTCGATTCGCCAGCGGTGAAAAGCTATCGGGTGCTCGAATACAAGAGCGTTGGGGGCATGGAGGTCACGCGGCTGGAGTTGACCGTGGCGGACAGAGCCAAGCTCGATATCAAGGAAACCAAGAACGGGTTGCAATTACTGTTTACGATGGCGGATGGCTTCACCGCCGCATCGCAGGCACCCCCGGCAACGGCGGTCCACTCCGCGGCAACGCCGGTGGCGGCGCCTAAGCCGGTGGCCGGCGCAGCCGCCAAGCCGGCGCCAAATTCAGAGGCCGCGCCGTCACCGCCGGTTACCATCCGCAACGTCGCGGTGGTTCGCACCAGCGCGGGCCTGGCGGTTGAAATCGAGGGGGGTAAGACGGCGAGAACCTTACGGCTGAGCGATCCGGAGCGGCTGGTGGTGGACGTCGAAAATTCGCTCTCGGCAACCAAGCAGCGAACCATCATGGTGAATGGGTCCGATCTGAAGTCGGTTCGCATCTCGCAATTCCAGTTGGCTCCTCCGGTGATGCGCGTCGTCCTCGATCTTGCTGGGCCGCGTGATTTCGACCTCGCAAACAGGGGCAACAAGCTGGTGGTCACGGTGTTGCCGCCGAGGATGGCAGCGCCGGACGGAGGCACGTTAACCCCACCGAGTCCCAAGATCGAAGCGCCCGCGACTTTGGCGCAAACGGCAAAGCCGGAGGCTAAAACGGCTTTCACCAAAGCGCCCCCGGTCCCGGCATCGCCTTTCACCCCGGCGCAAACGGGGTCGGTGAACAGTTCGACAGCGGCGCTGCAACCGGCGGGATCAGGATTCAAAGACCAGACCAACGACCAGAGCGTAGTTACAGTGGTTGCGAAAAAAGAGGTTACCTCGCTGATGAGCGCCGGCGCGCCGCTCCCGGTGCAAATGGCGGCTCAAACTCCCGCTCCGCAGGCCGTTCCGGCCGTGCAGAACGGCGCTTCCGAAGCCGGGCAGGCAAAGCTGGCGCCGGCGGCGGTGAGCGCTGTCGGGGAAGCGCCCGGCGGCGCGCAGAAGAATGCGGACTATGTCTTTGTGACGCCGGAATTCAAGACCCAGGACACGGCGACTGCCGCGGCCAATCCGGCCAGTGCGCGCGCCCAGGAGGCGGCAACCACCGTCGCGCCAGAGCGTCAGCCGGTGCTGCTGGCGCAAGCTCAGCCGCCGCCGACGCCGGCGCCAGCGGCGAATCTCGCGCTTGAGCAGCAGCGGGCCAACGCCAATCCCGCGCTTCCAGCGGCGGCCAAGAAGTATACCGGCGAACCGATATCGGTAAACCTGAAGGATGTGGATCTGAAGGACTTCTTCCGGCTGATTCACGAGATCAGCGGCCTCAACATCGTCCTCGACCCGAACGTGAGGGGCACGCTTACGCTGGTGCTGGACGATGTGCCGTGGGACCAGGCGCTGGACGTGGTCTTGCACAACAACGGTCTCGGACGCGAGCTGGAAGGCAACATTCTGCGGATCGCGGCGCTCGATACCTTCCGCAAGGAAGCCGAGGAGCAGCGTGCACGGACCGACGCGCAGGCGCTGGCCGTCAACAAAATTACGGTCACCCGCTTCCTCAGCTACGGGCGCGCCAAGGACGTGATGCCGACCATCAAGAAGCTGCTGACGACGCGCGGCGAAGTGCTGGCCGACGATCGCACCAACGCCTTGATCATCAGCGATATCCCGAGCATCATTCCCGGCCTCGACCGGCTGATCACGCAGCTGGATCGCAAGACGATGCAAGTGGAAATCGAAGCCCGGGTGGTGTCGGCCACGCGAAACTTCGCCCAGAGTTTCGGGACGCAGCTAGGATTTGCCTGGGGCAATGGGTCGACGCAGATAGGCGGTAACCCGACTACGGGATCAAGCCCGATAACCTATACGTCGTCTTCGGGAACGTTCCCTTACTTCACCAGCGGTGGCACCATCCCGCTGTTCTCGAACCTGGCGCCAACCGGAAATACCAGCGGTCTAGGTTTTTCGACCGCGGTAGGCAACTACCGGGTGGACGTGCTGCTTTCCGCAGCCGAGTCGCGCGGCCTGGCGAAAGTGCTATCCCGGCCGCGAGTGGTGACCCAGAACAACGTCACGGCGGTGGTGCGCCAAGGCTACCGCATTCCGATTGTCACCCAGAGCCAGCTCGGCGGACCGGCGACTACGACTTACATCGACGCCTTTCTGCGGCTGACGGTCACGCCGCAGATCACCATAGAAAATACCATCTTCCTGGCGGTCGACGTGGAGAACACGACCCCGGACTTCGGCAACTCGACCACCACGGTAGGCGGCAATCCCAGCTTGCTGACGCAGCAGGCGACGACGCAGGTTCTGGTCAGCGATGGCGGAACGGTGGTCATCGGCGGCGTCATTCAAACCTCGAGTTCGATCAACGTGCAGCAGGTGCCATGGCTTGGCAACATTCCGATACTCGGCAATCTGTTTAAGAGCCGGTCGGTGTCCACCAGTACGCAGGAGCTGATCTTCATCCTGAGTCCTAAGATCGTCCAGACGTAACGTTG
>Ga0182014_10003503_pt1 | contig 18794 bp, 18 predicted proteins | sample 612S2DmetaG_FD_120489 | JGI IMG/M metagenome (GOLD analysis project Ga0182014, IMG submission 120489) | Permafrost microbial communities from Stordalen Mire, Sweden - 612S2D metaG | ecosystem: Environmental > Terrestrial > Soil > Wetlands > Permafrost | place: Sweden: Stordalen | collected... | reverse complement strand
TGTGCTCGCCTTTGGCCTGCACCCGCTCGTCACGCTGTCGGGCACGACCATGGGCGTGCAACAGGCGCTGGCCCTGATCGGGCTCGCCTATCTGCTGGTGGTCGCCGGCGCGGTCTGCTCGCTGTCGATTGCGTTCTTCATCTCGACACTCACCGACTCGAGCCTCACGGCGGCGACTATCGCCATCGCCGTCTTTACGGTGCTGACCATCCTCAACGCCTTCAGCGTGTTCGACTTCATGAAGCCCTACACGTACTCGACCTACCGCCTCGCGTTTTTGAACCTGTTCCGCTTCCCGATCTACTGGCCGCCGATCCGTCAGGCGCTCGTGAACTATGGGGTGACGACGGCGCTCCTGCTGCTGGCGGCCTGGGCGGTGTTCAGCCGCAAGGACATTCTGACGTGAGGCCGGACCGGTGGGACCCACCCCACCTAGTCGAACATCGAAACGACATTTGGTTGTTCGTCGCTGTCTTCTGGCGTGACCGCCAGCTGCTCGTCGACCTCGTTGCCCCACTGCGTCCAACCCTCGCGCTCGTGGCGGGCGAACAGCTCGAGATACGGTCCGGGGCTGCAGCTTTCGATGATGTCGTAGATTTCGTCGGGCTTGCGGGAGTGCTCGCGCTTGCGCGAGACCATGATGTTCACGCGGCGCCGGCCGGCGTCGCCCGTCCGCAGGCTGCCGCGCGTGCCGAACAGGACGAGTTCGGTAACGTTGCGGAAGTAGAAGCCGACTCCCCTCCCGTCGGGCCCACCGTCTTTGCGAGTCTTGTACCAGACGAGGTTCGTCTTGTAGGTGAAGCCCCAGTGCTGCATGACCGCCAAACCCTCGGCAAGCAGGGCGTTTGGGACCCAAAGGTAGAGATGGCTCTGCGGCAGGGCGAGCTTCTGTACCGGCATCTCGACGATCTCGTCGAGCGCCATGGTTTGGTAGCGCAACAGCCGACGGTGTTCGGGCGCCATCTTGCCACTGCGGTTCATGAACCTCCATGGCGGGTCGGCGAGGATCGTACCGAAGGACTCGAAATTCCGCGAAAGGAGATCTTCGGCCGCGGACTTGAGCCAGACGTCACTCATCGGCCTCTCCGATGAAGAGCGCGCGCGTCATGCCAAAGGCGAGCACTGGGCAGCCGGCGGCGCCCCCGCCGCGCATGCGTGGCAACAGCTTGTGCCAGACGGTGGTTGACTCGCCGGTGGACTTGCCCCGGCCAAGCTCCTTGTAGAGCTCGATGCAGTCCTTCGTCTTGGTGAGGATGACCCCCACGCTCACGGCTCGGAGTTCGAACAGGAGCCGGAAGTTGTTGAGGTCTCGGTCGAAGAAGGGATCCTTGTTGTTCCATTCGACCTCGAGAGCGATTTCGTTCTTGAAGCAATCGACCTTGTGTGTCGGCGTCTCGGTCCTGGTTTCGTCGACCAGAACGCTCGTGTCGAACGATTTCTCCCGCCAGCCACGCATGACGAAGGAGTCGTTGAAATACTGTGAGACAGACGAAAGCCTGCCGCCCGGTGTCGTGATGTCGGACGGCCGGAGTGTGAAGCCCCTGAGAACCTGAACGATCGCGCCCCATTCCTGCGGGAAGTCCTGCGAGAGGATGGCGGCGGCATGGCGCCAGTCTTCGACCAGCCACTTGTCGCGGATGTCTTCGGGGATGAGATCTGCCGTCAAGGCCCCTCCGTCGCTTGCCGGTATCGATTGTACGTTCTGCCGGTGACGGAGAGTAGGGCGCGAAGGTGGACATCGGACGGGTATAGTGTCGGTCAACCGCGGAGGTCCCCATGAGAGCGATGCTGCTGCGCCGACCCAAGTCGATCGACGAGCGGCCGCTGGAGCTCGTCGAGCTCCAGCGGCCGCATCCCGGCCCCGGCGAGATCCTGATCGCGGTGAGCGCGTGCGGCGTGTGCCACACCGATCTTCACGTGTGCGAGGGCGAGCTGCCGCCGCACAAGTCGCCGGTCGTGCCCGGACACCAGATCGTGGGCCGGGTCGCGGAGCTCGGCGTGGGCGTGACCGAACACGCACTCGGCGACCGCGTGGGCGTGCCCTGGCTGCACTGGACCGACGGCACCTGCCGCTACTGCCGACGCGGCGACGAGAACCTCTGCGACAACGCCACCTTCACTGGCTGGGACGTCGACGGCGGGTACGCCGAGTTCGCGGTGGCGCCGGCGGCCTTCAGCTACCCGCTTCACGAGAAGCTGAGCGACCTTGCCGCGGCGCCGCTGCTCTGCGCCGGCATCATCGGCTACCGTTCCCTGTGGCTGTCGGGGCTTGTGCCCTGGGGACACGGCAGGGAGGCGGCCGGCGGCCCCGCCGGAGCCGGCGCGGCCGCCGGCCGCCGTCTCGGCCTTTACGGCTTCGGCGCGGCCGCTCACATCTGCCTGCAGATCGCGCGCTACTGGGGCGCCGAGGTGTTTGCCTTCACCCGTGATGAGAAGCACCGCCGGCTGGCCCGCGAGCTCGGCGCGGCGTGGGCCGGCGCGGCGGACGAGCCGCCCGGCGGCGACCCCGAGACCAAGCTCGACGCGGCCATCATCTTCGCCCCGGCCGGCGAGCTCGTCATCGACGCACTCAAGGTCCTGGACAAGGGTGGCACGGTCGCCATGGGCGGCATCTACTCGTCGCCGGTGCCGCCCATCGACTATCCGCTGATCTACCGGGAGCGCGTGATCCGCAGCGTCACCAACTCGACGCGCCACGACGCCGCCGAACTTCTGCGCCTGGCGGCGGCCATTCCCATCGCGACGGAGACCCAGGTGTTTCCGCTCGAGCAGGCAAACGACGCGCTCATCGCGCTCAAGCACGACGGCATTCGCGGGGCGGCGGTGTTGCAGGTGACCTCTTAGGGCGCGGCGGCGCTGCCGGTGGCCGCGGGCAAGGCCAGACGACGTCGCGCGAAGCATGGCTGCCACGCGAGCGCGTGTCCCCGGCGTGCGGCGCCTACACCGACGCCCTGTCCTTCCAGTTCCACCATTTGAGCAGCGCCGGGTCGGGGCGCTCGGTGGAGGCGTAGTAGACGGCGCAGCGGTAGGTGTAGAGCACGCAGGGGTCGAGCCTGCCGCCGGCAAGCTCGCGGTCGCGTTCGTAGAGCGCTTCGGGGCTCTGGCCGCGCAGGTCGGCGACGCGGCGGATGCCGAGCCGGTGCAGGTGGCCCGCCATGTTGGGGCCGATCCCGGGGATGGTCTGCAGGTCGTCGCGCTCGCGGATCATGTCGCCAGCATATCGGCTTGGACGGAAGTCTCGGCTGTTTGCCGCCAACCGGGACCGGGCCGCGGTGCCGACCCGTCGCCTACTGCATCATGCGTTCGACGGCCGCCAGGGCGCGCTCGGCGATCCGCGGCGGCACGACGATCTCGTTCAGGCCCTCGTCGAGCGCCTGGATCGCCTTGTCGAGCGTGGTGCGCTTCATGTTGGGGCAGATCGCGCCGCGCGCCGCCGGCACGAACTCGCGCTCGGGATAGAGCGCGCGCAGGCGATGCAGCAGACCGGTCTCGGTGGCCACGACGAAGACCCGCGCGGCGCTGCCTGCCGGGTAGCGCAGCATGCCGGAGGTGCTCGTGATCATGGTGGCCAGAGCGCGCACGTCGCGGCTGCACTCGGGATGGGCCATGAGCTCGGCGCCCGGGTGGGCCTCGACGACGGCGCGCACCTCGTCAACGGTCATCTCCTCGTGCACGGGGCAGTAGCCGTTCCACATGATCATGTTCGTGCGGCCGGTGCGGCCGGCGACCCAGTCGCCCAGGTTGCGGTCGGGGACGAAGATGATGGGCTGCTCCGCCGGGATGCGGGCGACGATATCGGGGGCGTTGGCGCTCGTGCAGCAGACATCGACCTCGGCCTTGATCTCGGCGCTCGTATTGACGTAGGCGACCACGGCCGCCCCGGGGTGCTGCGCCTTGAGGGCGCGCAGGCCCTCGACTGTCACCATATCGGCCATCGGGCAGCCGGCGTGCGTGTCGGGCATGAGCACGGTCTTGGCGGGCGAAAGGATCTTGGCCGTCTCGGCCATGAAGTGCACGCCGCAGAAGAGGATCACCGCGGCGTCGGTGGCGGCCGCCTTACGCGCGAGCTCCAGCGAGTCGCCCACGAAATCGGCGGCGTCCTGTACCTCCGGGCGCTGGTAGTTGTGCGCCAGGATGACCGCATCGCGCTGGCCGGCGAGGTCGCGAAGCTGCTGCTGGGTGTCGGAGAGGTCCGTCATGGAGAAGCCGTCCTTGGAGCGTCGGCGAGTATGGGAAGGTGGCTCGCGCGCCGGGCGGCTCAGCCGCCGGCGATCGGCGGCATGACGCGGATCACGTCACCGTCTGAGACGGGCGCCTCGAAGCCGCCCAAAGCGCGCATGTTGCGGTCGTTGACGAACACGCCCACGAACAGCTTGCCGTCCTTGTAGATGCGGGATTCGAGACGAGGCTCGGCGACGATGGCGGCCTTGACGACCTCGGCGACGGTCGCGCCTTCGACCTCGAGCTCCCGCTGCGGTTCGGGGTAGGTGACGCCGAGCGGCAGCTTGACGCGTACCTTGGCCACGGACATCGCTCCTTTGCGGTCGGGCGCCCCGGCGATACCGCCCGGGGTAGTCCAAATGATTGTAGCAGGCGATCGCCGGCGGCGTCGCGCGACGCCGCCGGCGATCGCCTGCTACCACGCCCCGTCGCGGGCCGCAAAACACACGTGTTTGCAGCGACGACGTGGTTGTCGGGCAGGCGGTCGCGGAGGGCGTTTTCCCTGTCCAACGGAGGGTTTGGGCGGCCGGATAGGCGGGTAGTTCAAGGATACCGTTCCGGAATGCCCGCGTCGCCGACCGACTCCTCGGCAGGCGGCGACGGCTCCCCGCCGGACAGGAGTGTGACATGGCTCACAACGTTGCGGCACCCTCGCCATACCACGCCCACGTGGCTCCGTCTTCTATCGATTTCGCGTCGTCGCCGGCGTCCTCGCGCGCGTCGGCCTCGGGTCAGACCCAGCCGGCCGCGAACGCGGTCGACCCAGCTGCCGGGGCCGCGCAGCCCGTCCCCAAGGCAAGGCCGCGGTTCGTCGGACCCGCGTCGCGCGAGTACGCTCGCTGCGATCTCTGCGGCGAGTCGCTGGGCAGCCACACCGGCCAGTTCCCGATGGTCTCACCTCTCACCGCGGGCCGCGTTTCCGTGTGCCGCACGTGCCGACGTGCGGCGCTGAGCGAAGGCTACCGGCCGCGCGCCTGACGCTTGCCGCGCGCCTGACGCTTGCCGCGCGCCCGTAAGGCGCCGCGCGCCCGCATGGCGCTGCCTCCCCGCGCCACGCAGCCGTCCCGCGTTGCCGCCCCGCGCGGCTGCCCCGGCCGGCCGTATCGCGCCGCACCTGCCCACGCCGGACGGCGAGGGTCCCGTCTCGGCCGTGGGCGTGACCGCCATTCGAGCTAGAATGGGGTCGCCCTGCGGACCGCTTCTTCCGAAAAGTGAGACGACCGACGTGACGATGTGACGACGCGACTGCTCGACGCCTGTCTCGGCAAGCCCGTCGATGCCACACCCGTCTGGCTCATGCGTCAGGCCGGCCGGTACCTGCCCGAGTATCGCGTCCTGCGCGAGAAGCTGAGTTTCATCGAGATGTGCCGGCGGCCCGACGTGGCCGCCGAGATCACGCTCCAGCCGCTCGCCCGGTTCGATCTCGACGCCGCCATCATCTTCGCCGATATTCTGCTGCCGCTCGAGGGCATGGGCATCGGCTTCCACTTCGCCGCGGGTGACGGACCGGTGATCGAGCGTACGGTGCGCGCTGCCGCCGACCTCACCGGCGTACACGTCGGCGACCCCCGAACCGACACCCCCTACGTGCTCGAGGCCTTACGTCTCGTGGCCCGAGAGCTGGGCGGCCGGGTGCCGCTCATCGGCTTCGCCGGCGCGCCGTTCACTCTGGCGAGCTACGTGGTCGAGGGCGGCCATTCGCGTCAGTTCGCCGAGGTGAAGAAGCTCATGTTCGGCGAGCCGGCCACGTTTAAGCGGCTCATGGACCTGCTCGCCGACACGGTCATCGCCCACCTGCTCGCCCAGATCGAGGCCGGAGCCCAGGTGCTGCAACTCTTCGACTCGTGGGCCGGCACCCTCGGACCGCGCGACTACGAGCGCTTCGCCGCGCCCCATTCCCAAAAAGTGCTCGACGCCGTGAGCGGCCGTGGCGTGCCGGTCATCCACTTCGCCGGCGGCTCCGTCGGCATGCTGGCGCAGGTGCGCGCCGCCGGCGGCGATGTCGTCGGCCTCGACTGGCGGATCGACCTGGACCGCGCGTGGGCCGAGCTCGGCGAGGGTGTCGCCGTTCAGGGCAACCTCGACCCTGCGGTGCTGCTGGGGCCGCCCGACGAGGTCGAGCGACACGCTGCCGACGTGCTGCGCCGTGCGCGCCGCCGTCCCGGGCATATCTTCAATCTGGGCCACGGGGTGCTGCCAGCCACGTCGCCCGACACGGTCGCACGCCTCGTCGAGTTCGTCCACGACTGGAACGGAGAGGGCTGAAAGTCATATGGCAACCATCGACGTCGCCATGCTCGCCTTCGGCGGCCCCGAGACGGCCGCCGACATCGGGCGGTTCATCGAGGCCATGACGGGCGCACCGCCGGCGCCCGCGACGCTCGCCGACGTCGTGCGCAAGTACGAGGCGATCGGCGGCGGCTCGCCGCTGCCCGAGATCACGAGGCGCCAGGCGGCCGCCCTGCAGGCCGTCATGATCGCAGAGCTCGGCGTCGAGGTGCGCGTACGGCCCGGCTTTCTGTACTGCTCGCCGACGGTGGCCGAGTGTCTGGCTGAGCTCGACGCCCGCGACACGGTCGTGCTGCCCATGTCGCCTTTCTCGTCGCGCCTGACGACCGGCGCCTACCACTCGGCCCTGGCGGCGGCCGGCCGTGAGGAGCTGCCGCTGCTCGATGGCTGGCATGCAGACCGGCGCTTCCTGGCCGCCCTCAGCCAGCGCATCAACGAAACGCTCGACGGCGCCGACCCCAACGAGTTCCCTCTGCTGTTCACGGCCCACAACGTGCCGCTCGAGACGGTCATGGAGGGCGACCCTTACGTCGAGCAGCTCCAGCAGACGGCCGCGCGGCTTCTGCCGACAGTCATGCCGGGTGACTGGCGCCTGGCCTTCCAGAGCAAGGGCCGGCGCGGCGGCGAGTGGCTCGAGCCCGAGGCGGCGACCGCGGTACACGAGCTCGCCGCCGCCGGCTGGACGAAGCTCCTGGTGGCGCCGATCGGCTTCGTCGCCGACCACGTCGAGACTCTCTACGACCTCGACATCGAACTGCGCGAGCTCGCCGTCTCGTGCGGCATGGAGTTTCTGCGCAGTCCCGCCCCGAACGATGCGCCACGCTTCATCGAGGCGCTCGCCGACATCGTGATCGACTACCTCGCCCATCGCCCGATCCTGCACCCCGTCGAGCTCGACCCCAACGGCTCGCACTGGCACGGCCCGCCGCCGCGAACGTGACGCGCACGGGGGCGACGAGGCAGGACCTCCCGGTCATCGCCGTGGTCGGCGGCGGCATGGCCGGCCTGGGCGCCGCGCATGCGCTCGAGAGCGCCCGTCGTACGGCCGGCCGCGGCGCGGCGGCGCCCTTCGACTGGGTCCTGCTCGAGCGCGAGGACTACCTTGGCGGCAAGGTCCGCACCGAGCGCGTCGCCGACTTCGTCATCGAGGGCGGCCCCGACTCGTTCATCGTCGAGAAACCGTGGCCCATGGAGCTCGCTCGCAAAGTCGGCATCTACGACCGCCTGCTCGACTCCAACGAGGATGTTCGCAAAAGCTACGTCTTCTCGCACGGACGTCTGCACGAACTGCCCGAGGGCCTGATCCTGATGGTCCCAACGAGGCTGCTGCCGTTCGCCATGTCGAGCCTGATCAGCTGGCACGGCAAGCTGCGCATGGGCCTCGACCTGCTGCTGCCGCGCGGCCATCCGGGCAGCGACGAAAGCCTGGGCGACTTCGTGCGCCGGCGGCTCGGGCGCGAGGCGCTCGCCAGGGTGGCCGAGCCGCTTGTGGCCGGCATCCACGCTGGCGATCCCGAGCAGATGAGCGTGCGGGCGACGTTCCCGATGTTCCTCGACATGGAGGAGAAGCACCGCAGCCTGATCGCCGGCATGATCCGCCGGCGCCGGGCGCGGGCGCGGGCGACGCCGGCGCCCGGCGGCCAGCCCGCGCGAGGCGGCGCTGCCGGCGTGCAAGACGCCGTCGGCGCCGCCCCGCGCCGGCCGCGCGCCTACTTTCTGTCGTTTCGGACCGGTCTGGCCGATCTGGCCGAGGCCGTCGTGGCCGACCTTCCGGCCGACCACTTGCGCACCGGCGTGGCGCTCGAGTCCATGACCCCTGCGCCGGTCGCGGCCGGCGGAGCAGGCCCCGACGGGCGCGCCGGCTATCGCTTACGACTCTCCGACGGCACTGCCTTCGTGGCGCAGGCCGTCGTGCTCGCCGTCCCTTCGTTTGCGGCGGGCGAGCTGCTGCGCAGCATCGCGCCAGCCGCCTCGGAGGACCTGTCTTCGATCCCCTACGTCACGACGGCCACCGTCTCGCTGGCCTACCGCAAAGCGGATGTCGCCCGGCCGCTGCACGGCTTCGGCTTCGTGGTGCCGCGCGCCGAGGAGCGGGGCATCATGGCCGGGACGTTCAGCTCGCTGAAGTTTGCCGGGAGGGCGCCCGACGACGGCGTCCTGGTGCGCGCTTTCGTCGGGCGCGCCGGACGCGAGGAACTCGTGGGACTGCCCGACGACGAGCTCGTCCGGCTCGTGCGCGCAGAGCTCGAGAGCATCGTCGGCCTGGGTGCGGAGCCGCTGTTCAGCCGCATCTTCCGCTGGCCGCGGGGCATGCCGCAGTATCGCGTCGGTCACGGGGCGCTCGTCGCGCGGATCGAAAAGCGGGCGGGCGAGCTGCCCGGCGTCGAGCTCGCCGGCGGCTATCTGCACGGCATCGGCATCGGCGACTGCATCCGCGAGGGAGCCGCCGCCGCCGATCGGGCCGTGGCGCATGTCGGGCGTGTCGGCGACGCGCAGGACGTGGTCGACACGCACACAGCGCCCCCATCGAGCCCATCACGGACTTGAGAACTAAAGGACGAGACCCCTTCCAGCCGAATGATAGGACGGGACTGCGGCACGACACTCGACGCGCCGTCGTTTTGGACCGTCGTCACGGCCGGCCGGCCTTCCGGCCAAAGGAGGATCTATGAGCACGGTTGCGTCGTTCGCCGCAAGTGCCGGCGGCTCTCTGTTCGGGGGGGCGGGCTTCCTGGTAGAGCTTCTCGTCCTTGTCCTCTACGTCGTCTCGATGTGGAAAGTGTTCGTCAAGGCGGGCAAGCCGGGGTGGGCGGCCATCATCCCGATCTACAACATCATCGTCCTGCTCGAGGTCGCGGAGCGCCCGCTGTGGTGGATAATCCTGTTCTTCATCCCGATCGCGAACCTGGTCGTCCTGATCATCGTGTCGCTCGACGTGGCGCGAGTTTTCGGCAAGGGCACGGGCTTTGGCATCGGCCTGTGGCTGCTCGGCTTCATCTTCTATCCGATCCTCGCCTTCGGCGACGCGCGGTACGGGGGCGGACGTCCCCAGCCGGCCGCCTACGCCGCCGGCGCCTATGCCGCCACCCCGTACGCTGCCACTTCCGACCAGTCCGCGCCCTACGCGCCGGCGCCGCCGTACGGGCAGTCAGGCGTTGCTTCCGGGCCGACCGGCGCGCCCTGGGTCACTCCATCGACGCCGCCTCCGTGGATCACGCAGCCTGTGGCGGCGGCCGTGCCTCCGGCTCCCCCTGCGCCACCCGCCCCGGCCCCACAGGCCGCACCTGCTCCGGCATCACCGGCGCCCGCGCCCCCGGCTCCGCAGGCCGCTCCGGCTGCCGCGCCGCCGGCGTCACCCGCCCCGACCCCACAGGTCGCACCTGCTCCGGCCCCACAGGCGCCACCCGCTTCGACCCCACAAGCGCCACCCGCTTCGGCTCCGCAGGCCGCTCCGGCTGCCGCGCCGCCGGCGCCACCCGCTCCGACCCCACAAGCGCCACCCGCTCCGGCCCCGCAGGCCGCCCCGGCTCCCGCGCCTGCGACTCCGGCACCCGCGACTCCGGCCCCCAATGTCGCGCCGCCGGCGCCACCCGCCCCGGCTGCCGACGTCGCTCCGCCCGCACCTCCGGCGCCACCCGTTCCACCGGCCGAGTCCTGACGACAGATCAGACGTGAGTCGGCGGGGGCGGGAAGCTCGGACCGAGCTTCCCGCCCCCGCCGCGTCGTCCGCCCGCGTCGTCCGCCCGCGAGCGGGTCTCAGAGCGGCACACCTGACGGCACGGCGCCGGCCGCCGACGCATGGCGTTCCGCGACGAACACGATCACGATCAGAATGGGCACGACGATCGCGACGACGAACACCACCAGCGCCGCCACCGCCCACTTGTGCTGGGCGGAGCGAAACTGTTCGACGCTCATCCAGGGCTTGCCCTGCCAGGCCCAGCGGTTGCCGTTGACGCCGCAGACGATTGCCCACGCCAGGCCACCGAAGGGGACGAACGCCAGGAGCAGCCCCCAGAGCGCCACGTAGGCGCCGTTGAAGGGCCCCCAGATCCAGGTGAAGAAGAAGGCGCCCCAGTTCCAGCCGCCGGCCGCGGGAGGCAGGATGCTGACCTTGCCGAAGCCCGGCTGGTAGGTGGGCTCGACCGAGCCCGGCGGTGGCGGCCCGTAGGCGTATCCCGGCTGCGGGACGTACGAGGCCGCGTACGGCTGAGGGTCGCCGCGGTCGGGCGGCGCCCAGCCGCCACGCGGCGGGGGCGGCGCCGGCGGGACCCATCCGTCGGGCGTGCGCGGGACCGGGCCGTCGGGCCCCGGCAGCCCTTGCGTCGGCGGCGCGGGCTCGTCGTTGCTCATCTGGTCCCCTTTGTGCCGTTGCGATCAGGCCCGGTCACGCTCGTCACCTGCTCGCCGTCAGAACTTGCCCAGCGCCCGCATGATCCAGCGATGCGGCGAGTGTCCGCTGAACCCCGGCGTGACATACATCACCGCGCATGTGCCGGCGCAGACCTCGAGGCCGCGCTCACCGGCCAGCGCGAGCGCCTCGGGCGTGTCGGTGTGCTGGTGGATCCACACCGCCTTGGCGCCGGCGTCGGCGGCGCGGGCCACCCACGCTGCGGTCTCGTCTTTGGGCAGCTCGAGAACGACCGCCTCGACCGGCGTCGGGAGGGCGGCCAGGTCGGGGAACGTGCGGTCGCCCTCGACCTCGTCGACGGACGGGTCGACCGCGTACACCGGCCTGCCCGACCTCTTCAGAGCGCTGTAGGTGAGCTTGGGAAAGGAGCGCTTGCCGCTGTGGCCTACTACCGCGAAGCTCGCGTGATCCCAGAACGACTGTCGTTGCGATGCCATCAGGACTCCTTTACTTGTCCACCCCGTAGCACTGTTCGGGTGCCAGCACATGGAGGTAGCGCCCGGCCGCCCGCAAACGGCTGCGCAGCTCGTAGCAGAGGTGACACTCGTCGGCGTACAGAGCCCGCATCGGTTCCAGCCCGGCGGCGCGGGCCAGCGCCCACGGACCGCCACCGGCGATCTCACTCACGACGGACAGTGTTGCGGGGTCGTAGGCCGCGAGGATGTCGGCCAGAGGGCGCTGCCACACGTTGCCGATGCTGATGCCCTGGCACGGCATGAGGTTGCCGTCGCAGCCCACGTGGCAGCGGCCCGGGTCGGCGAAGTCTTCGTAGGGGCACGAGGTGAGCGTGTCGGGCGGGCGAGTGAGGCGCTCGCCGCGGGCGAGCGCCTCACTCGCCCGCCCCTTGTACATGATCGCGCCGGGGGTGCCACAGGCCACATCGAGATCGGCCAGGGCGGCCGGCGCGCCGACCTCGAGCACCGCCACGGGCAGATCGAGCTGCCGGGCCGCGACCACGGCGTTGCGCAGGTGGGTCTCCTGCGCCAGCTCCTCGGTAAAGTACGCATACGACGACAGCGACAGGTCGGCCACGCCCAGCCCGGCGAACGGAGCGAGCCACACGAGGGCGTCGTCGAGCGACTCCGCCCAGAAGCAGTTGGTGACGACGCCGACCGCGAGCCCCGCTTCACGGGCGTGGCGCGCCGCGGCCAGCACGACCGGGTAAACGAGCAGCGGCTCGCCGCCCTCGAAGTACACCGTCGAGCAGCCGGCCGCCGCGGCCTGGTCGATGACGTCACAAAGCTGGGCCAGCGTCATCGTCCCTTCCTGCTGCGGGCTGCCCCAGACGAAGCAGTGGTCGCAGGCGAAGGTGCAGCGGTACGTCACGAGCAGGTGGAGAGCCTCGAGACGCGGCCGCGGCGCTTCGCGGGCCGGCCGTGACGCCGTCTCGTGGGCCGCCGGTGACGATGCGCCGTGTGGCAGGTCGCTCATGGCGCAACTGTACCCCGCGACGTGCGCCGCGGCGAGTCGCCGGACCTGAGGGCATGAGGCGGGGTGCGGGGCATGAGGCGGCATGCAGGCATCTCGCTGTAGAATCGCAGGGCGCGGGTCATGCCCGCGCCTAGGCTGCCGAACCCGAAAGGCGGGCGCTTTCATGCCGATTGGACGACCCAACGTCGAGCGGCTCGACGCCAGAGGCCTGGTCGAAGGCCTTGTGCGGGCGAGCAAGTACAAGAAAGACCCCGAACTCGCCGAGCAGGCACGGCTGGCGCTCGAGCGCCGCATGCCGATCCTGCTCGACACCTTCCAGTCAAAGAACACGCGCCACATGGTGTTGGCGCGCGACGCCTTCCATCAGATCGGCCAGCCGGCGGTGCCGTTCCTGGCCGACGTCGTCGACCACGGCGACACCGGGCGCCGCCAGGACGCGGTCCACGTTCTCGGCGAGATCGGCCTGCCGACGGTGCTGCCGGCGCTCGCCGACGGGCTCAGAGACCGCGACTCCGGCGTTCGTCTGCTGGCAGTGCGATCGCTTTCGAAGATCGCCGGCCCGCGGTCCGACGAGCTCATCGAGTCGGCGCTGCGCGACCGCGACGAGGCCGTGCGCATCGCGGCCATGAAGGCGCTCAAGAAACGAGGGTGGGCGGGATCGTGAGCAGGGACTATCGCGCGTTTTCGATGTGGCTCGACGGCGTGCCCGGCGAGCTCTCGCCGCGGCCCGCGCTGGCTGGTTCGACCGAGGTCGATGTGGCCGTGGTCGGCGCCGGCTACACGGGTCTGTGGACCGCCTACTACCTGAAGAAAGCCGACCCCTCGCTGCGCATCGCCATCCTCGAGAAGGAGATCGCCGGGTTCGGCGCTTCGGGCCGCAACGGCGGCTGGTGCTCGAGCTTCTTCGCGGCTTCGCCGGGCACGATCGCCGCGGAGTTCGGCCGCGAGGCGGCGATCGCCATGCAGCGCGCCATGTTCGCGACCGTCGACGAGGTCGGCCGCGTGGTCGCAGACGAAGGCATCGACGCCCGCTACCACAAGAGCGGCACGCTCACCCTGGCGACCAGCGCAGCCCAGCTGACCCGCCTGCAGGGCGAGATCGACCACGAACGCGAGTGGGGTTTCGGCGAGACCGACTACGCCTATCTTTCGGCGGCCGAGACCGCGCGGCGCGTGCGGGTCGAGGGCTGCCTCGGGGCGATGTACTCGCCGCATTGTGCCTGTGTCGACCCGGCGCGTCTGGCCCGCGGTCTGGCCGACGTGGTGGAGCGACTCGGCGTGACCATCTACGAGCAGACGCCGGCGCTCGCCCTGACGCCACACGAGGTGCCCACGCCCGGCGGCGCGGTCAAAGCCGGCGTCATTGTAAACGCCCTCGAAGGCTACGTGACCTCCCTGCCGGGCCACGCGCGCGACATGGTGCCGCTGTACTCGGTGATGATCGCCACCGAGCCGCTGCCGCAGTCGTTCTGGGACGAGGTCGGCTGGTCGGGCCGCGAGGTCTTCGGCGACGAGCGCTACCTGCTCATCTACTGCATGCGCACCGACGACGACCGCATCGCTCTCGGCGGCCGTGGGGCCCCGTACCACTTCGGTTCAAAGATCAGAGACGACTACGATCTCGCTCCCAAAGTGTTCGGCGAGCTGCACGGCGTGCTGAAGAGCCTGTTCCCGGCGCTCGGCGACGCGCGCATCACGCACACCTGGGGCGGCTGCCTGGGCGTGCCGCGCGACTGGTTCACGTCGGTCGGCTACGACAAGGAGAAGGGCATGGCATGGGCCGGCGGTTACGTCGGCGACGGCGTGTCCACGACCAACCTCGCGGGTCGCACGCTGGCCGAGCTCATCGCCGGCGCCGACCACGGGCTGGCCGGGCTGCCGTGGGTCGGTCACCTGTCGCCGCGCTGGGAGCCCGAGCCGCTGCGCTACCTCGGCGTGAACCTGTCGCTGGCCATGATGGGCAGCGCCGATCGCGTCGAAGCCCGCACCGGCAAGCCCTCGAAGCGCGCCGACCTGACCGCGCGTCTGATCGGGCGGTAGCCGACCGGCGCGGCGTTCGGCAGCCGGGGCGTCTTCGACCAGCGCCGGGGGTGTCCTAGATAAGGTTCGTGCAGGCGACGAACGTGGCAAAGACCGTGAGCCAGTCGGCGGCCGGGATCGCGATCGTCGTGCCGTCGAGCCTGGTGACTCCGGGGCAGCCGGCCGGCCCGTCGCACCAGTCGGGGCGGCCAAAGGTCACACGTAGCGAGCGACCGTTCCAGTCGAGCGCGCGGGGCAGCGGCCCGGTCAAGGCGCGACGCGCTCCGGCACGCAGGGCCGCGTGGGTCGCGTCGGGTCCGGGGAGCCGGGCCGTCGACCACGCCAGTCCGTCCTTGACCGCGACCGCCTCGACACCGGGAACCAGGGCCCGGGCTTCGGCGACGAGCTTGTCGTCGCCCGAGGCGAAGGCGAGCGGCGCGCCGCAGGCGCCGGCGACCGCCGCGTTCAACCCCAGCTCGCCGATCGCCAGCTCGCCGTCGGGGCCGCCGCACACGACGACGTCGGTGATGGCGAACAGATAGGTGTGGGCGAGGGTGGCGCGGGCCGTTCCGGCCCGCGCATGGTAGCCGACCATGAAGACCGCGTCGAACCCGGCCTCGACCCCGGCCATCATGCTGAGCTGCGTGCCGCCGCCGCCGATCAGCGAGACGCCGGCCGGCAGCCCCGCGACGCTCAGGTTGTCGCCGCAGTCGTGGGCGTCGCAGACCACGATCTCGTCGGCGCCGCCCTCGAGGCAGCCCTCGAGCACCGCGTCGAGGTCGCCGCGCATGAACCCGCGGGCGGCCTGCCAGTCGTCGCTGCCGTGTTCGATCTGAGCCAGCCGGCAGACGCCGCTGGCCCCCTCGAGATCGATGCTGATGAAGACCTTCACGCCCGTTCCTCCATCTACCCTCAGGTCTCGACGGCCTGCGGCCGCCGCCGGCGCAGCACGAGCACGATGACGATCAGCACGACCGAGATCACCGCCGTGATCAGGAAGGTGATCAACGGTCCGTGCGATCTGGTGGTCACCGCCGCGCTGACCCGGTGTACGGAGAGGTAGCTGTCGATGTTGTCGACGGAGTAGATCGCCGAACCGTCGCCGCTCGGCGATTGCACCCACCCCGTCCAGCGGCTCGTGTTGACCGCTTCGAGGCCTTTCGGGTAGGCGAGGATGATGTAGGGGCTCTGCTGGTAGAGAAGCCGCTGCATCTCAAAGAGGATGGCCTGTCGTTGGGAGGGGTCGATGGCGGCCGCCTGCTGGGCGTAGAGCCGGTCGTAGGTGGGGTTGGACCAGGCGCAGTCGCTCCAGCCGTTGATCTGGTTCGTGAGAAAGATCGAGAAGATGAACATGGGGTCGACATCGCCCGTCCAGTTGTAGATGTACAGGTCCACATTGGGCACGTACTTGCCGCCGACCGTGTTGTACAGGTAGTCGTTCATGGCGCCTTCGTCCATGTAGACGAACTTCACGTCGATGCCGATCGCCCCGAGGTAGCCGGCCAGCAGCTTGCCGATGTTGTCGCCCTGGGGCGGGGCGTCGCAGGCGAACAGGCGCAGGACGATCGGTTTGCCGCGCTTGTCGAGGAGCTTGCCGTTCACGGTCCGGTAGCCGGCGGCGGCCAGCAGCTGTGTCGCCCTGGCGGGGTCGTAGCCGTAGGCCTGGTCGGCGGGCGGCTGCCAGTGCCAGTCGGGGTCGTGGTAGTAGCCGGGCACGACGAGGGTCGTGCCGGGGACCGCGTAGCCGTCGTAGGCGATCTTCACGATCTGCTGCTTGTCGATGGCCCAGTTCAGCGCCTGGCGGAATCGCCAGTCCCGCAGGACGGGATTGCCCTGCGACTTGCCCGTGTAGCAGTTGAAACCCAGCTCGTCGATGCCCTTGACCGGGTAGACGATGGTCTTGAAGTCGTGGTCGCGGCTCAACGGGGCGACCTGCGCCTCGGGGATCCCCCAGCAGGCGTCGATGGTGCCGCTGCGCAGCTCCTGGACCATCGAGTCGGGGTTCTGGTACGGGGTGAAGATGACCTCGTCGATACGCGGGGCGCCGCGCCAGTAGTTCTTGTTGGCCACCATGCGGATGTCCTGGCCCTTGTTGAACTCGACTGTCTGAAACGGCCCCGTGCCGATGATGGGCGGGTGGTTCTGAAACGAGTTCTGGGCGGCGTTGGGGCTGATCTTCGACCAGATGTGCTGAGGCACGATCGGCACCCACATGCCCAGGATATTGGCCTTGGGGGCCGAGCAGGCGAACCGCACCGTCAGCGGGTCGACCGCGACCACCTGTTTGATTCCCTCCGTGTAGCTCGTATACGAGGCCATGTTGTTGCGAATGATGTACTCGTAGGTGAACACCACGTCGCGCGCCGTGAACGGCACCCCGTCCTGCCAGGTCACGTGGGGACGCAGCTTGAAGGTCCAGACCTTGCCGTCGGAGCTGTGGCTCCAGCTCACGGCCAGTTCGGGGGCCGGGTCGACGTTGCTCGCCCGATAGCCGGTGAGCATGTCGTAGTTGAGGTGGAAGATCAGAAACGACGACGTCGACGTGCCGACGAACGGGTTGAGGTTGTCGGGCTCGTTGACCCAGCCGACCTTGAGCACGGTGGCGCCGGCCGGTGCCGGCGAGGCGGTCACGGCCAGCGCTCGCACGATACCGCTCGCCAGGCCGGCGACGGCGACGGCGACCAGCGCCGTACCGAGGGCGACACCCAGACGGCGGCGCCTCGCACGGCGGCCGTCCCTCGCGCTCAAGGAATCTGTCATGGCGCCTCCCCCCTGCCGGGGCGCCCGCGTCTCCCGGGGGCTCCGCCGGCTCCGGGCGACTGCGCGAACGCCTGTCGGGCCAACGGTATCAGATGGCGGCGCCAGGACCAGGCCGTGTCCGGTCGATCGGCGGCGCGGCCCGGGGGGTCTCTGTCCACCCTCGTCCGGGTCACGGCTCCGTGAGTCCCTCGGGTGACCTGATAGCGTCGAGAAACTCGTCGCCGTAGCGTTCCAGCTTGGCCTGACCGACCCCGTTGACCTGGAGCAGCTCGTCGCGTGTCGCCGGCTTGAGGGCGGCCATCTCCTGGAGCGTGGCGTCGTTGAAGACGACGTAGGCCGGCACCCGGCGTTGCTGGGCGAGGCGCCGGCGGAGCCCCTTGAGCCGCTCGAGAAGCTCGGCGTCGGGCTCGGGCCGATCGAGGCCCGGCCCGCCGCCGGTCAGACGTGCCGGCGGGCTGCCGGTGAACCACTCGGGTCCGGTGTCCGCACCGGCCTTGCGGCGCCGATCGCGGGTGCGTGGTTCGCGCGGCGGCCTGACCCGCGGTCGCGACAGTACGAGCGTCTCGTCGCCGCGCAGAAGCGCCATGGCCGCCGGAGTCAGTCGCAGCACCGAGTAGCGCGCGATGTCCTGTTCGAGGTAGCCGCGATGGATAAGCTGGCGGATGAGCTGCTGCCAGGCGTCCTTGCTCTGCTCGGCGCCGATGCCGTAGGTGCTGAGCTGATCGTGGCCGCGGGCGAACACCTTCTCGCTGCCGCTGCCGCGCAAGACGTCGACGACGTAGCCGATGCCGTAGCTCTGTCGCAGCCGGTAGACGCACGACAGCGCCATGCGCGCGTGCTCGGTGGCGTCGTAGGTGTCGGGCGGGTCGAGACAGACGTCGCAGTTGCCGCAGTCGTCGGCGAGAGGCTCGCCGAGGTAGCCGAGCAGCACGCGGCGCCGGCACGTGGTGGCCTCGGCGAAGCCGACCATGGCGTTGAGCTTGTGCAGCTCTATGCGGATCTGCTCGGGGTTGCCGCCGCGCTCGATCAGCGACCGCGCGACGGCGGCGTCGCCGAGGCTGAAGAGCAGCAGGGCGTCGGCGGGCAGGCCGTCCCGGCCTGCCCGCCCCGTCTCCTGGTAGTAACTCTCGAGGTTCTTGGGCAGGTCGTAATGGCACACGAAGCGCACGTCGGGTTTGTCGATGCCCAGGCCAAAGGCGACCGTGGCGACGACCACGTCGATCTCGTCGTGGGCGAAGGCCGTCTGCACGCGGTCGCGTTCGGTCGGCGGCAGGCCGGCGTGGTAGGCGGCGGCCGGCACGCCGGCCGCCGCCAGACGCCCGGCGACCTCTTCGGTGCGCTTGCGCGAGAGGCAGTAGACGATGCCCGCCTGGCCGGAGCGGTCGCGCACGAAGGCCAGGAGCTGGTCGGCCGGATGACGCTTGTCGACCACCGTGTAGCGAATGTTGGGCCGGTCGAAACCGGCGACGAAGCAGGGCGCGCCCGAGAGACCCAGGCGGCTGCGCACGTCGTCGCGGGTCTGCGGGTCGGCGGTGGCCGTGCAGGCGACGATGGGTACGCCGGGAAACAGCTCGCGCAGCCGGCCGAGGTCGATGTACTCGGGGCGAAAGTCGTGGCCCCACTGCGAAACGCAGTGGGCTTCGTCGATGGCAAAGAGGGCGAT
>Ga0182014_10003502_pt1 | contig 18794 bp, 22 predicted proteins | sample 612S2DmetaG_FD_120489 | JGI IMG/M metagenome (GOLD analysis project Ga0182014, IMG submission 120489) | Permafrost microbial communities from Stordalen Mire, Sweden - 612S2D metaG | ecosystem: Environmental > Terrestrial > Soil > Wetlands > Permafrost | place: Sweden: Stordalen | collected... | reverse complement strand
CTGCTGGCCGGCGTACTGCGACACCGAGGGGATCATCGAGGGGGTGATCTCGGTGCCGGCCTTGGGGTGGGCGAAGGCGGCCTTGGCCGGGAAGTAGATCTGCTGGGCGGCGAGCTGGTTGTGGACGGTGTTGTGCACGTAGGTCGATCCCCACAGCAGCAGCCCGCCGGCGATGACCAGGATTGCGGCCAGGGCCAGCCCGGTGACGCTGAGCAGGGTGTCAAAGGTCTTGCGGCGCATGAAAGACGCCTCCTCAATCGTGCTGGATCCCGGCCGGCTGGGGTCCGGCATCCTTTTTTGTTGAAACCGGCACTATTAAGATCGCCCGGCCGGCCCGGCACCGTTACGGCGCAACGTCCCCGCCGCATGGGATAAAAGCACCGGCCGTAAAGGACTTTTGTCACCCCATGAATAAACAACCCTGGGTCGTTTTCTGGTGAATGCACAGGAGACGGCCGGCCGCCGCCGGCGGACCAAAGTCCGCTTTCACCAGGACATTTAGCCATGGCGCCGGGCACGCCGGAGCGGGATCCTCACAACGTCAGCCCGATTGGCTAAGGGGTGAGCATGATGACACGGACCGATATTCACCTCGACGCCATGCTCCGGCATCTGGGCGCGGCTTATTACGACTCCCTGCACGGCAGGGCCACTCGCACTGACGTCGCCCGGGCGCTGGACACGGTGGAAGAGCATCTCGTCGAGCAGAGCCCGCGCTACGCGGCCGGAACGGCCCAGGGGCAAACACGGTCACACAAGACACAGGCGCACAAGGCTCCCCGCCACCACCGGCCAGGCCGCTGGAAGAGGCGCGTCCAGGACGTGATGACCACCTCCGTGGTGACCATCGACAGGATCACTCCGTACAAGGAGATCGCCCGGCTGCTGGCCGAGCACCGGATCAGCGGTGTGCCGGTCCTGACCATGGGCCGTCACGTGGCCGGGGTCGTTTCCGAGGCCGACCTGATCGCCGCCGAGGAAGAGCACGCCCGCGAGGCCCGCAGGGGCGGCGGCGGGCGGCGGCATCTGCCGGGCCACCATCACCCGCACGAGGACCTGACCGCGGCCAACCTGATGACTTCCCCGGCGATCACCATCCACCCGGAAGCGCCGATTCCCGGCGCGGCCCGGCTGATGACGACCCACCGGATCCAGCGGTTGCCCGTGGTCGATCCCGACGGCAAGCTGATCGGGATCGTCACCCGTCGTGACCTGCTGAGCGTGTTCCTGCGGCCGGACGAGGAAATCGCCGGCGACGTTGCCGAACTGCTGGCCGACGTCCTGCACGCCGACCCGCCCACGGTCCAGGCCGTGGTGCGGAACGGCCAGGTCATCCTCATCGGCACCACCAGCGGGGCCGAGGAAGACGAACTGGCCGCGGTCGCGACGCGGCTGATCTGGGACGTCGACGGGGTCGTCGACGTCACCAACCGGGTCAACCAGGCCACCGGCGCCGACCGGGAGCACGTCACCGCGAACGCGACCGACGCGACTGGTGAACGGAGTGACAGCCCACAGTAAGCATGGCGGCGGCCAGGCCCGGCCGCCGCCCGCAAACGGCCCCGCAGGAAGCAGCGGCGTACTTCCTGCGGGGCTTTCCGTGCTCCCGGCCTGTGCTCCCGGCCCGTGTGTTCCCCGACTGTGTCCCCCGACTGGGTTCCCGACGGGGGCGCCTAGGCGCTGTAGTGCCCGGTCCACTTCGGGCCGGTCGTCCGCCATTCGGCGTCCCAGGTCCTCATCCGCCGCCGGTAGAGGAGGCTGCGGCCCAGCGCCTGCAGGCCCACGAGCGCGACGATGAGCAGGAGCCCGGTGGCGGCCGACGCGATAAACACGTTGCTGAGGACGTCGCTGTGGGTATCGGGCGGGTCCGTCGCGGTCCCGGCGGCGTTCGTCCAGATGCCGACGGTGCTGCCTTTCTTGGCGCCGGCGTCGGCCAGTACCGGCCCGTACTGGATCGTGCCGTCGGGCGCCACCCACCGGGCGGCGACCCATGCGGTATGGACGCCCGAGTAGGGGTCGGGGCTGCCGTGCGCGGGAGCCGCCTGCGTCAGCACGGCGCGGACCTGATAATCCGCCGCCCGCTCGGCCTGGACCTGGCGGATGCCCGCGTGATCGACGGCCCGGCCCACACCGATCGACGCCAGCGGCACCCCGGCCAGGATCATGATCAGGATCAGGAGGCGCAGGACGACCTCGAGCCGGTCGCCGGGACGGCGCAGCGGGTTATGGTCCAGGGCCAGCCAGCGGGCGCACCGCGTCCAGCGGCCCGGGTCACCTGCGGCGGTGCCCATAGTGATCACCTTCAGCGGCAGGAGCGGTAGCCGCCGGGGGGTCAGGCCACGGCGGGCTTGGTGAACAACGCGGCGGCCGCGTCGGCCGACCGCTCGGGTAGCACCTCAATCGTGCCGTGTGCCGCCGTGATGCCCGCCTGCGACACCCGGTAGTGGTGGCCGCACAGCAGCAGGTCGACGGGGTGGGGCCGGGCCGCCGAGGCGGGCATGATAACCCGCACCACGGGGCGCCCGGGGCAGCAGCAAGCTCGGAACTCCGGCTCAGATCGCGGGATCCGCTCGGCCGCGGGTGCGGTCACGGTATCCGGCGCGACCGTCGGGGCCTCGCTGTGGTGGGGAAATCGTGGCGTCATGTCCTTAGGATCGTCTCCGACGCGACATGTCTCCAGAGACGTAGCTCACCCATGCCAGAGGCCAAAGGTCCCGCCAGAGGTCCCGCCGGCGCACCCTCTAAGGCCGCACGGCATAACCGGCCGCACGCGCCTCACGGGCGGAGTGCGAGCACCACCCACACCGGGCCGCGGGCGAACGTCATCGGCTGCCCGGCGGTCGTCGTGAACGTGGTGCCGAGGTCGTCCTCCCGGGCGCTCCGCACCGGCCCGACGACCGGCGGGAGATGGGAGGAGAAGACGGCCAGGAACCGGCTCAGGCCGCCCTCGACGGGCAGCACGTACACGATGTCGGCGCCGGTGAGCCCGGTCTGCGGGCGGGCCTGCGCGATATTGTCGACCTTGATCGCCAGGACCGGCCCGAGCTGGCTGACCGGTTCCCCGGTGAACGGCGAGGTCAGCGGCTTGGCGGCGGGCGGCCCGGCAGGCGGTACCGGCGGAACATGGCGGCGGGAGAACAGGAGCAGGCCCCCGGTCACCAGGGCGACCGCGGCGAGCATGGCTGAGACGGCGATGACGATGGCACGGCGCCGGCGCCCCATGACGTCGCCTCCTGGCTCCCCAGGCCACCGTTCCAGAAAAATTGTTCCAGAAAAGATTAAGGACGGGAAGGATCTTTGCCCGCTTCTCGCGGATCTGGATTGCGCGGTGCGCGGCTGGTTTACCTGGACCGTTTCCCCGCGTCTTCGTAGTGGTCCTTCCCGTCACTCGTCACTTCAGCCCGGCCTCACCGGGCCGCCTAGGTCACAAGGACCCCCCGCGCGGTGACCTTGGTCCGCAGTCGGCCGGGCCCGCCCGGGACTTTTTCCCCTAACGCACCCAGCTGGCTGCGCGAAGATATGGTGATCACGGTCCGTGAGGAGAGGTTCCGTGAGGAGGGGTTATGGAGCCAGCCACGCTTCAGCGGGTGATCGACCGCGCCGGCCTGGATCAGCTACTGGCGGCGATCGCGCGGCGGGGGTTCCGGCTCATCGGGCCGGCCGTGCGGGACGGCGTCATCGTTTACGACGACATCTCCTCATCGGCCGACCTGCCCGCCGGGTGGACCGACGAGCAGGACGGCGGGCATTACCGCCTGCGCCGCCGGGACGACGACGCGCTGTTCGGGTACGCCGTCGGCCCGCAGTCGTGGAAGCGCTACCTGTTCCCGCCCACCAGCGTGGTGTGGCGGAGCGCCAGGGACAAGGACGCGGGCCAGGACCCGGGCGGTGCTGCAGACGGGGACGCGAACGGTGCTCCAGACGGGGCCGCAGGCGCTGGGGCGCCGATGGCGTTCATCGGCGTACGCTCGTGTGAGCTGCGCGCGATCGCCATTCAGGACCGGGTGTTCCTGGGCGGCCAGCACACCGATCCGGTCTACGCGGGCCGGCGTGAGGGGGTGTTCCTGGTCGCCGTGAACTGCGGCCAGGCGGCCGCGACGTGCTTCTGCGTGTCGATGGACGCGGGCCCGAAGGCGGAATCCGGCTTCGACCTGGCCCTGACCGAACTGCTGGACGGCGAGCGGCACGAGTTCCTGGTCGAGATCGGCACCGGCCGGGGCGCGGACGTCATGAGTGAGGTCGCCGGCCGGCCCGCGGGCCGCACGGAGACGCAGGCCGCCGACCGGGTCACGGAGCAGACCGCCGCGTCGATGGGGCGGCACCTGGACACCGGCGGGATCAAGGACCTGCTGTACGGCAACTTCGAGAACCCCCGCTGGGACGATGTGGCGGGACGCTGCCTGACCTGCGGGAACTGTACGATGGTCTGCCCGACCTGCTTCTGCTTCAGTATCACGGACGTCACCGACCTCGCCGGCACGGAGGCGGAGCAGCAGCGGTCCTGGGATTCCTGCTTCACCATGGATCACTCCTACATCCACGGCGGTTCGGTGCGGGCATCCAGCCGCTCGCGTTACCGGCAGTGGATGACGCACAAGCTGGCCACCTGGATCGACCAGTTCGGCACGTCCGGCTGCGTCGGCTGCGGCCGGTGCATCACCTGGTGCCCGGTCGGCATCGACATCACCGAAGAGGCCGCCGCCATCCGGGCTAGCGACGGGGCCACGGGAGAAGAGGGCCATGGAGACGCTTGAGCACGAACTGCGCAGCCACCCGTTCGTCGGCGACCTGGAGCCCGCGTACCTGACCGTGCTGGCCAGTTGCGCCACGAACGTCGAGTTCCCGGCGCACCGGTTCCTGTTCCGTGAGGGAATGCACGCCAGCGGGTGCTTCCTGATCCGCGAGGGCAAGGTCGGGCTGGAGATCGCGACCCTGGGCCGGGGGCCCATCGTCATCGAGACCGTGGGCGCGGGGCAGGTGGCCGGGTTCTCCTGGCTGCTGGAACCGCACATGTACCAGTTCGACGGGCGGGCCATCGAGCCGGTCCGGGCCGTCGCCCTGGACGGGGACGAGTTGCGCGCGCGATGTGAGCAGGACCCGCGGCTCGGGTTCGAGCTCATGCGCCGCTTCGCCCACCTGGCGGCCGAGCGGCTCCAGTCCACAAGGCTCCGGCTCCTCGACGTCTACGGGACTCCTCATGCACCCCGTCACTGAGCCCGTTACTGAGCCCATTGCTGGGCCCATTGCTGGGCCCATTGCTGGGCCCGTCCGGGCGCCCTGGCTTGACCGGGAGCCGTGGCGGGTGGCCGCCACCCGGCCCGAATCGCACGATACGGTCACGCTGGAGCTCGAGCCACCGCCCGGCCGGGCCTTCTCCTTCCGGCCGGGCCAGTTCAACATGCTGTACGTGTTCGGGATCGGCGAGGTGCCGATCTCGGTCAGCGGCGATCCCGCCGCGGACGGCCCGGTCCGGCACACGATCCGCGACATCGGCGCGGTCACGCACGCGCTGTGCACCCGGCAGCCCGGGCAGGAGGTCGGCGTGCGCGGGCCCTACGGCACGCACTGGCCGCTGGCCGAGGCCGAGGGGGGCGACGTGGTGGTCGTGGCGGGGGGCGTCGGGCTGCCGCCGCTGCGCCCCGCCCTCTACCACCTGCTCGCCCACCGGGACCGCTACCGGCGGATCGCGCTCCTGTACGGCGCGCGCACCCCGGCCGACCTGCTGTTCCCGGAAGAGCTGGCCTGCTGGCGCGGCCGGTTTGACGTGGAGGTCGAGGTCATCGTGGACGCGGCATCGGGTGACTGGCGCGGCGACGTCGGGGTGGTGCCCGAGCTCGTCGGCCGGGTGCCGTTCGATCCGCCGGCCACGACCGCGTTCGTGGTCGGGCCCGAGGTCATGATGCGGTTCACGATCCGCGCGCTGACCCGGGCGGGCCTGTCCCGTGACCAGATCTTCCTGTCGGCCGAACGGAACATGCAGTGCGCCACGGCCATGTGCGGGCACTGCCAGCTCGGCCCGTTCCTGGTGTGCCGCGATGGGCCGGTGTTCTGCTATCAGGCGCTGGCCCCGTGGTTCGCACGGCGGGAGGCATGATGACCGGCCCGCCACGCCCCACGCTCGCGGTGTGGAAGTTCGCCTCCTGCGACGGCTGCCAGCTGACCCTGCTGAACTGCGAGGACGAACTGGCCGACATCGCCGCGTCGGTGCAGGTCGCGAACTTCCCCGAGGCCTCACGGGAGGTGATCGCCGGGCCCTACGACCTGTCGCTGGTCGAGGGGTCCATTACCACCCCGGCCGACGCCGAGCGCATCCGCGCGGTTCGTGACGCGTCCCGGTTCCTGGTCACCATCGGCGCCTGCGCCTCCGCCGGAGGCATCCAGGCCCTGCGGAACTTCCGCGAGGCCGACGAGTACCTCCCGGTCGTGTACGCGCGCCCGGACTACATCGACACCCTGCGGACATCGACCCCGATCGCCGATCACGTCGGGGTCGACTTCGAGCTGCGCGGCTGCCCGATCGACCGCCATCAGCTGCTGGATGTGATCAGCGCGTTCCTGCACGGGCGCAAGCCCAGCGTCCCCGGGTACAGCGTCTGCCTCGAATGTAAGCGAGCCGGGATCACCTGCGTGATGGTGGCGCACGGCACCCCGTGCCTGGGCCCGGTGACGCAGGCCGGGTGCCGGGCACTCTGCCCGTCGTGTGCGCGCGGCTGCTACGGCTGTTTCGGGCCCATGGAGACCCCGAACACCGCCGCCCTGTCCGCCCGGTGGCGTGAGCTCGGTGTTTCCCGCCCCGATGTGGGCCGCGCGTTCCGCACGTTCAACGCCAATTCCGGCCCGTTCCGCGAGGAGGCCGAGGCGAATGACGCACCATAGCGACCGCCCGGGCCAGGACGAGTCGATCCAGGTCCGCCTAAAGGCGGGTTCGGTTCAGGCCTTGTCCATCAAGGTCGATGCGCTGACGCGGGTGGAGGGTGAGGGCGGCCTGCAGGTCACCGTCCGGGACGGCCGCGTCACCGACGCCCGGCTCAACATCTACGAGCCGCCACGGTTCTTCGAGGCCCTGCTGCGCGGGCGCCGGTACACCGAGGTGCCGGACATCACCTCGCGGATCTGCGGGATCTGCCCCATCGCCTACCAGATGAGCGCGTGCCAGGCCATCGAGGACGCCTGCGGTGCCGCCATCCCCGCGCCGATCCTGGACCTGCGGCGGCTCATCTACTGCGGCGAGTGGATCGAGAGCCACGCCCTGCACATCTACCTGCTGCACGCGCCGGATTTCCTCGGCTACTCCAGCGGCCTGCACATGGCGCAGGACCGCCCGGACCTGCTGGCGCGCGGCCTGCGGCTCAAGAAGGCCGGGAACCGGCTGATGGAGGTCATCGGGGGCCGCGCCGTGCATCCGGTCAACGTCCGCGTCGGCGGCTTCTACCGCGCCCCGGCCCGGCGCGACCTCGACGGCGTGCGCGCCGGGCTGGACCAGGCCCGCCAGGATGCGCTGGAGACCGTCCGCTGGGTGGCCGGCTTCCCGTTCCCGGACTTCAGCCAGGACTACCAGTTCGTCTCGCTGCGCCACCCGGCCGATTACCCGATCACCGCCGGCCGCGTGGTGTCCAACCGGGGCCTCGACATCGCCGTCCGCGAATATGACCAGCACTTCACCGAGATGCAGGTCCCGCACTCGACGGCCCTGCATTCGGTGCTGCACGATTCGCTGCCGGACGATTCGGTGCCGGACGATTCGGTGCTGCACGATTCGGAGTTGGACGGGGGCGGGACCTACCTGGTCGGGCCGATGGCCCGGTACAGCCTGAACGCCGGCCTGCTGCCCGTCACGGTGATGGACGCGGCGCGCGCGGCGGGGCTCGGGAGCACGTGCACCAACCCGTTCCGCAGCATCATCGTCCGCGCCGTCGAGACCCTGTACGCGTGCGAAGAGGCCATCCGGCTGCTCGACGCCTACCAGCCGCCCCAGCCGTCCTGGGCCGAGGTTCCCCCGCGCGCCGGGACCGGATACGGGGCCACCGAGGCGCCCCGCGGCCTGCTCTACCACCGCTACCAGATCAACGCGGACGGTACCGTCGCGGCCGCGACGATCATCCCGCCCACGTCGCAGAACCAGCGCGTCATCGAGTCCGACCTGCGCGCGTTCGTCGCCGACCGGCTCGACCTGCCGCACGACCGTCTGACCTGGGAGTGTGAGCAGGCCGTCCGCAGCTACGACCCGTGCATCTCCTGCGCGGCGCACTTCCTCGACCTGAAGGTCGACCGGTCATGAGCCCGGTCGGCGACGGAGCCAGCGGGCCGGTCGGCGGCCCGGTCGGCGGCCCCGCGCACGGCGCGCTCGTGATCGGGGTCGGCAGCACCTACCGCGGCGACGACGCCGCCGGTCTTGCCGTGGCGGAATGGATTCGCGCCGCCGCCCCGCCGGACGTCACCGTGCTGCGGCACGAGGGCGAGCCGATCTCGCTGCTGGAGACGTGGGACGAGGCCCGCGACGTGTACCTGGTCGATGCGGTGTCCTCCGGTGGCCAGCCGGGCAGCATCTACCGGTTCGACGTCACCGCCGAACCGCTGGCGGCCCGGCTGAGCCCGTACGGCACCCACACGCTCGGCGTCGCGGACACCATCGAGCTGGCCCGGGCCCTGGGCCGGCTTCCGCGCCGGCTGGTCAGCTACGGCATCGAGGGCAGTTGCTTCTCCACGGGGGCGAGCCTCTCGCTGCCGGTCCGTGAGGCGGTCGCCGTGCTGTCCGAGCGGCTGCTGACCGAGCTCACCCCGGGCGCACCGGCCGCCGCGGCCGGGTGAGTTCAGCCGGGCTCTCCCCGCGCACGTCCCTCCCGGGCGCTCCCATTGCCAGCTGAATTCAACGCACGTAGAATTCATCACGCGATGACATCAGAGGTCCCGGGCGACAGCGGAGGAGGACCCGATGAAGGCGATGATCATCAAGGAGTTCCGCCAGTTGCGGCGGGACCGCCGGACGCTCGCCATGATGATCGTGATGCCGGTCATCCTGCTCGTCATCCTCGGCTACGCGGCCAGCTTCGACGTCTCCCGGATCCCCACCGTGCTGGCCGGGCCGTCCGCCCGCCAGGTCGCCGCCCTCCGGCGCCCCCCGTTTGAGGTCGTCGGCACCGTCCCGGCCGCGCAGGCCCAGTCCCAGTTGCGCGACGGTCACGCGGCCGTGGCCATCGTCACCGGAGGCGCCCGGCCGGTCGTGCTCATCGACGGCAGCCAGCTCTTCACCGCGCGCGCCGCGGAACAGGCGCTGGCCACCATGCCCGCCCGCCTCTCGGTCCGGGTGCTCTACAACCCCGAGCTGAAGACCTCCGACATCATGATTCCCGGCATTGCCGGCGTGATCCTCGTGTTCATCGGCACCGTGATCACCAGCCTCGGGGTGGTCCGCGAGCGGCAGTCCGGCACGCTGGAACAGCTGGCGGTGATGCCGTTGCGGCCGCGGGACGTGTTCCTCGGCAAGATCACGCCGTATTTCGCGGTCGCGGCCGTGGACCTGGCCGTCGTGCTCGCCGTGGGCGTAGCCGTCTTCGGCGTCCCGTTCCGCGGCTCGCCGGCCGTGTTTGCCCTGGGTGCCCTGCTGTTCGTGTTCGTCACGCTCGGCATCGGGGTGCTGATCTCCAGCGTGTCGCAGAACCAGGGTCAGGCCATTCAGCTGGCCATCATGACGCTGCTGCCGCAGGTGCTGCTGTCCGGCCTGATCTTCCCGCTGTCATCGATCGTGGCCGGCGTCCGCTGGATTGCCTATCTGCTGCCACTGACCTACTTCAACGAGATCGCCCGCGGTGTGATGCTCCGCGCCGAGCCGCTGACCGCGCTGTGGCAGCCGTTCCTCTATCTGGCCCTGCTCGGCGCGGCGGTCATGACGCTGGCGATGCTGCGGTTCCGTTCGTTCCTCGCGCCTTCCGCCGCCGCACCGGAGCCGGACGCGGGGCCGGGCACGGGACCGGACACGGAGCCGGTTCTGGCCGGGACCGGCGAGCCGTCATGAAGGCCGCCCGCGCGGCCCGCGCCGCCGGTATCTCGCGCCCGTCCGACGGCCATCCGCCGCGGAGCGCGTGGGGCCTGTCCGGCGTCTCCGTGCGCTACGGCCACCACCTGGCCCTCGACGGCGCCACCCTCCGCGCCGTACCAGGGCAGATCACGGCCGTGGTCGGCGGCGACGGCGCGGGCAAGACCACGCTGCTCCGCTGCGCGGCCGGGGCGCTCCCGCCCAGCGACGGCCAGGTGAGCGTGCCCGGAATCCGCCAGATCGGTTATCTGTCCCCGAGCGGCGGCATCTACCCCGACCTGACCGTCGAGGAGAACCTGAGCTTTCGCGCCGCGGCCTTCGGGCTGCCACCCGCCCAGGCCCGGGCCCGAGTGGCCGAGCACCTCGACCGGACCGGGCTGGCTGCGGCGCACGCGCGGCTGGCGGGAAACCTGTCCGGCGGCATGCGGAAGAAGCTCGGGGTCATCGCGGCCCTGCTATCCGGATCGGCCCTGCTGCCCGGTCCGGCGCTGCTGGTGCTCGACGAGCCGACGACCGGCGTCGATCCGGTCAGCCGCGCGGACCTCTGGTGGCTCATCGCGCAGGCGGCGGCGGGCGGTGCGGCCGTACTGTTCGCCACGACCTACCTGGATGAGGCCCAGCGCGCCGGCCAGGTGCTGGTGCTGGACGCGGGCCGGCCGCTGGCGTCCGGAACGGCCGCCGAGATCGTCGCGGCGATGCCGGGCGTGATCCGCCCGCTGGCCGCGCGGCCCACGGGCCAGCGGCCGCTGGCCTGGCGGCGGGCCGGACAGTGGCGCGTCTGGGACCCGGCTGGTACGCCGGGCGCGTCCCCGGCGCTGTCCCCGGATCTACAGGACGCCGTCGTTGTCGCGGCGCTGGCTCGCGAGGAGGCCCGCCCATGAACCCGCCGCTGGCCGAATGCGTGTCCGTAACCCGCACGTTCGGGCCACTCGTGGCCGTCGATCACGTTGACCTGCAGGTTAGCCCGGGTGAGGTGGTGGGTCTGCTCGGCGCCAACGGGGCCGGCAAGACGACCGTTATCCGGATGCTGCTCGGTCTGCTGCGCGTGTCGGCGGGAAAGGTCCGGCTGTTCGGGCAGCCACCGTCCCGGCTCACCCGGCAGCGCATCGGCTACGTCCCGCAGGGCCTGGGCCTGTACGACGATCTGACCGTCGCGCAGAACCTGGAGTTCACCCGCGCCGTGTTCGGTCCTGCTGGCTCCGGTCCTGCTGGCTCCGGTGGGGCCCCGGCCGGGCTGCCCGCCCCCCTCCGGCCGTTCGCGGACACGGCGGTGGGCGAGCTACCGCTGGGCATCGCCCGCCGGGTCGCCTTCACGCAGGCCCTCGCGCACCATCCTGACCTGCTGATCCTGGACGAGCCCACGTCGGGCGTGGATCCGCTGGCGCGGGCCCGGCTGTGGGAAACGATCCAGGACACGGCGGAGGCGGGGGCCGGGGTGATCGTGACCACGCATTACATGGAGGAGGCGGAGGAGTGCACCCGGCTGGTGGTGATGGCCGCCGGGAAGGTGGTGGCCGAGGGCACGTCCGCCGGCATCGTGGGGGAGCGGCGGACCGTGGTCGTGGACAGCGCGGACTGGGCCGCGGCGCTCCGGCTGATCGAGGCGGCCGGCCTGCGCGCCACCCTGACCGGGACCACCCTTCGGGTGCCCACCGCCACTGCGGCCGCGGTCCAGCGGGCCTTGGCCGCCGTCCCGGGAGACGCCGCCGTCCCGGGAAACGGGGCGGAGTCCGTCCCGGCCCGTGTGCACGAGGAGGCGGCCACGCTGGAAGAACGCTTCTTCGAACTGGCCGCGGTACCGTCATGACCGGGCCGGTATGACCGGCGCGCGCAGCGGACGGCGGGCCGGCGACAGCGGTACCCGGGAGGCGATCGTCACCGCGGCGAGACGCAGGTTCGCCGAGAACGGATACGACGGGGCGACGATCCGCGGGATCGCCGCCGACGCCGGTGTGGATCCCGCGCTGGTCCTTCATTTCCACGGAACCAAGGAGCGGCTGTTCGCCGCGTCCCTGCAGCTGACGGTGGTGCCCGGGGAACTCATCACGTCCGTGCTCGCCGCCGAACGCCGCCGTCTCGGAGAAGAGTTCACCGGCCATCTCGGTGAGATCGTCGTGCGGAGCGTGCTCACGGTCTGGGAGAAGGAGGACGCGCGAGCCAGCTTCGTCGGGATGCTGCGCTCGGCGGCCACGAACGAGCAGGCCGCCCGGATGCTGCGGGAGTTCGTCACCACCACGATCATGACGGCCCTGTCGCAAGCCGTCGGCCCTGATGCCGGCGAGCCGGATCCGGCAACGCGGCGGTACCGGGCGTCGCTGGTCGCCAGCCAGGTCATCGGCCTCGCATTCACCCGGTACGTGCTGCAGCTCGCGCCCGTCACGTCGGCCAGCGCGGCTGAACTCGTCGCGGCGATCGGCCCCACCATCCAGCGCTACCTCACCGGCGACCTGAGTTCGGGATGAAGGTCCCGGGGCAAGGGGCCAAAGATCAGTAGGCCAGGAGAAATATGCCCCTGATACTCGCTCTGCGGGGTCTGTAGCGTCAATATTGATCAATAAACACTCCCTCACGAGGAGAGAGAAAATGTCCGGAATCTTCGTTGGCGTCGACGGTTCGACCCATTCACAGACCGCGCTGGACTGGGCCATGCGAGAGGCCGGAATCCGCCGTGCACCGCTGACCGTCATCACCGTTCACGAGGTCGCGGCCAGCGGCTGGGGCGGCTCCCTGGAGTTCCCCGTCGATGAGGTACTCCGCGAGGAGGAAAAGAAGGCCGTTCACGAGCTGGTGAACAAGGTCGTGGCCCAGCTAGGCGACGTCGCGCCGCCGGAGATCACCGTGCGGGCCCTGATCGGCCAGCCGGCTCCGCTGCTCATTGAGGCATCCAAGGATGCCGACCTTCTGGTCGTGGGCTCCCGGGGCAGCGGCGGCTTCGCCCGGCTGCTCCTGGGCTCGGTCAGTACGCAGGTAGCCGAGCACGCACAGTCTCCCGTCACCATCGTCAAGCACGACCGGCCCTCCTAGGTCAGTACGCCTGGCCCAAGGGCTCCGGCGACTCGGCCATCCGGGCCGGCCCGGTCGCGGCGGCGTTGCGCACGTGGCGCACGCCGCCGCGGCTGCGTCCTTGATCGCTAGCCTCGGCCTCGATCGCTCGATTTAACGTTCAGGTACTCGCCAACGTCGGCGGACGCGTTACGGAGGAGCACATGGAGACCGTTCATGGCCTGGCCGAGCTCGAAGCGACAGTCGGGAAGGAAGTCGGCCCGACGGAGTGGTTCCCGATCGACCAGGCCCGGGTCAACGGCTTCGCCGACGACACCGAGGATCACCAGTGGATCCACGTTGATCCCGAACGCGCCGCGGCGGGACCGTTCGGCGGGCCGGTAGCCCACGGCTTCCTCACGCTGTCGCTGATCCCGTACCTGATGGGGCAGTTGCGCCGGGTCGAAGGCGTTCGGATGGGCGTCAACTACGGCCTGGACCGCGTTCGCTTCCCGTCTCCCGTGCCGGTCGGCCGGCGCATCCGGGCCCGGGCCACCGTCACCAGCCTCGACAAGATCGGCGGTGACGCGGTGCATATGGTCACCCGGGTCACGATCGAGGTCGAGGGCAGCGACAAGCCCGCCTGTGTGGCCGACACGGTGAGCCGCTACTACTTCGACAGCCCCGTCCTCGAGACGAGCAGCGCCCCAGCGGGGGAGTGAGCACCGGCCCGGCTTACGTGAGGCTGGGCAACGCGGGCCTGGCCGCGCATCACGCGTGTACTCACGCCGCGTGGCTGGGTGGTCCGTGGCTGAGCAGGATGCGCCCGTCGGGGCTGGTGGCGGTGGTGGTCCAGGCTACGGCCGTGAGCCTTGAGGAACAGGGTGGTGAGCTGGTCCAGGACGGTCCAGTCGATCTGCCCGGACACCACCGGGGTGATCGTGGCATCACAGGCGGCGGCCTCGGCGTCGGTGCCCGATAGGTACACCGATCCGGGGCCGGCGGCGGCGCGGGCCGGGCTCCAGCCCGCCTCCAGGCCCGGGGGCCCCTGGGCCTCCCGGGCCTCCCGGGCTGGCGGGCAGGCCGCGCAGGGTGGCCAGGTCGACGTGGACCTGGACGTGGACGGGCTGGCCGTCCCGGCCGGGCAGCATCCGGGCGGCGATCAGCCGCCTGCCGTCGTTTTGTGCACCGCTACCCGGCACTAACGCGGAGGCGACGGGTGCTGCGCCAAAGCGGTTGGGGAGTCACTCGCTTGTCGCGGACAACCTCTTTGCGAGTCACGCCGGCGGTCTCGCTGACGAGCCTCGTCAGGTCCCGTACTGGCCCTTCTTGCCCTTCCTATCGATGCCGGGTACCATGCATTACATGGAACCTGGCAATGAAGTTAACTGGCTGGGCCAGGTTCGCAAGGGCGTAGCCGAGCAGTGCGTCCTGGCCCTGCTCACCAGCGGGGAAAAGTACGGAGTCGAGCTGGCGCGCGAGCTCACGGCACGGGGGCGGATCATCGGCAGCGAAGGGACGCTCTACCCGCTGCTCGCCCGCCTGCGACGCAACGGCCTGGTCGAGACGTCGTGGCAGGAGTCAAACTCCGGCCCGCCGCGCCGCTACTACCACCTCACCAGCGACGGAGAACAAGCCCTCGCCAGCTTCACGAAACAGTGGCGGGTTTTTCGCGACGCCGTCGACGAGATCCTCAACGAAGGGAGCCCGGAATGACTTTCCAGCAATCGGTCGGCGAGGCCGACAAGCTCGTCCGGCGCTATCTGGCGCAGCTGGACGCAGCGCTGCATGGCGTCGACGCCTCCCGGAGGCAGGAGATCCTCGCTGAAGTGCACGAGCACATCGACGAGGAGCGAACCGGGCTCGATCCCGGCGACACAGCCAGTGTCCGGACCCTCCTCGACAGGGTCGGCGACCCCGCTGCCATCGCCGCCGAGGCAGGCGCACCGCCCCCGGGCAGCCGCCGCTGGGACGCGTGGGCGCCGTGGCTGATCATCTTCGGCCCAGTCGCGAGCGGGCTGGGCTGGATCGCCGGGATGCTGATCCTGTGGACCTCCCCGACATGGAGCCGGCGCGACCAGCTGATCGCCACCTTCGCGCCGCTCGCCGGCCTGGCGGCTCTTTTCTTCGGCCTCGTGGCCGTATTGCGCGCGGCAGCTGGCTGTCCTGGGCACGTTCCCGCCCTGCACGCGGCGGCTGGCTGCACAGCCAAGGGGTTCGCTCTCCCGCTCGGAGTCGCCATCCTGCTGGTCGTCGTCGGTCTCGCTGCTCACTTGCTGCCGCCGATCCAGCTGATGAGGACGCGCCGTCAGCAACGCTCCACCTTTGCCTGACCAGCCCGCTGAGTTGTCAACTGGATTGGCTCCACCGTGGAACGGAAGGACCGCACCCCGACGCACGCCGCCCGGACTCCAGAGCACCGGGCCGGCGTCCCCCGGCCGGCCCAGCACCAGCAATCACCGTCAGCCCGCGACCCGGCCGGGCTCGACGCGCACCTGCCGCCGGACGAGGAAATCCTGGCCGGCTTCGGCGATGCGATCGACGACCGGATCGCCGAGATCGTAGACGAACTGCTCGAGGAGCGGAACTCCGCGCGCCAGCGCCGGCCTGGCAGATATATCAGTGCGGTCAGCCTCATCCTCGCCGCCCTAGCGGCGAGCGCCCTGCTGCGGCACAGCCCAATAGCCTGGACAATCTGGCCCTCAGCCGCAGTCATCAGCCTCGCAACCGCTTGGACCGCCGGGGTCGGACGATCATGAGCCGTCTGACGGCACTTGTGCCTCGCCCTCGCGCGCTATGCCGATCCGGGCGTGATGTCGCAGGCGTGGCGGTGACGAACTGGCTGGCTGACAAGTCAGCGCTCGTCCGTCTGGGCGCCAGCAGCGATGCCGCGGAGTGGGCGGCGCGGATCCAGCGGGGGCTGGTCCGGATCAGCGCTGTCACCCGCCTGGAGGTCGGCTATTCGGCCCGATCCGCGCGGACCTGCGCGCCAACCTGGGGCGGCCGCCGCTGGCCGCCATGCCCGTTGGGCACCGGACGCCGGCGATCGAGGACCGCGCGGTCGAGGTCCTCACGTTGCTCAACGCTCCGACTGCATGAGCCGTGTACAGCATCGGTATGACTTTTGTATCGTGATCTGTGTCACAAATCACCACCGGAGGGAACGTTCGCGGACGCTGAAGCGCTCGGCGCGTTCGACCAGGGTTGCTCTTGCAGTGATCGCCGTGACCGGAAGGTCGAAGCTCGGCCGACTCGATTGACTTTTCAAGAGCTAACCTCAAAAGGAGCAGATGCGCTAAGGAGGTGCTGCCAAACCTTTTCTCGTTTGTCAAGATCCGTCTTAGATCTCGTCATGTGGCTCTTAGATCTCGTCATGTGGTTAGCGTAACGCGTTTGCCCAGGTATCGAGAGTCTTCACCGGCCACTAAGTGCCGACGGCGGTGGCAGCCTTGTCCGCCACCTCATCGACGCGGCTCGAAGGGCCGACCCATGAAGCCCCACGCCCACCCTCGGCGCGACAACCGGGTAGCGAGCCGCGCGCAGCCCTTAAGAGGAATGTCATTTACTCAAGATCGACTCACGATGAAGCAAGGCGAGCGAGAGGCACGCTGCACCGCTCGGTGCCATAGGCTCAGTCGCGAGCAGGCGTTCAATCGTCGCATTATCGAACGGGTAGCATATGGCTGCCTTGCCGTCGCTGGCGATAGTACCTTCTTCGTTGGATTCAACGAGGTCATTGAATATGTCGTCGTAGATGTCGGCGTCGAAGACGGCCACGGTTAGGACGTCGCTTACGAAGTTCAGGGCGTCCATTCCAACGCCTAGGCAGAAGATACGGATTTTGCCGGCGTTCCGGGCGGCGTTGAGGGAGCGGAAGGGTTCCTGGCGTTCGTAGTCGATGGGGTCGCCGTCGCCGTCGTGTTCCGGGTTGCCGAGGAATTCTTCACTGTATTCGCGCATCATGTTGTGCCACATGTCGAAGTCTGGCGTGTCGTGGGTGGGCAGAATCGATGCGGGCTGGAATACGCCGGTGGGCATGACGCTGAGCATTCCGCCGGCGATTGCCACCTTTCCCGTTCCCCGCCTTAGCAGGAGAAAGGTGGAGCCGGCCCGGCTGCGGCGGATGGTGAGCGTGCTGATGGACAGCATCAGCGGGTAGGTCCGCAGATCGAAGGGGTCGGAGATCAGCTTCCGGAACGGGAGCCGGTCCCAGAGTGAGCTGTCTCCGCTGACGTTGCCTTGGTCATCGATGGCCGCGAGGGCCAGTTCATGGGCGAGCGCTTCACCGACGTCGATCATGTCGAAGTAGCGCATGTACCCCAGCGCGAGCCGTCCCGGTTCGCTGGACCAGTCCACGTCTTGCAGCCGGTAGCAGATCCGGTTGTCGAACAGTCGCGGCCGGTCGAGGTCCCGCATGGCCCGGTGGTAACTGTCGTAGTGCTTGCCGGGAGACATGAGCGGCCGCAACGGCAGCGTTTCCGTGTGCCGGCCCGTCACGATGGGGGCCGGGGGGTGCACGAGTTCGGCGTCAACTGAGCTGAGGTCTACCGGGTTGCCGAGCCGCCAGGAATCGGGCATCAGGAACCCGGTCCGGCCTACCCGCACCGATTCGGGATAAAGGTCCAGTGCTACCTGTGTGAGTTCGGCGCGGTGCCGGTTGAGGAGCTGACGTGTGCGTATCCAGTCACGCTGGCTGGTCACAGACCGGTGATCCTCTGGGAGCGCGGTTATATCGTCGGCCGCCTCCCACGGGCGGCGCTCAATTCCCAGCATAGCACCGGGGATATGTAGCCCATCGCTGACACGTTCCCATACGTCGATGGCCTGCGCCTGTTTGATGTCTTCCATATAGTCCCGCACGCGGCCGACGCTCATTTCACAGCGCCGCGCTATATGGCTCTTGGTGAAACCTAAACTAGCGCCCCATTTGACGGAGATCCGGAAAATAGCCCCGAGATCGCGGTTGTCGCATGCTTCCGCGAAGTCCGGGCGGGCGGGTATTTCACGGGGCAGATAGTCGGGCGGGCGGTATCTGGTCATGATGCACTACCTCGCGTTGGACTGTCTGGTGAGGGGCTGTTCAGGTTACCGGTGAGTTTACTCCGTCGGGGTGCCATGGTGGGTGCCCTTCCGGTCTCTTTTGCCGTGTCCCGGCGCGCCGCATCCTGGGACCTCAGATCGAAGTGATCGGAGGAAACACGAGGATGACAGTACACGCCGGGCCTGCCCGCAAGGGCGGGTCTTGCTCCCGCCTTATGGCACGTCCAGCTGGGGCAATCATGATGCTACCGGCCCGGCGTGACGCGCACTGCTGGGCCGTGTCCCGGACAGCGGAAAAACTGCGAAGCGGCTTCGGTTCCCTGCGTTCGGGTGAGGGTTACCGGTTCGTGCCGGGTTATGCCTCTCCGGGACCAGTGCGGGCAGGTGCGCAATGAACTGCCCGCCAGACGCAATGCGGGCCGGCGATTACAGGTCGGGCGCTCTGCTTGAAACCATCGCCCGGGAACTAGCCGTTCGCGGCCTGGACATCCGTGAACACCATCACAGCGCAGAACTGGTCGAAATAGCGGTAACGAACCCTGGCGACCTGAATCGCGGACGGGTGAGCGTCGGATACGACGGATGCCTGACATGGGAGTACAGCGGGGACACCGAGACCCGCGCCGGGATAGAAGAGATCAGGGACATCATTGCCAGCGTACTAAAAAGCGATCTCAGGGGCATCCGCAGGCGGGCCGATGACCAGGCCAGCGACTGAGATGCGATACCCGAAGCCATG
>Ga0182014_10003500_pt1 | contig 18798 bp, 24 predicted proteins | sample 612S2DmetaG_FD_120489 | JGI IMG/M metagenome (GOLD analysis project Ga0182014, IMG submission 120489) | Permafrost microbial communities from Stordalen Mire, Sweden - 612S2D metaG | ecosystem: Environmental > Terrestrial > Soil > Wetlands > Permafrost | place: Sweden: Stordalen | collected... | reverse complement strand
TCATGAAGCGCATTTTAGCTTCAAAACCGGCCTGAAAAGGCATGTTGCTCATTCCCTCGTTTGCGAAACACCCCTCCGGTAAATCCTATGTCGCGATACGTACCTTTGCCGGGATGAACCCTAGCATTTGGCGACCGTAGGAGTTAAATTGACAAAATTACCTATTATGTCATATATTAGTTTTGTGACATAAATTAGGTATTTAACATGACTCAAGCAAGCTTAACGATAGCGCCCAATGGTCGGATTGTGATCCCAGCCAACATGCGGGCTGAACTCGGCTGGCAAGGTGGTGGAAAGCTTCTTGCGCGCTTAGTCGATGGTACAGTCGTCCTTGAACCTGTAGATGCTGCCATCCGCCGTGCACAGGAATTAGTGAGCCACTATGTGCCCAAAAACTCGGGCCTCGTTGATGAGCTCATCTCAGAACGCCACACGGCGGCCGAGAATGAGTAATGCCGTCTTGGATAGCTCTGCGGTATTAGCCCTACTGCTCGCGGAACCTGGCGCCGATAAAGTACGATCAGCACTGCCAGGAGCCTTACTTTCAACTGTGAATTTTGCCGAAATCGTCAGCAAGCTTTGCGAGCGGGGGATGCCTGCCTATCAAGCGCGGGCAGCAATTGAAACGATTGGTGTTGAAGTCGTCGATTTTGACCTGGATCAGGCTTGTCTCACTGGTGATCTGCGAAACCGTACGCGGTCCGCTGGCCTCTCCTTGGGAGATCGCGCGTGTCTTGCGCTTGCATCGAGCCGAAAACTTCCGGCGATAACCGCAGATACAGCCTGGACCACCCTGCCCGATTTCGAGGTCGTCGCGATCCGCGGTTCAGGGACTTAATGCCGGCGAAGCGGGACAGCGTAGATACTTGCTCCCTGCACAGAACAAAAGTGGGCAGTGCCACGGTGCTCGGGCGCGTCAAAAGGTGGCGCCTCGCCATGCTCGCCCTTCGGGCTGCGCGTGGCTCCGGTGCCGCTGCGCGCTTTTGACCCGCCCTGTGCGCCGGGGCGTTCTGAACCTAGCGGGGCGAAGGGCACCCGCCGTTCATCAACCCGCCTCCGGCGGCTCGAACAAAGGGCATTTTCTAAAAATAGCCAGCAATTAGGCAATATTTATTGCTGGCTATTCGAATGATCTGGCGAATCTCCTTAAGTTTCTATATGTTGCCAGCAATACAGCAACTAACATTGCTGGCAATTTGGCAACACGGCAATGAGGCAATATGAAAACCGTAGCGATTTTGAGCCAAAAGGGCGGCTCAGGCAAAACCACCTTGTCCTTGCACTTGGCCGTTGCAGCTCACCAAGCAGGGCATGTTGCCGTCGTGATAGACCTCGATCCCCAGGCCAGTGCTGCGGGGTGGAAGGATAGCCGCAAGGATGAAATCCCCGTTGTGATATTCGTCCCGGCCTCTCGGCTTCCGCAGGCGATCCAGGCGGCCGAGGGCGGCGGCGCAGATATAGCGATCCTCGACCACCGCGCCCCATTCGGGAGAGGTCGCCCTTGCCGCCGCCGAAGCAGCTGACCTGATTCTGATTCCGTGTAGGCCGGGTATTCTTGATCTACGTGCCATAGGAACAACGGCACGTATCGTGAAACTGGCCGGCAAATCAGCCTATGTGGTTCTCAATACCGTGCCAGCACGTGCGCCGAATATTTTGGCCGATGCGCGGGCGGCCGTAGCAGTGCATGGGCTTAATGTGGCGCCGGTCGCTTTGCAGCAACGCGCCGCCTATGCTCACTCGTTGACAGCAGGGCTGACCGCCCAGGAATACGAAAAGGACAGCAAGGCAGGTGACGAGATAACTTCGCTTTACACCTGGCTTCGGAGTGTGATTGTTTGATTGCCAAATTGCTGTATTGCCAGCAATACGGCAATCAGGCATTCTGGCAATCATTCGATTCTCCCGGCACGGAAAGGAGCCCCTTATGAGCGCAAAGCGCCCCAGCCTCGCCGAGACCATGCGCCAAGCCGTCCAGGTTGATCCGCCATCTACGGCAGCGCCGATTCCAGCCCCTCTAGCAGTTCAGCCTGTGGCACCACACCCACCCAAACCAGACACTACAACACGACCGCCTGGCTTCTATGCCGCAACGCGGGCAGGGAAGAAGAAGGTCACAGCCGCACTGGACCCAACCACACACAAGCAGCTCAAGAGCCTGGCCGTTGACAAAGAGGTAACGACTGAGGCGTTGCTGGCCGAGGCGATTTCCGACCTTTTGGTAAAGCACGGTATCAATCGGAGCGTCTGCGGATAAGATCGCGCTCCACGTCGGCCAGGCCGCCCACTACGGCCAGCACGAGCCGCCCCGTGCTAGTCCCGGTATCTGCCCACGGTTCGGCCGGTGGCCAGAACCGCGCGCCAGCATAGGCGAGAGGCGGGCCTTTTTATCGCAACGGACCGGCTCTGTTGCGACTAAGTTAGAAGCACAATACAATTTATCTAAGATAGGAAGTGTCGGGGGATGATTATGGGGCGAATTGTCTGGTCGACTAGGGGCGGGATCATCGGGTGCATACGACCACCTCTGAGTGGATCATATCAAATTCTAGTTGCGATCGTTTTCACTATTCTTCTAGCGGGGATGCCCAAACAGAGTTGGGCTGCTCCCGCAACAACGGTACCCTCGAGTCCGTTGTCTTTTGTCGCGGGAACGACGACGGACTTTACCGGGACTGAGCTGGCATCGAATGGGGTATTCGATACTGATACCGATGCATGGTCCCCTGTAGCCCTGGCAGCCATAGAAAAGTGCAAAGCGGATTCGGATCGCAGCGAACGTGTTGGAGATGTGGCCATCTCGATCTCCGCCGTTGACCATGGTCCCTTGTGCGACGTCTTGATGACTTACTCGGCCCCTGACACGCCCGCGAGCATTATTAAGTACTGGTACGGATCAGACGCCAAAGGCAATCGGTCAAATCTTTATATTCAAGCTGGGATTATTTCCGGCAAGACCGTGCTCCTTGTCTCGCAAATGTATTTCAACTCTGAAGATCAAGGTTGCGGAGATTGCATAAGCACCAATACTCTTACCGTCCTGTTTCCGTACGGACGCGGGCAGGCGATTAATCTCAATAGCCAGAGATGGGATATCAAGCCGGCCATCCAGAACGACACCTTGTACATTTCAACTATGCTCGGAACGGGAGGATGTGAGGTATGCGGCATCAACGTCATGCTAAAGCTGCACTACATGCCTAAAACGGACACTCTTGGCACGGATCCGGAAGATTTGAGAAGTGTTGCTGTTTGGGAGATCCTCATGAGTGGGGCCTTGTTGGGTGATGAGGACCACCCAGGAGCCCCTTGGTACTCCTCTGTATTGCCCCCCGATGCAGGACCACAATCACCTTTCGACGGGTTATCCATAGCCCAAGTTTTCCCTGGAGTCCTGCCACCTGGACAAAAGAACAGCAATGACGACTTCCCTGAAGCTCTCCCACCCGGACAACCAGACATTAAGGACGACAATTACCACTACCTCAAGCTGACTGCGGACGAAACCAACACAATCCTTCAGAATAATGGTCCACCTTGTAGCCCAGGAGACATGGGGCGTGCCCTTCTCGGCACTGGTTTAATCAGCTGGATGTTCGACCGGCTGCGTGAATCTCCGGGCTACCGATTTTATAATACCGCTTATTTTTTTGCTTATAGCGAAGGCGCGCGACAGTCTTACGACAATCTCGGCAACCCTACCCCTCCTATAACCCAGGAACTACCGCTGCTAGCCCTCTCCATTCCGATGAGCGCTCTAGAGAAGATCAATCCGGACTTTGGGAAAGGGGAGAGTGACCCGATGTCGGCAGTGGGGCAAGATGGGATGTGCCTCAATGCCTATGCCAACAGTATCAATAATGCCAATGCCTATGCCAACAGTATCTTTAATGCCTATGCCAACAATATAAATAACTCCACCAATATTCCATCGAACGAGCCAACCGATGTATTTTCAAACTCAAACCCTGGGTTGATGTGGGTTCTGAGTCAGGACCAGCTTGCTCCGTACGTTCGCGTTTTTCTGGCCAATGGTGGCAAGATTTGGATTAACCCGGAATGGTCCGACCTCACCCTCCCCGGCATTGGGGCACTGAGCAGCAACATCGTCGAGAACCAAGGGCAATGACATTTCATCAGAGCGCGCAGCGCCGTGCTACCTGGCCCGAAGTAGGAGCCGAACCCACGACCTAGCGATTAGTTATCATCCTCGGGAGAACCATAAAGAACGGTATTACGATCCGGCTCTTCAACACAGCCAGACTTAATAAGGCTAGTATCTGACATGATCGCTTGAAGGACACAGGCAGCTTCAAATATCGAGCTGTAATATCCAACCAGTGGTGACTTCATGCCATCTGGAACCGTTTCAATATCCTTAAGATACTCGTCAGCAGCATCAAAAGCCCTGGTGATCGTGCGAATTTCATTGATGGCAGGGGGAGGAAGGTCGGATAGATTGTTCCAAAGTTCTTCTAGCTGCTTCGGACGCGGTATTCGCAGTTGGGTCGCCGCCATGGCACCAGGAACACTCTCACCCTCACTAGATATCGCCGAAAAACTGAGGCGCGCCGCATTCATTTTTACCGGCTCTACCTCAACCAAAATGTAGGCCATATGTTCAGCTTTGAGGTATAGGTTCAACTTCCGCCGCTGATCATCCTCTTCCCGGCGCCTACTGTGAGTTTTCCTTATATCCCGGATTCGGCGTTTTTCAGGCTGAATGTTCCTTAAACACCGGATTCAGGCGTGCCGATCTTATCGCGGCCCCTCAATATGCGGCAATACTACCCATTTTGTGCGGTTAAAGTACCATGCTGGGGCCGTTTAAACGTTTCCGGCACGGTGGACACCTCACCTCACATTCGCAACGAATCCGGTGTCTTCGGAACCACGTCCGGCATTCAAAGAAAATCATGGCAAAAATGCCAAGGGTCTTCCGTTGAACTTGTCCGGTTTTTAAGGAAAACTGACAATTGGGGTGACATCCTGCGCCTCGTCGCCTCGCTGCAGGCGGGCACCGTCTTGCCATCGGCAATGCTGAAAAGACTAGCCGCCTTCCAGCGCCAAAATCAACTCGATCTCGCCCTGCAGGAGCTGGGGCGCATCGAACGAACGTTGTTCATGCTGGACTGGCTAGAATCACCTCAACTTCGGCAGCTTTGCCAAGCAGGACTAAACAAAAGCGAGCAACGTCATGTGTTGGCCCAGGTGATCTGTACCTTTAAGCAGGGCAGAATTGCTGACCGGGGTCAGGATGCGCAGCAATTCCGTGCATCAGGGCTCAATCTGGCAATCGCTGCCATCGTTCACTGGAACTCGACGTACCTAACTGATGCCCTCGACCACATGAGAGCAAACGGGAGGCATGTGCCTCCCGAGTGGCTCGCCCACACTTCGCCCCTGACCTGGGAGCACATCGGCTGTCAGTTTCCCTAAATTCGTAGACTCGCGAAAGGTAGCGAGAATTATCCCGTATTGAGTAGAATCTTGCGGGTTAACCGATTGAAGAATCGCAATTTTTCCGAGATCCTGAGTCTACTATTTGCAGGTGAGTCTACAGTTCAAAGGAAATTTCCAGTCAGAAAAGTGGATGCAAAATCTGATGGTTACAAAAGCCGCGAGTCTACGAATTAAAGGATTTCGACAGTTGCTTAGCGGCACTTTTTGCACCACGGTCACGAGAACCCCAGCATGACCACTGCGACGCGGCCATCTTTCGGCGGTAAGGCCGCGTCCACCACCAGCACGTCCCCCGACCGAATGCCCCGGCCCGCCAAGGCATTCCCGGCTACCCGAACCGGGTAGCGAGATGGGCGGCGCAGGTCCAACACATCCGCCAGGTCCACCGGCCCCTCAAGATAATCATCCGCCGGGCTGACAAAGCCCGTGGTGTTCCCACCGTCATAGCCGTTCATTTTAGCCCCCGTTCGCGGGGTGAGAACATAACAAGAACTTTTGGCCGCGAGTCCAGACCGCGCTACGCTGGCTCCATGTGTGGCCGCTTCGCGCAATCCAGTCCGCCGGAGGTGCTGGCCCGGCAATTCCGTGTCGCCGGGGCGCTTCCAGATGAGACTCGGCCGAGCTGGAATGTCGCGCCGTCACAGCTTGCCCTTGTTGTCCGCCGGAACCCCGAAACGGGCTTCCGCCATCTTGACCCGCTGCTTTGGGGCCTGGTGCCCCATTGGACCAAAGACCTTAAATCTGCTCGGCGGCCCATCAATGCTCGCGCCGAAACCGTGACCAGCTCCCCCATGTTCGCACCGGCCTACAAGAAGCGTCGTTGCCTTGTGCCGGCTGACACTTGGTACGAATGGAAAGCCCTCGGCCGGGGTAAGCAGCCATATGCCTTTGCGTCTCATGACCGCGAGCCCCTGGCCCTTGCGGGCCTATGGGAGAGCTGGACTCAGACGGGCATGGGAAAGATTCTCCGCACCTTCACAATTTTGACGACCGAGGCCAACCGCCTCGCGGCCACGGTCCATGACCGGATGCCGGTTATTATCCGGCCGGCAGACTGGCCCCTGTGGCTGGGCGAGGAAGAAGGCGATCCTGCAGCGCTGCTGCGTCCAGCATCCGACGAACTGCTGGAAAGCTGGCCGGTTTCGCCGGCAGTCGGAAACATCAGGAACAATGGGCCGGAACTTCTGCGGTCGAATTCACATTCTCAATAGGACACAGACAAAACCGCCGGCCCTGCGCCTTTCATACCGGAACTGGAAATCTGTCGAAGGGCTTTACGTTGACCGAATATTTTTTGATACCTTTGTTGATTGCCAAAGCCGTCCATTCCCATTTTGAGCGGGCGCTTCCTGGAGGAAGTGCTTCCATCCTCCTTAAAGTCCAGGCAAAAAATTGCTTATAGGCATCTTCGTCATGTGGGTACCATTTAGGATTGAGATAAGATGTGTTTAAAACATCGACGATTTCCTCGCCATCATTTTCCATGCACATATTGACGTCAAATTTCTGCGCGATGCCGCTCCAATGGTTCCGCGCATTCTGGCAGAGAACGATACGGGGATGAGGCTCTTTTTCTTGACGCAGATACGCCGTCACGTACCCACTGCCAAAAATGTTGGAATTTTCGTGCCACACTGAACCAACGTCTATTGCCCCCGACAGCAAATATCCGTCATGCAGCAGCATTTGAGCCACTTCTATGCTCTTTAATATGACAATGGCTAGACCATCGTATTGGTTATATGCAAGGGGAGCCGACAAAATTATACTATCTGAAATGAACAAATACTCCGGCTTCGCATCTTTTGGTACGCTTGGCGACCTCTGGGGGTCAAAATGAATATAGGAATCTAGAAGGCTTCTCAATCTCATTAACTTTTGGGAGTCAGTTTTCTCAGCCTCTTTAATGATTTCCTTAAAACCGAGGATATCTAAAAAGGCTACCGCTCTTTCGGAAAAAGGGGCGCGGATTGCCGGCGCATTTGCCATAGGGGTCGTTTGCGTGTTGGACATCTCAAAGCCTCTTAACGAATTGATTTTAACGGTCGATGGCGGGCGGTCGTTACCGCTTGGGCATCTATATGATATTGTGCCCTCGAAAGAAACCTGATCCTAAAGTGGGTAATGCTCGACATTTAAGCGGGGTCTCTGCCCCCGTGTGACGGCAAGGGTGAAGGCGCTCCGCTTCCAGGAGGCGCGGTTTCCCCAGCCTTCCTCCACGCCGCTGCGCTCGATTCCGTGCAGGCCGGGTGATACCCCTCCGCACCCCCTGCCCTGGCCATCACAACCCCCGCCCTCGCCGGGAGGCGTGTTCCAAAAACACATGCGCGTTTTTGGAAAGGATTTTTTGATGCGGGTTCTAGTGGCTTGTGAACGGTCTGGGGTAGTGCGGCAGGCGTTTTCTGCCCAAGGGCACGATGCTTGGTCATGCGACCTCGCCCCTGCAGAGGATCGGAGCAATCATCATATTGTCGGAGATGCTAGGGGCCTGCTCAATGACGGGTGGGATTTGCTCATGGTTGCCCATCCACTTTGCACACGGCTTTGTCTTTCTGGTTTACGCTGGTTGTACGAGCGCGATCTTTGGAAAGATTTGGACGAAGCTGCTGATTTATTCTCCACTTTTTGGAACGCACCAATTGACCGAATTGCAATCGAAAATCCGATCATGCACCGCCATGCAAAGGAGCGGATCGTGAATTTCCAGCCCGCCCGCCAGACGCTCCAGCCGTGGCAATATGGACACGGAGAAACCAAAGCAACGTGCTTGTGGCTAAAAAACTTACCCCCCCTCCTGCCCACGAAAATTGTTGAGGGCCGCGAGGCGCGCGTTCATCGGATGCCGCCGAGCAAGAACCGGGCGGTAGAACGGTCCCGCACATTCGAGGGTGTTGCGGCGGCAATGGCCACGCAGTGGGGCACATTGAACGGGCCGATTGATCTTTTTGATTTCACATGGGAGCCGAAGCAGGCAGTCCCGTCGCCGCGTAAGGCCACGGGAGAACCTGATAATTATAGTTTACACCGCGCAAACTGCGTACTATAGTTATCACATGGTCGAACTACTCCGAAGCGGCACCTTTGATGCGTGGTTTTCACGGCTCAAAGACAAACGCGCTGTTGCAAAGATAGGAGCGCGGATTGACCGCTTGGCGGCGGGCAACCCAGGCGACGTTAAGCCAATCGGCAATGGCTTGTCGGAAATGAGGATCGATTATGGGCCAGGGTACAGGGTTTATTACATGCAACGCGGGCAGATCGTGATCATTCTGCTTTGTGGCGGTGATAAATCAACGCAAGATCGAGACATTGCACAGGCTAAAGACCTCGCGGAAGATTGGAAGGATTGAGTTATGGGCAAGGAAGTTTACAGCCACTACGACACGGCTGATTATCTAAAGACCGAAGAAGATATTGCAGCTTATCTTGAGGCCGTCATGGAAGAAGGAGAAGATGACCCGGCTTTTCTGGCACGGGCGCTTGGGGTAGTGGCGCGCGCCCGCAATATGAGCCAGCTCGCGCGAGAGACCGGCTTGAGCCGTGAGGGACTGAACAAAGCGCTCTCCGGCGATGGCAACCCTACCCTTGGAACTGTGATGAAGGTTGCTAAGGCTCTCGGTTTGCGCATCGGGTTTCGTCCCGCTGCATAATAAGGGTACAGCGCGACGGAGCCTACAGAGGGCGATTGACGCAGTTGTGCAAGACCCCAGTCTTACGCCGGAACAGCGCCACGCCGCCTTTGACCCGCAGCGCCGCACGAAAGAACGAGGGGCTAAATCTGACATCCCAACGGAAAACATCTTAAAATATGCGCTGCATTTTCTGCCTCAATGATCGGCCCGCAAGTAAAGAGCATGTCTTTGCCTTAGCAATTGGGGGAAGCCTTACCACTGATCGGGTGTGTGAGCTGTGCAACTCGACGCTCGGTAGCCGTGTTGACGCTCCACTCACCGACTTTTTCCCCATTCGTATGCGGCGCGCTGATCTTGGATTGGCTGGCAACAGCGGCTCGCCGCCGGATGCTTTTGAAATGCTTATCGGCGTAGCCAAGCTTGCCGAACAACCTGGCCGACGAGTTCAGACGACCATGAACAAGGAGACAGGTAAGTTGGACATCAAGGCGCTTCACCACGCCTCAGATGCCGAGCTGCCCGATGGAACCAAAGTTCGCCAAATTATCATAGACGAAAGAGACGTTGATCAGATCCCAAAAATTATACAAAGGGAAAGAAAGCGGCATGGCGTGCCGCCACTGTCAGATGAACAACTGGCGGCCGAAGTCTTGAAGGCCAAGCAAAACGTTACCACTATCGACAACCCCGCCGTTCTCATCGAGATGAATGTCAGCTTTGCTTATCTACGCCATGCCATGATGAAGATTGCATACGAACTGGCGTTTTTGTGGCTTGGTGAATCGTATCTTGATGACCTGTCTGCGGCCGAGCTGAGGACAGCTATCTGCGCGCCAAACATAACTTCAACAGATGAGATTCCTGGATATCTAGGAGATGCTGTAAACTGCGAAGCCTTTAAGTTGTGGTCCGAAGATAAGACCCACCACATCGCCTATGCCATGGTCGGTAATGGAGGCATCGCCCTAGCCGTTCGTGTTTTCGACATCTATGCGGCTGTTGTATGGGTTACCAAAGATGCCTCCCGATATCTTTTAGGCCGTGACGCAAATGCTGTACTCCGCTTCCTTACCATCGAGCCGGTGAGCGGGAATATACGGGATGTGCCCTTTAATGAAGAACTATATCGCCTCGCGAGAGTGATGACGGAGGCCGCACGGACTGCATGCGCTTCACCGACCGCTTCCTAAAGGCGCTACGTTCAAGAGAGGTCACAGCGTTAAAAGCACGCTATGGCCTTTCTTAGAGGCTTGGAGTGAGTTGATGCTAGCTATGGGATGCCGAGAGCCCCCGAAAATTCAAAATTGGATCATCGCCGGTTTGCCCACGCTCTTGCTTGGGTCGAGAACCAAGAGGCATTAATGACGTGCCCGATGCCTACAGCTCTAACCAAAGGCCCAGCGAGATTTGCAGCGGTGGTTTCCCAACTGTTGTTTAACTCCACCATTGATATTGTCGCCGACGAAACTCTTCTATCATCCTCGGCAACATGCCCGCTGGCGATCCACCGACTTTGAGGATCGTGAGGGCGGCGACCCCGTATTCCAGTCCATTCGCACCTGAACGTAACCGCTGTTGCAGTTTCAAATTTATTTGCAAAAAAGCGAGCAAACAAGATAAAACCGCCGAGTTCATTGGCAAGCCAGATTGGACTCAGACAAAAGCCGGGGACCTCCCCAAAAAGGGGAGTGTCTTCCCACCACCTTTTTATAATTGATCCCAAACCATCTCCAGAGATTCGCCACATGTCAGCCGTGCTGATGGCATCATTCTCGTCGACCAGAACAGCTTCGAGAAACTCCTTCTCGCCGTTATTGATATCGGGAGAAATCCGAGGCCGGGGCCAGAAGTTGGCATTATTTATAAAAACAAATGGCCCCCAATGTACATGGGTAATATTGTCCACTTCAAAATTGCACTGCTCGACTTCATTGGGAAGTTGATTTGCATCAATCTCGCCTCCGCTCTGATGAATAAGAAAAGTGAACTGCATACATCCAGACTGGGGAAGGCCAGAATGGCCGGCTGCGTTCATGCGCTCTTGATAAGCTCGAGTGAGACCATCATGCCATTCGCGCACGCGTGCTTCGATACCATCTGCTACGTTTCCGCCCTTTAAAGCCATATCGATAGCGCCAAGGATCGCGGCGCGCTCAGATAAAGCACAACGCCGAATAACGGGCATCCACTCGGCAGGCGTCGATATAGCTTCGCTCTTAGGTCCGGGCTTCCTGATGTAATATGTGCCGATCTTAATTCCTTGTGGCACACCGTTTGTATCATGGGGGCCAGCTTTTTTAGAACAAATCGGGGTCGATCCATGTGGCGGGACTATGACAACAGTATGGCGAGCACCGCTGCTGGCTGTTACGGTCCGTACGTCGCAATGAAAAGGAGGTTCCAAATAGGTATTAACCACCCTGGCCACCTCGTCGTGATTAAGTGCCTGAAATTCCGTGGTGGTTGCTGCAGAACCATCGTCGTTAATCCCATAAACGATATATCCACCGCCATGGTTTGCGATTGCTGCTAAATGCCGAGCGAGGTTCGGCCTGGACACAGCGTTGGACAAGTCGATTTCACGCTTGTACTCGACGCTGGGTGATTCGCGGGGGTTATCAATCAGGTCTACAAGATCATCATGTGCGGGCATGCGTCGAGATTGCCCTTATTCACGCGGAACGATCAAGCCCTGCGCCTCTAGCCTTTTCCGCTGAACGCTTTTGCAGCCGCATTGTTGCGCCAGAGGTCATTCGGACGGGTATAGCGCAGCGTCGTTTCCGGCTTTTTCTGCCTTGCCTGGCGCATAATCGAGGTCAATGCGGCGTCCTGGGCATCGGCTTCTGTGATGAGCCCGGCGCGCAGGCTATGCCCCGAAAACGCATCCCCGTTATGACCGGCCGCCGCCGCCGTTTCTTTGACCAGGCGCACCACCGCCTTGTCAGAGAGGCGCTGTGCGGTCACTTCGCCGAAGCGCGTCACCGCACAAAATAGCGCTTTCGGCTTAGTCGCATTCTCAATGCCATCCTTGGCCACATCGATGGGCATATCGGGGGCGGTGTTGCGGTGTTCCAGCCAAGCGCCGAGGGCACGGACGGGGCAGAGGTCCGGGGCGTCGTCATTTGCCGGCACCGCGATCTGTTCGCCGCCTTGTTCTTGATCCGTTTTGGAGTGGTGCAGCGTGACCATGATCCCTCTGCCCTGCACCAGCTCGACATCGAGCAGATCGAGCCCGACCAGCTCGCTCCGCCGCAGCGCGGCGCCGAAGCCGAGCAACAGCATGGCGCGGTTGCGCGCGCCGAGCGGCGCGCTTTCCGGGCCACAGACGGCCAGCATGTCCTGCAAGATGTTGAGAGTTGCGGGCTTGGCCTGCCGTCGTGGCGCCGTGCCGTTGGTCCGGGTAATGCCTTTCAACACGCGTGCCAGCTCCGGCGTATGCGGTTCAAACGGCAACCCAGCATGGCGATAAAGCGCGCCGATGGCGGCGAGGGCCACGCGGATGGTGGCCACCGCCCTTTTTTGTGCGCCAAGATGCGTCATGTAGAGCCGCACGGGTCCGGCTTCGCCGCCCAGCGGATCTACCGCGTGCAACGCGGACCAGGCGGCATATTGCTTTAAAGCGGCGGCATAGGTGCGGCGTGTCCCCGCTGCCATGGCGGCCGACGCAAAAGCGCCGGCCTGTTTTTCGAGCTGGTCCAGCGCGGATTCGGCCGGTTGTCCCGCTGCAAGGTCGCAAATCATGCCTGCTGCGCCACTGGCGGCATCGGCCGGGGCGACGGAACCCGCCTCAAAACTCCAGGACATCTCGCCTCTTCCTCTGATTGGTTCATGGCCGGTCCAGCGCGAGGGCGACCCATGCGACCTGATCATGGACACCAGGGGCGAAGGAAACTTCCACGTACCCCTCCGTCTCATGTCGCACGACGCGATACTGGCTGCCGGGTGGACCAAACTTCGCCAAAAATAGGCTTGGTAGTGATCCCACTCACAGACGCCGATCCGCCGTTCATCACCCCAATCTGAGCCAGCCATGCCACCTCTCGCCTGCCGACAGCGCCCTCACGGGCATTTCTCCGCATTTCTAGAGCATTATAGTCTCTTTTGCCGAAAACCACACGTCCGAAAATGTTCTCTTGCCGGACGTGCCCTTGTTCAGGCCCTCGGAGCTGGCCATGACGCCATAGGTGCCGCAACCCAGGGATTGAGCGCCGGCCGGCATTCGAGCACCGCGGTGTGCAGGTGTGGTCCGTCGTCGTAAACAATCATGCATCAGCAAATGCAGGCCGCGCATCGTCCGCGACTTTGATGTGATCTTCCCTGGCCGTGCGCACAAGATCAGCCGACTCAAGCCGCAAATAGCGCGCGAGAAGCCTCACATACACCCCCATAAACGCGGCACCATGACCATCGGACCAACCCTCGGCGGTTGCCGTTATGGCGTGGGCGATTTCATGGAGCAGACACCACGAGGGCAGTCGCTCCGGCAATCGGATGCAAAGTCGGGTTGCGGTCGCGATCGTTGCCTTGGCATGCTTCGCCAACGGTTCAACTTTTGGCGGGTATAGAAGGCCCATCTCAGACCAGATCGCGTTGACCATGGCCTGGGCCTCCGGGAAGGCGACGAAGCTTGGATCGTGTGGCGCCACCACCCGGTTCTCCCAGGCATAGACGCGGCCGCGCTGATGGTCTCGCTTTGTGCTCAACCCAAAAGCTCCCTCGCCTCGCCTTTCACGGGTCGCGATAGATTCACGTTTTCGCCGGCCGCCCACCCCTCGCGATAGGCTCTGCCGTCCACGCGCGCGCCAACGGCGCTCATGCAGACCAGCCGCACCTCGGTTTCATGGAACGCGTCATCGACGACTCGATGTTTCGCCAGAATTAAGGCCGTGCCGGCGGAACGCTGGGCACTGACCGAAGCCTCGCGCTCTTCATGCATGACATCGAGCCTGGCAGCGACCCGTGCCACCATCCCATGCTGAAAACTCGCCGATCCCTGGCGCAGTCTCACGGCCCGCAGCCGCGGATGCGTCAGCTTAAAATGATGTGTCTCGGTCACGATGGCGCGCTCGATCACGGCGTAGAGGTAGGTTGCCAGCTCGGCGTCTGTTTCGAAGCCGAAAAACGCGTAGCACTTGCCCCTTGGGGCTTCGCCGACGACATGGTCACCAGCTGCCTGCGCCAGCCAGACCTTGCAATCGCAAAAGCGGGCGATGGCTGGAACGCAGCCATCGATCGGACGCCGGCGCTGCCCCCCCAGCGGCACCTCGCGCTGGACGCAACGTGAGGACCGGATCTCGATCTCGTCCATGCTCAGCGCGTAGCGCTCCAGCAGCCGGCCCACCATGTCCGCGGCGGACATCGCCTCGGCTTCGGTGCACCCATTGGCGACCGTCTTCTCGGTCAGTGCCTTGATGCGGGCTTTGATCCGCATGAGTTCGTTGGCTTGGCTCACCGCCTTGCCTTCGGTGTTGGAGCCGTTTGAGCCATTTTTGAGCCATTTCCGCCAGGATCGGCCGATGAGCCATTTGAGCCAAAATTGGGCCGATTCCGGGCGAACGGATAGGAAGCGCCGCGGCCGGCCCCCTCGGCCGTCAGCAGGCCAAGCCCGACAAGATCGTCCAGGTCCCGTTTGGCCGTCGCCCGGGCCGCACCCGTCAGCGTCATGTACTGCTGGGTCGTCAGACGCCGCTCCGCCTTGGCGCCGACCAGTCCAGCGATCTGGCGCTTGTGCAAGCCAATCTCAACCAAAAACGGCTCATTGAGCCAGTCACGCCAGAATCGAACAATGAATGCTCCGCCATCCTGACGGAATTCCGGCTCCGGCAAGCCAGCCTCCCGGCAAAGCCGGGTCATCTCGGTCGTCCCGTAACCGGTACGTTCTCCGTAGCGCATGCGCCGCAGAACATCCATCACGTCCGAGTTGCGCGGATAGGAATCATGGACGCCCTTCAAGGCCTCCGGCGTAAGTTCATGCGGCAGCGCCCCAGGGTTCGAGATATCCAACCGATCCGCGAATAGCCGAACTTGCACGGCTCCCGACGACGCATAATCGCGATGGGCCACGGCGTTGATGATGGCCTCACGCACGGCGGCTTCCGGTAACTCGTAATGATGCACGGCCGTGATTGAATGATCGCGCACACCGATCGGCCGGTTCAACCCGGCCAAGACAAAATTCACGGCGCCCTCGATCTGCGAGAATAGCGGACCCTCAAACGGCTGCAGCGCCGGCGCGGGCCGGACTGGTTCGGTGCCGGCAAATCGCTGACAGGTCACCCGCGCACCTTCGATATGCCGCGCGGGCTCACTGGTGAACAGGATCGCACCCGCGCGGGTCAAGCGGCCATCACGCAGCAATCCCAGCCTCGTCAAAACATCGGACTTCGTGATCTGTTCCGGTGCCGAGAATGTCAGGTTTTCCCGTGCACGCCGCGCGAACTCCTCGACCACAAGTCCATCAGCATCATCCGCGGTCAGGCGTGTGAGATGCCGTTCGAACCGCTCGGAATCGATCGCGCCGGCGCGGGCGAGGATTTCGACGAGCCCATGCTGCAGCCTCGCAAGCAAAGTCGGGACATCAGCGAATATGCTCCGGGTCAGTTGCGCTTCCGCCTTCGCGACGAGGGCGCTCATCTTGCTGTGTCGGTTCCGTTCGCTCCCCATTTTGATGAAAATCAGGCGCTCTTTGCGGCATTCGACGGCGCGCTCAAACTCCCGTTCCGTCGGCGAGATGCCCTCAGAATCCTCAAAACCGTAGAGCGTGCCGAAGAGCCCGACATAGACGGTGCAGCGATCAACCTCGTCCAGAAAAATTTCTCGGGGGCCACGGGTTTGCGCCGGCACGTCCTCGAAAATGAACGTCTTAAAATGTCGTGAGAGCAAGGGGTCTTGTCGCACGTGATCCTTGATCGCCCGGCGTTCCTCGGCGAACTCGCTTTGAACGCTCGACACGAAAAGCGTCAACATAAGGCGGTGCCTTCGATCTCAGGGCAGTGAGGGTTGGCGCGGCGCTGACCACATAAACGCCGATTGCGGCGCATCGCCGGATCTGCCTCAGCCATGTCGCATGCCCTGCGCCGCGACGCCGGGGGTCGCGACCGTTCTCTGGATCATCAGCGGCTGGGCGGCTGTCTTTTGGCGCACCACGCCTTGAAAAGGCTTCATCATACGAAAGTTATGGAGCCGCGGACGGGCAGAGGCAACCCGGTTCGGGGCGCTTTGCCGGTCGATCCGGCCTGTCCGTTCGCCGTCTTTGCCAGCGTTATATGACCCCCGCATGCCGCCATTGTGCGACAGCCTGCTGCACAATTGGCGGGGCAACATAAACCGCGGCAAGGCCCGCTTTCTATCGCAGCCCGGAGACCGATGTAGGGGGCGGTTGGGGCTACGATTCGGGGCCAGCGTCCTCGGCCGCAGTATTAGAGATCGGATTGCGGCGCGGGAAGGGTCCGCGCGAAATTGGTGAGCGCTTTGCCCTGACGGCGGTAAAGCCCCGTTTCGATCTGGTGGGCCAGGACGTTGCGGCTCCAGCCGTATTCTCCGGCCTGGCGAATATACCAAAATCGCTCATCCGGGTCTTTTACCGCATCCAGCAGCTTCATATGATGGCCCCAGGGCAATTGTGCAGCAACTTGCTGCACAATCTCGGGGTCGGGATACGCCTCGGCAAACGCCCGCATATATTTCAGGTTTCGCGGCGAGAGTCCGGTCATTTCCGGAAAATCGCGCCGCAGGTCGGCCGCCAGCCGGTCGATGACGCGGGCGCCCCAGCCTTCGGCAGTTTGCCGCGTCAGGATATCACGGCCGATCCCCCAGTAAAGGAGAATCAGCTCCCGGTTAACGGCGACAGCGGCGCGCAGCCGCGCGGCCCTGATCCGCTCCTTGAGCTCGGCAAGCAGCGTGCTGTAGCCATCATCTTGCGGGCTAGGAATCGGTGTCGTCGTCATCCGTAATGCGTAGCATCGGCGACCAAAATGCTCCACCGCCAGGCGGGGCTGTAAATCAGCTTCGAAGCCGGCCCGCGACCGGCGTCTAGGTAGTTTATCAACATCAATGATAAACTTCCTAGACGCCACCCCTCGCTCCAGCGCATTTGCGCCCAATGGTCCATTGCGGCGCGGCTTGAGCGGGAGCCGTCGCACCACCGAATTGGGCCGCGAACCCGCAAATGATGAAAGCCGCGCAAAATTGCCTCACGCCCGCCGCAGCTTCGCGCCGTCATGCGGCACCGCGCAGGGTAATTTCCGCGAAATTCCCACTCTGCTCGGCCTGCAAAGCCTGCTGGCGCGACAGCTCCAGACTGGCGGCAAAAGTGCTGGCCAGCGCGACCCGCAGCTTCATTGTCCGGCCAGCCTCCTCCCTGCCGATTGCCGGCAGAAAACCAATGAGCGGCCCGCCTTCGGGATGCTCCGCCAGCAATGTTCTCACGCGCTCGATGGCTTGCGGTATCCGCCAGAAATCAGGAACCTCAATACGATAGATGTCAGCCGGTTCGAACGCGTCGTCGCCCGGCCGCCCCCGTAAAACGACGAGGCATGCTTCCATTAAAGCCACGTAGCCGCTTTCATGGACTTCTTTCGGCCGCGGGCGAGCAAAAACGTCCATTCCCAATTGCGGCCGGCGCGCGAGCCATTGCCCGGCCGCCCGCATCCGCGCCAGTTCGTCGAGACGGTCGATTTCATATTCGGCTTCACGCGCCGCATCCGCCGCCTGCTCCGGGCTGGCGGGGAAGAGCAGCCTGGTCCGCAACAGCACAAGCCGGGTCGCCAGCACCAGCCAGTCGGCGCGCCGCTCGATCGCCACACGCGCCGCCATCTCCTGCAGCGCCGCGACGAATTGCTCGGCCAGGTCGAGGATCGACATTCTTCCCAGATCGATCAGCTGCCGTTCGGCGAGATCGAGCAAAAGGTCCATAGGGCCGTCGAAGCCGTCGAGATGCAGGACCGGGATTGACGGCGCCGGTTGGCGCCGTTCCGCTGGCGCGTCATCCCAGGAATCGTCGTCGATCGGCTTATCCACCCTCATAATCCGGCGTGACCGAAAAAATCAGTCCCGGAAAACGCTCCCTTACCGCCACGACCGCCGGCCAGGGCGTCCAGTCAGCCGACCAGAATTCGATGGTAACCTGTTCTTTTTTGCCCCGCAGCTTTTTGCAGCCAGCCGCTATGAGACGGATTTTGCGGAGCGCCATGACAACACCCCAATGCGCGCGCAGCCAGGCACGGGCGTTTTTGTGATCCGGACCAAGATCGAGAATCTCGGCCGGGATGGGGATGAGGGCGTGCAGATCGAGCGGGCAAAGCCGCAGGCTGGTGGCGCGGTTGCGCACCTTGCTTTGATGCTGAAAACTGGCCTCGCGCAGCTCGCGGGCCAGTATCCGCGCCGCCGCTGGCCGCAAGCCAAGCGAGCCATCTGGCGGATTGACCAGCGCCAGATAGCGGTCGTCCTCTTCGTAATCCAGGTCAGGATAGGCCCAGGGAATGCCGCCGGGTCCGGCCGCCACCGCGCAAAATTCAGCGATTTCGAAGGCTGGTCCGATAATAACCAGTTCATGGCGCAGCCAATCCGTATGCGCCGACGTCAGCGCATCGCCGCTGGCGTTTCCGGCGGCATGGGGCCCTGCACCTTCCGGACGCCCTGCCCCGGTCTTGGCGCGTCGCGTTGGGCTTTCGGAAGGTGGGGATGCCATGAGGTTACAGGT
>Ga0182014_10003497_pt1 | contig 18799 bp, 25 predicted proteins | sample 612S2DmetaG_FD_120489 | JGI IMG/M metagenome (GOLD analysis project Ga0182014, IMG submission 120489) | Permafrost microbial communities from Stordalen Mire, Sweden - 612S2D metaG | ecosystem: Environmental > Terrestrial > Soil > Wetlands > Permafrost | place: Sweden: Stordalen | collected... | reverse complement strand
GGCAGCAAACTGGGCTGCTCACGGCTATCGCCGCTCTTGAATGCATGATTCGTCATAGACCGAATCGTACACTAACTCTCAAAAATGCCGAGTTCTTGCCCAGTCTCGACGGGCAAATCACTTTTTCCTGTCTAGCCCCCCGCGCAAAAATATTCTGATTTTCAGAAGACCCAAATCAGGTGTAGAACTCCCGCCGTCCCGCTTCTTTCGGAGGGGCGCTCGCGATCGTCACGGACGTGGAGCGGGATGCGGTGGACGCGGACGGTGCGACTGACGAGAGCACCGGATGCGGACGGCAAAACCGTGTGGTCCTGACACCCCGACGCTGGTGTCAAGTCGGCGGATCAATCCGCCGGCGATGGTGGCAAGAAAGCCCGGCCACCAGGGAGAGCGCGCTATAAGCCGTAAACCATTGCGCGGGGAATGCTGGGTGATTCCGGTGTGACCTGACTAACGCGTGTGCGCTCTCACACTATCGTTGCACACGCGGCTATCGGGCGCATCGGGCGCCCGGCATTCCCCGCGCCCTCCGATCGGAGGGCTGAGGAAATTCGAGAGCAAACCTCGGGCGTATCATGCCGCGAGATCGCGAAGCCATGTTTAGAATCGAGATGCCGACGCAAAATACAAACTCGTCATGCCCGGGCTTGACCCGGGCATCCACGTCTTTGCTGCAGGTAGGCAAGAAAGACGTGGATGGCCGGGACGAGCCCGGCCATGACGGAGGAAGAGTCTCGGCGCTTGGAAGAGGTTCACACTTCTCTTCGGCTCAAAAACGCCAGCCGCTCGAACAGGTGTACGTCCTGCTCGTTCTTCAACAGTGCGCCGTGCAGCGGTGGGATCAGCTTGCGCGGGTCGCGTTCCCGGAGCATTTCCGGCGTCATGTCCTCGTTGAGCAGCAGCTTCAGCCAGTCCAGCAGCTCCGAGGTCGACGGCTTCTTCTTCAGGCCGGGCACTTCGCGCACCTCGAAGAAGATCCGCAGCGCCTCTTCCACCAGGCGCTTCTTGATGTCGGGGAAATGCACGTCGACGATCCGGTGCATGGTGTCGGCGTCGGGAAACTTGATGTAGTGGAAGAAGCAGCGGCGCAGGAACGCGTCCGGCAGTTCCTTCTCGTTGTTGGAGGTGATCATCACGATCGGGCGCAGTTTTGCTTTGACGAGTTCGCCGGTCTCGTAGACGAAGAATTCCATGCGATCGAGTTCGAGCAGAAGATCGTTGGGAAATTCGATGTCGGCCTTGTCGATTTCGTCGATCAGCAGCACCGGGCGCTTCTCGTGGGTGAAGGCTTCCCACAATTTGCCGCGCCTGATGTAGTTGGAGATGTCGGAAACCCTGCTGTCGCCGAGTTGGCTGTCGCGCAGCCGCGACACCGCGTCGTATTCGTAGAGGCCCTGCTGCGCCTTGGTGGTGGACTTGATGTGCCAGGTCAGCAGCGGCGCGCCGAGCGCCTTGGCCACTTCCTCGGCCAGCACGGTCTTGCCGGTGCCGGGCTCGCCCTTGATCAGCAGCGGGCGCTCGAGCACGATCGAGGCGTTGACGGCGACCTTGAGGTCATCGGTGGCGACGTAATCCTTGGTGCCGGTGAATTTCATCGAGTCTCTGCCTTGTCTTGTTGTTTGTTGTTGAGCGCGTTGTTTGTTCTTGAGCGCGGCTTGCGCGCCGCTATTCGAACGGGAAACGACCGCCGGTGCGGCGGTCGTTGCAGGGGACCAGGCGCGTCGTCAAACGCGTTTGATGAGCGAGAGGACGACGAGCACGATCACCGCGCCGACGGTGGCGTCCAGGATCGAGCCGAGCGTGCCGGCGGCGAGTTCGATATGCAGCTGCGGCAACACCCAGCCGGCGACCAGCGCGCCGATGATGCCGACCACGATGTTTCCGATCAGCCCGAAGCCGGCGCCGCGGACGATCAGGCCGGCCAGCCAGCCGGCGATCGCGCCGATGATGATTGCCGCTAAAATACCCATCGAAATGCCCCGTTGAAAAACGCCCCTTGAAAGGTCTTAGCGCTCAATTCTAGATGAAAAACCCGGCAGGTCTAGGCCTCTCTGCCCTTGACGTCCCCGGTCCGGCGGGCAATCTGTGATCCATGTTCTTGCAATTCTTCACATCGTTGCGCGACGCCCAGGTCCCGGTGACCTTGCGTGAATATCTGACGCTGATGGAGGCGCTCAACGCCGACCTCGCCGAGCAGACGGTGGAGAATTTCTACTATCTGTCGCGCGCCACCCTGGTGAAGGACGAGCGCAATCTCGACAAGTTCGACCGCGTGTTCGGCACCGTGTTCAAGGGGCTGGAGAGCCTGCTCGACGCCATGGAGAAGGCGGACATTCCCGCCGAATGGCTGAAGAAGCTCGCGGAAAAATATCTCACCGAAGAAGAGAAGAAGCAGATCGAGGCGATGGGCTGGGACAAGCTCATGGAGACCCTGCGCGAGCGCCTCAAGGAGCAGCAGGGCCGGCATCAGGGCGGCAACAAGTGGATCGGCACGGCAGGAACCTCGCCGTTCGGCGCCCATGGCTACAACCCCGAAGGCGTGCGGATCGGCCAGGACAAGAACCGCAACAACCGCGCGGTCAAGGTCTGGGACAAGCGCGAATTTCGGGATCTCGACGGCAATGTCGAGCTCGGCATCCGCAACATCAAGATCGCGCTGCGGCGCCTGCGCAAATTCGCCCGCACCGGCGCGCCGGACGAGCTCGACCTCGACACCACGATCAAGGAGACCGCCAACCACGGCTATCTCGACGTCCATATGCGGCCCGAGCGGCGCAACGCGGTCAAGGTGCTGGTGTTCTTCGACATCGGCGGCTCGATGGATTCGCATATCGAGCAGGTCGAGGAGTTGTTCTCGGCGGCCAAGAGCGAATTCAAGCACATGGAATATTTCTACTTTCACAACTGCCTCTATGAAGGCGTCTGGAAGCAGAACCGCCGCCGCTTCACCGACCGCACGCCGACCTGGGACGTGCTGCATAAATACCCGCACGACTACAAGGTGGTGTTCGTCGGCGACGCCTCGATGAGCCCCTACGAGATCATGGTGCCCGGCGGCTCGGTCGAGCATGTCAACGAAGAGGCCGGCTCGGTCTGGCTCGATCGCATCACCCGCACCTATCCGCATGCGGTGTGGCTCAATCCGGTGGCGCAGAAGCACTGGGACTATTCGGAATCCACCACCCTGATCCGCCGGCTGTTTTCGGAACGCATGTTCCCGATCACCATCGAGGGTCTCGAAGGCGCGATGAAGGAACTGGTGCGGTAGTCAAGAAACGTCATTCCGGGGCGCGCAAAGCGCGAACCCGGAATCTCGAAGCAAGTGGAAATGAAACGATCGGGATTCCGGGTTCGCCCGCTTCGCGGACGCCCCGGAATGACGGAAACAAACTGAGAGGGAACATCAATGCCCCAGACCATTCACCGCGGTATCAAATCCCTGATCGACGAGGCCAATGCCGAGATCGAGACCGTCAGCGCCGCCGACGCCATCAAGGTCGCGCAGGATGACGGCGTCGTGATCGTCGACATCCGCGATCCCCGCGAGATCGAGCGCGACGGCAAGATCCCGGGCGCGTTCTCCTGCACCCGCGGCATGCTGGAATTCTGGATCGATCCGGCCAGCCCCTATGCCAAGCCGATCTTCCAGCAGGACAAGAAATTCATCTTTCATTGCGCCGGCGGCATGCGCTCGGCGCTGGCGGCGAAGACCGCGCAGGACATGGGGCTGAAGCCGGTCGCGCATATGGCAGGCGGCTTTGCCGCCTGGCGCGACGCCGGCGGCGCGGTCGAGAAAGTCGAGCCGAAGCAGCCGAAGGGGTAGCTTTTCTGTCGTCATTCCGGGGCGCGCGTTAGCGCGAACCCGGAATCACAATGAGGGTCTTTCCATGACAGCCACCGACGATCCGCTTGTCACCACCGACTGGCTCGCCGCCCATATCGACGATCCCAGGGTCAAGATCATCGACGCATCCTCCAAGTTGCCCGGCGTGCTGCCGCTGCCGGTCGACGATTATCTGGCAGGGCATATTCCAGGCGCGGTGTTTTTCGACGTCGACGCCATCTCCGATCGTAACGATCCGCGGCCGCACATGTTTCCGAACGCGGAACAGTTCGCGCGCGACGTCGCAGCGCTCGGCATCTCCAGCGGCGATACCGTCGTCGCCTACGATTCAGGCGGCTGGGTCGCCGCTCCAAGGGCGTGGTGGATGTTCCTGTCGTTCGGCTATCCCGGCGTGAGGGTCCTCGACGGCGGCCTGAAGAAATGGCTGCGCGAAGGCCGCCCCACCCATTCCGGCAAGGTCACGGCGAAGCCGGGGAAATTCCAGGCGAAATTCGATGCGAGTTATGTGCGCAGCCAGCAGCAATTGGTCGACAACCTGACGACGCAGGCCGAACAGCTGGTCGATGCGCGGCCACGTCCGCGTTTCGAAGGCACCGCCGCCGAGCCGCGGGCCGGCCTGCGCGGCGGCCACATCCCGGGCAGCCGCAGCATTCCCTATGCCGGGCTGTTCGACGCCGAAACCGGCGCGATGAAGCCGCTGGAAGAGCTGCGCCGGATTTTCAAGGACGCCGGCGTCGATATCGCAAAGCCGATCGTGACGACCTGTGGCTCCGGCGTCTCCGCGCTGGTGCTGACCTTGGCGCTCTACCGGCTCGGCGTGCGCGGCAGCGCGCTCTATGACGGCTCGTGGTCTGAATGGGGCCTGCCCGACGGACCGCCGGTCGCGACCGGTCCGGCCTGATCCAGCCGGTTCAGCGGCTGCGTGCCGCTGCCGGCGGCTGAGCGGAGGGCTGGGTAAACGGGTCGGCCGGCTGCTGCAGTTGCGTCTGCCGCGCCGCCAGACGCGCGTGTGCGGCAAGCCTGCGGCGCTGCGCTGCCCGCCGTGCCTGCTGACGTTTGCGCAATGCATCGCGGTTCGGCTTGGCGTCGGCGGCGGCCTTGGCCGGAGGCGGCTCCGCTTCGATGGCGACCGGCGGGCCGCCGAGCGTGGCGATTTTCGTGGCGGCGACGTCCGTCTGCGCCATGGCCGGCGCGCTGATCTGCTCGGATGCCGCCGCTGCGGGTGCGGTCGCCATGGCGTCGTTCGCCGGCGGCAGCGGCGAGGCCGGCTCGGTTGACGCGACTTTTGTTTCGGCCTCGGGCGCCGCTGTCCCGGTCATGTCGGCGACGGCTGGCGCAGGCGCAACCTCGGCAGGTAGCGTGCTCTCCATCGCCGGTTCAGGCGTGGCGGCCGCCGGCACCGGCGTTGCCACCTCCTGCGGCTTCAGCGCCGCCATCTGCTCGGGCTGCGCAACGCTCAGCGGCGGCGGAGCCATCGCCGCGGGCTCCGCGGGCGCGGCAATACCGACCGCCGGACCGCTGTCGGATTTTTGCTCCGGCTCGACCCGCAACATCGCGAGCACGGGCCTGGAGGCTTCGGCCGCTTGCGCGAAATTGGCGCCGGGCGCCGCGTGCCAGGAGGGGTTGCTGGCGAATTGCTCATGGGCCGCCCGCAGCAGCGCCGTCGCGCCGAGGCCGAACACCAGTATCGACATCGACAAAACGATCGCGGCGAACAGAAAACGAAAGCCGGGCAGCATGGGGAGGCGAATTCCGCCTGCGCGGGGTGTCGCGAAGGCCCTGGAGCATCTGGGAACGCGGTGATCACTGAATTCGCAGGCTTCGCAACGCGACGGACACCGCCAGCGCGTCGCGAATCAGGCTGATTTGAGGATACCGTAAGGTGCGTCGCAGCGTTTGTTACAAATCCGCGGAATAGCGCCGCGCGACCGGCCGGAAAGCGTTTCCCTGGCCGGTGAGGCTTGGCTGCAACGGTGCGGCCGGCCGATCACAAAATGCCGAATCTGGCGTGATTTAGCCGGATTTGTCTTGAATGCGCCGCTATCTTCGGCCATCTGCCGTTAACGGTCCGGTGCCGGCTTGGGGACTATACAAACAACATGATGAGCAAACGCATTCTGACGATCTGTGCAGCCCTTGTGGCCGGCGCGGGGGGAACCTCATTTGCGCTGGCGCAGAGCTACCCGGTCGCGCCCGGACCGGCCTATTCGACGGCGCCGCAGCCCTATCCGCCCGGCGGCTACCCGGCCGACTACCGCCGCGCGCCCGGCGTGCCGGATTTCGACGCGTTGGAAGACGACGAGTCGCCGAACGCCCAGAGTTCCACGGCGCTGCCGCCGCCCGGTCCGGTGCTTTCGCCTGACGATCCGCGCTATGGCCGCCCCGCCGGCGCGCCGCCGGTGTATTCCGACCGTGCCATGCCGACCGGCCCGATCCTTTCGCCCGACGATCCGCGCTATGGCCGCCCTGCCGGCGCGCCGCCGGTGTATTCCGACCGTGCCATGCCCACCGGCCCGATCCTTTCGCCCGACGATCCGCGCTATGGCCGCCCCGCCGGCGCGCCGCCGGTGTATTCCGACCGTGCCGCGCCGACCGGCCCGATCCTGTCGCCCAATGACCCCCGTTATGGCCGGCCCGATGGTCCGCCGCCCGTAATCTATTCGGATCGCGGCCGCGGCGCCCCGGGGCCGGACGACGATCGAGGTCTGCGTCCGCCGGAGGCGGTCGGAGGCAATGGTCCCGCGCCCGGCGGCGCGACCGGTTCGTTGCAGCCGCCGCCCGTCGGCAAAGACGGTCGGCCGATGCTCTTGTCCGCGCTGCCGCCCGAGGAACAGCCCGAGGCCGGTCCCGCGCAACTCTCGCCGAACCTGCGCCGTCAGGAGGTCGCCCTCGCCACCAAGGAACCGGCGGGAACGCTGATCGTCGATACCCCGAACACCTACCTCTATTACGTGCTCGGTGGCGGCCGTGCGATCCGCTACGGCGTTCGCGTCGGCCGCGATGGCTTCACCTGGACCGGTGTGCAGAAAATCACCCGCAAGGCCGAGTGGCCGGATTGGCATCCGCCGACCGAGATGATCGAGCGTCAGCCCTATCTGCCGCGCTTCATGGCCGGCGGCCCCGGCAATCCGCTGGGGGCGCGCGCGATGTATCTGGGCGCCACGGTCTACCGCATCCACGGCACCAACCAGCCCTCGACCATCGGCAAGTTCGTCTCTTCGGGCTGCATCGGCATGCTCAACGAGGACGTCTCGGACCTGTTCGATCGCGTCAAGGTCGGCACCCGCGTGGTCGTGCTTCCGGGTGGTCCGCCCCCGGGAGCGACCGCCTCCGCCGCGCCGGTGCCCGGACCGAATGCCGGTCCGCTTCCTCCGGCCGGCGTTGCCCCCGGCACGCAGCCGACCGTGGTGCCGCCGCTGCCCGCACCGGTGACGGTGCGCTAGGTCGTAACCTGAAGGATCAGCAAAAAGGCGCGCTTTGAGCGCGCCTTTTTATTTGGTCCGAACTAATTGGCCCGACAACAGTGAGCGCCATGGCGCCGCGTCGGAACTATGCCAGCCTTCGCGGCGGCGCCTCGCCCTTGAACCAGGCGCCGATACATTCGACCATCTGGCTGTAATGGGCGCGGAAGGTTTCCAAAGTGGTATAGCCGAGATGCGGCGTCAGCACGAGATTGTCGAGCTTGCGGAAGGGATGATCGACCGGCAGCGGCTCAACCGAGAACACGTCGACCGCCGCACCCGCAATTCTGCGCGCCTTCAGCGTTTCCAGTAGCGCGGCTTCGTCGACGATCGGCCCGCGCGCGGTGTTGACGAGATAGGCGGTCGGCTTCATGCGCGCCAGATCGTCTGCTCCGACCAGCCCGCGCGAGCGCTGGCTCAGCACCACATGAACCGTGACGATGTCGGCGGCGGAAAACAGCTCCTCCTTGCTGGCGTAGCCGACGCCGACTTCCTTGCAGCGTTCCGCCGTCAGGTTCGGACTCCAGGCGATCACGTTCATGCCGAAGGCCTTGGCCAGCGTCGAGACCTTGGCCCCGAGCTTGCCGAGGCCGACCACGCCCAGCGTCTTGCCCTCGATCTCCGTGCCGATGAATTTCTGCAAGGGCTCGCCGGCGTGCATTCGGGCGCTCTCGCGGCCGATATTGCGGGTCAGTTCCAGGATCAGGCCCATGGTCAGGGGAGCTGTGGGGTCGCGGCCCCATTGCGTCCCGCACAATACCACCTGATGGTCCTTGGCGGCCTCCATGTCGATCGCTGCGTTGCGCAGGCCCGAGGTGATCAGCAGCTTGAGCTTGGGCAATGCCGCGAACAGCGCGCGCGGAAACGGCGTGCGTTCGCGCATCGCGCAGATGATCTCGAAATCCTGCAGCGCGCTCGCGGCGGCCTCGCCGGACGCGAAGGGCTGGTTGAACACGGTGATGTCGACGCGGTCGCCGAGCTTCGACCAGTCCGCCATCTGCAAGGTCAGGTTCATGTAGTCGTCGAGAATGGCACAGCGCAACCGCGTCATGGCAAGGTCCGTTCATGGCGATGGTGACGGTGCGGAAATGCGCCGTCTTGGGAGGTCGCCATGGTCGCGCGCAACGCCCGCGCGCGCAAGCGCCCCCGGGTGCCAGAAAGCCCGTGGCAGAAAAAACGCCTGGTATCAGGAACGCGCTGGCGACCGCTGGGCCTTGGCGGCCCGGATTTCGGCGACCCTCGTCTGCACCGCCGGTGACACCGCCTCGTGCTTGGCGCGCCAGGCCGGACCCGGGCCCCGCATATAATGCAGTTCCGGCCGGTAGGGGTCGAAGGCCCTGACGAAGAACTGCCGCCAAAAGCTCCGGAATTCGCCCAGCGCGCCGGATTCGCGGTTTCCGCGGCCCGCCGCGGAGGATAGGGGTTCTGACGTGATGGTTGCCATGACGCTGCCCGCTGTTTTCACGCGCGACTTCTGTCGCGCGGAACGCCTTTGGAGGCGTTGGAAGCCAGTTTTGGGCTGATTTGTTAAAAGAAGGTTTCAATTGTCCTGATCTGCCGCAACCATGGTGTAGACCCCGTAGTCATCCGTGGTGAACGGATGGAAAACGCCGGGGTGCGGTTGCCCTTTGGCGGCCGCGCCGCTACATCAGCGGCAGCAAATTTCCGTAAAATCCACAGCTTTCAAGGGATCGGTATGGCCCGTCAGTTCGTCTATTTCATGCAGGGTTTGACCAAGAGCTACCCGACCCGGAAGGTGCTCGATAACGTCAATCTGTCATTCTATCCCGACGCCAAGATCGGCGTGCTCGGCGTCAACGGCTCCGGCAAGTCGACCTTGCTGCGGATCATGGCCGGCCTCGACAAGGAATATAACGGCGAGGCCTGGGTCGCCGAGGGCGCCCGGGTCGGCTACCTCGAGCAGGAGCCGCAGCTCGACGCCGGCAAGACAGTGCGTGAGAACGTCATGCTGGGCGTCGGCAAGCAGAAGGCGATCCTCGATCGCTACAACGAGCTGGCGATGAACTATTCCGAGGAAACCGCCGACGAGATGACCAAATTGCAGGACGAGATCGAGTCCGCCGGGCTGTGGGATCTCGACAGCAAGGTCGACCAGGCGATGGATGCGTTGCGCTGCCCGGCCGACGATGCCGACGTGGAAAAACTGTCCGGCGGCGAGCGCCGCCGCGTCGCGCTGTGCAAGCTGCTGCTCGACCAGCCCGACCTGCTGCTGCTGGACGAACCGACCAACCATCTGGACGCCGAGTCGGTTTCCTGGCTGGAAGGCCATTTGCGCAACTATCCCGGCGCCATCCTGATCGTTACCCATGACCGCTATTTCCTCGACAACGTCACGAGCTGGATTCTCGAGCTCGACCGCGGCAAGGGCATTCCCTATGAGGGCAATTACTCAGCCTGGCTGTCGCAGAAGCAGAAGCGGCTGGCCCAGGAAGGCCGCGAGGACGCCGCGCATCAGCGCACGCTGGAACGCGAAAAGGAGTGGATCGCGGCCTCGCCGAAGGCACGCCAGGCCAAGTCCAAGGCGCGCTACCAGCGCTACGAGGAGCTGCTGCAGCAGGCGAGCGAGAAGCAGACCCAGACCGCGCAGATCACGATACCGGTGGCCGAGCGGCTCGGCCAGAACGTGATCGATTTCGAGGGCCTGACCAAGGGCTTCGGCGACCGGCTCCTGATCGACAACCTGACCTTCAAATTGCCGCCGGGCGGCATCGTCGGCGTGATCGGTCCCAACGGCGCCGGCAAGACCACGCTGTTCCGCATGATCACCGGCCAGGACAAGCCGGACAAGGGCACCATCACGATCGGCGAGAGCGTGCATCTGGGCTATGTCGACCAGTCGCGCGACAGTCTCGACGGCAAGAAAAGCGTGTGGGAGGAAATCTCCGGCGGCAACGAGCTGATCCTGCTCGGCAAGCGCGAGGTCAATTCGCGCGGCTACTGTTCGTCGTTCAATTTCAAGGGCGCCGACCAGCAGAAGAAGGTGGGTGCGCTGTCAGGCGGCGAGCGCAACCGCGTCCATCTCGCCAAGATGCTGAAATCCGGCGCCAACGTGCTGCTGCTCGACGAGCCCACCAACGATCTCGACGTCGATACCTTGCGCGCGCTGGAAGAGGCGCTGGAGGATTTCGCCGGCTGCGCCGTGATCATCAGCCATGACCGCTGGTTCCTCGACCGCATCGCCACCCACATGCTGGCCTTCGAAGGCGACAGCCACGTCGAATGGTTCGAAGGCAATTTCCAGGACTATGAGAAGGACAAGATGCGAAGGCTGGGGCAGGATTCCATCATCCCGCACCGGATGAAGTACAAGAAGCTGACGCGGTGAGATCGGACGCGTGTGATGGCCGACTGGAGCGCGGAGCAGTATCTCAAATTCGAGGATGAGCGGACCCGGCCCGCCCGCGATCTGCTCGCGCAGATTCCGTTGGCCGGTGCGCGCAGGGTCGTCGATATCGGATGCGGACCCGGCAATTCGACCGAGCTGTTGGCCAGGCGCTGGCCCCAGGCGGCGGTCACCGGGGTCGATACCTCGGCCGACATGCTGCGGCAGGCGCGCGAGCGCTTGCCCGGCCACAGCTTCATCGAAGCCAATATCGCGCATTGGGCGCCGCCCGAACATACCGACGTGCTGTTCGCCAACGCGATCTTTCAATGGGTGCCCGGCCATCTCAGGCAGCTGCAGCGGCTGCTCGGCGCATTGGCGCCTGGCGGCGTGCTCGCGGTGCAGATGCCCGACAATCTCGATGAACCGATCCACGTCCTGATGCGCGAGGTAGCGCATCAGGAACCGTGGCACGGAAAGCTGGCCGAGACCGCGCGGGCGCGCGACTTCCTGCCGAAACCGGGCGTCTATTACGATGCGCTGGGTCCGCTCTGCAGCCGGCTGGAGATCTGGCACACGGTCTATAATCACGTGCTCACCGATGCCGCAGCCGTCGTCGAATGGATCAAGGGAACCGGCATGCGGCCGTTTGTCGATCCGCTGGAGCCGCCCGAACGCAGGCAATATGTCGCCGAATACACCGCGCGGGTCGCGGCCAGCTACCTGCCGCAGGCGGACGGCAAGGTGCTGCTGCGGTTTCCGCGTATCTTCATTGTGGCGGTGAAGTAGAAACGACGCCGTCTCCCGCGCCGAACGTGTCGAGGCCGTTCGGGGTGCGAAGACGCTCCCTTCTCGCCGTTATGAACCGCTCAGCAATCTGTATTCAGTCGTGTGGCACGCGTCCACGCCGCACTGGACGATGACCGAGCCGAGATTGATCAGGCAGGTCGCGACCACGTAGAGGCTCAGCCACCGGGCAGGACGGCCGAGCGCCGGCGACGGCTGCCGATCGCGCAGGCCTTCGCCGCCGAGCACCGCGAGCTTGATCGCGAAGGCAAGCAGGATCGCCACTGCGATCACGATCGACCACACCGGCATGTGCAAGCCAAGGACCGCGCTGCCGATATAGCTGTGGCCGGGCCTCGGATAGATGTCGAGCAGGGTCTGGCGCGCCGATATGATCAGCAGCAACAGCGCGGACAGCATGCTGACGCCGTCGTGGCGCGCGGAATAGCCATGACGAAAATGCAGGATGGCGCCAAAGCAAACGCCGAACATCGCCACGCGTTGCAGCAGGCACAGCGGGCAGGGGATTTCGCCGCCGTGATACTGGAACACCATCGCCGTCGTCAGGACGGCGGCCATCGTCAGCATCATCGCGAACAGGAAGAGGTCGTTCAGCGTCGCGGGCAGGCGCGCGCCTGGCGTTATGTTCATGAACGAGCTCCGTGCGGCCAGACCTGTGGGAGTGCGTCGAGCTGTACCTGCAGCCACGGCATGCGGAAGCCATACTCGGGATTGTAGATCTCGAACAGGAACAGCCCGATCGACAATGCCAAGCAGACCAGCATCGACCAAACGGCGAGCCAGCGTGGGCCGCAATAGCCGGCGAGAAGCGCCAGCGACAGAGTGGCGAACACGGCAAGCATCATCGGAACGCTCCACGGCCGACGCCGGCTCAAAATTGCAGCGGTTTCAGCCCCGGGCTTCGCCCGTTGCTGGGTCTTGGTCGTCGCCAAGCGCTGTGGTAGTTGGCCGCAACGGCTACCCCACCTTCTCGGCCAGCCACATCTTGATCAGCGACTGATATGGCACGTCGCGCTTGTTGGCGGCGATCTTGATCTGCTCCAGCAAGCCCAGCGGCAGACGAATTGAAATCGCCGTGGTCGAGGGCTTGAGGTTCGGAAAGCGCACGCGCCCGGCCTTGCTCCAGTCGATATAATCGGTGGAGTCGTGTGTTTCCCAGAATTTGCGCTCCTCGGCTTCGGTCCTGAAGGCAGGAATGGATTTAAGCTTGCTCATAAGCCTTCCTCTCCTTTCGGTGCATTTCTCGCGCCGATATCACTCTGATCAAGCTTCGATTCTGCCGGAGAGTGAAAGTGACATGCAGCAGGCGGTTCTGTGATGTTTTTCCCAACGCATTGAAACGCGGCTCGGTTTCACTATGCTTTGTGTCCTCGACAACGATCAGCGGATCGTTGAAGAAGACGCTTTCCGCTTCGGCCTGACTGACATCGTGTTTGTCCGCGCTCTTGCGGCTGTTGCCTGCGTCCCAGTCAAAACCCGCGATCTGGTCAAGGTCAATCATCGTGTATATGTCCAATATATACAAATTGAGGCGTCAATGCAATACCGGCTCCTATTCGGGCGTTTGAAGGCGCTCGGCGCGCCCGTACTCATGGCGGCTTTATTGCTGCTGCCGCCTACCGTTCCCGCCGCCGCCGATGCCGGTTTCAGCGCATTCATCGCCTCGCTGTGGCCGGAGGCGCAGGCGGCCGCGGTGACACGCGCGACCTTCGACGCGCAGACGCGCGGCCTCGAGCCGGATTACAAATTGCCCGATCTGATCCTGCCCGGGCGGCCCGCGACCGGTGCGCCGTCGCAGGCCGAGTTCGTGCAGGTACCGGCCGACTATGTGAAGGAAGCCAGCATCGCGCGGCTGGCCCAGGAAGGCCAGCGGCTGCTGCAGCAATACCATGCCGCTCTCACCGGGATCGAGGCGCGCTTCGGCGTGCCTGCAACCGTCGTGCTGGCGATCTGGGGCCGCGAAACCGATTACGGCCGCTACACGCTGCCTTACGACGGCCTGCGCGTGCTGGCGACGCAGGCTTATGTCGGCCGCCGCAAGGATCAATACCGCAACGAATTCATCCTGGCGCTGAAGATGATCGGCGACGGCGAGGTGACGCGCAAGGACTTGCGATCGTCGTGGGCCGGGGCCACCGGGCTGACGCAATTCCTGCCGTCGGAGTTTTATCAGCACGGCGCCGATTTCGACGGCGACGGTCGCAAGGACATCTGGCACTCGGTGCCGGACGCGCTGGCCTCCGCCGCGGAGCAACTCGTCAACAAGGGCTGGCAGCCCGGCCTGCGCTGGGCCTATGAGGTGCGCGCGCCGGCCGGCGTCGATTGCACCATGGGCGTGCCGGAGGTGACGAGACCGATCGGCGAATGGCTGAGCGAAGGTTTTGTGCCCGTGCGCGGCGCGAGGCTCAGCGCGGCCGAACAGGCGCAGCCGGCCTCGTTGCTGCAGCCCGAGGGCATCTACGGGCCGGCGTTCCTCACCACGAAGAACTACTTCGTGATCAAGGAATATAATTTTTCGGATCTGTATGTGCTGTTCGTCGGCCATCTCTCCGACCGCATGCTGAGTCCGCAACCGTTCGCGACGCCGTGGTCGGCGTCGACCCAGTTGCGCACCGCCGATGTCGAGGCCATGCAGCGGGGCCTCACGCGCATCGGTCTTTATGCCGAAAAGGTGGACGGCAAAGCGGGGATGAAGACGCGCGCGGCGCTCGGCGCCTACCAGAAGAAGGCCGGCCTCAAGGTGGATTGCTGGCCGAGCGAAGCTGTGCTGCGCTCGATCGGCGCGGCGCGGTAAAGGCGCTGCCCAAAAGAAAAACCCGGCCGAAACATCGGCCGGGTTTTGAAATCGGTTGCGGCGCCGGTCAGATCAGTTGCAGACCTCGACGCGGCGGAAACGCCAGACTTGATTATAATCATCCCAGACGCGCTGGCGAACCCAGCGGCAGGGCGGGGGGGCTTCTTCCACATAGACCGGCCCGCCATAGGCCGGGCGCTGCGAAGCGATGGCTCCGCCGATGATCGCGCCGCCAATGAGTCCGCCAGCTACAGCCGCTCCGACGCCGCGCTGTGCGCTTGCGGGCGTCGCGGCGAGCGAGCCTGCGATCGTTGCGGCTGCGACCAAGGCAGCTAATGTCTTCTTCATGTCTTGGGCTCTCCTTGAGGTGGCGCCTTCAGTCAGCGCCGGGGTTAAGATGACTCAAAACGCCGGTTTCGAAACTGGCCGTCTCGCTGGAAAGCGTACAACTGCCTATTCGAAGTAACGTTGCGGAGGTGACTGGGCTGAAAAAAAGGTTTTTTCAGGCCATTTTGTGAACGCATCCCCCGAAAACCCGTTGTTTCCGGGGACGCCATTGCTGTTTTAACCAAGATGAACGGGATCAGCCGCACACCCGCACGCGGCGGATCCGCCAGCCATAGCCGTCCCAGAACCGTTGCCGCTGCCAGTAGCAGTCGCCATAGTAGCCGGGATCGGCGACATAGGCCCGGGGACCGTAATAGCCGTAGCCCGGTCCGTAATAGCCGGGGCCGTAGTAGCCGGGACCCGCAATCGCGCCGCCGACGATGGCGCCGCCGATCAGTCCACCCGCGATCGCCGCGCCCAGACCGCGTTGCGCATGGGCGGGTGCAGGGGCCGCTACGGCTGAAACCGCCAGCGTGGCGACGGCAGCGAGCGCCATCAATGTCTTCCTCATGGCTTCACCTTTCTCATCAAACCGACAAACCGATGTCGCAGCGGAAAGTTCCACATTTCGCTTGAATGATCAATGAACGGGGCCGCCACATTTGGAGACCAATAACGGCAAACGAGACCCTTTGTTGCAGTGCACAATTCGATGACGCCGGGCCCTTCGGACGAAAGAAAACCATGACCCGCGCGATGGCGGCCGTCGGAATTGCGGTCGGCGGCACCTCGCTGATCTACCTTGTTTTGACGCGATGGCAGAACCGCACGCGAAAGCGCCGCTGGTCCGGCGACAGCTCAGGCGACGGCAATAGCGATCACGGCGGCAATGGCGGCTCGGGCCATGGCTGGGTCGGCGGCGACCACTCCGCGCTGGACGGTTCGGGCAACCCGATCGACACCGGCAGCGGTGACAGCGGAGGGGGTGGCGATAGCGGCGGTGACGGCGGGGAGGTGGCGACGGCGGAGGAGGCGGTGGTGATTGACGCCACGCGGCTCGGGAAAAATGCGGGATTTTGATCTGCCGCAATAGGCTGTTTTGGATTCATTCCAATGTGTATGCGGGTTCAGTTTGGAATCACTTGAAAAGGCGCGTTTTCCTTTTGCTTCCCCGCGCGGTCTTAAATATCGATGACGGGGATCACCGAAGGGTTGTCAGATTTCCATGATCGTTTGTTCCTGCAACGTCCTCAGCGACCACGATGTCCGCAGCGCCGTCCGCGCGGCGGATGAGCTTCCGCGCAATGCCAGGCAGGTCTATGGCTGCCTCGGTTGCAGCGTCGAATGTGGCCGCTGCGCGAGCACGGTGAAGACCATCATCGAGGAGGCGCTCGGCGACTGCGCCAAGACCTGCCAGCCCGGCTGCCCGCACAGCAGGGCCGAAACCCACGTCCACGGCGACCTCGAAACTGCCGCCTGACGCATCGATGATTGTCCGCGTTCCCGTGCGCGCCTTCGGTAGAGGGTTGCTCCGGACCGCGATGTGACTTAGCGTTTCATACGGCATACCACAGCGAGAGAGCATCATGCAGGGCGACGCGAAAGTCATCGATTACCTCAACAAGGGCCTGCGCAGCGAGCTCACCGCCATCAACCAGTATTGGTTGCATTACCGGCTCCTGAACAACTGGGGTCTGCTGGAAATGGCCAAGACCTGGCGCAAGGAATCCATCGAGGAGATGGAGCACGCCGACAAGTTCACCGATCGCATCCTGTTCCTCGACGGCTTTCCCAACATGCAGGTGCTCGATCCCTTGCGGATCGGCCAGAACGTCAAGGAAATCATCGAGTGCGATCTGGCCTCCGAGGTTGCCGCGCGCACGCTTTACCAGGAGGCCGCGACCTACTGCCACGGCGTCAAGGACTACGTCTCGCGCGACCTGTTCGAGAGCCTGATGAAGGACGAGGAGCACCACATCGATTTCCTCGAAACCCAGCTCGACCTGATCGGGCGGATCGGACTCGAGCTCTACACCCAGAAGCATGTCGGCGGGCTCGAGAGCTAAGGCTGCACGCCCTGGCGCTCTCGATGAGCGCGCGAAACGAAGACATTGCCCGCAGCCGTCGTCGCCCGCGAACGCGGGCGGCTACAGCTGCGTGCGGTAGCGCGCCTCGACGGTAGCCTGGCTTTCCGGCTCGCCGAGTTCGGTCTGGTCGTGGATCACCTGGCTGATGCTGGGGAACACCGCGCGTTCGACCCGCGCATCCCCTGACCAAAGCCGCGAGCGCATCAGCGCCTTGCCGCAATGGAAATAGGCTTCGCTGACGCCAATGCTCAGCACCGCGCGCGGCAGCTTGCCGAACTCCTCCATCGCGGCCAGCAGGTCCGGTTCCGCCGACAGCGTGCCCCGGCCGCCGACGCGCAACGTCTCGTCGATGCCGGGCACGAAGAAGATCAGCTGCACGAAGCCGGATCCCTCGACGATGTTGCGAAAACTGTCGATCCGGTTGTTGCCCGAGCGATCGGGCATCAGCAACCGGTTCGGTCCGGCGACATGGACGAAGCCGGGGTTGCCGCCGCGCGGCGAGGCGTCGACGCTGCCGTCGGAGCCCGACGTGGCGAGCACGCAGAACGGCGACATCGCGATGAATTTTTTCGCATGCGCGTCGATCTCGGGGCGCGCTTTTGCAAGGACCCGCGGCGAGGGCTTTTGATAGATCTTCTTGAGGTCGCAGGCGGCGAGTTCGGCCAAGGGCGTTCTCCGGCAAGAGTTCAGGCCAGCCTATCAGCAAGCAGGGCCGCCGTCATCCGGACCAGGCGCGCGCCGCACTCACACGGCGTCCGCGGGAACAAAACAGCTGATGATGATGCTGCCGCGATGGTGCACGTACCACACCACGGCTTCGCCGACCGGATTGCCGCGGTCGCGGATGATGGCGTGCGAGGGAACCTGCATCCACTGGCCTTCGATCGGCACCCAATAGGCGCCCTCGCGATAATCATATTCGGTGCGGTGGCCGTCGGAGATGTCGCAGCAGGGCACGCCGTTCGGCGCGATCACGCCCTTGAACCAGGCGCGAATGTCGGCCGGCACGTTTTCAAATTGCCCGTTGTCGAAGGCGAACGCCGCGCTCGCCAGCGCGCAGCTTGATGCCAGGAGCGCGACCCGCGCGAGCCTTCGCATGCGATCCCCCACAGCGCCCATCCTCGTGGGTCGGGCCGCTGTTGTGGCGCTGCCCACGAATCTCTAGCGATTGGACGTGATTAAGCCCGAGCTGTCCGGCGGATGCATGCTCAAAATATATGCGGGCTCTCGCGGCTGCAAAAGATTTTGCAGCGCGAAATGAGCAGCTCAGATCGTGCGCTGCGGCGCGGTCGCCAGCAATTCCCTCAGCTGCTGCTGGTAGAACGCCGCGCTACCGGCGGTGAGATGGCCGTCCGTTCCGCGGCTGGTCGCGCTACGGCGTATCGTCGACGTCGGTTTCGGGACGGTCGACGCCGGCGGCGGTCTCGGTGTGCCATTTGCCGTCGGGGGTCTCGTATTCGATCGCCTCGGTGCGGCCGGGCACGCGCTGCTCGGCGGCGGCGCGCTTGGCGGCGGCCAGTGCTGCGGCATGGGTCGCAAACGGCTCGGAGAATACGCCGTTGACGGTATAGGCCCAGCCGCCGTCGTGCTGAACGATCTTGTAGGTGATATGAGACATGCGGGAAACTCGCTGGTTGCCGGACGGCGGGGGGGTGAACGGGAAGCGCATTCTATGCCAAAATGCGGCGCGATACAGCCATCTGGATCAGGCGCCGGGCGGAACGAGGAGAGAGCAAATGTGCCGTAACATCAAGACGCTGTTCAATTTCGAGCCGCCCGCGACCGACGATGAAATCCACGCCTCGGCGCTGCAGTTCGTCCGCAAGCTCTCGGGCTTCAACAAGCCGTCGCAGGCCAATGCGCCGGCCTTCGAGCGCGCCGTCGCCGAGGTGACCGCCTCGGCGCGGCGGCTGTTGGCCTCGCTGCACACCCAGGCGCCGGCGCGCGACCGCGAAACCGAGGCCGAGAAGGCCAGGGAACGCTCGAGGCTCCGGTTCGGGTGAGGGGGCTAGCGCAGATTCCTCTTAATCCAATCTGTATCCTGCGTGCGCGAAGAAGTTCGCACATTGGTCAGATTTGAACTGCGGCAAGGCGTTGGCGGCGGCTCGCTCAAGTGCGTCGAGGGTTCGCGCGGCT
>Ga0182014_10003496_pt1 | contig 18800 bp, 13 predicted proteins | sample 612S2DmetaG_FD_120489 | JGI IMG/M metagenome (GOLD analysis project Ga0182014, IMG submission 120489) | Permafrost microbial communities from Stordalen Mire, Sweden - 612S2D metaG | ecosystem: Environmental > Terrestrial > Soil > Wetlands > Permafrost | place: Sweden: Stordalen | collected... | reverse complement strand
GAGGCGCTGAAGAATAAGATACAGCCTTCGACAAGAATCAGGCTGCATTCCAAAAGAAAGAGCTGGAGAATGCGCCGGATGGATTCGATGCTATAGGGAAGGAAGACAGCGGCATAGACAAAGAACGTGGAACCGCCCAGGTTCCATGGAAAGGTCAATAGACCGAGAGCAAAGGTTGCTACGACCATCCAAAAGCGCAACGGGCGGTGCTGGCTGACGGCGCGAACATAGCCGAAGAAGATTGCGAAGAAGAGTCCAAATACCGTGATGGTAGCGATCCAGAGTGTAAGGGACGGCGCCATGAAGGGCTGAATAAAGAGAAAGCTAGAATAAACAAGCGAGGTCCAGGCCCAATTGCGCCGGTTCTGCTTCGCAGTGGAGTTGGCAGTAGACATGGCTTTCACTATGAAGTGTACGTCAGGAGTCTGGCATTTTTAACTGCCGCGCTTTCATGACATTTGTCATGAGTTGTGAAAATATCTCTTGCTAGACTAGCCCCATGTTTGATTCTGTCGAGTTGAAAAAACTGCTCTATGCCGACCGTGAGGCGGCGTTCTTCCGGCTCCGGGGAGGGTACCCAATCCCGCTGGCCGGCGCAACCTGGTGGGCGATGCTAGGCACGATGGGCTACTTCGTGCATAACCCCAACGCGTGGATCATTCTCACTTTTTACTCGAGCGGACTGCTCTTTCCGCTGGCCCTGCTCTACGCCCGCATCTTCAAGATCGACTTTATGCACGATAAGTCAGCAGCCCTTGACGTGCTGGTTCCCACCTTCGTCTCAATGCTGCTTTTCTGGCCTGTGGCCATCGCGGCCTTCTGGAGCTATCCGCCTCTTGTTCCGCTGGTATTGACGATAGGCCTGTCGCTCCATTGGCCGGTCATCGGCTGGTCCTATGCGCGCACTGGCATCTACGTCGCCCATGCCGTGTGCCGGACCATTGCCTGCTTTGTGCTCTGGAACTGGTGGCCATCGACACGCTTCACCCTGCTTCCCTTCACGGTTGCAGCGGCCTATCTGCTGACTGTAGTTGCAATTCTTATCTCCTCGTCTCCACGAAGGCAGAAGACGAGTTTCCAATCCGTCGAAGTGACACGTTCGTGAGACTATGAGATTCGGGATTGTGAACATAGTAGAGTGAATAACCAAACAAGTGGTACCGCCTCCTGATCCGAATGAATAGCGATTTGACCCTCACTTGAGATGCTTTTAAATCCGTCCGGAATCACGTTCCACCCAATGTCGATTAGGATCGAGTCGGCATTGCGAAAGTTTCTCAGGTTCGGGAGTTGTTTCGATGATTTGACGGGTGACTCGGAAGCAATCTGCTTCCCTTGGCGCTTATGAGGGCATTCGCCCGCCGCCAGCCGTTACTGTTTCCCAGCCCCAACCCCTTGCTGGATTACCGCATCGAAGGCCGGTTTCGGCTGGCCGGCGCGATCGAAGAGCAGCGGATAATCGGTGCGTCCAAAGACCGGCCAGTTGTTCTTCCACGATTCGCCGTCCGTCACGCCCCAGAAGGTCACCCGGCTCATCACGGCGCGATGCTTCAGGTAAACGGCGAAGAGATCGGCATACTTCTTTGCCAGCGCCTTCTGCACTGCATCGGGCAAGCCGTTGGCGTAGGGGTTGAGCTTGGGATCTGCCTTGACGTTCAGCGAAATATCCGCGCTGCCTGGCGCCACGGGCGGCAGCACGTCGATGTCGAGTTCCGTAATCGCCACCTTGACGCCCAGCTTGGCGAAGGCGTCGATGGTGGCGTCCTCGAGTTCCACGGAGGGCCAATCGAGACTGTCATGGCCCTGAACGCCCACCACCGCGACCGGTATGCCCTGGGCCTGAAGCTTCTTGACCAGGGCGATTGCCCCGTTGCGCTTGGCCTCGTTTTCAATCGAGTAGTCGTTGTAGTTCAACTCGGCCTTGGGATCGGCCTCGTGGGCGTACTGGAATGCCTTGACGAGATAGTCTTCACCGATAATCTTCATCCACTTTGACTGGCGCAGAGTGCCGTCTTCATTCAGGGCTTCGTTCACTACGTCCCAGCTTTGAATCCGCCCCTTGTAGCGCCCCACGACGGTGAAGATATGGTCGTGCATCCGCTCGAGCAGCGCCTCGCGGGAGAGAGGATTGCCTTTCTCGTCCTGGAAGACCCAATCCGGAGTCTGGGCGTGCCAGATCAGATTGTGGCCGACGATGAACATGTGGTTCTTCTCGCCGAACTCGACGTACTTGTCGGCCAGATCGAAGGTATAGACGCCCGGCTTCGGATGAACCCGCTCCCACTTGAGGACGTTTTCGGGACTGATGGAGTTGAATTGCGCCGCAACGATGGCCGCGCCGCGAGCGTCGCTCCCGGTGATCTGTGGGGTGTTGATGGCCGCGCCGACATAGAAGGAACCGCGATAGGCGTCCTTGAGCGTGGTGGGAGCCTGGGCGGCAAGCGACAAACTCGCGACGATGATCGAGGTAAGTATTATTGACCAGCGATTCAGCATTTCTGGATACTCCCTATGAACAAGGTAGTTTGATGAGGCGGTTTGTAAACAAAATCAGCACGTTGGCCACCGCTTCGCGGTGATGGCAAGTTAGCGAGTTGGTGGCAGTTCATTGACGGAGCAACTTGCGAAGGCGAGTCAGACTGCTCTTCATGAACGGGGTGAACTGAGGTCGGTGTTTTCCCATCCTTTCACCAGAAAAAAGGAGAAAGGATGGGACACGGCGCATTCTGGTCTTATTCGAAAGAAAAACAACGGCTATGCGCCCGCAGACGAATACCCCTTGCGCCGCTCGGCAAGTTCGTTGGAGATGGTCAGATTCAGATTCTTGTCGATGCGGTAAAAGAGCAGGCAGATCGCAACGGCAAGGAAGGACGCGCCCGCGACGATCGAAGCGATCCAGCGGATACCAAAGAGCGCGTGTTCAGTCTGCACGACGTTGGCCTGATAACCAAAGTACGAGAGGAGCCAGGCAGCGAGTGCGCCGCCCAGCGCCAGTCCCGTCCATAGCGCAAAGACCACCGCAGCGGTCACCGTGCCGGTAGCGCGGCGGCCGGTCTTCCATTCGCTGTAGTCGGCCACGTCGCCCATCATGGCCCAAAGCACCGGGCCTGAGCAGCCGAAGGCAAACTGACGCAAAACTTCAAGAGTAACGATCGGCACTATGGCAGTTGCCGGGAGGAAGAACAGCGAGAGACTGAAAACGCCGGTCAGCAACATGCTCCAGAAGAAGAGCTTGCGCTTGCCGGTGCGCTTTGTGATGGCAGTGGAGCAGGCTACGCCGATCAGAACCGCGGTCAATCCAAAGCCGTTGAACCAACTGTAGAGGAATTCATTGCCGGAGCAGTACTTGAAGTAAGGAAGCATCATGCTGCCGCGGATCGCCAGGGCAGCAAAGTAGAAGTTCGTCAATAAGAAGAGCACGATCCAGGGGCCGTTCTTCATCAGGTCGCCCAGATCCCGCATGACCGTGGTCTCCTGCTGCGGATCGGGCTCGATGCGCTCCTTGGTTACGGCAAAGGCGATGATGAAGAGCACGGCGCCGATCACCGAGAAGAGCCCCATCGTCCGTTGGAAGCCGTGGGCGCTATTGCCGTGGCCCAGGATGGCCACCATGGGAATCGCCAGGCTCTGCACAATGAAGCCCGCGCCGTTGGCAAAGAGCTGACGGAAGGAACTGATGCTGGTGCGCTCGTTGGGGTCGTCGGTCATTACGCCGGTCAGCGAGGCGTAGGGCACGTTATTGGCCGTGTAGACAAGACGGAGCAGGAGGTAAGTGACCCAGGCATAGATGAGCTTGGCCGAGGGACTCAGATCGGGGGTAGTGAAGGTCAGAACGACGATCACGCCAAAGGGAATGGCTGTCCACAGCAGCCAGGGGCGGAATCTGCCCCAACGGGTCTTGGTGCGGTCGGCGATCACCCCCATGATGGGATTGAAGACGGCTGCTCCCAGTCCGACAAAGAGAGTCATTGTTCCCGCCTGGGCCGCCGTCAGTCCAAAGGTGTCGGTATAGAAGATCAGTTGAAGAGCCATTACGGTCTGGAAGACGAGGTTGGCGGCCAGGTCGCCCAGGCCATATCCGAATTTTTCCCCAAAGGAGAGTTTTATGCTTGCACCGCTCATCAGCTCTTACTCACTTTCGCTGGAAGCGTGGCCCGGGTTCTCAGAAGCGCTTGTTCCGCCGCTGGCAACTTTCGGTCTCGCCGTCCAGAACTCCATCATTATATGCCGTTCTTGCCGGTTCCCGCGTTCGCGCCCCGAGGGGCCGGACCGGGGCTGGAACTCCACAGGAGGTACGGTCGATTCCACCAAAGTAAATCGCATTACTCCATGAATTGGCAAGTGCAAAACCAAAGGCTCTCGAACTCTATCCAGGAGGCGCCTGAAAACGCTACAATCATGCCGTATCCGGGCCACCCGCCGGCTGTAGGTCCATGGCATGAATTCTGCCAGGCAGTCTTTGGCCGGTGTGCTTCGAATCGTGTTGACGAACTACCGCAATCTGCCAGATATCGGCTTGATAACGTTGTCGAGACTGTTTAACCGGATGGGTAAATATTCCAGCGAGGTTCTACTATGACCAAACGTGCACCGCTTTCCTGCAAGCTGGGCTTTAACGCTCAGCATTCCCCCATGGGCGCATTCATGAGCTTTACCTGCGGCAACTTCGGAACCCGCGGCGGAATTGGCCTGCAAATCGGACAGCCGGGCGATCAGGAAGTCTTTATCGGCTTCAAGGAAGGCGATCGCTATTCCGATGCCACCCTGAAATGCCTGCCTTTTTATACCGCCGCAGTGGACCGTTCCGCCGACGCTTTTCTTGTGGAGCAGGCCGGTCCCTCCGAGCAGAACGTCAAGCCCGATGCCGCGCCGTTCAGCGCCAATGAGCTTTCACGTTCCTATGGCTGGGCCAGCGATCAATGGACGGCTGGGGGGCTGCGCTTTTCAGTCTATTCACCCTTTGGCGCTATCCCCGATCCCGCCATGGAGAGCAATGAGCGGATGCGCGAGGGCCTGCTGCCAGCCGTCATCGGCCGCCTCGAACTGGATAACACCAAGGGCGCTGTGACCAAAACGGCGATGTTTGCGCTCAATCATGCGCGCCCTGGCAGTCGGATTCTCAACGACGATCTGGGCAGCGGCCGGCTGTCCTTCGCCTTCCGCCGCGAGGCCGGCGGAGCGGCGGAACTCCGCGATTTCACCACCTCCGAAGAAGGGGTGAAGGTCGAGGACGAGCCCTTTGTCTTCATGCGCTGGTCTGCCAGTGACGGCGTCCGCGAGCGCCACAATCCTGTTCACCTGCTGGGTTCCTGTCCAGGATTCGGATTTGAGGTTCCGGCGGGGAAGAAGTACGGAATCACGATCGCGCTCGGTTCCTATCTGGAGGGCTTCCAGACCAACGGGCTTGACGGCCGCTATCTCTACACCCGCTATTTTAAAGGGCTAGGCGATGTACTTAAGACGGCGCTCGACAACTCCGCCAGGATTATCGCATCAGCCAAGGCGCTCGATAGCAAGCTGGACAGTACTACGCTCTCAGACGATCAGCGCTTCCTGATTGCTCACGCAACACACAGCTACTACGGCAGCACGCAGTTGCTCGATGTCGACGAAAAGCCTTTCTGGGTTGTGAACGAGGGCGAGTACTGCATGATGAATACGCTCGACCTCTCCGTCGATCACGTCTTCTGGGAGCTCGACCACAATCCCTGGCTGGTCCGCAACCTGCTGGACAACTTTGTCCGCCTGTACAGCTACACCGACGAAGTGAAAGTCTATAAATCGGAGATTACTCCTTCGGCTAGCGGCGTTCATGAGGATCCCCACGAAACCCCGCCGCCGCCCGACGAGGCTCAACTCAACCGTCCCTATGACACCAAGCCCGGTGGTCTCAGCTTCTGCCACGACATGGGCGCGCACAACAACTTTTCGCCCAAGGGACGCAGCAGCTACGAGCTGGCCAATCTGACCGGCTGCTTCAGCTACATGACGGTGGAGCAACTGTGCAACTGGGTTCTGACTGCCGGCTGCTACGTGGCCAAGACCCGCGACTTCGCGTGGCTCAAGCGCAACAAGGACGTGGTGGATGCCTGCCTGAGCAGCATGATCAACCGCAGCGGCGACGTCGGATTTGCGCAGTTTGATAGCACTCGCTGCGCGGGCGGACAGGAGATTACCACCTACGACTCGCTGGATCACTCGCTGGCGCAGACCCGCAATAACATCTACATTGCCGTCAAGACCTGGGCAACTTACAGGTCTCTGGCGCTGATGTTCCGCGAACTGGGCTACGCGGCCAGCAAAGCCCGCTGCGAAGAGCTCGCCGCCAAGGTTGCTTCGGTGGTCTGCGATCAGGTTGTCGACGGCGTGCTTCCGGCGATCTTCGAGAAATCCAATCCCGGCTACTCCTCGCGCATTTTGCCCGCGGTGGAGGGATGCGTCTACCCGCTCTACTTCGTCAAGACCGGGTTTGCCGGCTGCACGCTGGAGCAGATCTACGAATCTCCCTCAGAGGAGCGCATGTTCGAAGTTCTGAAAGAGCACACGCGCAATCTATTGCTCGATCCCGAGAGGCGCAACCTCTTTGCCGATGGCGGCATCAAGCTCTCCTCCACCAGCAATAACTCGTGGATGAGCAAGATCTCCATCTTCATGCACGTTACCCGCAAGGTCTTCCATCTCGATGCGGATCCCAGGGTAGCCGAGGTCTTCCGCCAGGCGGATGCCGCTCACGTCAAGTGGCAGGTTGAAGGCAGCTCCTATTGGGCCTGCTGCGACCAGATCGTCTCCGGCGAAGGCAAAGCCAGCCGCTATTATCCGCGCATCATCACCAGCGCGCTGTGGATGGAGTAATTCAAGCGCGTCGCGACTTCCGTTCGGGGGGATACAAAGGGGGCGGGACTTCCTGCGTGCCGCGATCTCGGATCAACTGCAAGCTCTCGATCTGGCGGTCTTCACGGGCAACACGGGAAAGATCGAGGCTGCCGAGTCCGAGTTGGATCCTGGCATCAACCAGCTGAAAGATCTGCGAAAGAAGATCGACGATCGGCAACGGCTTGAAGGAAGAGGCGACGATCATCTCCGGCATCGACAAGGCGGTCGCGGAACGCAGTGCTTTGGCTTAATTCGCGCGAGCCAGGGCATTCTCGCTAGGGTCATTCTTTGCGCCGGGAGTGGTGAGCATCTTTTCCTGCCCCTTGCGAATCCGCTCGAGCGCATCGGCGGCGAGATAGTAATTTTCCATCTCAGCGAGGCCGCTCTCAATGATCAAGCGAAGATAGAAGGCCTTGGTTCGCCCGGTCTTTGCGGCCAAGCGGTCCAGCCTCCTCGAAACGTCCGGCGATAGCCTGACAGAGGTAGCCATGAATCACGATCCTATTGAATAAGTGCATCCAGTGTACCCCGCCCGTCAATACCTCGGTTGGGTCATACGTTACTTCCGTGACTCCACTCCGAATTCGCCGCCGCCGCTCGTAAAGAGCTTCTCCGCCTGGCCGCGCAGCACGCGGTAGAGTGCAAACTGGCGCTGAGTCTGGCCGCGCAGCTCGAAGAGCAGCTCGCCGCGGTTGTCGGCCATGGCGTCCACGGCGTCCACGAGCCTCATGCGCGGAGTGTCGTCCAGGTGGCCGCTATCGGCGACGTTCTTCAGCAACACCAGCACATTGCCATACAGGTCCGGCTGGGCGATCAGGGTAACGAACTTCTGCTGGGCAAATGGCCCACCGGAGTTCGCCGTCAGCACCATTGTGGCTCCCGAGCCGTAGGCTAGCTCAAAGACGCGAAACTGCTCGTCAAAGAGCTCGGCTGGGGGGGGAGGAGCGGTCGGGGCGCTCTTGCGCGCTACCTGCGATGCGGTTCGCCTTGGCGCCGGCTTGGGCGAAAGCGGATTCAAGCCCAGCGCGCCACGGGCAATATCCTCCAGGGCCGACTTCATTTTCGCTTCATCGTCCGGGTTAGACCACGCGTAGTTCCAGGGATGCTCGGGGCGGTTCCTGGCGTCGGAGACGGCCACGGCCTGGCGCATTTCCGGCGGAATGCCCATGAGCGTGGGAACCACCGCGAGACCGACGCTGCTGGAGATGCCGCGCTTGAGCCGGGGCCGGTCGGGGTCCTCGGCATCGGGCACCGAGTCGACGTTGCCAAGCTCCCCCGCCTGCTTCTTCTTTTTCAAGGTGGGCCGGTCGGGATCGTCCGAGGCGGCGCTGGCGGTTCCCGAGCCGCTGCCTGCGCTGTTGGCGGAAGCTCGCTTGTGAAGCGTGGGCCGGTCGGGGTCACTGGCTTGGCCGGAGTCTGTGCCGGATGGGGTCGTGCTGGTGCTTGCATCGGCCTTGCTGTCGCTGGAGCTTCTCTTGTGGAGCGTAGGCTGGTCCGCGTCGCTGGCCTGACCGGAGCCGGTATCCGCAGGAGCCGGACTCGTGCTTCCCGCAGTTGCTCCAGTGCCGGAGCCGGCATCGCCTGCGCTGTCGCCGGAAGTCTTCTTGTGGAGTGTGGGTCGGTCGGGGTCGGCGGCTTGTGCCTGCCCGCCCGTGTCCGAGTCGCTGCCCGAGTTGCCGCCGCCCGCTCCGGAGGCGGGTTGAGCGCCGGCGGGGTGCTTGCGATGCAGGACCGGCTGATCGCTCTGCGCATCGTCGTCGATCCGCGTGCGCGCCAACTCCCGCGCGGAAGGCTTAGGCCGGGCGGCGGGCATCGGCTTCCAGCTCCCATAGCCCACCCACGAACCCTGCTCCTGGCCGGCGTTCTTGATGTCGAAGAGGCCGATCGGCCTGCCGTCCAGCTGGAGCTCGTACTCGACCTCGCCGGTCAGCGCCAGCGGCTCCGGCCGGGCCAGATAGATGCCGCCATCCTCAAGTTGTCCGCCGTCCAGGACTGCCACGGGAACAAGGCGGCTGGTTTTTGGCTTGCCTGCGTCGCCGGTCCATTCGAGGACAGCGATCGACCGCAGCTCGGGCGTATCCTTGCCGGTCTTCGTCACCTGCCCTGGGTACTGCGCAAAAGTGGGCAGAGCGGCCGCGATCATGAGCAGCAGCATCTCGCCCTTGCGGCAGGCAGTCAAAACGCAGGTTCTTCGACTCCGGTCGCTGCGGCGACCTCCGCTCAGAATGACAAGCAAGGTTGGGGCGCCCAGTTTCGTCAATTCAGAGCCGACCTTTGCTCCGTGTAATGACATCTGCCGCCCACCTCGGGAATAATCGAAACTGATGGCCACCAAAGGCCCTCCATCCACGATACGAGGACATTCCCCATGGAACTCAACGAGAAAGTCGCCGACTTCACCCTGCAAACCGACGAGGACAAGACCACAAGCCTCTCCACCTACGCCGGCAAGCCGGTCATCCTCTTCTTTTACCCCAGAGCGGACACGCCCGGCTGTACCATCGAGGCCTGCGGCTTCCGCGATACCTTCAAGAAGCTCCAGGCGGCCGGCGCGGTCGTGCTTGGCATATCCCGCGATACGCCCAGGGACCAGGCCAAGTTCCGCGCCAAATACGACCTGCCGTATACACTCCTTGCTGATGTAGACGAGAAAGTCTGCAATCAGTTTGGCGTGCTGAAGGAAAAGAACATGTACGGCAAGAAAGTGTGGGGCATCGAGCGGACCACCTTCGTCATCGGGCCGGACCGGACCCTGCTGCACGTCTTTTCCAAGGTTACGCCTGCCGGCCACGCGGAGGAGGTTCTGGCGCTGATGGAGCAATGGAAGAGTGCCCACAAGTAGATCGCGGGGCAGGGTTATATCCCACCCATCGCGCAGAAAACGCGCGTTGGATGGGGCACCCAGCTCTGGAAGGCTGGGGCACCCTGCTCTTTGGGGCACCCTGCACGAAGGATTGGACGCTCTGCCTGGCGCCCAGCTCCCGCGCGCCTTCTTCGAGGCGCCGCCGGAGCTGGTGGCGCCGCGCCTGCTGGGCAAGGTGCTGGCGCACTGGACGGACGGCGGGTTGCTGGCGGGGCGGATCGTCGAGGCCGAGGCTTACCTTGGCCCGCACAACGATCCGCCTGATCCGGCGGCGCACTCGCATCGCGGGCCGACTCCGCGGAACTTGGTTCTCTTTGGTCATGGTGGTCATGCTTATGTTTATGCGATCTACGGCCGGTACTTCTGCATGAACGTCTCCTGCGAGATCGAGGGCCGGGCGGGATGCGTTCTGCTACGCGCGCTGGAGCCGCTGGCTGGAGCGGCCCTGATGGCGCGGAATCGGGGGCTTGCGGAAGGCGGCCCTGATGCGGGCAGGATCGCCCGGCGGCTTGCGTCAGGCCCAGGGCGGCTCTGCCAGGCGCTCGCACTCACCCGGCAAAGCCACAATGGCCTCGATCTGACCGACGCCGCCTCGCCGCTGCAAATCCGCGACGACGGCTATCGGGTGACAGAAGCGCGGGCGACGGCGCGCATCGGCATCCGCGAGGCGACGGACTGGCCGCTGCGCTTTGTCTTGCCGGGGAACCCTTTCGTATCCGGCCCAAAAGGTTTAATCGGTAAACGCGTCCTTCTTGATTCGAGATTCGTCCACCCATGAAAGAACATCATTCCCCGAGGAGACCACCCGCTTGAAATCATTTTCCCAGTCACTATCCACTGCCGCAGCGGCGCTGCTGACCGCCGCTGTCTTTGTCGCTGCAATGGTTGCCCAGGCTCCGCAGGCGCCGCCACCCCCTGCGGGTAGCGCTCCGCCGCCGCGCACCTTTCCTGCCCCCACCAATTTGAAAGTGTTGCCCAAGACCCTCACCGGCGACCAAATTCACGAAATCATGGAAAAGTGGGAGGGCTCGCTGGGCGTGCATTGCAACACCTGCCACACTCCCGACCCCAACAACATCGGCCCCAACGGACGCCCGCGGCTCAACTTCGCCGACGACTCCAAGCCGCAAAAGTCCACCGCCCGGCTGATGTACAAGATGACCGAGGAGATCAACGGCAATTACATCAGCATGGTTGAAAACGCCAAAACTCCCGTGACCTGCGGCACTTGCCATCGCGGCCATCTTGATCCGGAGGCGTTCGTGATTCCGCCGGATGACCATGACCACGACCATGACGGCATGCATCCGCCGCAAGGGCCGCCGCCGGCGGGAGCAATACCACCTCGGCCGGAGTAGAACCGCCGCCGGTCAGGGCTTCCAGACAAATGTGGCTACGGCACCTGCCGGCAGGGTAGTGACTGCTGTCTTGCCGTGGAAGCCGATACGGAAGTCCTGGCCGGTGGTTCCGGCGTTCACCGTGTAAAGAACGACCGTCCCGTCGAGGTTGAGGAAGGCTACGTCCTTCAGCTCGGTTCCGGCGGGTTCATCCGAAGCGATGCGGACCGCGCCGGGCAGGAGGAACTTGCTGGCTTGGCCCAGGACGTAATAGTCCGCCTCGGGCTTTACCGATGCCTTTTCAGGGGCGGAGGTGTCGATGGTCACCAGTCCCCGGCATATGTCGCAGCCGCCAACATGGGGGCCGCGATTTTGGTCTGTTGCGAGCGCCCAGAGCACGTAGCTCTTGGCCCAGTTGCGGGTTACGGCGACCAGTTCAGTTGCCTCCTGCGCCAGGATATTGCCTTTCTGTTTGGTGTCGCCGCTGGCTTCCGTCACCCACTGGTCTTTTTGCGGAAACTCTTCGTGATTCTTGCTCATCACCGACGGTTCGCCGCCGTAGTGATGCCATGCGGTTCCAGCGGCTACGGCGTAAGCCTTGGGGTCCTTCAGCACGGTCTCGGGATATTCTGGCTTGTCCCAGTTGTGGTCATAGGCCATCACTTTGGGGCTCAAGTGCGCGGCGGTTAGCGCCGGCCCGAAGGAATTCGCGAAAAAAGCGGCCTGTTCAGTGGCCAGCATCTTCATGCCGCTATAGGTGGGCGGGTCGTAGAGCGGTTCGTTCTCCACGGTGATCCCGTAGATGGGTACGCCGGCGGTCTGATAGCCCTGAATTGTTTTCACCAGGTAGTTGGCAAAGGCTGTGTAGGCCTCTGTCCGCAGGCTGGAAGACTCCTTGGTATCGGGGTTCGACCCCAGCATCGATCCGGAGGTCTTCATCCAGCCCGGAGGGCTCCACGGCGTCAGGATCACTTTCAGATCGGGGTTGAGAGCCAGCGCCTTCCTGAGTTGCGGCAGGATGTACTCCTCGTCGTGCTTGATCGAATAGTGCTCGAGGTTGTAGTCGTTGACGCCGGCTGGGGTGGTGCAGGGCGTGGTTGTCTGCACGCAAAGATCGTCATAGGAATAGAAGGTCGCCGCCAGGTCGGAGGATCCGATGGGCTGGCGCAGAAAACTCAGCGCTATGCCTTCCTTGCGGGTGAAGAGCATCTTGAAGGCGGCATCGGTCTGCGCCGGGGTGAGTTTTTTGGCGAAGAGCCAGGCGGCAGCGTCGGTAAGCGAGGCGCCGAAGCCGTCGATCTGCTGGAAGCGCTGGCTGTCGTCCACGACGATGACCGCTGCAGGAGCGTCCGAAGCGGGTCCCTCTGAGAAATGCAAGGTCGCGCGCTGCGAAAGAGCTTCAAGCAGGTCCGGGGTGGTCTGGTATACGGAAACGGATTGTGCGCCGGCCCCGATTGAGGCGAGCAAGGCCAAGGCAAGAGAAGCGGCAATCATCGTAGAGCGCGGCATGGAACCTCCTACAAACAACAGAAGAATCCTAGTCCATTCGGCGGGTTTACAAAAGGGTGGTGGAGAATTGATTGCTCCTGACTCGCATCTTTGAGAACCTGTAGAGGGAGTTTCTCCGATCGCGGCGAAGCTGGGAGTTCAGCAATGAGCGATAGAAAGTGAATTGAAAATGACAGGGGTAGCGGGAATGGAACCATTGACGCTCGCAGGTAGCCACGTTCGCCTCGAAGCTCTTGACCGCCGCCACACCGGTGGCCTGGCGGCGGCCTCGGTGGCCGACCCGTCACTCTATCAATGGACTTTCGTCCCCCAGGGCATTCTTGAGACGGCAAAGTACATCGAAGCCGCCCTGACCGCGCGGGACGAGGGCACCGCCGTGCCGTTCGCAATCGTTCGCGTCGAGGACGGCGCCGTTATCGGGTCCACGCGCTTCTTCAATCTGGAGCGATGGCCGTGGCCAGCGGGCCATGCGCGCCACGGTGGGCAGTATCCCGACGCCTGCGAGATCGGCTACACGTGGCTGACCCGCCCTGCCATCCGTACCGCCGCGAACACCGAGGCGAAGCTGCTCATGCTGGCGCACGCCTTTGAAACCTGGAAGGTGCTGCGCGTCTGCCTGCACACCGACGCGCTCAACCTGCGCTCGCGCGCCGCGATCGAACGCATCGGCGGAAAGTTCGAAGGCATACTCCGCGCTCATCGAATGTCCACCGACTTGAATGCGCGGGATTCGGCCCGATTCTCGATTGTTGCCGAAGAGTGGCCGGAGTTGGAGCGGCGACTCTTCCAGGCCTCCTGACCTCGCGGGCGAGCTCCAACCGGCAGATAGCTCCGCGCATTCGCCGTTCCGGCTCACACAGGACCATCCATTTCAAATGCTGCAGAAAAACCTACGAATATAGATCTTATTCCGGCAAAGGGATCGCAACGGGAATAATGCGGGAGCAGGTTTTACAGCGGCTGGGTTTCTGTATCCTCGTGAGGCTGGAAGTTGGAAATCATTTACTCTAAATAAGTTAGCAATAGCTCCACATTTTCTACTGGCGTACAGGCGCTGTATTCCCGGAGAGAAGTTTCGTGTAAACTGTTGATTTAGGATGATTTATATAGACTTTACAGTTTTACAGCCAGAACCGAAAAAATGCCGGATCTGGACTAAGTGATTGTAAGGATTCTGGTTAGCGGATTCAACAAGGATATTTTTCATGGTTTCGCTGGGGCGGCGCGGGTTGGGCTGCTCCGCGCTCTTTCTCTCCAATTCCTATTGTGCGCCGGCGAGAGGCTATTTTCCGCAAGCAGCGGTGCGATTTTGGAGGAGTGTCCGAGCCAGGAAGAGACAGGATTCCGATTGTTTTGCAAGTTGAACAATTTGAACAATTTGATCAATTTGAACAATTTGAACAAGCCAAACGAGAAAGTTGTGAGGATTGGTCGAACGAGTTTGGCGGGTTGGCCCCCGCTACGCAGAGTTAGCGAGTTGGCAAGTTAGCGAGTTGGCAAGTTAACGGGTTGGCGTGTTTGCGAGTTGGCAAGTTAACGGGTTGGCGTGTTTGCGGGTTGGCAAGTTAGCGGCTTGGTGAGGTTGGACACAGTTTCATCCCACCGTGGGCCGGCGAAGCCGGTGGCGGACCAAGACGATATTCATCACCTACGAATTGCAGCAAGCGAAAGGCCTTTCACGGGAACGAAAGCTCTTCAATCTTGGAGGAGCCGCTCCTCGTTCCCATTTCTGCAAGCCATTTCTCTTCACGAACAGCCGACAAATGCCGCGCGGGAAACCCGGCCTGGCGAGCATGAGCGCGGGCTATACTCCAGCGTGTTGTGGCCTCGCGGGCCACAGACGGTGTGGTTTCGGCCAGGGGAGCGCTGCGCGCCAAAGGCTGCTTGACAATGTCTCGATGAGAGGCAACGCGCCGTTTTTCGACCTTGGCAATCTGCCGCAGAAACCCCGCTTGGAGCCGCAAATGAGGCGCAACCCAAATCAGATCGTCAGTCCAGAGGGTCATCCCGCCGCTCCCGGAGCCGCGCCGGCCTCCGCGGCTAGCTCCTCGATGAGACCGATACGAGCCTGGATGACGGCTATTGCGATTCTTCTGTCGGCGGTCGCAAGCGTTTCGGCGCAGACTCTCTTTGGCGCGCAGCCGGTGGGCTCGCCCTCCGGCGAGCAGAGCGTGACCGCCCCGGCACAGACTGCGGGCACGGTGGTTGCGGTGGAAGTGCTGACGATGGGCGTGGCAGGGCTGGACTTCGCCAAGGGCGCCGGCGCGTCGACCTGCGAGAATGCAATTCTCGCGGTGGGCGCCACCTGCGCGGAGTCTATTACCTTCACTCCCTCGGCTCCCGGCCTGCGCATGGGAGCGGTGGTCCTGCTGGACGGCAGCGGCAATGTTTTGGGGACGACGTTCCTATCCGGCACGGGATTGGGCGGATTGGGGGTTCTGGTCCCCGGCAACCTTCTGGCGGTTGCGGGCGATGGTATCTATAAGGGGCCGGTGCTGGATGGCAGTCCGGCCACTGCGGCGTCACTGTACCTTCCTACCAGTGTGACCGTGGATGGCGGGGGCAACCTCTACATCGCGGACAGCCTGCACAACCGGGTTCGCAAGATCGCGGCCTCCACAGGGCTGATCTCGACCATTGCCGGCACCGGCGACTCAACGTATACGGGCGACAACGGCCCGGCGGCGAATGCAACCCTTAACGCTCCCTCAGGTGTGGCGCTGGATGGCGCGGGCAATCTCTACATTGCGGATAGCGGCAACAACGTCGTCCGCAGAATCGCGGCCTCCACCGGCAACATCACCACCGTGGCCGGCAACGGCACGCTCGGAAGCTCGGGCAACGGCGTTGCGGCGACGGCGGCGGAACTCAATCAACCGCAGGGCGTCAGCATGGATGTGAACGGCAACCTGTACATCGCCGACACATCCAACCATCTTATTCGCAGGGTCGATGCGGTTTCGGGGATCATCACGACGATCGCTGGAAACGGGACCACGAATCCGGCGACCGGAGACGGGAGCTACTCGGGGGACAACGGGCCGGCGATCCATGCCGGGCTGAACTTCCCCTATGCGGTGGCCTTCGATGCCGCCGGAAACATATATATTCCGGACTCCAAGAACGATGTTGTCCGCAAGGTTGCGGCGGTGAACGGCGTTGTGGCCGCCAGCGGCACGATCACCACATTTGCCGGGAACGGTGCGCCGGGCTTTTCCGGCGACGGCGGCGCAGCGACGGCGTCGAATCTTTGGTCGCCCGAAGGAGTCGCTACCGACCCCGCCGGCAATCTCTATATCGCGGATACGCAGAACGCCCGCATCCGGAAGGTAAGCTCGGCGACCGGGTTCATCTCCACCGTAGTCAAAGATGGGGCTGGCGAAGCTCTCAACAACGGGAAGCTCAATACGGTGAGCCTCGACAGGCCGATCGGGCTCTTTCTCGATGGCGGCGGCAATCTATATATCGCCGGCTCCAACGGTGGGACCGTACAAAAGATCCAGAGCAGCTTCGCGGCCCTGGAGTTCACCTGGAGCCCCGGCAGGACGACCGCGGCTGTCCGCAGGGGAGAAAGATCCACACCCCAGCTCCAGGAGGTCGAAAACGACGGCAACGCTCCACTCGATGTGAGCGCGATCGGCCTTGACCCGAACGTTGCGCTCGATCCGGCGGCGACCACCTGCATCGCGAGCGCTCCGGCGCTTGCCGTGGACGAAGATTGCGAGATCGGTGTGGACTTCGCTCCTTCCTCCACGCTCGACCTTGCGCCTCCATCTCGCACAGCTTTGGTAACCGGCAACGTCCATCTCTCCGCCGGCAATTCAAACGCGCCCTTGGAGATCGAGGCGATCGGCAATGCGGCCGCCGCTGCGGCGACAACGACAGCGTTGACCTCCAGCCTCAATCCATCCGGCTTCGGACAGGCCGTCACCTTCACCGCGACCGTAACTACCGGCGCGGCGACCGGCGCACTTATCGGCACAGTCACTTTCACGGTGGATGGCACGGCCCTGGGATCGCCTGTTTCCGTCAACTCAGCCGGAGCGGCGATCTGCTCCACCAGCGCGCTCGTTGTGGGAGTGCACAGCGTAACAGCCTCGTATGCTGGTGATGGGGAGCACCTTCCCAGCGCCTCGGCGCCGCTGACACAGACCGTGCTTGAGGGTACAACCGTTACGCTCGCCCCTAGCCAAAACCCATCGAACGTGGGGGCTCCGGTCACCTTTACCGCAACAGTAGCTGTGCCGACGGGTGGCGGCAGCGTTCCCCCGGACGGCACGGTCGTCTTCACGGACGGAGCGGCCACTCTTGGCAGCTCGCAGCTCAGCGCAGCGGGCGTCGCGAGCCTTACAACCTCTGCGCTCGGCAACGGCGCGCATTCGATTGTGGCAACCTATCAGGGCGACGCAAGCAACCAGATTCAAGGCAGCAATTCAATGGTTCTCGTCCAGGCTGTAGTGGTGCCGGGAAAGGTTTCGCTGGTCTCCAATCCCAACCCCTCCAACTTCGGGTCTCCGGTCACCTTCATCGTGGCGGTTGCTTCAACTGGAAGCGATGCCGCCACCGGAACGGTGAACTTCCTGGATGGAGCGCAGCAGATCGGGACCGCCGTTCTGGTGGGTTCGACCGGGCAGACCACCTTCACGACTTCGGCGCTGGCCGTTGGCACGCAATCCATTACAGCCGCTTATCAAGGCGATTCGACCTACGGCTCCAGCACATCGCCGGCGGTGGCGCAGGTGGTGGATCAAGCCCAGACCTCGACAACTGTCGCCGCTCCGGTTCCAAGCCCGGGAATCGCGGGCGGGGCGGTCGCCATCACCGCCATCGTCAACGTGATCAAAGGCGTCTCTGCGCCGACGGGGATGGTGGCCTTCATCAGTGCTGGCGCCACCCTGGGATCGGCCACGGTAGGAGCATCTGAAACGGCCACGATCAATACGGCCTTCCCGGCTGGGACGTACTTCATCGTCGCCACATATTCGGGGGACGCGAATGATGCCGGCAGCGTTTCGGCGCCGTTTTCCTTTACTGTGCAGCCGGCAACCACCACGACCGTTGTTTCCGCCAGCCCCAGTCCGGCTGTCGTCGAATCGCCGGTCTCCTTTGTCGCCAAAGTGACCGGCAACGGTGGCATACCCACGGGCAGCGTGGCCTTCTCCGCCGATGGCGCATCCGTGGGCAGCGCGGCTCTGGACGCGACCGGCGCAGTCACGCTGAGCTACGCAGCGCTCGCTCCCGGCACGCACTCGATCACGGCCAGCTACGGCGGGGACGCGCACGACTCGCCGAGCGCCTCACCGGCCATCAGCCTGGTGGTGACCACTATCCCCACGGCAACGGCACTGGGCGCCTCGTCCACCAGCGGCGCGTCGGCCCAAGTCACGCTGGTGGCCGCGGTGATCGGCGCCAGCGGCCCCACGCCAACGGGTACGGTCGCCTTCAGTGCTGGAAGTACCGTGATCGGCTCCGTCAGCCTGAACTCGAACGGAGTGGCGACCCTCATTCCGAGTCTGGCTGCCGGCTCGTACACCATCGTCGCGGTTTATAGCGGCGACTCGATCCATGGCCCCTCCACATCGCAACCGGCCACGGTCTCAGGCACGCCGGCCGGATTCAATCTCACCGTCACTCCTTCTGCCGTCACGATGGCGACAGGGCAGAACGCCAGCGTCGCTGTGACGCTTACCTCGATCAGCGGCTTTGCCGACGCCAATATCGGAATGGGCTGCGCATCGCTTCCAGCAGCGGTCACATGCCACTTCTCGAGCATCGGCGTCGATCTTGTGGCGAACGGCAGTAACACCGTTCAGTTGACGATCGACACCAACAACCCACTGGGCGGCGGCGGGACCGCGATGAACGCACGCCCCGGAAACCGCAGCGCCGCTCTGGCAGGCTTGCCTTTCCTAGAATTGCCGTTGGTGGTCTTCCTAGGTTGGATCTTGCGGCGATTCCGCAAGCGCTACGGGGCGGTCTTCACGGCGGCGATGATCTTGATGCTCGCTTCGGCCGCAATGGTGTTAGACGGCTGTGGAGGCTTCAGTCAGGCCACAGCTACGCCGGGTACATATGTAATCCAGGTGACGGCTACCGGCGGCAACAGCGATGTCATTCACTATCAGAACGTGACGCTAAACATTACGAAGTAGGTCGAGCTCATGGAGCAATGTGCGGGAGAGATGAAAAGCGTTCATCGTTTTGGCGAGGAGTGCGGT